>Ga0105047_10020544_pt1 | contig 10142 bp, 7 predicted proteins | sample MAT04_FD_78384 | JGI IMG/M metagenome (GOLD analysis project Ga0105047, IMG submission 78384) | Freshwater microbial communities from Lake Fryxell liftoff mats and glacier meltwater in Antarctica - MAT-04 (megahit assembly) | ecosystem: Environmental > Aquatic > Freshwater > Ice > Liftoff... | reverse complement strand
TCAACGGAGCCCGTCTTCAGCAAGACGGGAAACGCGGCGGCTGATCGTGGCGATGCCGCCCCAGCACGGGCTTCAACGGAGCCCGTCTTCAGCAAGACGGGAAACATGGCGGCGGCGAGTGTGGCCGTAGCTCTCGCCTCGCGGCTTCAACGGAGCCCGTCTTCAGCAAGACGGGAAACCCGAGACGGCCCCCGCTCTCAAACGTCCGGACACCGCTTCAACGGAGCCCGTCTTCAGCAAGACGGGAAACTCGACGTCGTTAATATAGACCGACGGGGAGGCCACGTGCTTCAACGGAGCCCGTCTTCAGCAAGACGGGAAACTGCAGCGTCCATAAGATATGCGGCATTGCAGAGTTACGCCAGCGAAGGCGAGCGGTCCCGGAAACGGGCCTGTGCTGCCGGCGTTCGCGCGCGCCGGCGCTCGGCGTGCGGAGCCATAAGTTGTCTGTTGCCAAAGAGTTACGACAGTTGCGAGCGGGTCCCGTGGTTTCGAGAGGACCGGACCGCTCGTCAGAGGACGACCGCCCGACGAGGCGGGTCCAAGGGACGTCCGATCGACGAAAGCGCTTCGCTCCCCCGCGCGTCGGCCGGACCGAGGTCCATGAAGATCACCTGGTCTTGTTGCGGGCGGATCTCCTGCTCCAAGAGGCCTTGAAGTCGGACGCGCTCTCGTGCCGACAGATCGCAGCGGAACACGGACAGTTGGAGCCAGTCCCCGTACCCGAGCAGTGTCCTGTAGACGCGCCGCAGCCTCCGGGCGTCGGCGACGTCGTAGGTGACGATCCAACGATGGCGCACGTCACCTCACCAGGAAGGGCGGTAGGTCGGGGATCTCACCGAGCAGGTGCCGAGCCAAGAGTCGAGTCTGGACCTCAAAGACCCGGCGGTAGGAGATCCGATAGCCGAACACCGGATGCGTCACCAAGGTGTCGAGTCGCCTCTCCCAGGCCTCGAGCACGCGGCGCCGCCCGGTGTCGGTGAGGTTGCAACTGGGGCCGCGCCGTACGAAGTGCTCCGGGCCGATCTCCCCTGTGTTCACCATCCCGATCGCCGTGGAGTCGGCGAGGATCGGCCGGAACTCCTCCATGAGATCGAGCGCCAGCGCCGGCCGACCCTGGCGAGGCGCATGGAGGAACCCGACGTACGGATCGAGCCCCACGCCGTGGATCACGTGGGTCCACTCTCGCGTGAGCATCGCGTACGCGAAGCTGAGGAGCGCGTTTGCCGGGTCGGTCGGCGGACGGCGATTCCGGGTGACGAAGTCGAACGCGAGCGTCCCGTCTCGCGGACGCAGCATCTGTGCGAAGGCGCCAAAATAGCCGGCGGCACCGTCCCCTTCACATCCTCGGAGGGAGTCCACCGTCGTCGCCTGACCCGCCGCCTTGATTGCCCGATCGAGGCGCGCCAACGCTTCCTCGGCATCTCCATCGGCGTTGCGACGCAGAAGTGTGCGCTGATTGCGGAGTTTCGAGACGACGATCCCCCGGGCGATCGCGAGGGCGCGTGCGGGGTTGTCGGCGGCGCGGAGTTGCGCCTGCCGGACGAAGACGTTGCCGTGGGGGAGCCCTCCGACGAGTCCCACGAACCATCCGCTACGAGACAGGAGCGCGACGGGAGCCCCCGACTCGACGATCGCCCTCATCGCTTGGGTCGTCACCTGGATGTTCCCGTACAGCCCGACCTGGCTGGTTTGGGGCAGAGGCGCGCGCCCGAGCTCGGCGCCCTTCAGGCGGACGACGAGTTCGCTCCCGTCCAATTCGACCCGAGCGCCCTGCGTCAGGACGTGCAGCGGAAGCCCGTCGTCGCGCGCGGGCACGAGGCGCCGTGTGAGGATCTCGTCGGGGTCCTTCGCTGCATCGGCAGCGGCGCCGCCCGTCGCCAGCAGGGCAACTTCGTCGGGCAGGCAGATCGGGGCCAGCGAGCATCCGTTGCACTTCGGCGAGTCGACGAGTGGCGGTGGAAGCACGCCGCGCTCCATCGCCGCGCGCATCTCGACCACGGCCGCTCGCGTGCGTGCGACGAGATCGTCCGTGAGGGCGATGGAGACGCGCCGGCGCGACCCGGCGAACCAGACTGCGCCCTCGTTGACGACGTAGCCGTGGCTCCGAAGCACGAGCGCCTGCGCACAGACCTGGACCCGCTCCGGTTCGTAGACGCCCTCGCCTTCCGCCGGGCCGGACCCGCGCTTGTAGTCCACCGGCCGCACCGTCGAGGTGCCGGGAATGCCCTCGAGCAGGTCGAGCCGCGCCGTGATCCCCTCGTCCTCGCTCGTCAGCCAGAGCGAGCGAGCGACCTCCGTTCCCTCCACCTCGGCGGGTGCAGGGACGTCCCCCCCTTCGATGTCGACCCGTCGATGGACCCGATGGCCGTCCTCCGTGTCCGAGGACTCCGCCCATTCTCCGTGGAGGTGTTCGAGCATCGCGAGGCGCGGGCAGTACACCCACTCGTTGAGCATCCTTGCGGGCAAAGGGTCGGAGGTCATCCGCTGGGATCCGGTCGGAAGGCTCCCAGCCCGAAGTGCGCGCCGTAGCCGAGCGCGAGGGGCCCCTGGACGGGGACGGGGAACACGACCCGGAAGCCCAGCGGCGGCGACGATGCTCGGCGTCCTTCGCCCTGCGTTCGGCGGGTCCGGAAGGAAAGCCAGGAAGACACGGGGACGTCGCTGCTCACGTCCGGTTGGATCCGCTCGATCGACGTCGGAGTCGGATAGCCGTCCTCAAGGAGCAGGCGACGAAGGTCGTGCTCCGGCGAGCCGACGGACCAGCCGTCTTCGACTTTCCGGACCGAACCGTCGGCGCGGAACTTCGGATGCCGCGTCGCGACGAAGGGCGTGTAGGACACCCATCGCCGCGACTCGCCGCAGAGGGGGGATCCGCCGACGCGGGGACTTCCGGCATGGTCTCGCGGCGTTCCCAGGCCGAGCAAGACCGTTTGCAGATCGTGGCCACCACTGCCCCAAACTCTACGCAGGCGATGCAACGCGTCGCGCGCCGCGTCGTCAAAGCCCATCCGTGCGAACACCGTGACGTGCGTGACGCGTCCGGCATCTCCTGGACCGCCGAGCGCCTCGCAGAGGATGTAGGCATGCGCATTGCCGGCGCGAGGCTGCCCGGCCTCGTCCTTCCCGCTGAAGACCGGAAGTCCGTCGGAGATCTTCATCAGTGCCGGGCGGATCTGGCGTTCGGCGAGGAACAGCGCGTCCGTGATGCGAGGTCGGACGGCCCCCGCGACGGCGAACCGGGCGATGGTGGGCGCGAGCGGCGTGTCCGCGCCGGAACGGGCCCGGGGGGCGGTTGTCGAGAACGCATCGGCTCGAAGGCGATAGGGGACCCAGACGGCTCCCGGGGCGTGCGACCAGCCCGCCTTCTGGAGTTCCTCCGTACTCGCCTGGAGCGCTTCGAGGAGGGTCGCGGGCACCGGAGCTCGAGCCTTTTTCGAGCGCGCCGGTTTCGGGTCGGCGGCCTCCCTGCCGGACTTCCACGCGGCATACGCCGTCGGCGACATCGGGCAGAGGACCCGGACAAGGTCGTCGTCGCTGTCGAAGGGCCCCGTCACCGGCTCTGCGGACGAAGGTCCGTCGTCGATCGTTCCGACCCGCGCCTCCACCCAACTCTCGGCCCGTCCGAGATACGGGAGTTCCCGCAGGAGGCTCGACAACAGGGCCGCCTCGTCGTTGAGAAGTGTGACCGAGTCCCATACGAACCGGACCGGGGCACTTGGGTCCACGACGACGAACGCATCGAGGATCTTCGAGGTATCGCCTTGAAAGTCGGGGACATAGTGCCGGGTGTGAGCCCGCGACGCGGGCGGAAGCCGGAATCGGGGCGGCGTAGCGAGCGCGGCGACGAGTCGCTCCATCGTCGCGGTCTCGCTCGGAGATGCGGTCGGCGTCGTGCGGTGCCACACGGCGATCAGGCCGCGGGCCAGGCGCCATGGCGCGGGAGGCCACTCCACCTGTCCCTCGTTGACGCTCCTTCCCCAAGGGGTGGCGTGGAACCTGCCGGCCAGGAATCGGACTTCGATGACGAGCACGCTCGGCCTACTCCTTGAACTCGACGACCGTCACCCGAGGGTTGGCGAATCCGGACGACGCGGCCTGGATCAGGTCCGGCAGGGCCCCGCGGACCGTCGCGAGGCTGGGGAGCGCGACGCCGGCCGGGGCCGATACGACGGGAGTGCCCGCCTTGAGATCACAGGCCGTCCGCAGGCGCAGGCCGACATCGAGGAACCGCAGGATCTTGTACAGCGCGAGCCCGACCAGCAGGCGTTCCGCCGGCGCGCCGAGGCGGTAGCCGCGGACCTGGCCGAGGTCGAGGTTGAAGAACGCCCGCAGCGATCCGGTGTACTCCTCCCGATGGAACGGAACGTGCCCGAAGCCCGACTTCGCCTCCCCGCTCGGATTCACGTCGTCCCGCTTGACTCCACCGCTGGCGGCGACCGTGACATCGACGGCCTCGATGAATCCGCCCAGCGCGCGGGGCAACCGCATCCGACCGCCAGCGATGTCCTTCTTGGCCAGGAAGACGCCGTGGAGGAGCGTGTTCACGTCGTATCGGAAGAGGACCGTCGCCAATCGGGCGTGGTCGATCCGCCCGGTTTCGCTCGCACCCAGCTCCTGCTTGAGGCGATCGATGAACGGGTCCTTGCCCTCGAGGATGTAGGGGCTGTTGAGTCGGTGCGCCTCGAGAATCGAGTTCGTCAGCATCGCCGTGCCGCGACGGACGCTCACGTACGGGATCCCTCGGAGCTCGGTCGGGACGTCGGCGGCCGCCTCGTCCCAGCAGACTGCCTCCAGGCGGTTCGCCACGCTCTGCGCGGACTCGACGAGCAGCATCTCGCGACCGTCGTGGGTCCGGTACGACGCCGCGCCGAGGTCGGGGAACCCCGTCGGCTGGAATCGCGACCCCTGAATCGGTGCCAGAGGCGCCTCGACGAGCAGTCGAGGCTCGCCGTTCAGGTGCGCGAGAAACTTGTCGAAGTCGGATGCGGACGTGCTCATCGGGTCTCCGTTGCGGTTCAGCATGGGGTCAGGAACTTGAAGCGGTCGTGGGGCGAAGGACGTAGTTCGCGAGGGCCTCGATCGCCCCCGCTGCCAGCGGGAAGAGCACGGCGGCGAGCCGTCGCCGTGCGAGAGAGGGGCTCGACGTCACGACGTCGAGGGCCGTCGGAAGATCGCAGGCCCGCAGCCGGCGAGCGGCCCGTCGGGTGGCCTCGGCGAGGTCTCCGCTGGCCGCTCGACGGAAGATGCTCCGATCGAGGGGCACGATCCGTTGTCGAACCGTGGTCCCCGCCGCGCAGAGCTTCAGGATCGCGTAGCCAGCGTCGGGCGGGGGGGCGGCCGTTCGAGCGACCGTCGTCGAGTGTGGCGGGTCGATCGCGATCAGTCCCCACAGGAGCGAGGCGATCCGCGCGTCGTCGGTCCGCGCGTCGAGGAAGGCTCCGACGGCGGCCAAGGACGCTCCGCGAAGGCCGGTCAGACCCCCGGAGGGCGACCCGTCGCGTTCCGCGCGCAGGAGCCAACGCTCGAGCACCGCCACGAGATCGTCGATCGGGTCGCCGCCCGACCAGACCACCTCGACCGCTCGGCTCGGGTCCTGCGCCCACCGTGCCCAACGGCGTCCGTCTGCCGCTGCGTGGGCGTCGACGGGTTCCAGGTGGTCGCGAAGCGACGCGCCACCAGGGCGTCCGACCGAGGCGAGCGCGAGCGCGAGCGACCACTCGTGACTGCCGTCGTCGCCCGCGCGTACCCACGCTTCCGAGAGGCCCACGAGCGGTCGGACACCCCCGCGGTCGTCCTGGGTCCAGCGACGGCTGCGCACCAGCGCGCGCTCGAGGGATCCGAGCGCGACCAAGACGTCTTGGACGCGGAGGGGGGAGCCGTCGCGACAGAGGACCATGGACGACCGGTCGAGTTCGCGGAGCGACCGCGCCACGGACGCCGGCGTCGTCGAACCCCGTGCCTTTGACCGCACCGACTCGATCCATGAGTCGACTTCGTCCAGGAGGTCCGCGTTGGGGTTCCGTCGGACCGGAAGTCGGTCGAGGTGCGTCGCGAAGTATGCCAAGCCGTTGCGGACGTGGAAGCCGAACCGTTCGAACCCGTCGAGCCCCCGGTCGACACCGAAGGCCGCGACGGCTCGAGCGAAGTCGACCCCCGATCGCGCGCGGCGACGCCCGACCTCGGCGCGGCCCTCGGAGAACAGCGCGGTGACCTCGGACGGTGACGCGGGAGCGGGCCACGTCGGAAGCCAGATCTCACCGCGGCTGGTGTCGTCTTCCGACGCAGACGCGCTCGCGTATCCGATCCCGGACGGGCGAACGGTGAACGGGGACGCCATGCCGGCTCGCTGGCCGCGATGGTCCATCCGCCGCACCGCGGCCGCTGCAAACAAGACCGTCCCTTCGATCAACAGAACGAAGTCCCACGGGTTGACGAGGGAGTCGGCGTCGTAGCCAGCGGTGGCGTTCGGTCCCCCGGCTGCTCCCGGGAGGAACTGTCCGATGGCCTTCCCCTTCAGGAGCCCGGGGACGGCCGTCGCGAACAAGGAACTTCGCAACCACGCTTCCGACGCCTCGACGCGCTCGCCCTCGCGAGGCGGCATCACCTCGAGGAGCCGCTGCATGAAGTTGTTGCTGAAGTCGAGTCGCCCGTCGTTGCCCCCCGTTCCGAGCAGCGGCGGGAACTGGACGCGATCGCCGGCGAGCACGAGCGCGGCGTCCATCCACGGCAACGCCTCGTCGGGGAACTCGGCTCGGCAGGCTGGGATCATGGCGACCTTGGCGTCCTTGGTCACCTTGACGTCGCCGGCGAACCGAGCGAACAGGCGGCGGGCGACCGCGATCGTCCGGCGATAGGCGTCGAGTCGGGTCCCACCCGACGACTCGATCGTCGTGAGCGCCGCATCGTTGTCCTTGGGCGCGAAGCCGCTTCCTCCATTCCACGGGCTCACGACCGGCGTCGGTCGATAGTCGTCGAGGAAGAACCGAACCACGTCGTCGGGTGACAGCGTGGTGCGCAGGACGAAACGACCCTGTCTCCAAGACCCACGCGCGTGCGGGTCGGCCTGCGCGCCGACGAGGCGCAACACGGCGAGCGCCTTGAGGTAATGCGCGAGCGGCGACGACGTACACCCGTCGAGAATGAGGTCGGCGGGAGGGGAGATCACGACGTGTACTCCGCGCTGGCCCGCCAATCGGCGATGCGCACCAAGGACTCGAGATATGCGAGCCGGAAGGGTCCGTACTTTTCGCGCAGGCGGAGGATGCGCTCGGTCCAACTGGGGCCGGCGACGCTGGTTCCGATCTCCATGATCTCGAGGGAGAGCCGGGTGGAGGGCACTCGCTCTCCCGGGGAGAGTTCGACTTCCGGAAGTAGGTCGCCGTCCCAGACGCCACGGGCGAATCGACGGTCAGCTTCCGGTGGACGGGCTTCCCTTGGCATGGATCGGATCGAAGTGCGCACCTTGCCGTGGTGGGAAGCCACGAGGTACGCGACGAGGTCGGCGTCCTCGTCGCCGCCGTGGGCCGAGAGCCACGCGAGAGCCGAGACCAGTTCGTGTCGGAATCCAGGGCGCACCTGGTCACGCGGCGGCATGCCGTTGCCCCAGACGCCGGCCGGGACCCGGTAGCGGGCAGGGCCCCCTCGCCCGGGGGACTTCGCCTGCGGTCCGGCGGGCGCCCCGTTCACTTCGAGCATGGTCTGGAACGCCGGATGGGCCTTGCCGACGTCGTGCCAGAGGGCTGCCTTTCGGACCGACTCGACCGGCGCCGCCTCGAGCACGTCGCGAAGTGTCTCGACCAACTGACTCGCATGGCGTGCGACGTCCGCGGAGTGCTTCCGCAGGCTGATCCAGGTCCCGCTCCCGAACGACCGGTGCTCGTCGTCGAGGGATTCTTCCCCGGCCGCTCCCGCGGGGTGCCCGAGCAGGGTCGGGACGTCCTGGACCCTGCCGGTCCATCCGAGGTCGTCGTCGTATCCTCCGGCGTCTCGAGGCAAGAGGATCCGCGTGCCGGGCCGGACGTCCGCGGCGCGCACCCGACGCCACTCGCCGTCCGCGCTGCTCCACTGCCAAGCGGCCGCGGACTTGGAGAGGAAGTCCCGGAACGCCGAGATCCGAACTCGACAGATTTCTCGCGCCTGCGGCGCGGGCAGGCCGTCGGGGGGGCGGTCGCTGAACTCGTACCACCAGACGTCAACGTCGGGGTCGGCTTCGTCCCGAACGTACGGCGACACGTCGAGGTCGGCCCCCATCAGGTCCGGCGTCGTGTCGAAGAGATCGAGGAGGTCGGACCTGCGCAGGACCGCGCGCACCGATGCCCCGGGCTCGAAGGCGATGCCGGCAAGGCGGTCGGGAGATGCGTCGGCTCCGAGGGCGGCCAGCGCCGTTCGGGCGGCCTCGAGCTCGCCCAACGAGTACGGAAGCGCGGACTCGACATCGAGGGCACGATCGACGACGACGATCTGAGCGGCGACGACCTCCCCGCGCCGATTGCACCGGCCGAACCGTTGGACGAGCGACGGCCAAGGGGCGATCTCGGTGAGCAGGCACGACGCCGAGACGTCCACGCCGGCCTCGACGACTTGCGTCGCGACGACCACCCTCCGTCCCGTGCCGGCGGCGAGAAGGTGTTCGTGCCTCTCGCGGTCCATCGGGCGCATCCGACCGTGGAGGAGCGCCGTGGGCGCCTCGGCCCCGATCATCGTTCGCAGGCCGCGGAACACCTCGATCGCGCGCTCGACCTGGTTCACGACGACCAGGAGCAGTCCGTCGGTCCGGGAGCCCTCGGCCGCCAGGCGCGCGATCTCGCTCGCGTAGTTCTTGTCCGATCCGGCGATCGTCATGCCGCGCAGGGCCTTGGCCGCATGGTTCCGCTTGACGACCTCCGGGCACGTTCGATCGGCGGACCCGAGCGCGAGCCGCGAGAATCCGTCCGGCGGTCGCGGGTGGTCCACCGTGTCGAGGGATCCTCCGGCGAGGGTCGCGCTCATCCAGAGGGTGTGGTGGGGGCCGAAGGAACCGATCCGACGACGGAGTCCCGCCAACTGTGCGGTCGTGGCGAGGCCGGGCCCCATCAGTTGGGTCTCGTCGACGACCCAGAAGGCGTCGTTGTGAAGCCAACCGAAGTGGACGGGCCAGAGGTAACGGCTCATGCCGTACCCGCGGTTCAAGGCGCGCGAGAGGAGCATGTCCTGCGTGCCGATGAGAACGGCGTCGGCCTCCGGGTTCTCGTACCACCGGGAGTCGTCTTCGCCGCCCATGAGGACGTGGACCCGGATCTCACCGGAGCCCAACGATCCGGACGCCACGAGGCGACGGATGATGGCCTCGATTCGCGCCTTCGTCTGAGCGACGAGCACCCGCATCGGCAGGCAGTAGACGAGGCGGCGGGGCGTCGCACTTCGCGTTGCCGGGTCCGATCGTCGGCGTCGCCAGAGCCAAGCGAGAACGGCGGCCTCGGTCTTGCCGAGCCCCGTCGGCACGTCGAGCAGCGACGGCAAGACGGACCCCGTCGCCAAGGCCGTCTGGTACGGGAACGGAGGGCTCCCGACCGCCGCGGTGAAAAAGGCCTCGAAATCCGTGTGTGCAACCGGGTCCATGTCCCTCATCACGCCTTTCCACCGTCGGCCGGCCTGTCGAATTCGCTTTGAGCGTCACCCCATGTCCACCGGACGAAGTTAGCGGACGGGGGGGACAGTCGAGCGGAGGGTCCGTTGCTGCGCGTAGCGCTCGGCGGGGCGCCCGCCGCCCCGGTCCCGCGCCTCGGCCCACGCCAAGCGGCGGGCGGTGTTCGTGCGCTGACGCCCGGGCTCGCCGTTCGCCGGTCGGGTGTTCCCGTCCGGTCGGCTGGGCGGTAGGGCGGGGTCGGCGCTGTCCGCTCGGCCGGGGCCCCCGTACGGGTACGTCCCCCGGGGGGGGGTGGAATCCCGGCGGCACATGCGCCCGACCCCCGGGAGGTCCGAGGTTCAGGGCGGACGGGCCTCGCGGCGGGGGAATCGGGTGTCGTCGAGGGGGGGGCCGTGGAAATGCCTGCACGTGGACTTGAACCACGGCGGCGGCGCGCAGCGCGCCGACCGCCGACGGGCGCTTCTGTGAGGGGGCTGTCGCCCCCTCCGGCGGCCTGGCTCGCTCGCTGCGCTCG
>Ga0105047_10020542_pt1 | contig 10142 bp, 6 predicted proteins | sample MAT04_FD_78384 | JGI IMG/M metagenome (GOLD analysis project Ga0105047, IMG submission 78384) | Freshwater microbial communities from Lake Fryxell liftoff mats and glacier meltwater in Antarctica - MAT-04 (megahit assembly) | ecosystem: Environmental > Aquatic > Freshwater > Ice > Liftoff... | reverse complement strand
TGAACGGCAGGTACGTCAGCCCGAACTGGCTCGCAAAAATCACTTCCCTCACCTCTTCGGCCGCAGCGACCTTGACTGCGACCTCTCGATTGGCCATTTCGCCTCCGCCGAGTGCCGCGGCGGTCAGCACAGTCGAAATCATCGCCAGTAGATTGCACGCCAGCATTGGTGATTCTCCAGAAAAAGCCCGAACAACCGACTCCCGCTTCAGCCAGTCGCCTCTATGGAAGGGTATGAGCACCAGCCGCTATCGCAGAATCGTTGTCGCCCGCCGCCGTACCCTGACGACATGCTCGAAAAGCTCTCTGAAACCTTCTCAAATGCCCTACGCAAGCTCTCTGGCGGCGGGAACATCTCCGATGCCAACGTGCGTGAGGCCATGGCCGATGTGCGTCGTTCGCTGCTGGATGCCGATGTGGCCCTCGAGGTTGTCGAGAAGTTCTGCGATGAGGTGGTCGCCGATTCGGTGGGCAAACAGGTCACCAAGTCGCTCAATCCGGGTCAGGAGATGATCGGCATCGTCTACGACCGGCTCGTCGCGTTGCTGGGCGATGTGCCGGAGATCCCGCCCAATGCCTCGCAGGAAGATCTGGGCCGCATCCTCACCGCCGAGGGGCCCGGCATTGCCTCGGTCTCGCCGGGGCCCACCATCCTGATGCTTTGCGGCCTGCAAGGTGCGGGTAAGACCACCACCGCCGGAAAGCTGGCCGGATGGCTCAAGAAGCGCGGGCGCTCGGTGCTGCTTGTCGCGGCAGACTTGCAGCGCCCGGCTGCCGTTGAGCAATTGCAGATCGTGGCGGAGCAGGCCGAGCGCGAGCTGCCGGGCGGTGCAACGGTCAGCTTCTATGGAGAGCCAGACAAAGTCGCCGAGTATGGCAAGGCCGTTGGCGTGGCGGTGCAGGTTTGCCAGCGCGGGATTGCCCACGCACGGGCCAAGGGCATCGACACGGTGATTCTCGACACCGCCGGGCGCCTGCACGTAAACGAAGCGCTGATGGGAGAGCTCGCGCAAGTCAAGTTCACCTGCCAGCCGCATGAGATCTACCTCGTCGTCGATGCGATGACGGGCCAGGATGCAGTGCGTTCTTCCCGCAGTTTCCACGACAAGCTCGGTGTGCAAGGCGTCATACTCAGCAAGTTCGACTCCGACTCTCGCGGCGGCGCGGCCCTCTCGGTCAAGTCAGTCACTGGTGCGCCCATCCGCTTTGTCGGCACGGGGGAGAAGCTCGAGAATCTCGAGCAGTTCCATGCCATTCGCGCTGCGGGCCGCATTCTGGGCATGGGTGATGTCGTTTCGCTTGTCGAGAAGGCCAAGGAGCAAGTCAGCGAGAAGGAGGCCCGCGAACTTGAGGACAAGATGTCCAAGGGAGAGATGACGCTGGATGACTTTCTTGCGCAGCTCAAGAGCATCCGCAAGATGGGTCCGCTCAAGAATCTGCTGGGCATGCTGCCCGGTGTCGGTGCGCAGCTCAAGGATGTTCACGTTGACGACAAACAGATCGGCCGCGTCGAGGGCATCATCAACTCCATGACGCGTGTGGAACGCCGCGATTCGGAGCTGATGACGCACTCGCGCCGCCGCCGTATCGCCAAGGGTTCGGCCAGCAGTGTCGATGAGGTCAGCCGCCTGGTGCGCCAGTTTGAGACGGTCAGTGTTATCAGCAAGCAATTTGCCGGTCTCTCGGCTCTGCAGAAAGTCAGCGCGGTCAAAGAGCTGTCAAACAACAAGTCGGGCGCGAACATGCCAGCGATCCCCGGCTTTGGCCCGAGCAAGAAGAGCTCGTTTACGCCCAGTCTCAAGGACCGCTTCAAGAAGCGCAAGAAGTAAGGCCGCCGCTGACGGATTGACCGCGGACAATCAGTTGCTGGCAACGAAAAACCCCGCATGGATTGCTCCATGCGGGGTCTGCTGTTTCTGTCACGTGCTGAATGTGACGATCCGGCCAGCAACCGGAGAGAACCAAACTAAAGAACCAACGGCTGGGCCGCGGCTGGGATTAACAGCCAGCGCCAAAGGCGTTCAGGAAAGCCGAGAAGTCGTTGCCGTCAACACTGCCATCGGCTGGCGGGTTGCCTTCGCCGCCGACGATGTCGGCGAGAGCATCGCCAGCACCGAAGGCGTTCAAGAAGGCGGAGAAGTCGTTGCCGTCCACGCTGCCATCGGCGGGCGGGTTGCCATCACCACCGACCAAGTCAGCCAGGCAGGTTGGGATGGCCGGAATCGCTTCGACCTGGAAGAGGTGAACGCGACGATCAGAGAAGCTCAGTACGACGAGCGTCTTGCTGGGCTCATGGTAATGCATATCTGCGACGCGACCGACCAGGTTGAGCACCAGTGGCACGCGGCTGTTGTCGGGCAGTTGGTCAAGGAACTCGACGGTCGCAGGTGCTGGGGGCACCACACCGTCGAGCTTGTTGAACCGCAGTACGCTTTCAATCGTCGTTGCCACCGAGCCAAGATCGTTCCAGACGGCCAGATCTGGCGCGCCAGGAATGTTGTAGATGATGCCGCACTTCTGGCCGATCGAAAAGGCACGATCAATGGGCGAGATGATGCGGTTGGTGTTGGGGCCAGTTCCAGCTTCGCGCGTGCCTGCAGGGTTTGCGGGCGAAATGCTTGTGGTGCCATCTGCGTTGCGGTAGGCGTAGATCAGGTCGCCGCTGGCGCGGGCGATGATTGTGCCCGTCAGCGGGTGAATTGACATATCACGGTAGAGAATGCTGTCCGCAGCACTGTTGATTCTCGGGCCATTGTTGTGCGGAGCGATCGGCGACCCTGGGTTAAAAGGCAGACCCGCCGAATAGGCGATGCCATGGGTAAAGTCGGGCGTGCTCACGCCGTAGTTCATTGCAAGCGTCGTTGGGTTTAGTCCTACCGGGCCCCACTGATTGGAGTTAGGGTTCGACGGGTTCTGCAGCACGGAGACTATCGGGCCGTCGAGCACGCCATCGTTACCCAGCGTGCCATCGGCAAGCTTGTAATCGATGCCAGCTCCGGTCGGTCCGAAGTCCCACGTTGCTCCACCAATCAATCTCTTATTTTGCAGGGCCTGGTTATCGGGGCTTGGCGTTATCAGGATTGGGTTGAGCTGAGTCGTGGTGTCGTAAAAGCGAATCTTGCCGGGGGCATTAGCGGGCTGATCGAACGTAAAGAGCAGGCCCGCAGTCGGGCTGTAATCCATTGAGGTCTGGCGCGAGCCGTCGATGGTCGTGTTCAAGATACCGTCGAGATCGAAAGAGTTGGCAATGAACGCGGCATCCTGAAAGCCCGAACGCATGTACCGGTTGCTGATGAAGTCGTTGGTGCCATTAGCGTTCAGCCGAATCTTGACCATCGCGGTGTTCCAGTACTTGGCCGATCCCGTCGCGATTTCAGTAAGAGGCGCACCAGCGACGACCAACTGACCGTTAGTCGGGTTGATCACCCCGCCGCCGAAGTCGCTGGGGGTGTTAAAGCCGTCGCTGAGCATTGCGCGTGGATTTGGCGCGGTGGCAGCTGTCAGACTGAAAGCAGCCCCGAGGGAGCCGCCAACATAAAGGCTCTCGCCGTCGTAAGCAACAGAGATCGGGTTGTTACCGATGAAGAAGTTGACGCCGCTGACCAGGTTGGCGGCGGAGGAGTAGCGGCTCTGGTTCACCGGGAAGGTGTCCACCGTGCGAACACGCACGAGACGCAGGGAGGGCTGGGCCAGGGCAGTCGTGGCCAAACCACACAGGGCAATCAAACCAATCAGGGCGGTGCGATTCTTCATCTCGGGGACTCCTCGGCAGGGGTAAAAACTGACGGACTGACAGCAAGAAACCGCTTGCATCAGCGTCCGGCAACTGTCGCTAATTCTATAACAAGCCACAAAGGTTGCCAGTAAAACGCGCAGTTGATTTGCAAGCCGAGGGTTTTCCCTAGTACTCGAGCCCGGTTTCCCACATTCCCATCTTCGCTTACGCAGATGCCCCAAACCCCCCAAACTCACACCCCCGACGAACTCCAACCCCACAGAACCCCCGTCCATCACCCGTTTCGCCGCGCAAACTCAACCAAAAACTGAGCCAGCAGCACACACCCTTCATACGGGAACGCGTTGTATATCGAAGCCCGCATGCCCCCGGTTGCCCGGTGGCCACGCATCCCATCCATGCCCGAAGCGACCGACTCGGCCAAAAACCGCTCCTCCAACTCCACCGTCGGCAGTCTAAAACAAACGTTCATGAGCGATCGGTCCGCCCGCGCAGCATGCGGGCTGTAGAAGCCCGGGCAAGCGTCCAGCGCGTCGTACACCACCTTGGCCTTGGCAATATTTCGCGCATGCATCCCGTCAAGCCCGCCGTTGCGCTTGATCCAGTCGGCCATCAACTTCACCGTGTAGATCGCAAAATGTGGCGGTGTGTTCGGCCGCGAATCTTCCTTGACCATGTTGCGATACTGCAGCATCCGCGGCACAGTTGGCCCGGCTCGCTCCAGTAAATCCTTGCGCACAAACACGACCGTTACGCCCGTGGTGCCAATGTTCTTCTGTGCGCTGGCATAGATCAGCCCATACTTCTCCCAGGCAATCGGCTTGGAGAGAATGTCCGAGCACCCGTCGCACACCAGCACCGCCCCAGACGGGATCTGCGGCTCCGTTTGCATCTGCGTGCCATAAATCGTGTTGTTGCTGGTAATGTGTACGTATGCCGGGTTGGCTGAGAACTGCAACTCGCTTTGCGCTGGCAGCCGCCGATACTCGTGCGCCTTGCCCGACCATGCCGAATGAACGCTGTGCCCCGCCTGCCGACCATCCTCAATACTCCGCACCGACCAGAAGTCGGTCTCAATGTAATCGGCAGTTCGCCCGGCGGGCAGCAAGTTCAGCGGCACGATGTAATTCTGGCTCGAGCTCCCGCCCGTCATCATCACGATCTCAAAGTCGGCTGGCACGCGGCCAACCTCACGTAGCACTGCGAAAGTTTCGGCCAGCAATTTGTCATATGGCTTGGCGCGATGGGAGTGCTCCAGAATGCCAAAGCCAGTACCCGCGAAATCCCAGACATCATCCTGAATCTGCCGGATGACCTCCTCAGGCAGTACCGATGGCCCTGCGTTGAAGTTGAACACGCGACCGCCTGCCGTGCGATTGACCGCGCTCGAATACAGCAGGTGGCTAGGGGTGGGAGATGACGAACCCGACGGATTGCTCAGCACAGACATGCCGTTAGTTTAGCGGCTGCTACGGCTGCGTCGCTCCACCCGAATCGTGGTATCGCTCTCGATGCTGCCCAGCACCGTCTCGGCCTCGGTGCGCATCTCTGTTTCCATCCGCATCAGCCGGCCCTCTCGCGTGTCCCAAGTGTAATTGCCCCGATAAAACGAGCCCGTCATCTTCGCCAAGGGCATTCCTGGCATGCCTGGCGATGCGCCCTGGCTGTCGCTCTCAACGTTGCCGCTAAAGCTCACGTTGGCCTCTACGCCTCGGGCTGACTCCAGCTTGTAATCGGTCTTCACCTTGAGCGCACCGGTCGGGCCGGTTGTCACATTGCTGGCCGTAGTCCACGTCTGGCCCACACGCATGCGCATCGGCATGGCCTTCCCTGCCGAGTCCTTGATCGGCCCGAACAGACCTCCGAGTGATTCGGGCGTGCTCGGCAATGAAAGGCCTGGGCCCAGCAGCCCGCCCTTGCTGAGCCGCTCGCCACCGGTCACAGATTTCACCGTGCCATCAGCATCGAGCTTCAGCGTGAGCACCGTTCCGGCCACACCAGAGATGTCCGGCTTGACCGCATCTTCCAAAAGCTGGTCCAGCGGGTCTCGCCGCGGCTGGGCAGGCGGCTTGGTTTGCCCCGGCGTACCAAGCGGTGCGCCCGGTGCGCTCCCCGGCGTGACATCGGGGATGAGACTGGGCATTGGCGCGGGCATCGGTAGCTTGCCCGGTGCTGACGGTTGGCCGGGCGTGGAACCGGGAGTGTTAGAGCCGGCGCCGCTGTCATACTCATGGTCGCCAAGCGCATCGCTGCTGATCTTGCCCTTGACGCGGTCGTAAATCAGTTGCACGGTGCCGCCAGTCTCCGGGTTCCAGTCCACGACCTTCTCGGTAAAGGTGATCTCTTGTTCAGAGGTTTGCGCATCCGCATCCTGCGCGGCGGGCGCTGCTGGCCTCGTCGGTGGCATGCCCGGCAGCGTCGGGCGACTTGGCACCGCTGGCGTGGCTGGTGTGGCAGGTGTTGACTTGTCGCCTGCTGCCTTTACCCGGCTGACTGACTTCGTCTTCATCGTGAGTGTGCTCACCGTGCCGGGGGTAAACCGTGGCCGCAGGTCGACCTCAGGGCCTGTCGCTGGCTCGACCGACCGTGGCGCAACCTCACGCTTTGGTGGAGCCATACCCGGCCCGCCGCCGGCTTGGCCAAAGCTCGCCGCGGCCATCAGGAGTACGGCCGACGAACCAACGGTGAGAGCGATGAATGACTTTGGCATGGTGGGCACCGAAAAATGGCAATCAGAAATCGACTGGAAAGATATCGGACGTGTCGCCTGCAAGCATAACGATCCGAACGTCGCACCGTTTTGGATGCAGCGCATGGCCCGTCGCTCGGGCTTTTCTTACGTTGAGGCACCGGGTCGCCGGGAAGTTCACGCCAGATCCGGCCTGCCGCGGGTTCGGTCCTCGCCGCAAACCCTTCATACGCTCTCGGTCCATGCCCTTTGCCGATGTTCCCCCCGAGTTAGTTGCCGTACAGAGCTACATCGCACGCTCTTTGCACACCGTGCAAGATCTGCTCGAGCACGAACTGACCAGCGACCTGCCCCCTGTCGTCAAACTTACCGACCATGTGGAGAAGTACCGCGGCAAGATGATCCGCCCGGTCCTGTGTGCGGTCTTTGGCTTGGCGTGTGATGTTGACCGCCGCGGCATGAGTGCGGCGGAGCTCGATGCCTGCGAGCTTCCATCGCGCCACGCTTCTATCGCCGCGGTTTGCGAGCTCGTGCACCTTGCCACTCTGGTGCATGACGATGTGCTCGATGAGGCCGCCATCCGTCGCAAGTCCTCCACCGTAAACAAGCTGCATGGCAACGAAACCGCCGTCATTCTCGGGGACTACCTCTTCTCCGCGGCTTTCCACCTCGCCGCTGGGCTTGAGAGCCAGACCGCCTCGCGCATGGTGGCCCAGGTGGGCATGACGCTCTGCTCTGGCGAGCTACTTCAACTTTGGCACCGCGAGGATTTCTCGCTCGATGAAGCCACGTATTTCGAGATCGTCAGCCGCAAAACCGCCAGTCTGATCGCCGCATCGTGCAAGTTCGGCGCCATGTTCAGTGGCGGCACGCCCGAGCAGATCGCCGCGGCGGAGACGTACGGCCGCCTGCTCGGCATCGCCTTTCAGATTCAAGATGATCTGCTGGATTTGACGGGCGAGGAGCGCATCGTCGGCAAGTCGGTCAGCAAGGACTTGGAGAAGGGCAAACTCACGCTTCCGCTCATTCACCATCTGCGCGCTGCCAGCCCGATGGAGCGCGGCAAGACCCTGCTGGTGCTGGCTACTGCGAGCGACCGGACCGAGCAGGCAGCCAGCGAGCTTCGCCGCGCACTGGCCTCGACTGGTTCGATTGAGTTTGCCAAGGCCAAGGCCGAATCATTGGTCTCTGAGGCAGTGATGGCGGTCTGCACCCTGCCACCCTCGCCAGCACGGCAAATGCTTGAGGAGATGGCCCGCGTCGCCGTGACGCGGGCGTATTGAGGACGCCCTCTCGCAGATGCCAGCGGCCTGAAACTGCCGCTGCCGAGTTGCCAAAGAGAGGCAGTTAGAGCCGTTTGGATCGCGCACAAGATGTGGGCCAGGAATGGGTAGCGTGTCTCCAGTGAGCGCGCTTTGTCAGGACCCATTTGCTATGTCACTCGCCGTTGACCTTCACAATGTTTCGAAAACCTACCGCACCGGATTCGCGCGGCGCAAAGTTGCGGCGCTTCGCGGCGTGAGTCTTCAGGTGCCACGCGGCGCCGTGTTCGGCCTGCTTGGGCCCAATGGCGCGGGCAAGAGCACGCTTGTCAAGATCATGATGACGGTCATCCGCCCGACCACCTGCAGCGGCACGATGCTTGGCCAGCCCGTCGGTCAAAAAAGCAATCTCAGCCGCGTCGGCTATCTGCCTGAGCATCACCGCTTCCCTGACTATCTCACTGCCGATCAGGTGGTGCAGTTTTACGGTGCCATGTGCGGGCTTGATCGCACCACGCGCAAACGCCGCTCGGCCGAGCTGCTTGACTTAGTCGGTCTGAAACAGTGGGCAAACTACCGCGTGCGCGAGTTCTCCAAGGGCATGCGTCAGCGTGTGGGCATCGCACAATCACTCGTGGCTGACCCTGAACTGGTTTTGCTCGATGAACCGACCGATGGCGTTGACCCTGTCGGCCGGCGCGACATTCGCAACGTGCTCATGGAGCAGCGCCGCCGCGGCAGAACCGTGCTGCTCAACAGCCATTTGCTCTCGGAGCTGGAGATGGTGTGCGACACCGTCGCCATCATGGTGCAGGGCAAGATGTACTCGCAGGGCACGATTGACGACCTCACCCGCTTCGGTGCGCGATACTGCGTTGAGCTTGAGCAGCAGGGGGGGCAACTGGCTACGGAAGAACAGGTGATTGCGGCCACCCGCGGCGTGATCGCATGGAGCGAGACGGCTGGGCTACCCAACCCCGACTGGCAACCGACTGACCTAACCGCGCGGGCTCGTACGGGCACGCTGTTGATGCCTTCCCACGAAGCGCACGCCGCGGTGAATGTTGAACTCGTCCGCGGCATGATCACGATGGGCGTGGCCGATTGCGGCCCGGCGCAGCGAATCATCGATGCTGCGCGCGGCGTGGGCCTGCTTGTTCGATCGGCCCGATCTCTACGCCCTGGCCTTGAGGATCTTTTCATGCGAGCAGTGACCGACCAGACCACCGGCAAGGCCCTTGGGCCGGGAGCAAATCTTGATGCACCTGCCCGGTTGGTTGCCAAGGCCGAGCAGATATCGGTCGCCGCTACCGGCACAGGAGCCAAGCTGTGAACAGCACCGCCACTGCCACCACCACCACCAGTGTTTCTCGCAGCGAAGTGCCAGAATCATCGGGGATCGCGCTCGCCGCGCGGCAGACATTCGCGCTCCTGCTTGACTCGTATCGCGAGCTGAGTGCGCGGCGATTGTTCTGGATTTCAATGATGCTTTCGGGCATCGTGGTGCTCGCCTTCGGCATCATCGGCATCAATGAGAATGGTCTCACCGCGTTCGGGTTCGAGATCGGCCTGCCGCTGTTCTCCACCAAGCTCATGGCGGTTGACACCTTCTACAAGTTGCTATTCTTCTCTCTTGGCATCACGATCTGGCTGACCTGGGCCGCCACCATTCTCGCGCTCATCTCTACTGCCAGCATCGTGCCAGATATGGTCGCCAGCGGCGCCATCGAAACCACGCTCTCCAAGCCCATCTCAAGAGTGCGGTTCTTTCTCACCAAATACTGCTGTGCGACTCTGTTTGTCGCTTTGCAAGTCGGCGTCTTCAGCGTTTGCTCGCTGCTGGTCATCGGTTTCCGCGGCGGCGTGTGGGAGCCGCGACTGTTGCTGGCCGTGCCGATTGTCGTGCTCGTCTTCACCTACCTCTACTGCATCTGCGCACTGCTTGGCATCATCACCAGGTCCGCCGTCGCCGCGCTCTTGCTGACAATCCTGGTCTGGCTGGGCATCTTCATGATCAGCACGGCCGAGACCGCATTGCTCAGCCAACGGCTCTCGTATGACATTGCAGTGCAGCAGCATGATGAGCAGATAACCCGCAATGAGAAGCGACTGGCGGAGGTGTTACAGCGCGAGGCCGCCGAGGCCGCTGAGCCCGCAGCAGCGACAACTGCGCCAGCCAAACTGACCGCCGCCGAAGAGGCAGCAAAGCGAATTGCGAGCCGGGCCGCCGCGGGGCTGAGCGCTGTGCTCTCGGGCAAGCGCACGCCGAGCGACAAGCAACCGGCGAGCGACACGAACCCTGCCAGCGGTGCCTCTGCCGAGACGCCGCCGAAGGAGTCTGCAAAGGTGCAGACCGCGCTGGAAAATTTACGCACCCAGCGGCCACTGATTGCCGATACGCGGGACTCAATCGCGATGTGGCACCGTGGACTTTTGATCTCAAAGACCATTATTCC
>Ga0105047_10020539_pt1 | contig 10143 bp, 9 predicted proteins | sample MAT04_FD_78384 | JGI IMG/M metagenome (GOLD analysis project Ga0105047, IMG submission 78384) | Freshwater microbial communities from Lake Fryxell liftoff mats and glacier meltwater in Antarctica - MAT-04 (megahit assembly) | ecosystem: Environmental > Aquatic > Freshwater > Ice > Liftoff... | reverse complement strand
CTGCTCGGCGTCTCCGATCAGGACAGCGCCCGCGCAAGGCAAAAGGCCGCCCGATGATTGCAGCACCATGACCGCAGCACCATGATCGCCGCACCATGATCCCCGCACCATGATCGCTGCCTTGGGCATGTATGACCGGGCCGAGGTGCAGGGCGCCAACGACCGGCTTTGGGCTCTGATCCGGGACCGGCTCCGCGCCGGAAACCTCCCCGCGCCAGACGGACTGACCCGGGGCGATCTCGCCTATATGCCGGGCTGGCTGCGCCCCGATCTGGTGCTGGGCCAGACCTGCGGTTACCCCTACCGCGCCAGACTGCATGGCAAGGTAGCCCTGATCGGCACCCCGGATTATGGCGTGGAAGGCTGCGCGCCCGGCCATTACCGCAGCGTCCTGGTGGCGCGCGCAGGCGATCCCCGCGACATTGCCGCCTTCAACGGCACCCAGATCGCCTACAATGACCCGCTCAGCCAATCCGGCTGGGCCGCGCCGCAAACCCATGCGGCCAAGCTTGGCCTGCACTTCCCCGCCGGTTTGCAAACCGGTGCCCACATCGCCTCTGCCCGCGCCGTGGCCGACGGACGCGCTGATCTCGCCGCGCTGGACGCGGTGACCTGGGGAATGATCCAGGACCACGACCCTGACCTCGGCGCCACCCTGCGCGTGGCCGCCTTGACCGAACCGGCACCCGGCCTGCCCTATATCGCCGCCCTCGGCGCCGATGCCGAGGCTACTTTCGCCGCCGTCTCGGACGCCATCGCCAACCTTTCCGCCGCCGACCGTGTCCTTTTGCACCTCAAATCCCTCATCCGCATCCCGGCCGAAGCCTATCTGGCGGTGCCCACTCCCTCGTCCCCCTGATCATCATTGTGGCCCAAATACCTCCGGGGGTGTGGGGGCAGCGCCCCCGCGTCTACGCCCACCAGCCGGCCCCAACCGATTCCCCTTGCCGGAATCGCCCCTGCTCTCTATCCTGACATTTGATCAAATTGCATGGACACCATAAAGGGGTCTGCCGTTGATCGCAAAATGGAAGGATCAAGGGCATGATCCCCTCCTGTCCGGGCTTCAAAGCCGCTGGACGGCGCGGGCGGCGGCTCTCCTGAGACCTATGATGAAAGACTGGCTTAGAAAGCACCCGGACGTTCACACGATCCGGGTGGCTGCGGCGGACCTGAACGGTCAGGCGCGCGGCAAACGCGTGCCGACCCGGTTCGCGGACAAGATGGTGAAAGAGGGCACGCGGTTCCCGTTCTCCGTCCTCAATCTCGACATCTGGGGCGAGGATATCGACGACAGCCCGCTGGTGTTCGAACAGGGCGACCAGGACGGCGTCCTCAAGCCGACCGAACGCGGCTTCATGCCGATGCCCTGGCTGGAAGCGCCGACCGCCCTGCTGCCGATCTGGATGTTTCGCGAAAACGGCACGCCCTATGAAGGCGACCCGCGCCATGCCCTGCGTGCGGTGGTCGACCGCTACAAGGCACGCGGCCTGACGCCCGTGGTCGCGGTCGAACTGGAGTTCTTCCTGATCGACGACAGCGGCAAAACCCTGCAAGTCCCGCCATCGCCGCGGTCTGGCAAACGGCGCAAGGCGGCGGAAACCCTGTCGATCCGGGCGCTTGACGCGTTCGATACGTTCTTCACCGATCTTTACGACGCCTGCGAGGCGATGGACATTCCCGCCGACACCTCGACCTCGGAAACCGGCCTCGGCCAGTTCGAGGTCAACCTGATGCATTGCGACGACGCCCTGCGCGCCGCTGATGATGCCTGGCTGTTCAAGATGCTGGTCAAAGGGCTGGCCCGTCGCCACGGCTTTGCCGCCAGCTTCATGGCCAAGCCCTATCCGGAATATTCCGGCTCGGGCCTGCATACCCATTTCTCGCTGCTGGACAGCGATGGCCGCAATGTGTTCGACAGCGGCGGGCCGAAGGGCTCGGCCACGATGCGCAACGCCGTTGCGGGCTGCCTGAACGCCATGCATGATTCCGGGCTGATCTTCGCGCCGCATCAGAACAGCTATGAACGGCTGGTGCCCGGCAAACATGCCCCGACCTCGATCTGCTGGGGCTATGAAAACCGCACGGCGGCCATCCGCATCCCGGCGGGCTCGGCCAGCGCACGGCGGATCGAACACCGCGTGGCGGGGGGCGATGTGAACCCCTATCTGATGCTCGCCGCCATTCTGGGCGCAGCCCTGGACGGCATCGAAGGCGAGATGGACCCACCGCCGCCGATCACCGGCAATGCCTATGCGGTTGAAGGTCTGCCGCAGATTCCCAGTTCATGGGAGCAAGCAATCGACGCGCTGGAACAGTCCACCATCGTGCCGCGCTTCCTGGACCCTGAGTTGATCAAGAACTTCATCTCGACCAAGCGGCAGGAATTGCATTACCTCGACGAGTTGTCCGAGCAGGAAAAGATCGAGCTGTATCTCGAAACCGTCTAGGCACGCCGTCACCGCGCCAACGAATTTCCTTCGAAAATTCAGGCCCAACGGTCCGATCCGGCGCGGATTTTTCGTAGAAAAATCGTAGCGCCATAATTTTGATCAAATTCCTGCAGCGCCCCCTTGACGACCCAGGGGGGCGCTGGACTACCCTAGCCGGCACCAACCGAACGGACCCGTGATGAAAATTGGCATTCTGCAAACCGGACTTGCGCCGGAAATGCTCGCCGCCGAATTCGGCGAATATCCGGACATGTTCGAACGGCTGCTTGAAAACAAAGGCCTGACCTTTCAGACTTTCCGCGTTGTCGAGGGGCAGTTTCCGGCTTCGGCCAAGGCCTGCGATGGCTGGCTGATCACCGGCTCACGCCACGGCGCTTATGAAGATCACGCCTGGATTCCCCCGCTTGAGCACCTCATCCGCGACGCCTTTGCCGCGCATGTGCCAGTGGTGGGCGTGTGCTTTGGCCATCAGATCGTGGCGCAGGCAATGGGCGGCAAGGTTGAAAAGTTTGCCAAAGGCTGGGCCGTGGGTGCGCAGGACTATGACTTTGCAGGCGAGACTTTGCGGCTGAACGCCTGGCATCAGGATCAGGTCGTCACAGCACCGCCCGGCGCCAAAGTCGTCGCATCAAACGACTTCTGCGCCAATGCCGCGCTTCTGTATGACACCCATGCCTTCACCGTGCAGGGCCATCCCGAATATGGCTCCGACTTCATCGACGGATTGATGCGGACACGCGGCAAGGGCGTGGTGCCAGATGCCCTGCTGGCCGATGCTGCGTCCAGGCTGAGCCTGCCGACCGACAGCCGCAAGATGGCTGACCAGATCTCCGATTTCTTCCAACAGGTTCGGGCGTAGCGTCCGGGCCGCAAACCAACAGTGTGATTTCATGTCCAAATGGACCGACCAACTGCCCGAAGCGGCGCGCGAATACATCGGCGGACGCCGGGTGGACGAAGTGGAATGCGTGATTGGCGACATCGCCGGGGTGGCGCGGGGCAAGGCCATGCCGGCCGCGAAATTTGCCAAGCAGGGCAACTACTTCCTGCCGAACTCGATCTTCCTGCAAACCATCACCGGCGAATGGGCGGACAATCCGTTTGATGCCTTCACCGAGCCGGACATGATCCTGGTGCCGGACAATTCCACGGCGACAGCGGCACCCTGGACCGCGGATGTGACGCTGCAGGTGATCCACGACGCCACCGATCAAGAGGGCAACCCCATCGGTTTCAGCCCGCGCAACATGCTCAAACGCATCGTGCAACTGTACGACGACCAAGGCTGGACCCCGGTTGTCGCGCCGGAAATGGAGTTCTTCCTGACCGCGCGCAACATCGACCCCAACATGCCGATCGAACCGCCGATGGGCCGATCAGGCCGCAAGGCCGCCGCCAAGCAGGCCTATTCCCTGTCCGCCATCGACGAATACGGCAAGGTGATCGACGACATCTATGATTTCGCCGAAGCCCAGGGGCTTGAGATCGACGGCATCCTGCAAGAAGGCGGTGCGGGGCAGATCGAGTTGAACCTCGCGCACGGCGATCCGGTGCGGCTGGCCGATGACGTGTTCTTCTTCAAGCGTCTGATCCGCGAGGCCGCGCTGCGTCACGACTGCTTTGCCACCTTCATGGCCAAGCCGATTGCCGGCGAGCCGGGCAGCGCCATGCACATCCACACCTCGATCGTGGACAACAAGACCGGCAAGAACATCTTCGCCGGGCTGAAGGGCGCCGAAACCCCGGCGTTCTTCGACTTCATCGGCGGCCTGCAAAACCATCTGACCGGTGCCATCGCGCTGCTGGCGCCTTACGTGAATTCCTATCGCCGCTATGTCCCGGACTTTTCGGCCCCGATCAACCTCGAATGGGGCCGCGACAACCGCACCACGGGGCTGCGCGTGCCGATCTCCTCTCCCGCTGCACGGCGCGTGGAAAACCGCCTGCCGGGGATGGACTGCAACCCCTATCTCGGCATCGCGGCGACGCTGGCTTGCGGCTATCTGGGCCTGATGGCGCAGAAGGGCGCGCGCCCCGAGTTCAAGGGCTCGGCTTACGGCGACAGCGACGAAGTGCCCTCGACCCTGGGCGATGCGCTGGACCTTCTGGCGGAGGATGCGGAGTTGATCGCGATCATCGGGGCGGATTTCCACAAGGTTTACAACTCGGTAAAGCGCAATGAATACAAGGAGTTCCTGCAAGTGATCTCGCCGTGGGAGCGGGAACACCTGCTGTTGAACGTCTGACGCCGCCATGAACCTTCTGCATGTGAACGACAAGACGGGGGAATACCCCCCCTCCTACTATGTCGCCACCAAGACCGCGCTGGACCCCTTCCCCGCCCTGCAAGGCGCGCACGGGTGCGATGTCTGCATCATCGGCGCGGGCTATACCGGCCTGTCCGCCGCCTTGCATCTGGCGCAAGCGGGCCTGTCGGTCATCGTGCTGGAAGCGCACCGGGTCGGCTTCGGCGCCTCGGGCCGCAACGGCGGGCAGGTCGGCTCGGGTCAGCGGCAGGATCAGGACTGGCTGGAAGGCGCTGTCGGGCACCAGGATGCGCGGCGTCTGTGGGATATGGCCGAAGCCGCCAAGGCGCTGGTGAAACGCCTGATCCGCGACCATCACATGCCCGTCACTTTCCACCCCGGCGTGGCCCACGCCTGCCGCAGCGCGGCCGAGGTTCGCTCCGCCCATGTCTATGCCGAAAAGCTGCGCCGCGACTATGGCTATGCCCATCTGGACGTGCTGGACCAAACCGGCATCCGCGATCTGATCGGATCGAACGCCTTCAAGGGCGGTGAGATCGACCGGGACGCAGGCCATGTGCATCCGCTGAATTACGCCGTCGGCATCGCGAAAGCGGCGCACAAAGCCGGGGTGCAAATTCATGAGCGCTCGGAAGTGACCGAGGTTCTGCCCGGCCCGAAACCCCGCGTGCGAACCGCCGGGGCAGAGGTGACGGCAACCCATGTCCTTCTGGCCTGCAACGGCTATCTGGGCGGGCTGAACGCCGAGGTGGCCGCCAAGGTCATGCCGATCAACAACTTCATCGTGGCGACCGCGCCTTTGGGCCCGCGCGCCAGGGACATACTGTCCCAGCCGGTCGCCGTGGCCGATTCGCGCTTCGTGGTGAACTACTGGCGGCTGTCCGAGGATGGCCGCCTGCTGTTCGGCGGCGGCGAAAGCTATGGCTACAAGTTCCCCGACATCATCAAGACCGTCCGCAAGCCGATGCTGGCGATCTATCCGCAGCTTGCCGATGCCCGCATCGACTATGCCTGGGGCGGCACGCTGGCGATCACTCTGAACCGGATGCCGTGCTTTGCCCGTCCTGCGCCGGGCGTGTTCTCCGCCTCGGGCTATTCCGGGCATGGCGTGGCGATGGCGACGCTGGCCGGCAAGCTGATGGCCGATGCGGTGATGGGCGCAGCCGGGGGGTTTGACCTGATGGCCAGCCTGCCGCAGCGGCGCTTCCCGGGCGGCGTGGCCCTGCGCGCGCCGTTGCTGGCTTTGGCGATGACCTGGTATGCGATGCGCGACCGGCTGGGGGTCTGACCCACCCTACCGCCGGTTTCTTGCCCATTTGCCCCAAGCAGATCGCGCCGCGCCTGCCTGCCCCTCGGCAGGCGCGCCCCGATTGCCAAATATCCCTCTTGGCCCCACCCCCCTTGGCCTCCGGCATACGCATCCAGCCAACGGACCGATGGGACCAGAACCCACCCCCACCACAACCCCTAGCGTCCCCGTGGCCCCCATGACCCAAGCATCGGCAAATTTCCCCCGGCCCCTCGCAATGTCACTGGCGTGTCACCATCCGGTGTATTAAGATTTGCTCAATAAGAGTTTCAGCTTTCCTGATGCGAATCGAAGGAAAAACGCCCATGGCCCCCGACGGACAAGCCCTCGCCCCCAATGTCTATGACGCCGAACCGATCCCCGATGCCGCGCGGGCCGAGATTGACCGGCTGCTGCTGTCCGGCGATCTGTTCCGCTATACCGCCTCGGAAGCCTCGCCGGTCGCGCTGCTGGAAGCCGAATTTGCCGCGCTGATCGGCAGCCGTTATGCGCTGGCCGTCTCGTCCTGTTCGGCGGCGCTGTTCCTGTCGCTGAAGGCGCTGGGCCTGCCGCGCGGTGCGCGCGTGTTGGTCCCGGCTTTCACCTTCGCCGCTGTCCCCTCGGCTGTCCTGCACGCCGACCTCGTGCCGGTGCTGGTCGAGGTGGGCGCGAACTACCGTGTCGACATGGCGGATTTTGCGGCCAAGCTCGGCAGCGCCGATGCCGTCCTCATCAGCCACATGCGCGGCCATACCTCGGACATGGACGCGATCCTGTCCCTGTGCGCGGCGCGCGATATTCCGGTGATCGAGGATGCGGCCCATTCGCTCGGCACGCTCTGGCATGGCAAGAAGATCGGCACCATCGGCAAGATCGGCTGTTTCAGTTTCCAAAGCTACAAGCTGGTGAACGCCGGCGAAGGCGGGATGCTGGTAACGGATGATCCGGAACTTGCGGCGCGGGCCGTCATCATGTCGGGCGCGTATGAGCACAACTGGAAGAAGCATCCCGGCCTGCAAAACAGTTACATGCTGTGGCAAAACCAGTTGCCGCTTTACAACATGCGGATGCAGAACCTGTCAGCGGCGGTGATCCGCCCGCAACTGCCCGAAGTGGCGGCGCGCGTTGCCAAGGGCCGCGCGGGACATGACCGCGTCGCAGACCGGCTGAACGAAAGCCCCTGGCTGGACGTGCCCCCGGCCTTGGCACCCGAAGAGCGCGCGCCGGATTCGATCCAGTTCAACCTGATCGGCGCCTGGACCGATGCCGAGGCGCGGGCCTTCCAGATCGAGGCCAAGCGTCGCGGCGTGTCGGTGCAGGTGTTCGGCCTGTCCGAGGACAATGCCCGGGCGTTCTGGAACTGGAAGTTCCTGGGCGAGGTGCCGGAATTGCCGCAGACCCGGGCGATGCTCATGCGCGCCTGCGACGTGCGCCTGCCGACAAGGCTCACGGAAGCGGAACTGGATTTCATCGCCGGGGCGCTCGTGGGTGCAGCGGAGGCTGTAAAGTAACCCGTAGGATGGGTGTTACGCCCATCTCTTTGGCGGGCGCATCACCCATCTCTTTGGCGGCTGATGCGCCCATCTCGCCACCCCCGATTGCACCGCCAATCCGCGCAATCAAACCTTTCCACTTTCTTAATTCCACGCTTAAAATACAATAATATCAACGCACTACGCGATATAACACGCGTGTTATCCCCACCGATAACACACCCTACAACAGCCGCAGAGCGTCCTTCAACCAAGGCCACTCCCGCACCGATGGGGCAATGACCTTCTCCTGAACCAGCCCCCGCAGACGCTTGGCCACCGTCGCCGGAATATCCCGCAGCACCCCCGCCCGCGCCGACAGCGACAGGCTCCGCTCCAGGGGCGCGAAGGGCAAGGGGGCCACGTCCACCCCCGCCCGGAACCTCGCGGCGTGATGCAAGGCCAGCGGGGTCAGGATCGTCCACCCCTCCCCCGCCGCGACCATCGCAAGGATCGCGTGATAGGAATCCAGTTCGAACCTGTGCGACAGCCGCAGGTTCTGCCGGGCCAGGTGCCCCGCGATCTGCCGACCCATCAGATGCCGGGCCGTGTATTGAATCAGCGGCAGACCCTCGATGCCGTGCCCTTTTGGCGTCACCGCCACGAAAGGCTCTGTCAGGATCGGATGCACCTCGCGCCAGCCTTCCTCCACCGCCTCTGACCCGACCTCGGCTGCGACGATCACATCCAGAGCGCGGGTATCCAGCGCCTCCAGCAGGTGATGGCTCGCCCCGGTTTCCAGCAGGAACCGGCACCCTTTCAGATCGAGGCTCAGGGCGGTCAACAGGGCGGGTGTGACCTCGGCATCGAAATCCTCGATCACGCCAAGCCGCAGCGTGGTCAACCCAGCCAGATCGGCGACCGCCAGATCGGCGCGGGCGGCGGCTTCCGCGTTCAGGATCACCTGGGCATGGCGGCGGAACATCTCACCCGCCGGGGTCAGGCCCATCGGGCGGGCCGAGCGGTCCAGAAGCACGGTTCCCAACGCGGATTCAATGCCGGTCAGTTGCTGGCTGATGGCGGACGGGCTGACCCCCAGCCGCCGCGCTGCGGCAGAGATCGCGCCGTGCTCGGCCACGGCAAGGAACACCTCGATGCCCCAAAGCGTGACCCTGCCCTGCGGACCGGGTATTTGCGATCCAGGCACGAGGGGGCCAGGCACAGCAGGTCCAGGCATGGGCGCGCCTTTGATCAGAGTTTCGCCAGTTTCTTCTGCAACTCGGCAAACTGGCGCTTGATCTCGGCAAGGTCTTCTGCCCCCGAAGCCTCGGCAGGCGCCGCATCCTCTGGCGCCGGGCCACTGGCGCCGCCGGTCCAGCCGGGCACACCGGCCATCATGGTCTTGAGGAACGCCTCTTGCTGCTTGCGCAGCGCCTCAAAGCCCGGCATCGCCGCCAAAGGGTTCGGTATTCCGCCAAGATTCTCCACCATCTTGGACTGACCCTCGCGCAGCATGTCGAAGCTGGCGGACAGGAACTGCGGCATCACGGCCTGCATTCCGGTGGTATAACTGCGCACGAGATCGGTCAGAACACTCGTCGGCAGCACCGTATCGCCCTTGGATTCATGCTCGGCCACGATCTGCAACAGATATTGCCGGGTCAGGTCATCGCCGGATTTCAGGTCGATGATCTGCACCTCGCGCCCCGAACGGATGAAGCCGCCGATATCTTCCAGCGTCACGTAGTCCGAGGTTTCGGTATTGTAGAGGCGGCGACTGGCATAGCGCTTGATAAGCAGCGGCTTGGTGGTATCGGCCATGGCCCTGGGTCCCCCGATGTTGCAGTGCAGAGAAGCTTAGGGCCGGTGCAGAAAAAAAGAAAGGGCGGGCTTGACGCCCGCCCGGAACCTGCGCCTCCGGGGAGGACGGAAGGCAAGTTCGCCCCTTGCGGGATTAGTTGGCAGCCGTGGCGGCCGTCGCTGCCTTCTTGGCGACATTGGTCGCCTCGGTCGCAACCTTGGTCGCCTCGGTGGTCGCCTTTGTCATCGCGGCAGAAGCCTCGCTCGAGGCATCCTTGCCAGCGGCCATCATCAGCTCGACGGTTTCCATCTGGACCTTCTTGGCCACTTCTGCGAAAGCCGCGAAGTTTTCGGTCGCCATTTCGGTGGCCGAAGATGCGAAATCGGTCGCAGCCTTGGTGTAGTCAGCGGCTTCGCCCTTGGCCTTGGCCGCAAAGCTAAGCTTGCCGATCATGTCCTTCGCCCACTTGGACGAGATCTCGGTGGACTTGTCGGCAGCCTCCAGCGCCACTTTCGACAGCTTCTCGCTGAAGGCGGCCTGGGTCTTGAACGCGTTCTGGAACGACGACATGTCCATCGGGAACGACGCCATCATGTCCTGCATCGACTTGGTGTAATCCGGGGTCTTGGTCATTTTGAATGCTCCGATATGGGCCGGAGGGGTTTGGCAGTTGGCCCGTTGCGATGACAGGAACATAGATGCTGCAGTGCAGAAAATCAAGTCTTTTTCTGCACTGCAGCAATGCGCGGGGCGCATGACGGATGCGTGAGCGCAAGTGCCTGGCAGGTCAGGGTTTCAACCGGCGGGCACTGCCGAGACATAGGTTCCGGGCGCCGGTGCAAGCACAGGATGCGCCTTGTCG
>Ga0105047_10020535_pt1 | contig 10144 bp, 9 predicted proteins | sample MAT04_FD_78384 | JGI IMG/M metagenome (GOLD analysis project Ga0105047, IMG submission 78384) | Freshwater microbial communities from Lake Fryxell liftoff mats and glacier meltwater in Antarctica - MAT-04 (megahit assembly) | ecosystem: Environmental > Aquatic > Freshwater > Ice > Liftoff... | reverse complement strand
CTGCGCAGGAATCCTTCTTTGTCGGCATCCAGTATCGCAACCAGACTGACTGCTGGTAAATCTAAGCCTTCACGCAACAGGTTAATGCCAACAATCACGTCATACACTCCCATGCGTAAATCACGTAATATATCTGTTCTATCTAGCGTATCCACATCACTGTGGAGATAGGCAACTTTTATACCGAGCTCCTTCAGATAATCAGTTAAATCTTCTGACATGCGTTTGGTCAATGTTGTTACAAGTACGCGCTGATGTTTGTCTACTGTTGTTCTAATCTCTGCAATCAAATCATCCACCTGATGATCTACCGGTCTAACCTCAATTTCCGGATCAAGTAAGCCAGTAGGTCGTATAACTTGTTGTGCTGGTGGTGGGGTTCTAGATAATTCATATTCTGCTGGAGTTGCACTGACATATATCGCCTGATTAATATGTTTCTCAAACTCTATAAATTTTAAGGGTCGGTTATCTAGCGCACTGGGTAGTCGAAAACCGTATTCAACTAGTACTTCTTTCCTAGCCCTATCGCCGTTGTACATTCCTCTGACCTGTGGCATCGTCATATGCGATTCATCGACAAGCAATAAAAAATCATCAGGGTAATAGTCGAGTAGTGTAGCTGGCTGTTCGCCCTCTTCGCGGTCAGTTAAGTAGCGACTATAATTTTCTATTCCTTTAACGAATCCTGTTTCTTCTAGCATTTCCATATCGAATTTTGTCCGCTGAGCTATACGTTGAGCTTCAATTAGTTTATTCTCGTTTTTGAAATATTTCACCCTAGAATTTAGTTCGTCAGAAATTTTAACCAACGCCCCTTTCAATTTTTCCTGAGGTGTTACGTAATGAGAACTTGGAAATATAGTAAATTCTGATGGTTTACCCAACACTTCACCAGTTAATGCATCTAACTTTGTAATCGCTTCGACTTCATCACCAAAAAATTCAACTCTATATGCTATTTCCTCACCAGCAGGAAACACGTCGACTACTTCGCCCCTGACTCGGAATGTCCCACGGTGAAAATCAATATCGTTTCTTTCATACTGAATATCTGTGAGCTGTCTAATGAATTTATCGCGTACCCGGCGTTCTCCTACACTTAACTTTATAGCAAGGGCAGAATAATCAGATGGACTACCGATACCATAAATACAGCTGACGCTAGCTACTATGATTACATCGCGTCTAGATAATAGAGAGTCGGTCGCAGCATGACGCATACGGTCAATCTCTTCATTAATTGCGCTGTCTTTTTCTATGAACGTATCAGAACGTGCAACATAAGCTTCAGGCTGATAATAATCAAAATAACTTACAAAATAATGCACCGCGTTATCCGGAAAAAAATTCCTAAACTCTTCATAAAGTTGAGCTGCCAGAGTTTTGTTGTGACAGATAATCAAAGTAGGTCTCTGTGTTTGCTCAATAACATTTGCCATGGTGAACGTTTTGCCGGAACCCGTTACACCCAAGAGAGTTTGTTCTCTTAGTCCATCGTTTACTCCTGCAACTAACTGCTTGATTGCAGTCGGCTGGTCACCTGTTGGCTTATAATCACTCTTTAGCTTGAACTTCATCTAGATATATTGTACCTTGGTGAAATCAATTAACCCATACGATTTGATTTGTTTATGCCTGAAGTAAATCCGTACTTACCCGCTAAAGGCTCGCAGATACTTGCTTTAACGGCCCACTCTTCAGATATACCCGTTAAATGAATGTCTTTATTTTCTTGGTCAAGTATAGTAATGATTTTCTTGACGAGAGTTTCTGGATCGGTATCAAAACAGACTAAGCCTTTTGCCTGCCTGCCCAGTTCGGGTAATTCTTCCAGCAGCTTGGGTATATAGTCGGCTAGCCCACCACTCCCAAGCAAGACACCGCAAGGCATACCAGCTTCGATTGCTGTAGCAAACTCATGCATACTTCCCATACGGCCACCTATCGTAATAACAGCGTCACTGCTCTGGACTAGGTGGATGTCACGACCAATATAGTGCATGCCTGTGAAGTTAACATAGGTGAAGAATCCAATAGGCAGGCGGTACTTCTTGGTGTGCTCTCTTAGACTAGATGCTGGGCTGAATCCAATGCTGATGCCACCAGCATCAAACGCTCCTTTCGCAGAATACATCGGAACTCCAACAGTTGCACCCGTAGTAGTTATGTGCCCTTTCTTTGCGATTGCAACTCCAACTTCGTATGCAAGACCACATGCCCCATCAACACTACTTCCAGCTGCTGCTCCTGATACACAAATTGAATGTTTCATGCCGTTAGAAATCCCTCCCTAACTAGTTGCGTACAATAAATAATATCTTGCTCGATATATCTCATATTTTTAACGGTATTCATATGTTTATTTTTTCCTTAATCATAAGAATTATATCATGATTTCCTGGGCCAATGTTAGCTGAGACACTATAGACCTCTCAATATTTTCCTGCTTCAAATACCGTAGCTGAAGTTCGTTCCATAAACTTGCTTGAAGATGTGAATGGACTTGTTGACCATACTTCTTACCAAGTACTAAGCTAGCAGTAATATCTACCACGTGTAGCGAGATTGGCTTGCCTTCAACAACGTATCCAAGATAGTGAGAATTAACCCAGAAATCCAGTTCTGAGGCAAGGCTAGCAAGTTTTGTCTCTGAACTTTGCCATTCTAAATCCCCGAGCATAAATTCGTACTCAGAGCTATTATCTCTACCTCGTTCGGCTAATAACTGGAAAACGGCATGCCAGCTAGGGCGTAAACCATGTACTGGCTTAAGTTCTTCAATCAGGCCTAGTGCAATATCTGGCATTAGTTTCTCGTAACCTACTGTTAAGGCACGTGTTCTATATGGCAACGACTCAACTGCTAATCTTTGGGCGGCCTGCAAAACTAAACAAGTTGTCAGCAATACACTCCCGGCAACTGATAGCGGTGTTGTTGGTAGTATTAATACGGAACCAATTTCTGCAACTGGTGCGATTACGCTATTAAATGATATTTTTTCTAGCTTTTCTAGCCAAATAGTCGGTAGTGACAATACCTGAATATTTGATTCTTTAGCCTCTCTTGGCCCTAACCGTTTCATCCTAGCTTGAATCTGCGCATGCCAGGAGGCGTCTTCTAACCTGACCGCTAGGGCATACAAAATATACGGATCTTCACGCTTCAAAACTGAATCAATCGACCGAAAATGCAGAGTTCTCAGCGTTCTTTTTGGCGGAACAGCTTTGAGTAGTTTTTTAACAGCGGATGGAATCATGCAGATAACCAGGTCTTTTTTTAGCAACTTATCGGTTGCAATTGCTATTCTCTGTGCTGCCTCCGCTGGAAGAGTAGAATTCTTTATACCTAGTTTAGCGCGCAGACTTATATCGTCATTTTTGGCTTTGGCGAGTAATCCGTAATATAATTCTTCCCTCGTTGAATCAACCGGATCCAATCCTAATCGTCGTACTTTTTCTCTAGCTCCAACGATAATCTCTGTAGTTAGTTTAGTATCTACACCAGGTTGCAAACAAATCGATTCTAAACGCTGGATTATTGTTGCAAAACCCCTAGGGTCTGCTTGCAATAATTGTGCGATGAGCTTTGACATAAATATACGTTTAGACTACATTTCTTTTGGATGGTAATTACTAGGAGCATTGCGCAAATAGTATTCAATTTGATCATTTGTGAGTAGACCTTCTTGAGCACCGACATGCTGTACTACGTTCATAGAATTAATAGGAGCCCAGAGCATAGCACTTGGTACATCAGCACCGTGCATTAATGCCGCAACAAAAGTCGAAGCAAAACTATCACCGGCTCCAGTTCTGTCAACTGGAGGACCTGGATCAGGATAGAGTGGCATACTCCAGCGTTTATTCCCATCTGATACGTAAGCACCCTTTGGACCATCTGTAATGAGTGCTATTTTAATCCCAGCTTCGTGCATTTTGTTTAGCAAATCATGCATATCTTCATGATTACCATTAAATACTTTTGTTGCTTCTTCTCGATTCAGTATTACTACCTCACTTCGAGCGTACAGCTTCTTTAGGCGTTCAAAGCCTGCTTCCATTTGGAACGTACCGGGTTGGAATGCAAGTTTAACTTCTGGATTTTCCTCTAGCCACTCAACGACGTCATCATGGTAATGTTCAATTGCCTTCTCGCTAATTGAGCTGAAATACATCCACTTAGGAATGTCATTTTGTCTAAAGCGCGGCCAATGGTAATCGTAATCTTCGTGCTTAATCAGTATTGTGCGTTCTTCTTTGTACCAAAGTACATAGTGATAATTACTCTGCTTGCCAGAATTTTCATGGACAAAACGCGTATCTACTCGGTTCTTTTTGAGTGCCCTAACCATGTCGGCACCCCACGCGTCATCGCCAATATTAGAAATTAGTCCACTGTTAAGTCCAAGTCTAGCAAACGCTACTGCAGCATTTGCAGCATTTCCAACACCCTCTATGACTTGTGCGTGGTCGAATGGTATTTTAGTGCCAAAAGGAATTTCTAGTACAAGTCCTTTGTCGGTTTCTTTAACGGTTTCGTATTTATCAATAAGTTTTATGAAGGCGTCTGTAACGACATCTCCGATTGATAGAACATCCAATTTAGCTCTGTCAGACATATTTTCTAGACCTTTGCCTTTCCTGCACTGTTAAATAACATGATTTTTGATTCTACAACTGCTTGGACGGCATCTATAACTTCGTCCATGAGCTTGATTACGGCATATTCTGTCTTGTTTTCATCTAAAACTTTTACTAGTGTTTCGCGGTAGGCTTTGCGCATGTCGCTATTGATATTAATCTTCTGAACACCGACTTTTACTGCTTCTTCAAAGTAATGTCCTGGCGTACCGCTTCCACCGTGCAGACTTATGTTGCAGTCAATTGCCTGTCGAACTTCTGACAATAGATGTATATCGAGTACCTTAGGTACAGGATATGAACCATGCAAATTACCAATTGCTGCTGCATATGTATCAATCCCAGTTGCATCTACAAATGATTTTGCATCGTCAGGTGTGCTAAATGTTTTCTTTATTTCTTCAAAATCGAAAGCTTCGGTGAATACGTTGCTGCCTCCGCCGAAATAATGAGGCTCACTCTCTACGACCGCTCCAGTAAATTTTGCATATTCAACGACACGCTTTGTCGCTTCTATAATCTCTTCGATTGATGCGTCATGGTTGGACTGCGAAATATCAATATGGATAAACTCAAAACCAGCCTCAATTCCAGATATCGCATCCTCGACCGAAGGACTATGGTCAAGATTTATGTACATTTCAATACCAAATTCTTGCTTATAGTTCTCAACCATGTCACGTATATTGTCTAGCCCAAGCGCATCGGCCTCACCCTTGCTTAGCTCAACCATAACAGGCGAGTTCGTAGCCTGTGCTGCCTGTGCTACGGCGATTAAAGTTTCTTGATTGTCTAGATTGAACGCACCAACTGCAAACTTCTCGGTCTTGGCGCGATCCATTAATCCGCGAGCATCCGAACAATTTTTCCGTATTTGTTCCAAAGATATAGCCACTCAAATTCCCACCGTTTAGTTGTCTCTATTGTAACTGCTTATGATTGTATGCGCAACGACAATAACTAGTCTAATTTATGAAATTAGCAGCAGTAGCCCAAAACCGCTAAGTAGCAAACCGATAATTTTAGGTCTAAGGTGTTCCTTTTCCTGTAAAATAAAGTACGCTAGAAATACGGTTAGTGCGATAGCAGCGGTTCCAGATAGCACTATTGTGGACGCACTTCCAGATTTATTCAGACTAGTAACGTAGGTCAGGCCAGAAAACCCTAACAAAACCCCAACCAACCAAACATTTACATGAGTTTTAATAGGAAGCGCTTCTTTGGTCTTATTGCGCTTTCGTATTTTAAGTATAAAAGCCATTGTGAATGCAGAAAGAGCCTGTAATCCCCAGCCATACAGTAGGTACGTATTAAACCCTATCCTACCGATTAAATACTTCTCATTCATAATTGCTGGACCAAATAGCAAAGCTGTAAATATGGCGATTGATATCCCGATTATAATGTTTTTTTGCGATTTCTTTGGGCTCTTTGCCAAGAGACCGACAATTATTACTGAGCCAAAAAGTAATATTGCGCCATATATTTGTCTAGCCGAAATTGACTCACCCCCGGCTAGAGTCGCAAAAAGAAGAACTGAGAGTGTGTTCAACAATGTCGTAAAAGCCATCACCGAAGCTGGTATGTAGCGGAATAGTTTAAGTAAGATAACATTTATGCTGGCGAATAAAATTCCGCCTATAACTAGAAACGGCCACGCTTTGATTGCAGCCGAGCTGTCGACCTCGCTCCAGTTAATCACTGCTGTGATCATTCCGACAGCAAATATACATGTAAAAGAAGCTACTAGTGCATACAAAGACAAGTCTTTTTTGTATAGCCCAACTCTTCTATTTTGAATTGTTCTAACGCTAGATAATAAGACAAAAAGCAGTGTTGTTATCTGCCAAGACATTAGAAGTTTTCTAATAAATGATGAGCCTGTACCACTACGTGTTTTGCAGTTAAACCGTAGTGTTCCAGTAATTCAGCTGGTGTTCCAGACTGTCCAAAAACATCTTTTACTCCCATTCTTATTACAGGAACGGGTAGATGCTCACCCAATAGTTCAGCTATAGCTCCGCCGAGTCCACCTGTGACTTGAGCTTCTTCAATAGTAATAACTCGTTTTGTCTTTTTGACACTAGTCAATATCGTGGCTGCATCTAGTGGTTTGACAGTAGGGCAATGGACAACTTCAGCATCTATACCATCACGGAACAACTTCTCGGCAGCTTCTAAAGCCACAGACGTCATCGTACCGTTTGCGATAATAGTTACGTCTTGACCAGGAGAAAATACATGAGCTTTGCCAATTTCAAACGGAGTTTTTTCTGTTGTTAAAACAGCCGATTTATCACGAGCAAGTCTAATATATCCAGGACGCGAATCCTTAGCTAAAGCCAAAGTTGCCTTTTCTGCTTCAACGTTATCGCATGGAACTACCACCACCATGTTAGGTAACACACGCATCAGTGCAACATCTTCTAGCATTTGATGAGTTGCACCATCAAGTCCGGTGTATAGACCTGCATGAGAACCGACAATTTTAACAGGTCGATCGTTCAGACATATGGTTGTTTTAATCTGTTCCCAATTACGCCCAGGGCTAAATGCAGCATAGCTACTAGTAAAAGGAATCTTACCCATAGCAGCCATTCCAGAAGCAACTGTCACTAGGTTTTGTTCTGCAACCCCAACTTCTACAAACCTCTCAGGAAAGGCTTCAGCGAACAAACTAATTTGTGTGGAGTCGGTCAGATCGGCACATAATGCTACAACCCGCTCATCTAGCTCACCGGCTTTTTTAAGCCCGACACCAAATCCTTTTCTAATCGGTTCCGCAAGCGGATCATTCTTCCAGTCATGTAGGAATAAATCAGCCATGGTTTGCCTCGTTTCGAATCTTACCCTTCATAGTTCTGAGCTCTTTGAGAGCTACTTTTGCCTGTTCGTTCTTCGGCGGTGCCCCAGCCACATCGGCTAGCCCCACAGGCATACCATGCCAGTGATAATCGTATTCCATATAGTCAACTCCCTTGCCTGGAATTGTATGCGCAATTATAACTATAGGCTTTTCAACAATTGCTCTAGCCATCGCACAAGCATCAATCACGGCTTCTACATCGTTCCCGTCTATTTCTATGACATGCCAACCAAAAGCTTCCCATTTACCACGTAAGTCCTCTAGAGGCATAACGTGTTCCGTAGTGCCGTCAATCTGTATATTATTTCTATCCACTATACCGATTACATTGTGCAGCTTGTATTTTCCAGCTAGCATTGCAGCTTCCCAAATATTTCCTTCATTTAATTCACCGTCGCCCATTACGACGTAGACCCAGCGGTGACTGTCTTTGTTGATGTTCATAGCCAAAGCCATTCCGCATGCCTGGCTTAAGCCACTGCCTAGTGGCCCGCTTGTATTCTCTAGGCCTGGCAGCATCTTTCTTTCTGGATGTCCCTGTAATCTACTCCCAAATTTACGAAGTGACTTGAGCTCTGATTTATCAAAATACTCTGCGTATGCCATAGCCGTATACAGAACCGGCGCACAGTGCCCATTACTAAGTATTAGAATGTCTCGTTCATCCCACTCAGGGTCTTTGGGGTCGTGTTTTAGAATATCAAAATACAATGCGGTAAAGATGTCGGCCAATCCAAGTGGACCGGCGCTGTGGCCGCTACCAGCAAGCTCTAGGCTTTTGATTATGTCTTGACGGATGTCTACAGCGATAAGTTCAAGGTCTGTGATTGATAATTTTTTATCGGTGAAGTTTTTTGCACTCATTACGCTTATGATACCAGAGAAACAAGCGTATCATAAACAGTTTTTGGTTCTTTTGCATTGTGTAGATATCCACCGACGTTTAGGATTGCTATACCCGCATCTGAAATATGTTTTGCGTTTGTATCATTAACTCCGCCGTCCCAAGCTATCTCTATGTCAGGGTACACTATTTTGATGCGCTTAACTTTGTCTAACTGGTCCAAATCTGCTTCTGCTCCTTGAAAACCTAGATGACCTCCGAAAATTAATACATGGTCAAACAAATCATCAATCTCTAGCTCCTGCAAATCGGCTAGTGACGTTTCGGGCAGTAATGCTATCCCTGTTCTCGTGCCATTCTCTCGTAGCGCTTGAAGGCATTTTTTGACATCATCAGACTCAGCATGCAATATGACTAAATCTGCTTCTAGATGTATGATATCATCAATGACTTCGAGTGGTTTTTGGTACATGATATGAGCGTGGGTGACTAAATCGTCGCTTCTCCAGGCTTCATCTAAAGGCAGGAGTTTTGCAAGCGAGAAAATGCCATCTGAAAAATCTAAATGGACACCGTCTGTATAGCTAGCAATAATTTCCAACTGTTCTCTATATTCATGCGGGTCATGTGTTGTAATTGTTGGGCAGATAACACTCATGCCTTTATTGTGCCAGACTGTCGTGGATTACAAAAGCCCAATTTATTACCACGAAACTCTATCTCAAATCGTCTAGCTGGGCATTACGCCTCTTGTATCGGGCAGCTCCTGCGAAAGGCGTGGTGAGCCATGTATCAATAACCGACTTCCAATCTTTGTCGTTCGTAAGTATTTGTGCTGGCAATGCCAAAACATTACTGTCTTCATCGTTACGTATAGAACGAGCAGCACCAACACTCCAGCCAAGTCCAGCCCGAATACCTCTGTGTCGATTGGCGGCTATCGCCATGCCTTGGCCACTACCGCACACTAGAATTCCGCGGGCAGAATTACCCTCTGACTTCATAGCGCTAACAACGCGCGACGCAAAAATAGTGAAATCATCTTCTGGATTCAATTTTTCGTCGCCTTCGTCTACAATTTCATGGCCTTGAGCAATCAAATATTTTTCAATCCGCTCTTTCAGATGATAGCCATTATGATCGGCTCCTAGAAAAATTTTCACTGATTTATTCCTTTGATGCTAGAGTTTTGCCGACATCTGCGACCATTTCAACAAGTCTGTTTGAATAGCCCCACTCGTTGTCATACCAGACAACTACTTTTGCTAGGTTTCCGTCAACAACATTTGTCAGTAGAGCATCAACAGTACCAGAATGGCTGTTACCAATGTAGTCACTGCTAACTAAAGGCTCTTCAGATACTGCTACAATTCCCTGAAAATACGGTTCTTTGACATGCTTTTTAAAAACTTCGTTGATCTCCTCTTTGGTTGTGTCTTTTTTGAGTAGCATAGTCACATCAGACAATGAAACTACTGATGTTGGTACACGTACACTTAACCCGTCAAATTTATTCTTTAAACTAGTTACAGTTAGTGCGACTGCTTTTGCTGCACCTGTAGTTGTCGGCACCATGTTTTCTGCTGCAGCCCTAGCTTCACGTAAGTCTTTACTGGGACCATCTTGTAGTACTTGAGTTGCGGTGTAGCTGTGTATAGTAGTCAACATCGCTTTTTCTATGCCAAATTCTAGCTCCATAATTGCCATAACAGCCGCGATACTGTTAGTCGTACAGCTTGCATTACTTATCACGTCTCCAGCATGTTCTAGTGTTTCTTCATTTGCACCAAT
>Ga0105047_10020533_pt1 | contig 10145 bp, 5 predicted proteins | sample MAT04_FD_78384 | JGI IMG/M metagenome (GOLD analysis project Ga0105047, IMG submission 78384) | Freshwater microbial communities from Lake Fryxell liftoff mats and glacier meltwater in Antarctica - MAT-04 (megahit assembly) | ecosystem: Environmental > Aquatic > Freshwater > Ice > Liftoff... | reverse complement strand
GGAGAATTATCCTCAACAATCAGGATATCGAATTCCTTATTTAACGAGAATACTTTACGGATAATCCGCTCTATGTTTTCCTTTTCGTTGAATGTTGGGATGATTACCAGACTGTCTTTCACATTAGATGTTTTATAAAGCGAAAATAAACTAAAAACAGTATCGGTATATCTTAAAAGTTGTTAATCAGATAAAATATTTTTTAAAGAAAGTTCAACGGCCGTTTTTTAAGATCAGGTACACCGGAAGATGATCACTGTAACCGCCAAAATATTTTTCTCCGACAAATGTCCGTAACGGATTGCCGGCATATTTCCCTTCCTGCTCCAGCAGAAAAGGGGCACTGAAAACTGCGGCCTTATCATATTTCCATCCCTTGGTTTTCATATCAAGCAGTGGTTCAGAGACAATTATCTGGTCAAAAAGATTCCACTTTCCCTTGTATGTCAGTGATCCTGAGCCATTTTCAAGAATCACGACCATTGGATCAAAAAGCTCACCCTTAGTGATCTTCTCCTTAACACCTTTGGCTCCCAGTGAAACGGCTACGCTGTTGTCGGTCGGATCATCATTGAGATCGCCCATGATAATAATTTTGGCATTTTTGTATTTCACCGATAATGAATCGCTGAGATGACGGCAAAGCACGGCAGCTTTTTCTCTGTATGCTGGGCCACTGCGCCGCGAAGGCCAGTGATTTACGATCAGACTTAATTGTTCGCCCTCCAGTTTTCCGGTAACCACCATTTGATTACGGGTGTAGAAACCAGGCTCCCCGGGGATTACCAATCTGTTTGAAGTAGAGTTTATAACTGTGAATAAAGAAGGTTTATAGAGCAGTGCAACATCAATTCCCCTTTCATCAGGTGAATCATAATGTACAATTTTATAGCCCTTTCCCTTTAATGGTGGGGTATTGATCAGATCCTGAAGCACTCCCGGATTCTCAACTTCTGCCAGGCCAATAATTGCCGGGCCCTCCAAATTTATGTCTGATCCGATTGCGGCAATGGCTTTAGCCATATTCGACAACTTTGCCTGGTAGCGTTCAGCAGTCCATTTATATGTTCCTTCAGGCAGGAACTCGGCATCATTAGTCGCCGGATCATCAATAGTATCGAACAGGTTTTCGAGGTTGTAAAATCCAACAATAATACTTTTATGGTTTTTCTTTTGGGCCTGCCCATGGCAGGAGATTGAAAAGAAAACCAGGAGAATCATGGTTCTGAAGGCGTTTATGTTGTATAACATTGTCATGATAGATTTTTCTTGCCAAAATAGGGATATGTTGATCCCCTGCCTCACTTTGAGGTGACAAAGATATTGATAATCCAGATTGTTACAGACCTGCTTCCGCGGACATGATTGTATTTATAAATTTTTAATGAATTATTCCGGAACCATGAATTTGAAACAACAAAACTATAAATAAATTCCAATTCCACGTTTTCATGGAGAAAATACTTGTATTTTTGTAACCTGAATCATTATCGTTCAGATAAAAAAATATTTCTTTAATTCATTTAAAACCAATTGCTTATGAAACACTTTTTATCAATAATTCTTGTTTTTCTGACTACCTTTTTTGCTTGGGCCCAAACCCCGACTGATTTATTCTTTTCGGAATATGTAGAAGGAAGCGGAAACAACAAAGCGCTTGAAATATACAATCCAACCGCTCAGACCATCGACCTCAGCAGTTATTATGTGTTGCGTTTCAGCAATGGAAGTTCAACATTTGCTGAAGGCGGTGCGACACATCTCTCAGGTATGCTGGCTCCATACCAAACTTTTGTTCTGGTGAATGGCCAGACCAGTTCTACCCCCACCTCACCTGCATGCAGCCCGGTGTTGCAAGCTATGGCCAATCAGCTTGACGGAACTTACCCGGCCCCAACCTATATGAATGGAAATGATGCCATGGCACTTGTAAAAACCCCGGGCGGAGTTGCTCCCAACGCCGACATGTCGAATGTTACGTCTGTCGATCTTTTCGGACAAATCGGACTGGGTGCTGCTATCAGCGCAGAAACCGGCTGGTCTTATGTTAAGGATTCTACTCTGTCTTATAACAACGCTACAGGAGTTCCTGTAACCGGTAAAGTAATTAATTACATTGTTCAAAAGAATGCAACCGATGGTGCTTCTTTCGGTCCCTTCTGGATGTCATGGACTTCAGATCACTCATTAATCCGCAAGCCCATCATTATAAGAGGCGTAGTTGCCAATCCTTCTGTATTTAAGGTAAGCATGGAATGGGATACAGTCGCAGCCGTTATTGACACTTCAGGATTTTATTCCTATAAAGATATCTGGACCAACCTGGGATCCCATTCCTGCGTTGCCAATCCAAATGGTATCAATGAAAACACAATCGGAGCCTGGTTAACCATTTACCCGAATCCGGTTATCTCAGATCGTTTCACCATCGAATCGAATCTACCAATTAAAGAAGTTGAAATTCTCTCTGTTATCGGACAAAGTTTCTACAGGCAATCGTATAAAAACGGACAATTACAGGCAGAAATCGGGCCCGTAAAATTAGCCAGTGGAATCTACATGGTGAAGGTAACATCGACAAACAATGTTAAAGCTGTCAGAAAAATTCTGATTAAGTAACAACTGATTATTGACAATTTGGATTTGCAGGCACCTGAAAAAAAGCATTGTTGCATTTCAGGTGCCTGTTTAACTTTTTAATATACAATCAATGTCAAGAAAACTTTTTGTTTCAGGATTTCTAATAATCTTGTCAGTATCAGTATTTGCCCAAAAACAAATGGTCAGAGGTGTAGTGAAAGACTCTCTGACAAATGAAACCATCGTTGGGGCAAATGTTGTCCTAAAGAGCACCACTACCGGAACTGTTACCGATATTAACGGAAATTTCAGCCTCGAACTGAATAAAGGTAAATATACACTACAGATTTCCTTTGTGGGGTATAATATGATCACCAAAGACATTACCGTTTCAGGTAGTCCGCTAAACCTGACTTTTAATCTGGGGTCTACTTTATCGCTCGACGGCATTGAAATTACTGCTGACTATGCCAAAACCCGTGAAACCCCTGTTGCCTTCACAACCATTTTGCCGGCCAAGATAGAAGAGCGTTTGTCGGGCCGGGATATTCCGATGCTACTGAATAAAACGCCCGGCGTATATGCTACACAACAAGGCGGAGGTGACGGTGATGCCCGAATTACCATTCGTGGCTTCAGTCAGCGCAATGTGGCAGTTATGCTCGACGGAATTCCGGTAAATGATATGGAAAACGGCTGGGTATATTGGTCAAACTGGTTCGGATTGGATGCTGTAACCAGGAGCATTCAGGTTCAGCGCGGCCTTGGAGCTTCCAAACTTGCTCTTCCCTCAGTGGGCGGAACAATGAACATTATCACCAAAGGCATAGAAACCAAACGCCAGCTCAGTATTGAACAGGGAATAGATGCCGAAGGAAAACTGACCACCAATCTGGGGCTTACTACCGGTAGGCTTAAGAATGGCTGGGGTGTTACCCTTGCAGGGGCCTATAAAGAAGGCAATGGCTGGGTGGATCAGACCAGTGTAAAGGCCTGGTTTTTTTATACAAAAATTGATAAAATCTGGGGAGATCACCTTACCAGTCTTACAGCCTTTGGGGCACCTCAAACCCACAAACAACGGAATTACAAACGCGGTATTGCCGATTTTGATACAGCCTATGCAGAAAAACATGGCGTAAATTCTTCAGATATTCCAATCATCAACAACGAGGGCATAGGCTATAACGCGCATTGGGGATATATCAAACGCGATGCTGAACAATGGAACAGTGATTTTTCATCACGGATTATTGACCCTACCGCTAAAAAAGAGGTGCTGAACGAAATGGTAAATACCTATTTCAAACCACAATTCAGCCTTCGTGATTTATGGACGGTAAACGACCGGCTTGTGATCACCAACATTGGATACCTTTCTTTAGGAACCGGCGGTGGTGTTCAGCCCCGTAGCAGTTTAAAAAACACCAACCTGATAACCCGGGCCGATTATATCAATAACCCCGGAGTTTTTGCGGAAGACGAAATCGGACAGATTAACTGGCAAAGCATCTATAACCAGAATTCCAAAGGAACCAATTCAGGATTCGGGCTGGTTTACCCGATTAACACAACATACAGCGATAAACTCTATTATTCAAACAACTACCTGGTTCAGAATAACAACAACCATGTATGGTATGGTTTGCTTTCAACCTTTTCCTATAAACTGAATCAGGAGTTTAATTTGTCTGGAGGAATTGACCTTCGCTCATACACTGCTGAACACTACAGCGAAATAACCGATCTGCTCGGCGGTGATTATGCCATTGATAAAACTGATTTACGGAACGATTATGTTGCCAACAGTTCGCTGGCAATGAAACGGGTTGGAGATAAAGTAAACTTTTATTATGACGGGTTAGTTAACTGGGGTGGTGCTTTCGGATTACTTGAATATAAAGTTGGGAAAGTCAGTGCATTTGTAAACTTGTCGTCTTCGGTAAGCGGTTATAAGAAAATTGATTATTTCGGTAATACGGAGTCTGACTGGAAATACAAACCGGGTTATACATTTAAAACCGGAGCAAATTACAATATTGACAAACACAACAATGTATTTTTCAATACGGGATATCTGTCAAAAACCAAAGATTACAAATATTATTACAAAGGGTTCACCGCAGTGTTCCAGCCTGACTCAATCAGTAAGAATGAGCAGGTTAAAGCCCTTGAATTTGGCTATAGTTATACCAGCAGACAGTTTACAGCCAACCTCAATACATATTACACAAAGTGGCAAAATAAACCTACCAACCAGGTCAGGGGAAAATACACTGATCCGGTGACAGGAAGTGAAGGTTATACCTATGGTGATATTCCCGGCATGGATGCCAGGCATATAGGTGTTGAACTGGACTTTATTTACAAAGTAACCCAATCTTTTGATTTTCAGGGCCTCGTTTCAATTGGCGATTGGATCTGGGATAAAAAAATTGACAATCTGCAGATGTACTTCACAGACAACAATCAGCCTGCAAACAGTTTTGGGTTTGATGCCACCGGCATTCACGTTGGCGATGCGGCACAAACCCAGTTGGGCGGCAGCCTGAGGTATGAGCCGATTAAAGGATTGTATTTTGAAGGAGGTGTAACTTACTTCGACAGATATTTCGCTGATTTCAACCCTGAGGAGTGCACAGATGAAGCCGGAAATCCTGTAGAATCTTGGAGAATGCCTTCTTATGCTCTTATGGATTTGCATGCTGGTTATCGTTTCAAATTGCCGACTCTTGATAACATAAATTTCACCTTCAGATTGAATATGCTGAATATGTTTGACACCATGTATATCTCTGATGCCAAAAACAATGACACGTATATTCAACTTCCTTTTAATACTTTTGATGCCCGTTCTGCATCCGTATTCATGGGAGCCGGAAGACAGCTGACTGCTTCTCTAAAAATTGTTTTCAACTAAACCGAATTCACCAACATTGCAAAAATTCAAACAAACATAGAATCTTCTTAAAAAAACAATCATGAAAAAAACATTTCTTCTTGCGCTTGTTTTGCTGGGTATTACAGCCCTGGTGGACGCGCAGAGCACCATTCTTGAAGCCAGGGAAATGGCTGTCGGGTCAATAGTTACAGTTAAAGGCATTGTTACTAACGGCGCTGAGCTCGGCGTAATCCGTTACTTTCAGGACAATACTGCAGGCATCGCAGCTTATGGTTCAGCCGTGAGTGGCGTAAACAAAGGCGATTCAGTAACTATTACCGGCACACTGAAAAATTACAACCAGCTTCTTGAACTCGATCCGGTAAGCAATGTAGTTGTTCGTTCAACCGGTAATCCTGTTCCGGCTCCTATTGAGTTATCCCCTGCCCAGATTAATGAAGCATACGAGGCACGACTGGTAAAAGTTGACAATGTTATCTTCACAGATGCAGGCACTTTATTTACCGGCAACAAAAAATACGAATTTACATCAGAGGGAGAAAGTGGCTATATTTATGTAAAAACCAGCCAGACCGATATTGTCGGTCAGCCTATCCCTAGTGGTTCGGTAAATATCACCGCCGTTTGTTCACAGTTTGATTTTGCCAATCCCTATGGTGGTTATCAGCTTCTGCCGCGTACAATCGACGATATTGAACTAACCAGTTCCATATATCTTACCACCACACTCAACAACACCAATTTCACGCATACCGGCCTAGACTTCATCTGGTCAACAAACATTGCCGGTTCTTCTGAAATGTATTATGGAATGTCAGAAGAAACAGTTAAAACAAACACTGTGAGTGGCACAGGCGGATCAACCAGTCATCAGATTTCTTTAACCGGACTTACTTCCGGAGAAGTTATCTGGGTGCTTGCTTTTTCGGTGAGCGGATCTGATACCGCCTTCTCAGGTGTTAAACCATTCGCTACGATTTCAAATTCAACAGGTAATATCAAAAATTATTTTAATACCGCTGTTGATAATTCCTATTCAAATGGAGTAGATGCTGTTGTATTGCCCAATGCCATCGATGATACCCTGATCAGCTATATCAACCGTGCGAAATACAGCGTTGATCTGACGATGTATAACTTCAACAACACGGGCATCAGCAATGTAAGCAATGCTTTAATAGCTGCTGCCAACAAGGGATTAACCGTCAGGGTTATAGGTTGTGGAACTACTGCCAATCTGGGTATAGATGAACTGGCTGGTTCATCTGTGCATGTGCTTGTCGGACCATCCAGTGCTGACCGCACAGGAATTATGCACAATAAATTTATTCTTTTCGATACGGAATCTGCCGACCCGAATGATCCACTTGTGTGGACAGGATCGACCAATTTAACCGATGGTCAGATTAACCTCGATGCCAATAATGTAATTATTATTCAGGATCAGAGTCTGGCCCGTGGATACAAAATTGAATTTGAAGAAATGTGGGGATCAAAAACCAGCAGCCCAAATGCAGCCAACAGCCGGTTCGGATTCACAAAAAAGAACAACACTCCTCATGAGTTTATGATTAACGGCATAAGGATTGAGAGTTATTTCAGTCCCACAGATGGCGTGAATACACACATTGTGAACAACATCAACACATCCTCCAACGATCTGAGTATTGCAACCATGCTTATTACCCGTAACGAAATGGCCAATGCCATAGCTGCACGTAAATCAGCCGGGGTCGCCGTGAATGTTATAACAAATGCAGAAGACAACAATGGCGCAACTGTAAATACAATTCTTCACGCTGCACTTGGAACACATTACACTTTTGACAATGTTTCCAGCGGAATCCTCCATCACAAATATATGGTTGTTGATAAGGATGCTCCCGCTTCAGATCCCCTGGTTCTGACGGGATCTCATAACTGGAGTGCCGCCGCCGACAACGATAATGATGAAAATACCCTGATTGTTCATGATGCAACCATTGCCAATATTTATTATCAGAGTTTCGTGAAACGATTTGTTGATAATGACGGGGTATTGTTTGAGCTGACAGGCCCGCCAACCGCAGTTAACGATTCTGCTCAGACTGCTGCTGACCAGGTTGTTACTGTTGAAGTCCTTCTGAATGACATCAAACAGTCTCCGGTAGCATTAACCATCGAAACCCAGTCGGTAAACGGTAACGCATACATTCCGTTCAGCAATCCCAATGTAATCAGCTATTTGCCTAATCCCGGATTTACCGGAATGGATTCTATAACCTATAAAATTGCCTATCTGGCTTCACCAGATCTTTTTGCTACGGCTAAAGTTTATTTCAAGGTGGTTCCTTCAAATGGTATTGGTGATACTTCAGGTAAAAACAGATTGCTTGTGTACCCGAATCCTGCTCAAAATGGGAATGTCAATGTTTCATGTTTTCTTCCTTCTGCTGATAATGGCATCCTTCAACTACTCGATATTACCGGAAAGGTAATTTTTGAGCAGGCTGAAAGCATTAGCTCTGGTGAGAACAACCTCAACTATAGTTTCCGGGATATTGAAAACGGCATCTATTTCATAAGGCTGACTACATCCAATGCCGTTTGGAATCAGAAAGTTATATTTAAATAAAAGGTTAACCGGTTGTTTAAACAAACCGGATAATACTTTACAAAAGAAAGCTGGCCGAAAAGTCAGCTTCTTTTTTTTGCCATATTGTATGGCCCTGAGTTTCGTAAGGCTGACGATGCAAAATACAATGGCACAAAGGTGATTTTCTGCTCAGGTAAATTACCGTATTGGGCATCGGAAAATACAACTGCAGTTTCAATATTTTTAAATGTTTCCAATAACAAATGCAGACTTTTTAGCCTGCCCGAACTACCACTTTTTACTTCTATAGGTATGACCTTCCCTTGTTTTTCTATGAGGAAGTCTATTTCGGCATTGCTGCTACGCGCCTCTCTTGACCAGTAGAAAAGCCCGTCGTTGGAAACCGCCCTGATTTCCTGGCCGACAAATTGTTCAGCCAGCGCTCCCCTGAAAATAGCCAGCAGATCATTCTTCAGGTATTCAGTTGGATAGGACAATCCACTGAGACTGGCAAGTAATCCAATATCCAGCATTATTGCCTTGAATTTTTTGTCGAAGGAACCGGCACCCAGTGGAAGCCCGGCAGGAGAAGTCGCTTTTACCCTGCTGATTAGACGGGCAGTTTCGAGAAGTTCAAATGCCTTTTTGATGGTCGGATTGGAAAATCCGACGGTCAGCGCTGCGTATTTAATCTGCTGGCCAATGCTTTGGGGAACATTGGCAAGGATTGAATTCAGGCAGGTTTTATCGGTTCTTCCTGCGTATTTTGAAAAATCCTGCCTGAAGGTTTCAATTAAATCAGTTTGCATCTCAATAACAGCCTGCATGCTGTTGGTTTCAATGTATGTTTTAACACATTCAGGCATACCTCCAATGAAGAAGTATTTTTTCAACTCCCCTGTCAACATCTTATGTAAAGTTTCAGACAAGGCTTTTGGTTCTTCTGAAACAACTTCAGCCGCCATAGTTTTACCCGTGGCCATCAGGAATTCCCTGAAAGTCATTGGATTCATATTAATCAGATGCACCCGTCCCACCGGGAAAGAAATATCGCCGGGTGCAAATTCAAGCAGCGATCCTGCTGCAATAATGTGCAATGCCGGTAACTGCTCGTAAAAATATCTTAACGACGCAATTGCTTTGGGGCAAGCCTGGATTTCATCAAAAAATAACAAATCCTCCCCGGGAACAATCCTGCTGTTTAAAAGCACTTCCAATTCCGGGATAATCCTGGTAATGTCAAAATTAAGGTCAAAAATCTTTGAATAATCCGGCCTCTTCTCATAGTTTATAATATGCGTATTCCCTTTAAATTGGGTTTTCCCGAAATCAGTTATTGAGTAAGACTTGCCTGTTTGCCTTGCACCTCTCACTATCAATGGCTTACGGTCTAACCTTTCTTTCCATTGAACAAACAAATTGGTAATATCCCTTTGCATATTTTGACTTTTTATAAGACAAAGATACAAAACATTTAAAATAACAAGGGTTTATTTATATGTATCCTATAAAATAACAAGGGTTTTTTTTAATGTAGCCTTTAAATAAACAAGGGTATTTATACGAACGTTTTGCTTTGTCTAACCATACCCCGGCAAACTGCCCAGGACAAACCTGTTAGTTTACCCTCTCCTTGTCTTCTTTCCTCCTGGTTTCTCTATTGCAATTCCAAAATATCATTAATTTCGCAAAACACTCAGCCACCTCAGATTTCCCAACTATCTCCTGACATTAGACACCCGCCTAACCAACTAATGAGTGCTTCTCAATTAATATTGCGTTGGTCAGTCGGGCAGGTTAGACATTGGACATTAGAAATTAGACATTAGATGTTATATAGCATTACATCGTTGACACTTTTTTGAGTCAAATTTTTAACGAAAAAAGCAAAATATATGCACTTGTCTAACTTTTAATATTTCTTTATGCATCCTCTCTATGAGATAGTTAGATGGGTTCTGAAAGAAATAATAATCTTACTCTGATTGCCTAATTGCCATTGAAATGATGTTTGTAAAAGTGTCAACGATGTTGTGCTATTTATCAATTAGAAATTAGAAATTAGAAATTTCTCTTTGTCTCCGTTTC
>Ga0105047_10020532_pt1 | contig 10145 bp, 8 predicted proteins | sample MAT04_FD_78384 | JGI IMG/M metagenome (GOLD analysis project Ga0105047, IMG submission 78384) | Freshwater microbial communities from Lake Fryxell liftoff mats and glacier meltwater in Antarctica - MAT-04 (megahit assembly) | ecosystem: Environmental > Aquatic > Freshwater > Ice > Liftoff... | reverse complement strand
CTGCAGTTCCTCCGTTGGTTACGGTACCACCTCATGCAGGCGACCGGCTACTGGCCAGCCCTGGCCCTCCTACGCCCCCTTATGACGCAATACCTATAGGCTTTCTATGGACAGGGTTTGATCAGCAGCCTCAGTCTGACGGAATTGTCGGCGGCGGGGTGGCTCAAACTCAAGCGCGGCTATGGGGTGATTGAGAGCCGGCTGCATCCTCCGCTGGATGTGTCGCTGGGGGAGGACCGCAGCCGGGTGCTGCCACGCCAACGCGGCGTTGGTGCTGGGGAGGTTCCGGCGCGTGGTGGTGAGTTGCGCGCAGGCGTGGCTGGCCATGGTGCAGACGCTCCAGACCCGTTACAGCGTGGGGCGCTTGCTCAAGCAGTTCGCACGGCGTGACGGCGGCCCGGCGCGGCTCTGGGCCTTGGTCTTTGCCCAGGCACCCACCGCCTGGCGTGTCGCACGTTGAAAAGGCGCGGCCTGAAAATCTCCCGAGCAGGACACAATCTCCTTGAAATCAGAGCGGTCTTGATTAACTGTGCGCATCCGACCAAACGGCACGGGAGATCACTCTGGCGTGAACACCCTGGTTGAACGGCCCCCGCGGCATGAACCGCCGCGCGGGGCCGTACTTTCAGTTTTCATGCCCTCGTGCCGCCGCCGGACCCTTTCCAACGAATGAAATCTCATAAAGCGGCCAAGTCCGCCAAGCCGGCCAAGAGCCATCAAGCCAAGCCCGCGCCCCAGCCCGAACCGCAACCTGAGCCCAAAAAGCAGGTGCGTCGCCCCATGCCTTTGCGCCTGGGTAAGATGAGCCCCCGCCGCATGGCCGCCGCCGCCGCGGCAGGCGTGCCGCCCGTCGTGCCGCTGCCCGCTCCTTCGAGCCCACGGCCCGCCGTGCCGCCCGCCCTGACCGCGCTCCCCGCGGCCAAAAACCTCACGCTTGTCATTGGGGGTGCCACGCGTGCGGACCTGAATGAGACGCTCAAGGAACTGCTCGCCCTGGCCCGCGAGAACGGCTACCTGACTTACGACGACATCAACGACATCCTGCCCGACACGTTGACGCCGGAGGATCTCGACGAGATCTACACCAAGCTCAGGAACCTCGATGTCGAGATCGTGGACCGCAGCGAGGTCAGCCGCATCAAGCAGCAGCCCGAGCAACCGGAGGAGGCCGACGACGACGCCCGTCTGGACTTCCTTGACGATCCCGTCCGGATGTACATGAACCAGATGGGCAAGGTGCCGTTGCTGACGCGCGAGCAGGAGGTCGAGATTTGCAAGCGCATCGAAGTCGCCGAGATCGAGATGAAGCGGATCATCTACAGCTTTGGATTCTGCGGCAAGGAACACATCGCCCTCGCCGAAAAGCTCCTCTCCGAACCCCCCAAAGAACGCTTTGATCGCGTCATCGTGGACAAGAAGATCGCCAGCCGCGACGAGCATCTCAAGGACCTCCGCACCATCATCAAGAAGATCCGCCAGATGGACGGAAAAGTGGACGAGAAGTACCTCGCCCTCCAGAAGACCATCAAGGGCCGCGAGGCCGTGGAGAAGGAGTTCGCCAAGCTCGACAAGAAGCTCCAGGAAGGCTTCCCCAAGTTCTTCTACAAGCAGAAGATTTTGGAGGAGATGATCGTGGTGGCGCAAAACATCCACGACTCCCTCGAGGCGGGCGCCCGACGGGTCAAGGAACTGGAGAGCGGCCACAAGGGCCACGATCACAAGGGCGAAATTGATGCCGAGCACCAAAAGATGCAGGCGCTCGAACTCCTCGTCCGCATGTCCCGCGAGACCTACCTCAAAGCCTTCGCGGCCCTCAAGAAAGCCGCCGACGATGCCCACCGCGCCAAGACCCACATGGCCGAGGCAAATCTTCGCCTCGTCGTCTCCGTCGCCAAGAAATACACCAACCGTGGCCAGTCCTTTCTCGACCTGATCCAAGAAGGCAACATCGGCCTCATGAAGGGCGTCGAGAAGTTCGAGTATCGCCGCGGCTACAAGTTCTCCACCTATGCCATCTGGTGGATTCGCCAGGCCATCACCCGCTCGATCGCCGACCAGGCGCGGACCATCCGCATCCCGGTCCACATGATCGAGATCATGAACAAGCTCTGGCGCGCGCAGAACCAGCTCACCCAAGAGCTGGGCCGCGAGCCAACCCCCGAGGAAATCGCCGACGAGATGCACCTGCCGGTCGAGCGCGTCTCCTCGCTGCTGCGCATGGCCCAGCAGCCGATTTCGATGCACGCCCCGGTCGGCGACGAGGGCGACGTGAGCTTCGGGGATTTCATCGAAGACAAGTCGGCGGAAAACCCGTCGGACATGACCAGCTACAGCCTGCTCAAGACGACCTTGATTGATGTGCTGCGGACCTTGACCGAGCGCGAGCGCAAGATTTTGGAAATGCGCTTCGGCCTCGTGGACGGCTACCAATACACGCTGGAAGAAATCGGCAAGCAGTACAAAGTCACCCGCGAGCGTATCCGCCAGATCGAAGCCAAGGCGCTCCGCAAACTGCGGCACCCGACGCGCGCCCGCTTGTTGCAGGGTTTCCTTGAGGGCGAAGACGCCATCTAAGCAAGCCCACCTCCCCACCTGCACGCCCCGCCCGGATTCACCCGGCGGGGCGTCTTGGCGTTAAGCGCGCCACGGAGCGCCCTCCACCGTTGCCCGGCGCTGAAAGCAGAGCCACTGGGGATCCCCAGATTAGTGCGACGACCTTGCCGGACCTATCGCCGGGTCCTGTCCTGACGCCTCTCGGTGCGACACATGACTTCCCCGCCGGCCGTCTCCGGACGCCAGCGGGGGCATCTCAAGCAGTTCGTTCGCCGCTCGCGCAACGCGCCGGTCACTCCTACTCTCATCCCCACAAACTCTTTGAACTCTTTCCACGCTATTCTAACCCTGGTCCTGGCCGCACTGCCCTCACCTGTGTCCGCCGGCCTATACGCCGCGTATCGCGGCGACACGGGTCCCGTCGCCAGCGCCACCGGACTGGTCACCGCCTGGAGAAACTCGGCCGGCACACCGGCCAGCCGCAACCTCGACCGCATCCGCGGCACGCCGCAGGCAGTGAGCGTGCGCACGCCGGACGGCGTGCGGACCATCCTTCGCTGCGACGGCACGGATGCCGTCTGGGGCGTGGCTGCGAACTTCGGCACACTCGCCACCAACCGCACGTTCATCGCCTATTGCCGACTCACAGCGACCAACAACGGCTTTCTCTTCGACGGTTCTGCCAACGCGCCGGGGCTTACCCGCGCCCAGGTTCGCAACGGCTCCTGGCAAGTTGGTCTCCAACCCAGCGGCGGCGGCAGCAACTCAGACACCAATACACGCGCCGCCACCACCAATTCTTGGCAGGCGCACACGTTCACATTCGAGCGGCTTGCGACTGCGACCGTCGTCACGCACACCATCGCCAGCGGCGGCAGCTTGACCTACACCAACCCGCTCACAAGCGGCCTCGGCGGACTCATCCTTGGCCAGAACGTCGCGACAGCGCTAGGTCTCTCATTGGACCTCGCGGAGTTCCTGGTCTATGACCACGCCCTCTCCTCGAGGGAGCGGCAGGAAATCACTAGTTATCTCAGCGCGAAATGGGGTTCGCCGACGGACCTTCCTCCGCCTGCCTGCACCGCCGCTCAAGTCAGCCGCGTGTTGCCCAACTTCGGCCTGCACCCGCTCATGAACGTGCAGGTGCTCGGCGCCGCCACGCCACTGAGCGTCACCAACCTGACCTTCACGCTCGACGGCACAACCGCCCTCGCCGATGTCGCCTCGCTGAAACTCTTCTTCGGCGGCACGAGTTCCGAGTACCGCCCGCTGAATCCGCTCGCCACGCTCACTGGACCTTTCACCGGCACACTCGCGTTCCACCTCAGCCAACCGCTCAGCAACGGCGTGAATCATTTCTGGCTCGCCGTAGAGCCACGCCGCGGCGCGAAATGGGGCCGCCAACTGGACGCGATGCTGACCAGCGTGGGCGTCACCGATGGCGTGCGTATCCCCGAAGTCAGCTCCCCGTCCGGATTCCTGACACTCGGTAATAACTACTCCAGCACTGTCATCCGCCGCCGAGGCGATGAGGGAGTGGGCACTTACCGGATCCCGGCGCTGGTCGCTTCCACCAACGGTACTCTGATCGCCGCATTCGACATCCGCCACGACAGTGCCGGCGACTTGCCGGCGAATGTTGATGTCGGCGTGATGCGCAGCACTGACGGCGGCACACTTGGGGCCGCATGATCCTGGCGCTCGACTTCGACAAAGACGTACCCGGCTCCAGCGGCAACGGGGTCGGCGATCCGGCGCTATTGGTGGACCGCGAAACAGGCGCGCTCTGGATGGCCGCGCTGTGGTCGTTCGGCAGCAATGGCTACGCCTGGTTCGGGCGCGGGCCTCGCGACCAACCCAACCGCCCAATACGTCGCAAGTCGCAGCGACGACGACGGCTTCACCTGGTCCGCACCCATCAATCTCACCGCGCAGGCCAAGGTGAATACCAATTGGGGTGTCTGCTTCAACGGCCCCGGCCACGGCATCCAACTGCGTGACGGCACGCTGCTCTTTCCCTCGCAGCACACCGACCCCGGCGGCGTCAACGCCCGGGTGTTCTTCATCTACAGCACCAAACACGGCGCCTCGTGGCTCGCGAGTCCCGATGTGAACACCAATCTTCCGCCGCAGTTGAACGAGAACCAGATGGTGGAACTCAACTCCGGCCAGATCATGGTGTCATCGCGCGCACCCAGCGGCGGCGGTGGCCTGCGAGTATGGTCCACCTACACCCGCGGCACGACCTTGAGTGACGGCCACTGGTCCCCGCTAACCTATCTCAACCCCGACCCGCTCTGTCAGGCCAGCTTCGTGCGCCACAGTGCCACGCGTGAGCGCGCGCTGCACAACCGGCTCTTGTTTGGCCATCCAACCTCCACTTCGGCCCGCGTCAACTTCACCCTCCGCCTGAGCGAAGGCGAGGGACGGACCTGGGCCATCGCGCGCCAGATTGCTAGCCGCCCGGCGGCATACTCCGACTTGGCGGTGCTGCCAGATGGCACGGTCGGCCTGCTCTATGAAACCGGTGATGCCAGCGCCTACGAGACCCTGACCTTCGTCCGCTTTGATCTGGACTGGCTCACGCGGGCCGATCGCGACAGTGACGGCGATGGCATGCGCGATTAGCGCGAGAGCACCAACGGCCTGGAAGTTGGCCTGAACGACGCAGCCGGGGACAAGGACGGCGACGGCTGGAGCTCGTACCAGGCGAAGCCGGGACTGACGGCCACCGCGCCGGTGGCGCGGGCAATTTGCGGGTAAGCCTCAAGTGATCGCCCCCCTCCGCGAGCCGAAAAGCGGCAGCCGCCTCTGGCCAGACGCTTTCTTTTCGGGCGGCTTGGGGCATTCTTGGCGGCACATGAGAACTCCATTCCTTGAGTGGCGGTGGCTGGCCGGCGGACTGGCGTTGGCGAATCTGGCGACGGTCTTCGGCGCGGAGACCCGCGACGCCCGGAGATTCGATTTCGGCCCTGGCCCCGTCGCGCCCGGTTTCACCCAGGTGCTCCCGGCAATGAACTTCACTCCCGATCGCGGCTTCGGCTTCGACCTCGGGTTTCAAGTCGAGGGCGTGGACCGCGGTGGCGCTGATCCGCTGCGCGGCGATTTCGTCAGCGCCCAGACGCCCTTCTTCTTCTCCGTGGTTTTGCCCGAGGGCAACTACGACGTCGCCGTGACCTTCGGCGACCGCACCACCGGCTCGACCAACACCATCAAAGCAGAGTCGCGGCGGCTCATGCTGGAGCAGGTCGTCACGCAGCCGGGCGAATTCGTCACCCGCACCTTCACGGTGAATGCGCGCACCCCGGCCATCCCCGGCGGCGCAGCGGTGCGCGTGAAAGACCGCGAGCGCGGCGTGCTCCACTGGGATGACAAGCTGACCTTGGAGTTCAACGGCGCCCGCCCGGCGGTTTGCGGCCTCGAAATCAAACCTGCCACCAAAGCCCTCACCGTGTTCCTCCTCGGCGATTCCACGGTCACCGACCAGCCGCAGGAGCCGTGGAACAGTTGGGGTCAGATGCTGCCACGCTTCTTCGAGCCGGGCGTCGCAGTCGCCAACCACGCCGAGTCGGGCGAGTCGCTCAAGAGTTCCCTCAGTGCGCGCCGGGTGGAGAAGGTGCTCCGCTCGCTCAAGCCCGGCGACTACGTGTTCGTCCAATTCGGCCACAATGACCAAAAAGACAAGGCCACCAACGCGGTCGCCACGTTCCAGGAAAACCTCAGCCAACTCGTCGCCGAGGTGCGGGTCCGGGGCGCGCAGCCTGTGCTCATCATTTCGATGGAGCGCAAGTCCGGCGTGCGCAACAACACCCTCGCCGAGTATCCCAAAACCGTCCTGACCGTCGCCCGCGAGGACAAGGTGCCCCTCATCAACCTCCAGTTGATGAGCCGGGCCTTCTACTCCACGCTGGGGACCGACCTCGACCAGGCTTTCGTGGACGGCACCCACCACAACGCCTACGGCAGCTACGAACTGGCCCGCTGTATCGTCGAGGGCATCCGCCTAAATAACCTCCCCCTGGCCCAGCACCTCACCGACGACCTCCCGCCCTTCAACCCACGCAAGCCAGATCCCGTGGCGCAGTTTGCCATTCCCGCCAGTCCACAGCGTTCCGAATCCAAACCGGACGCGAACTGAAGCGCGCGGGAGCGCGGTGTCCACACGCTCGGCCCAGCGAATGGCGGCCTGACGCCTGGCCAAGCCGTCCGTGCCGGTCGCGTCCAGACTGGGGGAGCCTTTGCTCCAGCCGGACGGCGGCTCGCTCTGCGCCAATCCGCAGGGCAAGCGGGAGGCGCAATCGGCCGCTCAGAACACCTCAGCGCGCAAGCCGGTGACTTCCTTGATGCGATGCGCGATGCGCGAAAGGCTGCGCAGCGGGAGGTGATTGCAGGCGGGACTGTGCGGGGGGCGGTGCGCGGAATAGACTTGGACAAGGTTGATCTGCGCGCCGTCGGCCTTGAGTTTGGCCAACCGTTCCACGTACGCCTCAATCTCGGCGGTCGGCGGTTCGACACCTTCCACGAGTGGGAAGAGGCTTTGGATGACCACCGGACGACGGCGGGCGAGTTGAAGGATGTTGTCCAGGATCTTCTCCAGACCGATCAGCGGCCGGTTGATGCGATCCATGTAATCCTGGTTGCCGGCATCAAGCTTGGCCCAGATTTCGTCGTGCGTGGAAAAGAGCTTCAGCCCCTCGGCCACTTCGCGACTGTCCAAGGCGGTGGCGTTGGTGATCAGCACCAACTTAAAGAACGGAAAGCGGCCTTGGGAGCGGAGATAAACAACCTCCCGGACGATCTCCGAGAAATTTGGGCAGAGGGTCGGCTCGCCGTTGCCGCTGAGGGCGACCTCCTTCAACTCAAGCAATTCCTCAGGCGTGTTCCGAAAGGCCGGCAGTTCGCGCATCCGTCCTTCGAACGCGCGGCTGAGCAGGGCGAGCAGCTCGTGAGACATCAGGCGGACGTTGACCCTGGCGTCCACGCCCGGTTCGTCGCGGTTAACTTCGCAATAGAGACAGTTGAAGTTGCAGAGCTTGTCCGGGTTCAGATTCACGCCCAGCGACAGGCCGCGGGCGCGCTGCGAGACGACCGCATAGACAAACCGATTGTCGAGGAAGTTCCGGGGCGAACTGAAGTGCCCTTCCGGCCCGCGGCGGTGGGCAGCGGCGGGCAACGCCGGAGCGCCGGGCGCCAGCGGAGGGCGCTCGTCGGGAGTGGCGGTCGGTCGTTGCATGGGGTGGAGAATAGCGCCCCCGCCCCCTGCGCCGCTCCACAATGCTTGGCAAAAGCTTAGCGGAAATTGTCTCGCAGTCGGGCTGATTCTGCGGCCGGAATGGCCTCGCCCTGCGGCCAGTATAACCGGGCGCGGCCTCGGACACGCCAGTGCCGGCGGGTGCGCAACAATTCGCGCCCCAGCGCCCGGTCTTCGTCGGCCCCCGCCCGCGCCTCGCGGCCATGGGGCATATCGTCGCCAAGGAGACGGGGCCGACGCGGGTGCGGTGGGAGGTGGCCGTGAAGGACCGGAACTTCGATGGCTTCCGCCGGGTGCGCGTGGCGGAGGCGCGGTCGGAGCATTTTGAGCGGCCGCGGGCGGAGGGGCGGGTCTCGACGAACGTTTACCTGCGGCGGTTGCCCAATCATGCGCTGCCCGTGGAGTGGCTGCGGAAGTCGGTGATTCCGCGCCTGCGATGTCCAAGTGCGCTTTCAGGCGCACGGGCGTCGGTCTTCGCCCAGGCGTCCACCGCCAGGCGCAAGGCAGGTTGAAAACGCGCGGCCTGCGAAATTGCCGCCGCTGGCAGGAAACGCTTGCGTGCTAGGAGTCGCGAACTATCCTGCGCCCGCACTAAGGCGGCGGGATAGCCAAGTGGTAAGGCAGAGCTCTGCAAAAGCTTCATTCGTCGGTTCGATTCCGACTCCCGCCTCCATCCTGAATGACTGTGCTTCAGTGACTTAGGAGAACGGAAAACGTGGCTGCCAGCAGAACTGCCAGCAATGTCAGTACTCTGCCAGTACTCCGGCACTACCCCGGCAGTACTCCGCCACTCTCCGCTAACGGGGCGAAATCGGTCTCAGCTACGCTGGAAAGTAACCAGTGCTATGAGACCGAAATTCCGCTTGTTTCGGCGCAAGGGCGTCTTTTACGTCCACGACCACGTCACCGGCAAACAGCAAAGCCTCGGCACCCGCAACCGCAAAGTTGCGCTCCGGCTCTTCGCCGCCAAGAACGAGGCGCACCAGCAGCCCGTGCTGAACCTCCAACTGGCGCGCGTTTACCTCACCGCCACCGACCCCGCCCTGGCGGTGCGCACGTGGAACGACGTGATTCTGGAAATCACCAAAACCAAACACCGCCCCACCCAGATTCGGTGGGAGGTGGCCCGAAAGGATCCGGCCTTCGACTTGATCCGCCCCCTCACCCTGCTGGAAACCCGCGCCGAACACTTCCTGCGCGTGCTGGAAGCCGGCACCGTCGCCACCAATGTCTTCCTGCGTCGAATCCACAACTTCGCCCTGGACATGAACTGGCTGCCCTGCTCGCTCATCCCCCGGCGGCAATGGCCGGCGGTGGTGTATAAACCCAAGCGTGCCATCACCCTCGCGGAGCACGTCCGCATCCTGGAGCGCGAGCCCAACCCGGAGCGCCGGCTCTTTTACGAGCTGTGCTGGCACGTGGGCGCATCGCAAAGCGACCTCGCGCACCTGAAGGCTGCCGATATTGACTGGGCCAGCCATGTGCTCAGCTACCAACGCGGCAAGACCGGCAGCCCCGCCCTGCTCCATTTCGGCTCCCAAGTGGAAGCAATTCTGCGCCAGTTGTCAGCGGAAGGGCCGCTGTTTCCGTATCTGCGCACGGTGCGGGCAGGCGATCGGGCCACCGAGTTCAAGCAGCGCTGCCGGGGGTTGGGGATCGAGGGTGTGACCCTGCATTCGTACCGGTATGCGTGGGCTGAGCGTGCGCGCACCTGTGGCTACCCGGAGCGTTTTGCGCAGGAAGCTTTGGGCCACAACTCCAAGGCGGTGCATCGTGCCTACGCCAAACGAGCGGTGGTGAAGGTTCCCCCGCTGGAAGAATACGAGCAGCAAGGTGTGGAGCAGAAAGTCATCCCGTTTCCGCTCAACCGCGAAGCCGCGCTGGGTTTCCGTCGGGAAGATGATCGGCCAGTTGCCGAAACACCGACCGAAACACCCGCGTCAGCACGCCCTGCCCCAGCATCTGCACGGCCGTTGAGTAGTGCCGGTTGAGCAGCGTGTGGCCGTGGATGCGCTCGATTTCGGCTTGGCGCAGCAGTCGCAGGCCGAAGGGCGTGCGCACAAACGGGCCGGTGTTGATCTTGTGGTAACTTTTGGCAATCACGGGAAGCTGGCAGGCTTCGGGAGAGATTTCCGTGAACGCGAAGCCGTGGCCAGCGGCACGATGCCGGGCGTTGTGCGCGCGCAGACCGGCGATGGTCCGCGCAATCCGCTCGGCTTCGGCGCGGTCCTGTGCCGGATTGGGCGGGTCGAGGAAGTTGGAAGCGGGCGTCGAGCAGCGTTCGTGCGGAATCTGGAGCGCGAAGGGCTTCGCCAGTGTGCCGATCAGCAGCCAGCGCTGG
>Ga0105047_10020529_pt1 | contig 10146 bp, 9 predicted proteins | sample MAT04_FD_78384 | JGI IMG/M metagenome (GOLD analysis project Ga0105047, IMG submission 78384) | Freshwater microbial communities from Lake Fryxell liftoff mats and glacier meltwater in Antarctica - MAT-04 (megahit assembly) | ecosystem: Environmental > Aquatic > Freshwater > Ice > Liftoff... | reverse complement strand
TGTCTCCCGCGTTGGAATCGATCATCATCTGCTTGTAGGCCGGGACCGCCAGGCTCTCCTCGCAGGCGATCAGCCGGGTTCCCAGGTTGGCCAGATCGGCCCCCAGCAGTTGCGCTGCCCGCACGGCCTGACCCGAGCCAATGGCCCCGCCCAGCACGATGGTACCGTCGAACACCTCGCGCACCGCTGGCGCAAAGGCAAACCCGGACAACGGGCCGGTATGGCCGCCGGCACCTGCCGCCACCAGCACCAGACCGTCAACGCCGGTGGCGGCGGCCTTTTCGGCATAGGTCAGCGAATTCACATCGGCATAGACCAGACCACCATACCCCTGGATGGCCTCCACCACCGCCTTTGGACTGCCCAGCGCAGTGATGACGATGGGCGGCCTGTGCTGCAGGACCAGCTCCAGCTCCTCCTCCCAGCGGGCGTAGGAGCGATGCACCATAATGTTGATCGCCCATGGCGGCGCATCGGCCGGAAGGGTCCGGGAGATCTGCGTCATCCAGTCATCGAGGACGTCCAGCGTGCGCGCGTTGTTGCCCGGGAACGCCCCGATGATCCCGGCCTTGCAAGCGGCCAGAACCATGTCGACGCCCGACACCAGAAACATCGGTGCCGCAATCGCCGGTAGCCTCAGACGATCCGCGATGTGGGCGGGCAGGCCCACGGTCAGGCCGCCGGGGTTGACGGCTCGGGCGGCTTCGGCAGCCAGGGGACGAAGGCCGAGGTACGACGCATATAGTCCTCATAGGCGGGCTTGCGTCGGCGCATGCGGCCTTCGACAGTCGGCATGCCGCTCCATCGGGTCAGAGTGAACACCAGATAGGCCGGGCCCACGATGGCAAAGATGCCGGGCGTTGTTTCCGCTGCCACCAGCCACAGGCCGAACCAGACGCAGGCATCGCCAAAATAGTTGGGGTGGCGGGTATAACGCCAGAGCCCCCGGTCCATGACCTGGCCTTCATTGGCCGGATTCTTCTTGAAATTGACCAGTTGCCAGTCGCCGACGCTTTCGAAGATCAGTCCGAACACGGCCAGGCCCGCACCGGCCAGACCCAGCCAGCCCAGCGCAGCAGGTTCTGCCGAAATCTGGCCCAGTTGCACCGGCAGGCATACCAGCCACAGCAAGGGCATCTGCAGCAGGAACACCAGCCGGAACGACGCATAGCCATAGTTCCAGCCTCGCTCGACCTTGGCCTTGTCCATCATCCGGACATAGCGCCGGTCTGGGCCGTGATCGCGCCACCGCCAAAGCAGATAGCCCCCCAGGCGCAGCGCCCAGACAACGCAGATCGCCGTCAGCACGACGCGGCGCTGCGTCCCCCCGCCGGTCTGGAGGAAGGTCGAGATCGCCACCACGCCCATGCCGGCACCCCAGAGGCTGTCGACTGGCGTGCAGTCGCGCATCGCCACGCAGGCGGCCCAGGCCAGCACAAACAACGCCAGGATGACCCCGGCGTTGATCGCCAGGATGGTGACAATGTCGATCGTGGAACTCACCGGTCAGACGCCGATGACGAGGCTGACGGTCGTGGTGGTGGACCCCCCGATGTTCAACGTCTGCACGGTCTTGGCCCCCTCGACCTGATAGTCACCTGCGCGACCGGTCACCTGCTTGAAGGCATCAAGCGTCATCCGCACACCCGTGGCACCGACCGGATGCCCGCCACCGATCAGGCCACCTGACGGGTTGACCGGCAAACGACCGCCGATCTCGATCGAACCGTCCTCGATGGCCTTCCAGGCCTCGCCGGGTGCCGTCATGCCCAGGTGCTCGATGGCCATGTATTCGGTGGTGGTGAAGCAGTCGTGGGTCTCCACCGCGTCCAGCTGGGCGACATCGGTGACACCGGCGCGGGCGCGGGCGTCGTCAATGGCGCGTTTCACCTGCGGGAACACGTAGGGTTGGCCCTCACTGGCGCGGACCTTGCGATCGTAGCTGATCGGTGCCGACCGATGGCCCCAACCCTTGATCTGCGGCAGGCTTTCTAGCGGAATGCCGCGCTTGGCTGCATAGTCGGTCGCCGCCCGTTCAGACGCCAGGAACACCACAGCCGAGCCGTCGGTGACCTGACCGCAATCGTTCTTGCGGATCATGCCCTCGACGACGGGGTTGGCTTCGTCGTCCGCCGTAAAGCTCTTGTCGTTGAACGCCCACTGCCGCGTCTGGGCATTGGGGTTCTTGCGGCCATTGGCGAAGTTGATTTCGGCGATGCGCATCAGATGCTCGTACTTCAGCCCGAAACGGCGGTCGTACTCCTCGCCAAGGTCCGAGAAAGCGCGCGGCCACAGAAACGCGGCGTCCTCGAACTCATGGCCGGTCCAGGCGGCGGCCCCGAGGTTCTGGGCGGCCTGTTGACCCGAGACGTTGCGCATCATCTCCAGCCCCACGACGCAGGCTGTGTCATAGCGCCCGGCCTCGATCTCCGCCGTCGCCGCCAGGATCGCCACGCTGCCCGACGCACAGGCGGCCTCATGACGCGCCGTAGGCATGCCATCGAAGTCGGGGTGTACCAGTCCGAAGAAGCCGCCCAGCAACCCCTGCCCTGCAAACAACTCGCCGACGAAATTGCCCACGTGGCCGGTGTCGATATCTTTCGGTTCCAGATCAACCGCCGCCAGGCCCTCGCCCACCACCTCGGCAAAGGCGTCGGCGAAATCCATCTGCTGGCGCGCCCAGTTCTTGGAAAAGTCGCTCTGCCAGCCGCCCAAAATATAGACCATGGTGTTCCCGCCAGCTTGATGCCTGAGTGTCAGTGCGTCTGATTATACAAGTGATCCGGCCAGGGCCAAGTCCGTAGCGACCGGCGTCAGATCCCGCCGCAGCACCTTGCCCAGTGGATTGCGCGGCAGGGCCTCGATGATCCGCAGCCGTTCAGGCAGTTTGTAGGTCGCGAGGTCGTGCTGTTTCAGGTGCAGCGTCAGGTCCTCCAGCGAGAGCGACTGCCCCGGCTTCAGGGCTATGACCGCACAGACCCGCTCGCCCAGTCGCTCGTCAGGATAGGCGACACAGGCCGCCTCGCGAACCGCAGGATGGCTCTCGATCAGACCGTCCAGCTCAGCCGGCGAGATGTTCACGCCGCCACGGATGATGATCTCCTTGCGACGCCCGACAAACCGATAGAAGCGCCCGCCCTCCTCCGGCGCGATTTCGAACAGGTCGCCAGTACGGAAATAGCCCTCCTCGTCGAAGGCCTGCCGCGTCAGCTCCGGAGCATTCCAGTAGCCGTCGAAGGTCATGGCCCCTGCGATCCGAAGTTCGCCTTCGGTCCCCGGCCCGGTGATTTCGGTGCCAGTGTCGGGCTCCACCAGCCGGGTGCGGATCTTTGCGGGAAATGTCGCGGGCCCGTCCAGACCCTCGGCCCCGAACCGGGGGAAGAACCGCGCCCTTTGTTCCGGGTCCGGAATAGCCTCGCCGGTCGAGAACAGCGACGCACCCTCGTTGGACCCGAAGACGTTCATGACGGTAACGCCATGGCGATCCTGCCAGCCCTTCACCATCCATGGGGCCAACGGCGCGGAGCCGGACCCCAGGGACTTGAGTGCGGACAGATCCGTGACCGACAGCAGCGCCTCGTTCTGCAGCAGCATGTTGAGCACCGCCGGCGGGGCGACCGTGTAGGCCACCGCCTCATCCTGCATCTGCGACAGGAACACCCCAAGATCGAAGGGGTGGTGCTGGACCAGCCGCCCCTGACAGACCAGCCACGGCATCACCATGCCGCCGATGGCCGCGATGTTGATCAATGGAAACGGGTTCAGCAGGGTGTCGCCTGGACCAAGGCTTGCCGCTTCGGCCAGCGCCTCGCCGTTGACCACCCAGTGATCGTGATGGCGCGGCACGCCCTTGGGCGCGGCCTCGGTGCCCGACGTCCAGCAGATGGTCAGCGCCTCGGCGGCATCGAGGTCATCGGGCGTGGCTACGACGCGCGCCTGTAACATTTGCTGGCCAAGCCCGACCACTTCGCCGGAAAACACCCCCTCCGCCTTCAGCGCCAATACCATGGCCACGTGATCGTGGCCGTGAAAGGCGTCCACCGTCAGGAACAGCTTCGGCGCCACCGACGGCAGGATCTGGCGCAGTTCATGGCCGCGATAGGCCATGGCCACCGGGCTGAGGATCGCCCCCATGCGCGCGCACGCCAGAAACGCCAGCACCCCTTCGACCACGTTTGGCAACTGGGTCACCACCACGTCGCCACGCTCCACACCCAGATCGGTGAAGGCCGAGACCATTGCATCGACCCGTGCGTCGGCCTGCGCAAAGGTCAGCCGCTGCGGTGGCGTGCCAACCAGCGCCGCGCGGTTTGGCGCGTCGATCAACGCTTCACGGTCGCGCCGTGCGGCTACAGCCTTGCGAAACAGGGCATCGACAGTCTCGCCGCGCCACCATCCCCGCTGTCGGAAAGCGGCCACGCGTTCGGGCGGACTGGGATACAAGCTCGGCTCCTTGAGTGGCGCGTCAGGGCGGCGGATCGCATTGCCGCCGTTTTTGCGGCGTTTGCATAGCCCTTAATCGCGCGGCAGGTTGCTGCCGCGATGTACACTGGACGGTAAGCGATGAACCCACTGCAGATTCCGAGGCGCACGTTGATCGGTGCTGGTCTGGGCACATCCCTGGGGCTCGGCGCAGGTTCAGCGGCAGCGCAAAGCCTCTCGCGCTTCACGGGGCGCACGGCGGGCAGCGGGACGGTCGATAACGGCGGCTTCGACGCCCTGCTGGCTCGCCGCGCCCGGGCGTCGGCGGATGGGGTGGTCAGGGTCGACTATGGGGGCTGGAAGCGATCCGCCGCTGATCGTGAGGCGCTCAAGCGTTACATCGACCTGCTGACGGGACTTGATCCCCTGACCCTGACGCGGCCAGAGCAGTTCGCCTACTGGGCCAACCTCTATAACGCCCTGACAATCCAGGTGGTTGTGGGAGCCTATCCGGTCGCATCGATCCGCGACATCCGCACGTCGCGGCCTCTGCCGGGTCCCTGGTGGAAGGCGATCACGCGGGTCACGGGCGTGAACCTGTCGCTCAACAACATCGAACACGACATCCTGCGCAAGGGCTGGCGCGAGCCCCGGGTCCACTATGCGGTCAACTGCGCCTCGTTCAGCTGTCCCAACTTGCCGCTTTCGGCGTTGCGGGGCGTGGGGCTGGAGGCTGCGCTGGACGCGGCGGCGCGCGCCTATGTCAACCATCCCCGAGGTGTGCGCTTCGACGGCCCGAAGCTGGTCGTCTCCTCGATCTACCGTTGGTATGGCGGGGACTTCGGCGGAACGGACGCCAAGGTGATCGCCCATCTTGCGCAATATGCCGCGCCGCCGCTGCGCGCGCGTCTGCTGGCGGTAGATCGGATTGCCAGAGGTGCCTATGACTGGTCGCTGAACTCGACGCCGGAGACCTGATGGACCGCCTCAAACGCTTTGCGCCGCTGCTGATCCTGGTGGTGGCGATCCTCGCCGTGTTTGCCAGCGGGGCGACGCGGTACCTCAATCTGGAGGCACTGCAAGCCAACGAGGCCGCGCTGCGGGCATTTGTCGGCCAGCAACTGCCGCTGGCGCTGCTGACATTTATCGTCATCTACGCCCTGGCCACGGCGGTCAGCCTGCCCGGGGCCATCATCCTCACCCTGGCTGGCGGCTACCTGTTCGGCACCTGGGTCGGCGGCGTGGCCACGGTGATCGGGGCCACCACCGGGGCCATTCTGGTGTTCTATGCGGTGAAGACCTCGCTGGGTCAGGCGCTGCGCGACAAGGCCGAGGCTTCGGGCGGGCGGCTGAAGTCAGTGACCGACGGTGTCCAGGCCGGCGCGTTCGGCTATATCCTGACCCTGCGGCTGATCCCGCTGGCCCCGTTCTGGCTGGTCAATGTGGCGGCCGCCCTCGCCCACGCGCCGGTACGCGCGTACGCGCTGGCCACTTTCATCGGGATCATGCCCGCGACTTTCATCTACAGCGGCATCGGCGCGGGTATCGGCGAATTGCTGGCGCAGGGTCAGACCCCGGATCTCGGCGTGATCTTCTCACCCAAGGTGCTGTTGCCGCTGGTTGCCCTGGGGCTGCTGACGCTGGCGACGACGGTCTATCAACGCGTGCGCGCCAAGTCGGGGAAGACCCTGTGAGCCAGACGATTAAGGCCGATATTGCGGTCATCGGCGCAGGTTCCGGCGGCCTGTCCGTCGCCGCGGGTGCCGCCCAGCTGGGCCTGAAGGTCGTCCTGTTCGAGAAGGGCGAGATGGGTGGCGATTGCCTCAACTATGGCTGCGTGCCGTCCAAAGCCCTGATCGCTGCCGCCAGTGCGGCCCATGAGGCCCGGCACAGCGGCCACCTTGGGGTCACCGCCAAATCGGTGAGCGTGGATTTCGCCCGGGTCATGGCCCACGTCCACGCCACTATCGCGACCATTGCCCCCATCGACAGCCAGGAGCGTTTCGAGGGCCTCGGCGTGCAGGTCGTGCGCGAGGCTGCCCGCTTCATAGACGCGCGCACCGTCGCCAGCGACAGCGTCCGGGTCGAAGCCCGCAAGATCGTGGTGGCGACGGGATCTCGCGCCATGATCCCGCCCATCCCGGGCCTCGACATGGTCCCGCACCTGACCAACGAGACCATCTTTGAACTGAAGACCTTGCCCGAACGCCTGATCGTGCTGGGGGGCGGACCCATTGGCGCTGAACTGGGTCAGGCGTTTCGACGGCTTGGCTCGGAGGTGGTGATCATCGAAGCCGAGGCCATCCTCGGCCGCGAAGACCCGGCGGCGGCCAAGGTCGTGCTGGACCAGCTGGGCCGTGACGGTGTCGAACTGCTGGCGGGGCACAAGGCGATCCGTGTCGAGGCGGGACCAACCGTCGTCCTGCAGAACGGTGAACAGGAAGTCCGGGTCGTCGGATCGCATCTGCTGATTGCCGTGGGTCGCAAGCCGTCGCTGGACGGGTTGGATCTGGACAAGGCCGGGATCGCCAACGACCGCAGCGGCATCATCACCGACCGCTCGCTGCGTAGCTCAAACCGTCGCGTGTTTGCGGTGGGCGACGCTGCCGGGCGAGGCCAGTTCACCCATCTGGCCGGAGGGCACGCCTCGCTGGTGGTCCGGCGCGCGATCTTCGCCCTGCCGGTGAACGCTGACACACTTGCCGTGCCGCGTGTGACCTATTGCGACCCGGAGCTCGCGGCCATCGGCCTGGGCGAGGCAGAGGCCCGCAAGGCGCACGGGGCCGATATCCGCATTCAGACCTTCGAGTTCGCCGAGAATGATCGCGCCCAGGCCGAAGGCGACACACGCGGGTTCGGCAAGTTGATCACCACGGCGAAGGGCAAGGTGCTGGGCGTGACCTTGGTCGGCCGTCATGCCGGGGACCATATCCACCTCTGGTCTCTGGTGCTTTCGGCGGGGCTGAAGCTCAGCCAGCTGACCGGGATGATCGCGCCCTATCCGACGCGCGGCGAGATCGGCAAGCGCCTGGCCGGCGCGTTCTACACCCCCGCCCTGTTCTCAGACCGGACCCGAAAACTGGTTTCGGTGCTCAAACGGTTCGCCTGACGGCGCGCGCATCCGGTCGATGAACCCCAGATCGAGGCGGCGCTTCAGGGCCAGCGCCGTGCGGCCCATCCACCAGAGCCGACCCCGCATCGCAAGGCCTGTCCCATCACCGAGGTCCATGATCGAGAGCCAGCGACGCTGAGGCTGAAACCTCCGCATCGGGGCACCAAGGCCGAGGGCCGCCAGATTGTGCAGCAGGACCGGTGCTGCCCGCACACCGAAGACACCCGCCGCCGGACGCGATGCGCCCTCGATCACCGCCGCGTCACCAACGGCAAAAGCGCCCGGATCACCGATCGACTGCAGCGTCGGCCCGACCCGCAACCGCCCCTCTGCATTCCGGGGCAACGGCAAGGCGGCCACGACCGCCGCCGCCGCCAGCCCGGTCGCCATCACCAGCATGTCACAGGGCAGGCTTTGACCATCCGACAGGACGCAGACCCCGTCATGGCGCGCCAGCACCTCGCCGCTGACCAGCCCGACGCCCCGACGTTGCAACGCACGGGTCAACCGCGACATAGCTGCACCCGGACCCCACCCCGGCAGGGTCTTCACGACCAGTTGGATATGTGGCGCGACACCCTCCCGCTCCAGCAAACCGGCCAGGGCCGCAGCAATCTCGAACCCGGACGGCCCGCTACCCGCGACGACCAGCGCCGGGCTTTGCCCATGACTTCGAACATGGGCTTCAATACAGGCTCTCAGGTCGATCAGCCCGGCCAAGGGCTTTGTGGACCAGACGCCCGGCTGCTGACCTGCAAGCCCGGGATCGGCCGTGACGCTGCCGACGTTGATGGAAATGGCGTCGAAGGACAGCACCCGACCCTCCGTCAGCTGCACCTGCTTGTCGGCCAGGTCGATATGGCTCGCTTCGGCGACGATGTGCCGAACACCAAAGTCGGCGGTCAACGCCGTGACATCGACTGTAGCCCGCCCGGGCTCCAACGCGCCGGACAGAACGCCTGTCGCCAGCCCGGAGTAGTGGAACGTGGCCGGCGACACCAGGATCGGTTCGACCCCGGCCGCACGCAATACGGCGGCGTTTCGCAACACATGCAGGTGGACATGGCCCGCCCCCACCAGCACGACCCGAAATTTGACCGAGGTCATCGGGGGCACTTTCCCCGTCGTGTCAGCCTGCGGGGAGCCGCGCCTTGAGGCCGGTCAGGAATGCCTGGATGCGGGCGGCGTTGGCACCAAGGTCGCTGAGGCCCACCCTTGAGGTCGAGCGCACATCAACCAGCGAACCACCGGTCGCCGAGGGGCGAATTCGGACGGCCACGTCGTCCTTGAACCCGAACCAGAAGGTCTCGGCCGTGGCCTCGACAACGCCGTTGGCTGGCTCATTGGTGGTCACTGTCCAGCCCTGCGCCTTGGCCTCGGCTTCGACCGCAGTCGCAACGGATGACGGCGTGGCGGCAACGGTCAGTGTCCGGACGGCGGGATAGCTTTCGTGGCCGACCTGTCCAAGGGTCTTGGCGGCCATCCCGGAGAAGGCTGGTGCCTGATAGGCTTTCAGGCTGCCCATGGGGGCCGTCATGGCGTTGACCGGATTGGAATCTGCGGACTGGCGCACCGCCATCAGCTTGTCCGAGAACATCGGCGGATCGGTGATGTCGGTGGCGATGTCATGGATCGGCGGAATATCCGCCGACTTCGCCCGTACCGAGATCAGATAGCCCAGGGCCAGCACCGGGATCAGCAAGCCGACCAGCGCCATGGCCCAGCCGGTGCGCGGCTTGCGAATGAGTGTGACGACCAGAGCCACCAGACCCAGCAACAGGGCGATGCCAATCAGCGGCAGGCCGAACTGGACGATCAGCTTCATCAGGCCGACCTGCCAGGGCCACAGGCCAAACTTCACGCCCAGCGCCGCCACCAGGAAATAGACCGGCAGCAACAGCGACAGGACCATTGAGGCGCGGGCGAGCAGCAGTTTCATCGTAGGACCCTTGATCAATATCGGCGACCGCTATCGAAACACACGCCGGGCCATCACGCTACGCTGGATCACGGTCAGGACACAGAGGCCGGCGAACAGGGCGGCGATCACGGGAAACCATTGTGGCGCGAGGCACATGAGGACAAAGGCCAGAATCGTCTCTGCGCCCTCGGCCAGACCGGTGCTGTAGAAAAAGCTCTTGGCCCCGTGCGCCTGCGTCTCCACGCCCCGCTTCGCCGCCAGTGTCGCATAGGCCAGAAAGCTCACCGCCGTCAGGGTGAAGGCTGCGACCAGCATCAGCGCATAGGGCAGGTTCTCCGGTGCTGCGAAGCCAAAGCCCAGCGGTACGGCCAGGTAGAAGACATAGTCGCAGACGATATCCAGGTAGCCGCCGAAATCCGTGGGCTGGCTGGACCGCGCGATGGCACCGTCCAACCCGTCCAGCAACCTGCTCAACGCGACAAACCCCAAACCCGCCAGCGGGTGTCCCAGCCCGATGGCCAACCCGGCCAGAGCACCACAGACCGCACCCGCCACCGTCACCTGATTGGCCGTGATGCCCGCGCGCGCCATCGCAGACCCCACCCGGTTCAACGCGGGATCAATCAAGGGGCGGAGTTTCGCGTCAAACATGGGGTGAGCCGACCAGGGTCACGAGGCCGATGACCGCGCC
>Ga0105047_10020528_pt1 | contig 10146 bp, 8 predicted proteins | sample MAT04_FD_78384 | JGI IMG/M metagenome (GOLD analysis project Ga0105047, IMG submission 78384) | Freshwater microbial communities from Lake Fryxell liftoff mats and glacier meltwater in Antarctica - MAT-04 (megahit assembly) | ecosystem: Environmental > Aquatic > Freshwater > Ice > Liftoff... | reverse complement strand
CGCCGTGAACGCGAATTCTCAGGTTGTTCTGTTCCCCGATGCAGATCTGCGAAACCGTCATGCTCACACGGGCGCCGCAAGCGAGTTCGCCCTGTATCGCCGCATCGTCATCGACTTGTCTCCCGGGCACGATGCTGAAGAGCCGCGCCGAAACTTCCACAAAGTCGCAGTTCGTGATAAAGGTGCACAAGTTCTCGGCATGGGAGCCGATGTCGCCAATGCAGCCGCCGCCGCTTTGCGCCGGGTCAGTGCGCCAGCTTGCCTGCTTCTGTTCAGTACCCTCAAGTGGTGTGGCCAGCCACCCTTGGTGATACTCCACAAAGATCCGTCGCAGCGTGCCGATGGCGCCGGTGGCAATCAGGTGCCGCGCTGCCCGCACCATGGGGTAACCGGTGTAGTTGTACGTGACGAAGGCGGGCACGCCGGTGCTGCGTGAGACATCAGCAATGCGCTCAGCATCGGCCAAGGTCGCCGTCATTGGTTTGTCGCAGATGACTGCTATGCCCGCGTTCATCGCAGCAATGGCAACCTCGGCATGCAGCGCGTTGGGCGTCACAATGGCCACGGCATCGCCGCGATCTGCCGGTGACCGTGCGAGCTCACCGGCCAGCAACTCTGGCCACGAGCCAGATGCTCGGTCGCCAGCAAGCCCCAGCGTGGCGGCAAAGACCTTGGACTTGGCAGCATCAGCTGAGAACGCACCGCCGACGAGCTGCCAGCGGCCATCAAGCGCTGCGGCCATGCGGTGTATGCCGCCAATGAAGGCACCCGGCCCGCCGCCGACCATCAGTAGACGGAGCGGGCGTGCCACACGACCTTGGCTGACCGACCGGAGGTGTCCTTCGTCTTGCGCACTCATGATGCCAGCGTATCAACCACGCTGGCCAAACTGTGTTGACTCTGGCCCAAGTGCTGCCCCATGCTGGCTCAACCGCTGCCGCCAAGCATTGAGCGACGGCATCAAAAAGGTTTAGGTGATGGATGCCCGCCGTCGGCTGCAACGTTGCCGCAGTATGGGCTGCGGCAATGGTTGGGGAAGTGGCTGAGTCGCGGGCTGTGCAGGCCATGAGAGAAATCCTTGCTTGGCGAGGTGCGAGTGAACGCCATGCTTACGAGCCAAAATACTTGTGTGTTCGAGTATCGTTGCAACGTATAACTCACCTGGGCTTCGCCTCCACTCGCCTTGGCCAGCCAACACTCACGCCCTATGGCAAAGCGCTCCGATCGTTCTGCAACCTCCCAATCGCCCTCCGGCTTTGAACGCTATGCGGCCTTTTTCTCCAGCCCACCTGCGCTCACGCTGGAATGGCACGACGACCAGACCCCGGCAAAAGGGTGGATCGCCATCAACTCCCTCAAGGGCGGCGCGGCAGGTGGCGGCACGCGAATGCGCGGCGGCGGCACACGCGATGAGGCCGTCTTTCTTGCCAAGACCATGCAGGTCAAGTTCAACGTATGCGGGCCCGCCATCGGCGGCGGCAAGTCGGTTATCGATTTCAATCCGGCCGCCCACGCCATCGAGAACTCCCTCGGCGGCAAGCCCGGCACCCCAGCGTTCACTCGCGCCGTCGAGAAGCTCAAGCGCGGCGTGCTCGAACGCTGGTTCTCGCACATGGCCCCGATGCTCAAATCCTGCTATGGAACGGGTGGCGATATCGGTGTGGATGAGCGCGCCGACGTCATTCCCATCACCCGCCGGACTATTCGCTTGGCACATCCGCAAGAGGGCATCGTGCGCGGGCACTTCCCCAAGTATCCCGCCGCGGCGTTTCGCCGCAGCATGAAGCAGCTTAACGACGGCGTACTCGCTGAAGTTGAGCTTGAGGATCTGAACCTGGCCGAGCATTGGACGGTGGCCGATGTCGCAACCGGCTGGGGTGTTGTCTGCTCTCTGGCTGCGTACTACAAATCTCGCGGCGAGACTCTCGCCGGCAAGCGCGTGATCATCGAGGGCTTCGGGGCAGTGGGGGGCTTCACGGCGTATTACCTGCATCGGGCCGGCGCACGCGTGGTGGCTGCATCTTCAGCGGGCGCGGGTAAGGACCGCCGCGGGCTACGTATCGCTCGTGATGATCACGGGCTGGATGTACTCGGGTTGCTTGCCCTGCGCGAGGGGACTGCGCTGCCGCCCGCCGATCGGGTCAGCAGCGTGGTGGATCACGCCATGCCCGCAGACTTGTTCGGGGTTACGGCAGATATCTTTGTGCCCGCCGCGCTCTCGCACAGCATTACTGAAGGCACGATTGACCTGCTCGCCGATGCTGGCGTGCGTGTGCTCTCCTGCGGCAGCAACAACCCGTTTGCCGTGCCACCGCCAGATGCCGCAGGGCACATTGCCCCCTTGGGCACACTCGTCGCGCACATGCTCAAGCTTCAGCAGCGCGCAGACAAGCAGTTCGCGATCATTCCGGATTTCGTCGCCAACTGCGGCATGGCCCGCACCTTCCACTACCTCATGGTGCCGGGCAACAAACCCACCGGCGAGGCCGTGCTCGCTGACATCAAGCGCACGGTCGACAAGGCAGTGGCAGCACTTACCGCGACAAAGTCAGCGGGTAAAGCCGCTCCATCTGCCGGCCTGCTTGAGCGCGGTTACGAGTTGTTCTTGAACTGACCGGCCGCATCCTGCGCACTTCCTGGCCACGCAGCAATTATTCCCGCAAACAGTACCAAGCATGTCAGCGTGAAAAGCACGGTGCTGCCATGGCCGTGGTCGGCATCAAACGCCGCTTTGGCCCGTGCCATAGCGGCAAGGTCTTCGCTCTTGGCCGCCGCTGTCCAGTATTTGGTCAGGTTACTGCTCATGCGCGGGCCAAGCACCAGCAACTGATAGGAGAACAGCATCATCAACAGTCCCAAGCTGCCAACCCGCGCGATGATGTAGCCGCGACTGCGCTGTCGAAGCGAGCCCGAAGTTGCCAAAACAATCAGCGTCACGCTGGCCACGCCGCCGCAGATGAAGCCGGCAACATCTGCCGCAGCGAAGAAGCGGCTTGCCGCCATACCGCCCACAAGCGACCAGTGCTCCCTCTGAGGAACACCAGCAAATCCAGCCATGCTCGGTTCAAGACTCTTGAGCGTGACGAATGTGGTCGCTGCGGTGATGCCCGTCATCACCAGCAGGCCGGCCCAAACGAGCAAGGTGACAACATTAAGTGTGTGGGCAAAGCGGCCAAAGCTTGTCATGGCCGAAGGGTAACGCCGGCAGTGTCAGGAGGCCGGCGCGCTCCGATTCTGATACATTCAGTTCGGCGCTGCGCCCGCAGTTGGCTCTGGAACTGGCACTGCCTCTGGAGTTGGCGCGGGTGGCGTCAGGCCGGCCGCCCGCTCCATGTCGAGCACCCACTCCTCCAAGGGCTCATACTTGTACAAATCAATCTCCACCGGCTTGCCATCGCGAACAAGTAGCGTCACATAAAACTTGTGCCAGCGGCGGCGGTCCAGCTCCACGAGATCTGCCGCGGCGATGGTTCGGCCGCCAGGCAGCGTCAATGTGTGCGTTGCCGCAACGTAGCGATAGCTCTTGCTACAACCGCGGATCAGGTGGACCAGCGTCGCCACGCCCAGAATCGCCCCGGCAAAAACATAACCCCATTGCAGCAGCATGTCGTACTTGCTGATCGGCACTGCGGCATCACGGGTCTCGTGCAGTGCTTTGAGTGCCTTGAGTCTTGCTGCGGGCTCGGCGATCATCGTGCGCTCGGGCTTGAGTTCCCAGGCGTAGTTCAGAGCTCGCAGCCAGTCAAACCGCGCATACTCAACTGCTTTGGGCAGCAAACGCACCTGGGCATCGGTCTGCTCGCCGCGATCGGAGCTTGCCAGCTTGGTTGCGAACGTCCGCTCGTTCTCCAGCAAGTCCGTCTCACGTGCCTCCAGCTCGGTCAGTGTCGACTTGGGCTCTGCAACTGTCGCTTCGCCCATTCGGCCGGGGGAGGCCGCCAGCCGCTCAAGATAAATTCGCTCGCGGGTCTCGGCGTATTCCAGCCCGCGTTTCGGGTAGAGGGAGAGCGCGTCGTACAGGCCCCAGCCCATAAAACCGAAGCCCGCCAGGCAAACAGCGATGAGTTTGATGAGCCAACGCCGCGATATGGTGGTTGTGAGTTGGTCGGACATGTCTTTGGCTCTAGGCAGAAAACGATCGACGAGTTCGGCTGGCACGAGCGGCGACCGAGCAATCACAGCGAAATCTTGTTCGCGCAAGCATCGTCATAACCACCCCCACGCTGCATCAGGATAAGCGGCTTTTGCCCTCAGATTACACAAGTCGGCAATTCTTGCCTGTTGTGCCGGGTATCTCCTGCCGCTAGCGATTCAGGTGGCGCGTGCACAACTCCGCGGCAACTTGGGCGGCCTGCAGCACCCTGTCCCAATCTGCAAGCACATATTCGTCAGGCCGCTCCAGCCGGGGGTGCCAGTTGGCGTTCGGCAGGTCAGCCGCGGCGATGGTGGCAAACGCCGAGGCCCCCAGAGCGGCCTCCGCAGCCCCCGAGAGCATCCACGCCAATACGATTTCGACTTCGGGCCGAACCGGTCGATTGGCGACGACTCCCACACTTGCCGGGATCAGTAATGGCCCAGTCGGCGCGTCGCCAGCAGCATCGAATCCCGATGCCGAAAGCTCGCTGCTCAGATTTACCGCGCCAAGTTTCCAACCTTGGGCCTGTCCGGCGAGCACATCGTCGCTGTCAGTCAGGCCGAGGTCGATCTGCCCGTTGGCGACAGCGCGCACCACGGCCCCATTGCCATCAAATAGCCGCATCCCATTGTTACTCAGATCCTGGAGCCAGTGCTCAAACCGCTCCGGTCCATAGGCACTGGCAAGAAAGGCCATGTGGCCTTGCGTGGTGCCAAACTGTGGGCGTGCCATGCCGATGCGCCCAGAAAATCTTGCAAGTGAGAGATGTCCCAGACACTTGGGCAACTCGTTTTGAGCGACTCGGTCGGACGCCACAACACCCTGCCGAATGCGGAGAGCCATGCCTACCCAGCGTCCATCTTGGCCGAGAAGCTCGGGGCGACGCTTGGCTGCCGAATCAACGCTTACACCTGCGACAACCAACCCGGGCCGTAGCAGCCCGCGGCTTGCCAGCATGGCGCAGCCCATGGCCTCAGACGACCAGAAGATGTCGGCTTTTGGAGAACCCTGCTCACTGATAACTCGCATGACCAGACCGGCTGTCTTGGTGGCTTCAGTATCACCGACAACGGCCAGTTTGCACCCCGTCGCTCGCTGGCATTCCGCCACCATCTCATCGAGCACATCTGTATCGATACTGCTGTAGAGCACTACCGGCTCGGAGGAGGGCTTACCCGCGCTCGGTTGAACTTGCTTGCACCCGGCCAGCGCTGCCATGCCCACAACCATGGTGCCACCACCCGCAACGAGGAAGCCGCGGCGTGTAAGGCTGCTGGGCGTAAGCAAACTGCGGCTGGCAGCTGGGGTGTTCGATAATGCCGGGATCATGCACGCGAGGGTATCTGCGAGGATGCATGCCTGCGCGAACCTTTGCTCTGGCAACACGTAACGCGGCAGTCCCCTCTGGTCTAGCACCGACGCGCTGCGCACGTACGCTCTGCCGCCGACTACCGGCCGTTAGTCAATCCCCTTTTCGGAGCCAATCATGCCCATCGCGGCCGCCATCACCACCCCCGCCTCGCGCATGCGTGACTACGCCAAACGCGTCACAGGCGATCTGGGCGACCATAATTTTTCGCGGCTGCCGACGTGGGGCGTGGGCGGCCAGACAATCGCCTGCAACCACCCTGCCTGGGTCTTCGGTCACTTGGCGATCTACCCGAGCATGCTGCTGAAGGTCGTCGGATCGAAGACAACCGTGCCGGTTCCTGAGAGCTTTGAGGCACTCTTCAAGAATGGAACGCCCTGTCTTGACGACGCCAACGGTTCGATTTATCCGAACATGGCTACCACCATGAGCGCTTACTTTGCGGGGACAGATGCCATCATCGCGGCGGCATCGATGCTCAGCGATGCCGACCTTGGTAAAGCCAATCCGGATGAGAACATGGCCAAGTACTTTCCAACGGTTGCAGAGTGCCTCATCTTCATGCTCAACAACCACGCTGCTTTGCACATCGGGCAAATTAGCACGTGGCGGCGCGCTATGGGACTGCCCGCCGCGTAAGTTGTTTTCGCAGCAGACAGCCAGCTGCCTGTCACAAATAAAAACGCCCCGAAACACAGGGTTTCGGGGCGTTTTGCTTTGATGCGAAGATTGGATGCGGAACGACTTTAAGACTTGCGGCCAGAGTCAATCTGCATGCCGTAGAAGCTGCGGTAGACAAAGAAGGCCGAGGTCAGGAAGAAGCCGATGGCCAGTGCAATCGTCAGCGGAGTGTGCTGGAAGCCCGGGTCCTTGACATGGATCGCCAGCTCAACAGCCAGCAGGCCAAAGAGCGTGGTGAACTTGATGACAGGGTTCAACGCAACTGAACTCGTATCCTTGAAAGGGTCGCCCACAGTGTCGCCCACAACGGTGGCCGCATGCAGATCGCTGCCCTTGCCGCGGCCAGAGTTCTTGTACAAAGGGTCAGTCTCAACGATCTTTTTGGCGTTGTCCCAAGCACCACCTGCGTTGGCCATGAACATGGCCTGATACAAACCGAACAGCGCGATGGCGATCAGGTAGCCCACAAAGAAGAATGGCTCGGTAAAGGCGAACGCGAGCGTCGCAAAGAAGATGCCAAGGAAGATGTTGAACATGCCCTTTTGGGCGTACTCGGTGCAGATTGTCACCACCTTCTTGGAGTCTTCCACGCTTGCCTTGGTTGTTCCATCGAGCTTGATGTTGGCCTTAATGAACTCCACCGCGCGATAGGCCCCCGTGGTAACGGCCTGCATGGATGCGCCGGTGAACCAGTAGATCACCGCGCCGCCCGTGATGAGGCCAAGCAGGAATGGTGCATGCAACAGCGAAAGCTTGTTGACCAGTTCCGGCTGTAAGCCGCCGGTAAGCACCACGATGATCGAGAAGATCATCGTCGTTGCGCCCACAACGGCGGTTCCGATCAGTACGGGCTTGGCAGTTGCCTTGAAGGTGTTGCCCGCGCCATCGTTTTCCTCCAGGAACTCCTTGCCTTTCTCGAAGTTTGGCGTAAAGCCGAAGTCGCGCTCAATCTCCTGACGGATGTTGGGCACTTCCTCGATCGTCGAAAGCTCGTAAACGCTTTGCGCGTTGTCTGTCACCGGGCCGTAGCTATCCACGGCGATGGTGACCGGGCCCATTGAAAGGAATCCGAAAGCCACTAAGCCGAACGCAAACACTGCTGGGGCCAGCATAATGCTCCCAAGCCCCATCTCGCTGATGAAATATGCGATGCCCATCAGCAAAATGATGGTAATTCCTAGCCAATAAGCAGCGAAGTTGCCAGCAACGAGGCCGGAGAGAATGTTCAGCGATGCGCCACCCTGCTCGCTGCTCTTGACGATCTCCCGCACATGGCGACTGGTCGTGCTGGTAAATGCCTTGACGATCTCTGGGATGATCGCACCCGCGGCGGTGCCGCAGCTGATGATCGTGGCAAGTTGCCACCAGAAATCGACATTGAGCCCGTACTGCGTTGCTGCCGATCCACCCAGCATGAAGTAGCTGGCGAGATAGGTCAGTGCGATCGATACGCCTGACGTGAGGAAGACCAGGACGGTCAGCGGGTGCTCAAAGTTCATTTTCACAGCGTTGCTGTACTTGCTTTTGGCAATCGCTTCGTTGATCCAGTAGCTGGCTGCCGAAGCAATCACCATCAGGATTCGCATCGCAAAGAGCCACACCAGCAACTTGATTTGGATGATGGATGCCCGCTCCTGGGCTGGCTCGACGACTTTCTTTGCCGCCGCGACGATCCCCGCATCCTTTGCGTCAGCGGAAAGCTTGGTCAGCTTGCCGGTAACAACCGGGTCCTTGGAGAGTTCAATCTTTTTGACGAGCGCTTGCTGATACTCAGCGGTCGCGGCGACATCGACGATGCTCGCTGCGTATGCGAAGGTCTCGGTGCGGCCCGCACCCAGATCAACCGTCTTGGTGCCGAAGATCGCCGGCGTCACCGCGATCATGATAAACACGATCAATGCCACGCCCGTCACGCCATAGGTCTCAAAACCGTCGGCCGAGGGCCCGACTGAATCGCCCGCGTTGTCACCCACGCAGTCGGCAATCACGCCAGGGTTACGCGCATCGTCTTCCTTGATCTTAAAGACGATCTTCATCAAGTCAGCGCCGATGTCGGCAATCTTGGTGAAGATGCCGCCAGCGATGCGAAGCGCCGCAGCGCCGAGGGACTCACCAATCGCAAAGCCGATCAGGCACGCGCCGGCGACATCTCCCGGCAGCAGCAGCAAAATGGCCAGCATGATCATCAGTTCAACTGAGATCAGCATCATGCCGATCGACATACCTGCCTTGAGCGGAATGGCATAGCACGGATATGGTTTACCACGTAGCGACGCGAATGCGGTGCGGCTGTTGGCAAAGGTGTTGACGCGGATGCCATACCACGCAACCAGGTACGAGCCCAGCACGCCCACAACGGCGAAAGCCAAGATCAGCAGCACGCGGGCAACGCTAAACCCGCTCTTGAACTCTCCGGTGGCGACATCGATGCTGTTGGTTGGCGCAAAGAACCCAAAGTAGATTGCAACGATGCCGCCAATGAACAGGAAGAGACGCGCCAGAAACTTGCCCTGCTGCACCATGTAGGCACTACAGGTGGTGTAGATCAGCTCGCTGACCTCCAACATGCTTCTGTGGACCGCCATCTTTTTCATCTGCACATAGATGACGGCTCCAAAGGCAAGCCCTGCCAGACAGATCAGGAAGCCCGAAAATAGCAGATCCTTGCCGCCGACTGATCCGAAAAACTTCACTCGGTTGAGGTCGGGAATGGTCAGGTTGGCTTCCCCGCTCGGACGCTGAAACACAGGCGTGTCACTCGTCACAGGGCCAGCGGCCTGGGCAATCTGCGGCAATACAGCGAGCAGCAGCGCAAATACCGCAAAGGGCAGAATGCGTTTAAAGCCCTGCATCGCGGCTTTGACGGCCAAAACCGCTCCTGATCGTGGCACAGTTAAATCGAGTTTCATCACAGTTCATAGCTCCTTGCAAATCACTGAAAGGGCTTTCATTCCGTTGAATAGCCCCAAAGTTATTGGACATCGTCTCGCAGAGTCTACCCCAAGCCGGCCCACTTTCAAGCCAAACCGGCAGGGAACCACGCACCTTCTTACTCTCCCGCTCTTCAGGTCTCGCGCCATCTTGGCTGTGCCTAAGAAAAAACCCGCGGCAATCTTCGCCGCGGGTTCGTTCGTTCATCATGATGATTAGCTGCGTGGGCCGCGGCTCATGCCGCCACCCATGCGCGGGCCACCGCCGCCACCAGGTCCGCCCGGACCGGAGCGACCGCCTGGGCCACCACGCTTGGAGCCCATCGGTGGCAGAAGGCCATCGGCCTCCATCTGTTCGCGAATGCGGCGGCCGATTGCCTTGCGCACGTTGCGACGCACCCGTTCAGAGGGCTTCTCGTAGTATTCCTTGCGCTTGATATCCTTGATCAAGCCCTCTTTTTCGCACAGTTTTTTGAACCGGCGCATGAGCTGGTCGGTTGTTTCGCCGCTGCGGGCCTTAACGCGAATGGCCATGTCGAGTCAATCCTTTACAGACTACCTTTAACACCTGCAAGTGGGCACATCGCGAGGACGGGCCAACCTACGCCGCGGCAAAAACGGTTCAGCACGCGGGGGGCTAGTAAAGGTTTGCTCCGCGTCTCAATCAAGCGAGAGTGGGCTTAGCGTGGATATTTGCCGTGGTTATTTGTTGGGCATCGCATGTTAATCGTCGATGCGTACAACGTGCTGCATACCACCGGGGTGTTAGGTCCGGACTTGGCCGGCCTTGATTTGCAGGGGCTTGTCCGACTGGTTGGCCTGAGTCGTTATCGGTCAAAAGCTACGGTTTTGGTCTGCGACGGTCATTTCAGCGCCAAGTCCAGTGCTGGCGCGCGAATTGACGGGGCGGGCGCCAGTCAGATTTCGGTGCTCTACGCCGGTGCCGTTGAGGCCGACGAGGTTATTGAGACGCTAGTCGTGCAAACGCACCGCACCCAGCGAGCTCTCATCGTCAGTTCTGATCGACGCGT
>Ga0105047_10020526_pt1 | contig 10147 bp, 4 predicted proteins | sample MAT04_FD_78384 | JGI IMG/M metagenome (GOLD analysis project Ga0105047, IMG submission 78384) | Freshwater microbial communities from Lake Fryxell liftoff mats and glacier meltwater in Antarctica - MAT-04 (megahit assembly) | ecosystem: Environmental > Aquatic > Freshwater > Ice > Liftoff... | reverse complement strand
GCTCGGCCAGTTCTACAATATCTCGGCCGACATGGGCGTGCCCTACCGCGTGTGCGGTGGATTGCAGGACAACGGGTCGTGGTGTGGTCCGAGCCGCCGCAAGCAGGGTCCGGTCACCAACGCGATGTGGCACAACGTGGGCGGTGGCGACGGCTTCGTGACGCAGCAGGATCAGACGAACACCGACATCATGTACTCGGAGTCGCAGGGTGGTAGCATGGGTCGCCTGAATTTCGCCACGGGCGAGCGCACAGGACTGCGCAAGCCGACGTGGCGCGATGGCGGATATCTGCAGTGGAACGATTCCATCTACGCCGTGTGGCCCGACACGACGAAGCCGGCCACGGCTGCGCAGAAGAAGCAGATGGCGGCCTTTCGCACGCGTCAGCGTAGCGACTCGGCGGCCTACGCGCTGCGTTGGAACTGGAACACGCCGTACATCATCTCGCACCATAATTCGGCCACGCTGTACTTCGGTGCAAACCGTGTCTTGAAAAGTGTGAAGTACGGCGACGACATGTTCCCCATTTCCGGTGAACTCTCGTATGCCGACCCAGCCAAGCTGTTCGTGGCGCTCAAGACTACGGGTGGCATCACACCAGACATCACCGGCGCCGAGACGTTCGGCACGGTGGTTTCGCTGAACGAATCGGCTATCCGTCCGGGGCTGCTGTATGCCGGCACCGACGACGGTCGTGTGTGGCTCACGCGCAATGACGGCGCGCAGTGGGAAGAAGTGACGAAGAACGTCACGGGAGTGCCGGCGGGCAGTTACGTGTCACGCATCGAGCCGTCGCATTTCGACAGCGCTACGTTCTACATCACGTTCGACAATCACCGTAACGACGATTACACGCCGTACGTGTTCGTGACTACGAACTTCGGTCGCACATTCACGTCGATCGTGAACAACCTGCCGAAGGGTCAAACGGATTTCGTGCACGTGATCCGTGAAGACCTGAAGAACCAGAATCTACTGTTCGTGGGCACGGACGTGGGCGCGTATGTGTCGATCGATCGGGGTCAGTCGTGGCAGCGCTTCATGAGTGGCCTCGGCACCACACCGGTGCACGATCTGCTCATTCATCCGCGCGACGGCGAGCTCATTGCGGGTACGCATGGACGTTCGATCTGGATTGCCGACATCACGCCGCTGCAGCAGATGACGCCGGCCGTGGTCGCCGCCAAGGCCACGCTGTTCGCGCCGCGGACGGCGTTCCAGTGGGGCGAGCAGACGATCAACGGCGGCAATGTGGGGCAGGGTGTGTTCCAGGGGCCGAGCCCGGCGTACGGCGCGTCGATCTGGTACCGGTTGTCGGAGAACGCCGGCGGTCAGGTGCGCATGATTGTACAGGATGCAAGCGGTGACACGATCCGCTCGCTCACCGGTCCGGGACAGGCCGGCCTGCACAACGTGGTGTGGGACATGCGTGCGCAGCGTCCGGCCACCGCGCGCATCGCGCTCTCGCCGGCCCAGCTGCGTGACAGTGCGAACACCACGCGTCGTGTGATGCGTGCCCTCGATTCACTCGAGAAGGCAGGTGCCGTGCCGGCCCCGATGCTGGCCATGATCCGCACCACGGTGCAGACGGGTCAGCAGCCGCCGCAGATGGCCGCGATGCTGGGCGGCGCGTTCGGTGGAGGCGGCGGTGGTCGCGGTGGCTTGGGGGGCGGCGGCTTCCAGGATCGTCCTGGCGAAACGCGGGCCCTGCCAAGCTTCGGCGCCCAGGCGGGTGGTCGCGGCGGGGCAGGCGGTGCCGCAGCCGGCGGTGAGGGGGCGGCGGCTGAAGCCCCGGCCGGTCCAGCGGGTTTGCAGGCTGTGTTCGGTCCGTTGCGCGACGCATTGGGTGACGACTTCGCGAGCATCGGGCTCTTCCCGGGCGGCGGCGGTGGTCGTGGGGGCCGCGGCGGGCAGACCACGCTCGCGGGCACCGGTGACTACAAGGTCACCATCATCGTGGGTGGCGCGTCGTACTCGAAGCTGTTGCGCATCGAGCGCGTAAGCGGCGGCGAAGGCGGCGGTGGATTCTTCGGGCTCGACGACGAACCGCGCGAGCCGAACGACAGGTAGGTCGTTGGTGGACGTTGTTACGCGGCGACGTGCATCGGCGACCGCCGAGGAATGGCGGTGAGCGGTATGGATGACGGTCGTGCAATCAGAAATCCCTGCACATACTTGGCGCCGTGCTGCTGTACCCACTCCAACTCACCCTCGGTTTCGATGCCTTCAGCGAGAGCATCGATCCCGAGGGCGTTCGCGATGTCCAGTAGATTCGCCGCGATGCGTGCCTTGTATGGGTCGCGATCGACACCACGTACCAGCTCCATATCGAGCTTCACGATATCCGGGCGCAACAAGTGAATCAGGTTCAATGACGAATAGCCCGAGCCGACGTCATCGAGGGCGATTCTGAAGCCAGCGCCGCGATAATAGTCGAGAATGTTCCGCAGGTGCTTGGGATCGTGCGTGCGCTCTGTCTCGACGATCTCGAAGACGACCTGACTACGCTCGATACCCGCCTCGTCGATCGCCCCGACCGTGCTGCGGAGACAGGCTTTGGGATCGTAGATCGCGGTCGGTGCAAAGTTGACGAACAGCGCGTGCCGGAGCTGATGCGCGTGTGCGTTGGCAATGGCTGATCGCCGTGCGGCGAGGTCGAGCTGAAAGAGCAGTCCGGCGCCGCGGGCGGTGTCGAACAGCACACTTGGCGAGATGAAGCTGCCGTCGGGATTCACTCCACGAAGCAGCGCTTCATGGCCATAGATCTGGTCGGGACGATCGGCGTGGACGATAGGTTGGAATTGTGACGTGAGCCGGCGTTCACGCATCACGGCGAGCAGCCATCCGCTGCGCGCTCGGATGATGACTCGTGAAAGCGGTTCCACCCGCGCAATATCGCTTGGAGTCGGCGCTACGTCCGGGAAGCAAAAGAGGGCCCTCGTGTCGTCCTGCTCCACGGTGGAGAGGGCGTCGCGGAGGGCCTCGGCGACCGACTCACTCAGCGACGGCTCCACACGGAAGACCGTACCGTCGCCCACTGAGGGCTGGCCACCGATCCCGAACTGACGGAGCGCCGCGCGCACTTTTCCAGCAACGTGGTCGGCCGGGAACCAGCAGTGCAGGTCGCCAGCCGTGAGGTCGGCAAGCGGCGGCAATTCGCACCGTGCGCAGGGGCGTGCCTGCTTAGGAACGGCAACGACATCGGACATGACGGACCCAGGCTGGAATCGTTGATGAGGCGTAAAAACCGCAACGTATGCACCGGCGAATGATGGTCAACGACCATGCTCCGATAGGACGTCCATCTGCAGGTTCCGTCACACACGTTCGACGACCTCATGGCCCCGTCGTGGGTCCTTACTCGACCGGCTCCGCGAGCGCTGCGGCAAGTTTGGTGCCGAGGTCCGGAAATCCGCGCGCGAACGCCAGCATGGCCGGCGTCGATCTGTCCTCCGACAGTGCGTGCGTGCCGGCCCCGCGTGCGATGAAGAGGTCGCGCAGCACGTCGCTGCCGCGCGACGCCGCGAGATGCAACGGTGTGTGGCCGTGCGCGTCGCGCGCCGTCACGTCGGCACCGGCAAATACGAGCCGACGCACCAGCACGGGCAGCGTGGCACCCGACAGCGCGGCGTGCAGTGGCGAGTTACGCAGTGCATTGGTCGAGTGCGCGTCGAGCGGCGCGCCGTGATCGATCAACAAGGTGACCGCCTCGTCGCGTCCGAAGAACGCGGCGAGATGTAACGGCGACCATCCATCGGAGCTGCGACGCACGCGGGCGTCGTCGTCGTTCTCGATGGCTGTTCGGAGCGCGTGCACGTCGCCGAGCGCAGCGGCTTCGCACGCGTCCAAGGGACGACCGGGATGCAGCAGGTCGGCCAACTCCGGTGCGCCCGTGTAACAGGCGTGCAGGACCAGCGACTCTCCGCCCGTCGCGCGCGACGCGACCAGCGACGGATCGCCGGCCAGGAGTGTCATGATGCTATCGCAATCCTTCGATCGGATCGCCGTCAGCAGAGTTTCAGGGGCGGTGCGAACCATTGGGGCAGTCTCGACGTCGAGAGGAGCGCGTGGCTCAAGGCGGACGAACAGTGTCTCAACTTGATCACGGGACGCCGGATTGGCTATCGTTTCCCCCCATCGGTGCGTTAACCTCGCGGTATGCGTACTCGATACTGGTCCTTGTGCCGTGCAGTCGTTCCGACGCTCCTCGCCGCCTGCGTCACCTCGAACACGAGGGCGACGCCGAGCAAGCCCCTGGCGGTCGTTTCCGCGGTCACTCCGCTCGTCATCGCGCATCGTGGTGCCAGCGGACACCGCCCCGAGCACACCCTCGAGGCCTACGCACTCGCGGCGCAGATGGGGGCTGATTTCATCGAACCCGATCTCGTGAGCACGAAGGACGGTGTGCTGGTGGCGCGTCATGAGAACGAAATCGGCGGTACCACGGATGTGGCCGAGAAGTTCGCCTCGAGAAAAGCGCGTAAAGTGGTCGACGGCGACACCATCAGTGGATGGTTCACCGAGGACTTCACACTGGCCGAGCTGCGCACGCTCAGGGCCAAGGAACGCCTGTCGTTCCGGTCACATGCCTACGATGGCCAGTTCCTGATTCCGACGTTCGACGACGTGCTCGCCTTGGCTGATTCGTTGACACGCGTAAGCGGTCGCACCGTCGGGGTCTATCCGGAAACCAAGCATCCAACCTACTTCCGCGGCCTCGGACTGCCGATCGAAGAACCGATGCTACGTGCCCTGCGAGCTCGCGGTCTCGATCGCGCCAACGCGCCGGTGTTCATTCAGAGCTTCGAGAGCGGCAATCTGCGGGTGCTCGCCACGCAAACGCGGATCCGTCTGATTCAGCTGGTCTCGACGGCGCGGCAAGTCACCCCGGCGGCGCTACGCGACATCGGCACGTATGCCTATGGTGTGGGAGTGAACACACGGCAAATCATCGGCGGCGATTCGTCGGCCGTTCCCACTTCGGTAATCACCGATGCGCACGCCGCCGGACTGCGCGTGCATGCGTGGACACTCCGACCAGAGCCGGTATTTCTCGCGAAGCGCTACGGCGGTGACCCGCTCGCCGAAGTGCGGGAGATGGTACGACTCGGAGTGGACGGGCTGTTCGGTGACTTTCCCGATCAGGTGGTGCGGGGGTTTCGCCCGTAACAGCAGAGTTCGGTACTTCGCGCTCTCAGTTCAGCAGGCCATTACAAAACGTGGCGCGGATCGTGCGTAGGAATCTCGAAGAACTTTACACTTCAAGAGAGGACTTCGCATGCACCCTATGCTCGAGTATACATCCCGCGTTACACATCGCTCGGCGCGCAGCGTAACGACTGCTGTTGCGCTCGTCGCCAGCGTAGCCGCTGCCCCCTCGGCCTTCTCGCAAGGCGTTCGCTTCACGTTGTCGCCGTCAGCCGAATACACGTGGTGGGACAAGAGCCTCGGTATCGAGGACGCCCCGTTCTACGGCGCGCGCTTCGGCGCCGACTTCGGATCGTTGCTTTCGGTCAGCGGCTACTATCATCGCGCCGACAAGCTCGGCGTGACGCGCGACAGCTTGCGGGCAGGCGGCGGCCTGCAGCTCGGGCCGCTTCGCACCACAACCGACGCCAGCACCTTCGGCGGTAATCTCGCCTTTCGCTTGAGTACGGGGCGTCTCGCGCCGTTTGTCTCAGCGGGCGCGGGAGTCATGCGCTTCGAGGGTGACAGCGTCGAACGCCAGGATCAAATCAACTACCGGTATGGCGGCGGCATTCAGTACGATGCCACGCGGAACATTCGTGCGATGATCATGCTCGAGGATTCGCGCTTCCGGTTAGCACCGGGTACGCTCTTCACCAGCACCACGGGTGGGAACTCGCTGGCTGAGCGTCGGGTCACCCGAAGCAATTGGACGGCGAGCGCGGGATTGGGCATCGCGATCGGCGGTGCACTGGACGAGCAGACGAACGACGATGAGCGGAGCGAGCGCTGGTCGATCGCCTCGGTGCCTATCGAAGCGTTCGCCGGCCGGCTTGATTTCGACGACGGATCGCTGCCTCGTCAGGCTTTGGTGGGCGTTCGCACCGGCGTCGATGTGGGTCAGTTCGTGGGACTGCGCGCCTTTTATTGGCAGGGGCGCACTGGCAATCTGCGCGAACGGCAGTCCACGGAAAGCTTCGGTGGTGAAGCGCAGTTCAACTTCACGCGCTCGCGTGGCCCGTCGCCGTTCATCGTGCTCGGCGCCGGTCGTCTCGATTTTGGCGAGGACTATCGTGATACACTGGGACGCGCGCGCGATGTGGAAACCGCGCTCATCGCCGGTGCTGGCGTGGCGTTCCGTCTCACGGATAACTTCCGGCTCAATGTCGCCGTGCGTGACTACGTGCGCGGTCCCCAGGATCTCGATAGCCTCGCTACGACTGATCAGCTCACCAACAACTTGATGTACACCGTCGGACTCGGCTTCGATCTGGGTCGCTCGCGCAAGTCGATGCCGAGTCGTGACGAGCGGGACGCCCGCGCCGAACGCGAGCGTCGGACGAGTGACCGTGACTATCGCATGGAAACCCGCGATGCGGACCTGCTCCGAATGCGCCGCGAGATGGCGTCTCGCGACACGATCGTGGACAGCCGGGATTCGACGATCGCGATGGAACGTCGCGTGGTGCGACAGGGTTCGCAGCCAGTGCCGCCGACGCGCCCCACGACGATCACGCTGCCGGTGCCGACGGTCGGAGAACTGTACATCCGTTACGGTGACAGTACGCAACGTACCTTGCGTGTAATTCCCACCGACGCGCAGCGCCTGTCGGACAGCACGGCGATACGTCAGTCGAATGATTCACTGGTTCGCGAACTTCGCGCGCAGATCGAGCGGCTCGAGGCGCGGCTGCGTACCGCGGATACGGCAGGTCGTGACGATGTCAAGGACGAAGAAATCCGTGCGCTCCGGGCGCGACTCGACGCGCTGGACCGTGAGATACGGATGACACCGCGCGCCGCACCGTCGAGCGTGGCGCCGCCGACCGTCGTGATGCCTCCCAATGTCGTGGTGCTACCGTCGTCGCAGTCGAACCGGACGAGCGCCACGAGAATTCAGCGGGTGTCACCCTATGTGGCGGGCTTCGATCAGCTGGTCGTGGGCGCGCAGCTCGACCTTGGCCCAGTGTTCGACATTCCCGCGCTGCGATTGGTGCCGGATTTCGCGATCGGTGTCGGCAATGATCCCTCGGTCTCGTTGGCGCTCGGCGCGCAGTACGACTTCGGCGCCCTCCGGTTGAACACACCGGGGAGCTATCGCCCATACCTGCGCTTGGGTCTCGGTTTCCTCGCCGCCAGCGGCGAACGGAACTCCGAGTTCGGCGTGAACGCGGCGTATGGAGTGACCTACGAGCGCGCGGCGACCACGGCTCAAGACAATGCCGACCGCCGTCGCCCACAGTATTTTGTGGAGCATCAGGGGATCAACTTCTTCAGCACCAACCGCTTCCTCTTGGGCATGCGCTTCATGACGAAGTAATAGACGCGGATGGTCACACCTCGGGCACTGGAGTCATTACTAACGACTCCAGTGCCCGACCGTCGATTAGCAAGAAATGTCAGAGACTCGATCGACCAGCCGCCTCGAGAAGGACCTCCCGCTCCGCGACGATATCCGCCTATTGGGTCGTGTCCTGGGCGACACGCTGCGCGAGCAGGAAGGCGACGCGATCTTTCAACTCGTCGAGTCGGTGCGACAGACGGCGGTTCGTTTTGCGCGCGAGGGGAGCCCCGATGATCGCGCCGCACTGCATCGACTACTCGACGCACTGCCCCCCGAGGACATGCACCGGGTGGTCCGCGCCTTCGCCTGCTTTCTGCAGCTCGCAAACATCGCGGAGGACACGCACCGTTCGCGTCGGCGTCGTGAGCATGAGATCATGGGCTCGCCACCCCGAGAAGGAAGTCTCGCCTTTTCGCTCGATGCGGTCGTTCGCGAAACACCGGGTGCGGCGGCGCGGATCGAAGCGTTCTTTGCGACGGCATTCGTGTCGCCGGTGTTGACGGCGCATCCCACCGAGGTGCAGCGACAGAGTACGCAGCACGCGCTGCAGCAGATCGCCGAGGTGCTCGCGCGGCGCGACCGAAACGTGCTCACTCCCGACGAACAGCGCGACGCCGACGAGACGCTCAAGCGGGTCGTGCTCACGCTGTGGTACACGCGCATGGTACGCAGCGAGCGACTGCGCGTGATCGACGAAGTGAAGAACGGGATCACCTATTTTCGCAGTACGTTCTTCACTGAACTTCCTCGCCTGCACGGCGATACTGAAGACCTCCTACGCGCCCGCTTCCCCGATCACACGTGGTCGTTACCACCGTTTATGCGAGTGGGCAGCTGGATCGGTGGTGATCGCGATGGCAATCCGTTCGTGACCGCCGAAACGTTGCGGGAAACCGTGCGCTTGCAGGCGTCGGCAACCATCGAGTTCTATCTCGACGAGGTGCACGCGCTCGGGTACGACCTGCCGCTGTCAGACCGACTCGTGCCTGTGACCGCCGATCTCGCGACACTCGCGGCGCGATCCTCTGACGCATCGTCGCAGCGACTCGATGAGCCGTACCGCCGCGCGCTGATCGGCATCTACTCGCGCCTGGCGGCCACGGCACAGGCGCTGGGGTTGCCGGCACCGATCCGTCAGGCGATCGGCACGGATGCCCCGTACGCGACGTCAGTGGAGTTGGCCGCCGATCTGGCCATCATTCGCGATTCACTACAGCGATTCGGGAGCGAACGACTCACGACTGGACAGTTACGTCGGCTCTTACGGGCTGTGGAGCTGTTCGGCTTTCATCTGGCGCCGCTCGATCTGCGCCAGAACGCCGATGTTCACGAACGTGTGGTCGCCGAGCTGCTGGCGCGCGCCGGCGTGTGCGCCGACTACGCCGCCAGCAGCGAGGCCGATCGGATCGCGATGCTGGCCGATGAGCTCAACGGGACGCGACCGTTGTACTCGCCGAATCTGTCCTACTCGAGCGAGGTGGTGGGAGAACTCGCCATTGCCTTCGCCGCGCATGATTTGCGCAGGCGCTTCGGCGACGCATTGCTTCCGCACTATATCATTTCGAAGTGCGATGGTGTGTCGGACATGCTGGAGGTGGCGCTGGTGCTGAAGGAGGCGGGGCTTGGCCGTGGGGGTGCATCGCCGACCACCGCGATGCAGATCATTCCGCTGTTCGAAACGATTGCAGACTTACAGCGCGCCGGCCGCACGATGGATGCGCTGTTCACGCTACCGGTGTATCGCGCACTGGTTGCCTCGCAGGGCGATCTGCAGGAAGTGATGCTGGGCTACTCCGACAGCAACAAGGATGGTGGTTTCCTGACGTCGGGGTGGGAGTTGTACCAGGCCGAACTGGCGCTCATGCGTGTGTTCGCGCAACATGGCGTGAAGCTGCGACTCTTCCACGGGCGCGGCGGCTCGGTGGGACGCGGTGGTGGTCCGAGCTACGAGGCGATTCTTGCGCAGCCGTCGGGCGCGGTGCGGGGGCAGATCCGCATTACCGAACAGGGGGAAGTGATCGCGTCGAAGTACGCGACGCCCGACGTGGGCCGGCGGAATCTGGAGCTGCTGGTGGCGGCGACACTCGAAGCGTCGCTCACCGATCATGAGCAGCGTGGTGCACATGCCGAGCGCGTGGAGCAGGCGTTCCACCCCGTGATGGATCGGCTGTCGGTGATCGCCTTCCATGCGTATCGGGCCTTGGTATACGAGACACCGGGCTTCGCGCAGTACTTCCGCGAGTCCACGCCATTGGCGGAGATCGCGACGCTGAATATCGGCAGTCGTCCCGCGTCACGTCGCCCCAGCGAGCGCATCGAGGACTTGCGCGCGATTCCGTGGGTCTTCTCCTGGGCGCAATGTCGTCTCATGCTGCCCGGGTGGTACGGCTTCGGGTCGGCGATCGCAGGCTATCTTTCCGACACCCCGGATGGTCTCCCCATGCTGCAACGTATGGCGCGGCACTGGCCGTTCTTTCGCACCTTGTTGTCGAATATCGACATGGTGCTGGCCAAGTCGGATCTCGCCGTGGCGTCGCGCTATGCCGAGCTGGTGCACGATGTCGAGCTGCGACAACGCGTGTTCGCGCTGATTTCGGCGGAGTGGCATCGCACGC
>Ga0105047_10020524_pt1 | contig 10148 bp, 10 predicted proteins | sample MAT04_FD_78384 | JGI IMG/M metagenome (GOLD analysis project Ga0105047, IMG submission 78384) | Freshwater microbial communities from Lake Fryxell liftoff mats and glacier meltwater in Antarctica - MAT-04 (megahit assembly) | ecosystem: Environmental > Aquatic > Freshwater > Ice > Liftoff... | reverse complement strand
GACCCACTGCTTCACCTGCGTGACCCTCCGCTCAGGCGGCGGCGGAGCGCCGGGTTGCGCTGGTGGGGTCACCCATGGTTAACGTGGAGATATCACTTCTGTGACACGTGTTGCAGGAGCTCGAGTGGAGGAGCCATGGAAAGCAGGAACCCGGTACTGACGCGTGAGTCTCAGTACGTCGGATTCGGCCAGCCCGGTGGGGTGGCCCAAACGGCAGCGACCTCGTCGGCGGCCACCGCGGGGATGACGGCCGAGCAGCTTCAGGAGTTGTACAACCGGCCGGCCGGCGGTCAGGGTCGTGCGGTTCAGATCGACGACGTCATCGTCAAGACGGCCATCCTTTTCGTGATCCTGCTGGTGGGTGCTGGTGTCGGCTGGACGACGGCCGAGAGCATCCCGTTCCTGTGGATCGGCGCAGCTCTCGTCGGCTTCGTGCTGGCCATGGTCAACATCTTCAAGAAGGTCGTCAGCCCGCCCCTGGTGATGGCCTACGCCTTGACCCAGGGAGTGTTCCTCGGCGGCATCAGTTACTTCTACAGCCTGCGCACCACTGAACCGATCGTGCAGCAGGCAGTGCTCGGCACGCTGGTGGCGTTCGGCGTGATGCTCACGCTGTACCGCACGCGCATCATCAAGGTGAACGGCCGCTTCAAGAAGGTCATGATGGTGGCGCTCATCTCTTACGCGCTGATTGCCGTGGCCTCACTGGTCAGCTCGTTCTTCGGAGTCGGTCAAGGCTGGGGTTTCTATGGCGTCGGCGGGCTCGGGCTGATCCTCTGCCTGGCCGGCGTTGGCCTGGCCTCGCTCACGCTTGCGCTCGACTTCGAGGCGATCGCGCAGTCGATCAATCAGGGTCTGCCCGAACGTGAAGCGTGGCGCTTGGGCTTTGGCCTGATGGTCACACTCATTTGGCTCTACCTCGAGATCTTGCGCTTCCTGTCGATTCTGAATAGGTAGGCACGGCTCAGCACTCGTTCGAAGACCCCCGCTCCTTCAAGGAGTCGGGGGTCTTCGTACGTGGTGGGGGTGCTACTGCATACGTTGCGCAGCACGGTGTTTGTCGTGCTCGTGCACGACGGCGGTGGCGAATCCGTGCGAGAGTTCGTGCTCATCGCGTAGCCAGTTCACGCGCTCTTCGAAGCGAAGCAACGTCGGGCCCTGTTCCAGTCGTCCGAACCACTCCGGCATGGCTGTGCCAGTGCTCTGTTGCAAGCGATCAACCAATTGCTGATGGGTCTCTTCGGAGTGGTGGAGATGAGACATGGGCGGCCTCCCGAGGGTGAGCGACGGCACGACGTCCCAGTGATCAGCCGGGTGGCCGGGCCCTTGGTTCACTGTGGCATCGCCCCGGCGGCCTGACAACCCGATCGCGGTCACCGGCTGCCGAACCCGCGCGAGAAGGTGGAGCATGTCCCCCGTGGAAACACCCGAGTCCGGACCCTGGGCAGAACTCTCGCGCCAGGTGGAGCGCGTGGCTGATCGGCTCCGATCCATCGGCCTGGACCGGCTCGCTCGCCCCGATAACGCGGGCGTCAGCCTGGCCGATGAGGTGCATTCGGCGTGCGTGGTGCTGGCAGCCCACGCCCAGAAGTCGAGCGTCAGTGACGCCGTGGAACCGCCACGGTTGGCTGATCTGGGTAGCGGTGATCAGTGGACGGTCATCGCCAGTGAGTTCATCGCGATCGCCTCGCGTCAGGTGCCAGCCGACGCAGCCGGCGCCGAACTCATCGAGACGCAGCTACGGGATCTTCGTCGGCGTCTGTAGCTCGGGCTATTTCGCGTAGCAAGTTTTCGCCAGCACGCCCGGCGCTGACTTCGTCGACACCAAGACCCAGAAGCACGTCGGGCAGCAGGACGCCGACTGCTGCCTGGTAGCCGGTGGCGGAGGGATGGAAGCCGTCGTCAGCGAACAGCTCGGTGCGGCGTGCGATGAACTCAGGGCCGAGCACTCGACCCAGGTGCACGGCGACGCCGCCTGCGCGCGCGACGCCTTGGGCCTGGGCTCCGGCCAAGCTGCGGCTCCAGTGACGACAGAGCAGCCGCAAGGGGTGGGGGATTGGCTGGATGGTTCCCAGGTCGGGGCAGGTGCCGACGACCACGCGAGATCCGCTGGTGCGCAATCGCAGGACGGCTGCTTCGAGCAGTCGTGCGGACTCAGCGGGAAGTACGCGGTGCGTCACATCGTTCGCGCCGATCATGACGACGACGAGGTCGAACGCATCGACGAGTAGTTCATCAAGTTGACCGTCGAGTTCTGATGACTGCGCGCCAACAAACGCGGTGGAACGCAACTGAACCGCTCGTCCGGTCACTTCAGCGATTCCGGCGGCGAGAAGGGCTCCTGGGGTTTGACTGCTGTGCTCGACACCGAGACCGGCAGCGCTGGAATCACCGATCAATCCGAGGCGAATCGGACCTGAGGCGGTCGCGAGGTCGGCTCGGTAGAGGCCATCGCACGGCGGTGGCGTGCCATCGACGCGACCGATCAAGTGGCGGGCCAGACGAGCCTGTACCGCCAGCAGCCCGGCCATACCGACGCCAGCACCCACCAGTCCGCCACCGCTGTAGGCGGCTGCGCGTCGACCGGAGGTCACGCCGTTACCCGTGAGGCAAGGAACGTGTGCAATCGGGCTTGCGCATCGGAGGAGATGTGTGGGCCGTGCGTGAACGCCACCACTTCAGGAGTCTGATCGGCCAACTTCTGCGCCGAGATCTCGTTCAAGTCGATGTCGTGGCAGAACAACTTGATCCCGATGCGAATCTGCGAACGCCAAAAGTGGATGACGTCGCCGGTGATGAGCACGCCGGTGGGTTCATGCAGGTACGTCGTGTGCCCAGGTGTGTGACCGGGCGTATGGATCGCGCGCAAACCGCCTGCGACGTCGATCAGTTCACCATCGGTGAAAGTGTCGCTGACCTCGATAGCGTCGTAGCGCCCCCAACGCTGCAGCAACGGCCGAAACTTCATCCGTGGATCGATCGGCGGTGATTCGCCGGCTCGCATGAACTCGGCGTCGTCCTCGTGGGCTGTTACGGGAGCACCGCTGATCTTGCGTACCTTCTCGACGTTTCCGACGTGGTCGCCGTGCGCATGCGTCACGAGGATGCGCGTGACGTCGCTGACGTCCACTCCGGCGTGCTTCAGGCCACCTTCGAGGCGCTTCCAAGCGAACGGCAGACCGGCGTCGATCAGCGTCACCTGGTCGTCGTCGCCGCGCAGGAGAAAGGCGTTGATGCCGTCCGCGGTTGCCACGGGGATGCGCCACACGTTGGGCGCTAGTGCATACGCAGGCGCGGTCGCCATGGATCACCTCCAGCCGAGGGGGAAGAACATCGGCGCCTGCGCAGACTAACCCCCACCGCCGACTTCGTCCTCGTGATTTCGCTCTGATCGGCTGGCATCGCATGGTGGGGCACGCCCGTCGGTGGCGCGTCAGAGTTGGGGTACGGGCGATTGCCCAGGTGCGAAGCCCCTGCTCCTAGTCGTCGGTCGGGACGACTCCCAGGACGCCGATGGGGCACGAGACTCCGGTGCCGCCGATCCCGCAGTAGCCGTTCGGCACCTTGTGCAGGTACTGCTGGTGGTAACCCTCGGCAAAGTAGAAGGGACCGGCCTGTTCGGCTGTTTCGATCTCGGTGGTGATGTCGCGGAAGCCAGCGGTTCGAAGCGCGCGTTGGAAGGACTCGCGCGAAAGGGCCACGAGGTCGGCCTGTTCTTTCGTCGTCGTGTAGACGCTTGAGCGGTATTGCGTTCCCGTGTCGTTTCCCTGTCGAAAGCCTTGGGTCGGATCGTGGTTCTCCCAGAACACGCGCATGATGTCGTTGACCGACACCTGCGCGGGATCGAAGACGACCTGCACGGCTTCGGTGTGTCCGGTACGACCGCTGCATACCTCGTCGTACGTCGGATTCTTGGTGTAGCCACCTTGGTAACCGACGGCGGTCGAGTACACGCCGGGCGTCTGCCAGAACTTGCGCTCGGCTCCCCAGAAACAACCCATGCCGACGTAGACGACTTCGAGGTCGTCGGGGAACGGCGGTTCGAGCGGCGTGCCGAGCACGGCGTGACGATCAGGAACATCGAAGAGGCGCTGGTCGCGTCCGGTCATCGCTTGATCACGGGTGACCAACTTGCGCGGTCCTAGCTGAAACATCGACGTCGCCTCCTTGTTCGCCCCTGATCGTGAATCGGGGCCAGTAGCCCCCTCTAGTCTCGCCCCAACGAGGACGATCCGCGAGATGACGTCCGTTACGCCGTTGCTGCAGGCGAGATCCTTCTCGTTTCGCGCATGGTGAGGGCCAGAAGCAGCCCGATGCCCGAAACCGCGGCTCCGGTGGCGAACGCGAGCGGGAAGCCCACCTTGTCGGCGAGGATTCCGGCGACCAGTGGCCCCACAATCGACCCGAAATCGGAGGCCATCTGGAAGGCGGCCACGACGGTGCCGCCGCGGGCGCCAGCGACGTCTCCCACGACGGCAGCGGGAGCCGAACCCATGAAGGCCGAGCCGACGCCGAGGACGGCCATTCCGACGAGGAAGATCGCCGGGTTTCCGGCAAGTGCGAGCACGAGCATTCCGGCAGTGACGCCGGCGGTGCCAGCAATCAACGCCGGACGTCGGCCGCGCTCGTCCGAGAGGCGTCCGGCCGGAATCAACAGCAGACCTTGAACACCGGCGGACACGAAGAAGCCGATTCCGACGAGAAGAGGTCCGCGCAGGAGTGCCTCGATGACGAAGAGAGGCACGAGTGATTGTCGCAAACCGAAGGCGGTGAAGCCGTTACCCAGGTTGACGAACATCGCGGTGACGAACGATCTGTTGTGGAGCGCTCGCCACAACGGCGCAAAGCCGCTCTCTTCGGGATCTTGGGGCAGCGCCCTTGCGGCAGCCGACCGATCGCGCCGAGCGGCAGCACTGCCTGACAGCGCGGTGAGTGCGAAGACACCCGCGATACCGAGCATTGCTGCATAGATGAAGAACGGAGCACGAATCGAGATCTCGCTGATGAGTCCACCGACGAACGGCCCGCTCACACCTCCGAGCAGGAAGCCACCTTGGAAGGCTCCGGATGCGCGCCCACGTTGTTCTTCACCAGCGGTGCGCAGCAGAAGGCCCAGGGCCGACACCGTGAACATCGCGCTACCGACGCCGCCAATACCGCGCAGAACCACAAGTTGGTCGTAGCTGCCGGCCAAGCCCGCGAGTGCACTTGACACTCCGACGATCCAGACGCCGCTGGTGAGCACGATGCGTTCGCCGATGACGTCGACCAGGCGCCCCACAAAGAGGGCCGAGACGAAGCGCATGGCGGCGAAGACGCTGATGACCACGCCGACTTGGAACTTCGTGACGCCAAATTCCCGGGTGAAGATGGGAATCGCCGGCGCCAGGATGCCGAAGCCCAAGGCCACCAAGAAGGCGATGACGACCAGGACGCTGATCTCGCGAGGCAGGCCAGCCAGGGGGTTTCGAATCCGCATGAGGGGGTCAGTCTGTCAAAGCGGCGACGTGGCGGTCGCGCCTGCTCAGGCGCTGCGCCGACGGCCCTTGCGTCGGGCCAGATAGTCGGTCACCACGTAGTCGCCCAGTTTGTTGCTCGAGGCGGCGAACACTCGTCCGCCATTGCGTCGGGCGACCCCATCGACGAATTGCTCGAGTCGCGGGTCTTCTCCTAGTCGGAAGATCGAGAGAGCGGCGCCGCGCCTGGTCATGCGGTCGACCTCGGCCAGCGTGACCGCCAGCGTCTGAGGTGAAGGCGGCCAACTAAAGGTCCACTCGCCGTCGCGCTCAAGGTGAGCAGTGGGCTCGCCATCGGTCACCACCAACACGACAGGCTCGGCGTCGGGATGCTTGTCGAGAAAGCGACCGGCCAGCATCAGCGCGTGCTGCAAGTTGGTTCCCTGGAAGCCGGGCACTTCAAGCGAGGCGAGTTCGGCGGCCGGCACCATGCGCGCCATGTTGGCAAACCCGATGACGCAGATCGCATCTTGCGGGAACTGCGACTCGGCCAGTGCATGCAGCGCAAGGGCGGTCGTCTTGGCTTCGCGCCAGGTGTCGTTGAGCACCATCGAAAACGACTGGTCGACCAAGAGACAGACGGCCGCTCGCGTACGTCGTTCGGTTTCGCGAATCTCGAAATCATCCACGCTCAGCGTGAGGCTGTCACTGATGCCGTTGCGTTGAATCGCATTGCTGATGGTGCGCACCACGTCGAGCGGTTGCTCGTCGCCAAAGCGCCAAGCGCGTGAGGAGCCGGTGAGTTCACCGGCCGCTCCAGCGTCGTGAATGTCGTGATCGCCACGAGGTCCGGCCTGCAGTGACGAGAACACTCGGCGCAGTGCCGTCTGGCCGATACGCCGCACGGCCTTGGCCGTCAGTTCGCTCTCGCCGCCGGTGCGGGTCAGGTAACCAGCGCGTTCGAGTTCGCGCTCCATGCGTTTGAGGGCTTCGAGGTCGTCGACGGCTTGACGCCCCAATGCGTTGCGCACGAGTTCTTCGTCAACGTCGTCGATGGAGGCACCGGGGTAGTCCTGACCCAGCATCTCTTCAAGCGATTCGAGATCGGCCATCTCTTCTAGCGCGGACGTTCCCTGCCCCATCCCCATGCCCTCATCGCCTTGCATACGTGCGGGGGAACGGTTGAACAGATCGGGACGCCGATCGCGCAATGAAGATCCGAGTTGCGACATCTGCATCTGAAGATCGAGGTCATCTCCGAACGCTTGGTCCATCAATCCTTGCAGCTCGGCGCGCTGCTCGGGCGTAAGCGAGTCCATCAGGCGTTGTGCAGCCGCCGCGCGACGGGCCAACGACTCGACCAACTCGTCGAGGTTTTCGGGTTTGTCAGGAAAGAAGTCGCCGTACTTTTCCATGAATTCGTCGAAGTGCTCTTGCGTGTGCTCGCCGCGCCCATCGGCCTCGAGCATCTGGTTCAAGTCGCTCATCATGTCTTTGACGCGTTGCATGTCTTCGGGATTGCCACTTTGCAGTGCTTGCTTCATCCCTTTGAATTGTGCATCGAGTACTTCTTGTTGGAGAAGTTCGCGAATCTGCTGGAACGTCTGCTTCGCCTCTTCGCTTCGCCACTCATAGGAGTCCAACTCCTGCACGGCTCGCGCGGTGTCGTTGGGCAGCGCGTTGAGTTCGGCCTCGCGCATGCGGGCATCATCGGAGGGATCGGGAAACAGCGCATTGCGTTCTGTTTCGACAGCGCGATCGAGCAGTTCGCGCACCTCTTGAAGCGTGCCGTCCAGACTCCCCGATTCTTGAAGTGCTCGTCGTCGTTGGCGGGCTTTGCGCAAGAGGTCGTCCAGACCCTTACGACCATCCGACCCACGACGGAGCAGGTCGCGCAGAGCCGATCGCGGATCGGCACCGTCAAGGATTTTGTCGCCGAGTTCGTCCAGGGCTCCAGCCACGTCAAACGGCGGTGCCAGCGGATCAGGCCCGTCTTGGTAGCCGCCGTAGCGATAGCGCGTCACGCGGCGCCGTACACCGAGGTGCCGCCGAGGTCGTCTTTCGAGATCTTGCGGGTGAGGTAGAGGCCTTCGAGGGCGAACTCGACGGCGGCTGCGGCCATCGCCGGTGATTCGGCACCGTCGTCGCCCACGGCAGCCACGATGCGGGCCAATCCTTCGAACTGCCCGATGTCGTCGAGCAGCGCTTGCGCAGTGACGAGGTCACCACTCACCACATGGGTGTCGTCATTGAGTTGGGCCACGAGGCCGCTCAGATCGACGCCGGCCATGTGGGCGCGGAAGGTTTCGGCGATCGCCCGACGCATTAGGTGCAGGAGCACCTCGTCTTCGCGACCCTCTTCGCTTACCTCGAACTCGACCTTGCCTCGCAGGGTCGGAACCACGGCGGGCAAATCGCAGATGCGGGCGACCGCTTGCTCCTCGCCAGTGATGGCTGACCGGCGCAAAGCCGAAGCGGCCACGGACTCTGCCGCGGCAACTGCGAATCGCGCAGACACACCAGATCGTGCATCAACGGCAGGAGATTCGCGGACGAGTCGAGTGAAGCGCGCCACGGTCTCTAGCAAATGGGCCGGGACGATGGCGTGCAGCAGGGCTTCTTGACGCACGAGTTCAACCTCGTGCGTCAGATCAAGCGGATAGTGCGTGCGGATCTCAGCGCCGAAGCGGTCCTTGAGCGGAGTGATGATGCGCCCACGGTTGGTGTAGTCCTCTGGGTTGGCCGAGGCGATGAGCAAGAGGTCGAGTGGCAGCCGCAACTGGTAACCACGCACCTGGATGTCGCGCTCTTCAAGCACGTTGAGCAGGGCCACCTGGATGCGTTCGGCCAGGTCGGGAAGTTCGTTCACCGCGAAGATGCCACGATTGGTTCTTGGCACCAGGCCGAAGTGAACAGTCTCAGGGTCGCCAAGGGTGCGACCTTGCGCCACCTTGATCGGGTCGACGTCGCCAATAAGGTCGCCGACCGAGGTGTCGGGCGTGGCCAACTTCTCGCCGTAGCGCTCGGAACGGTGCCGCCAGGTGATCGGCGTGGCATCGCCCAATTCGTCCATGCGTGCCTTGGCCCACGGCGTGACCGGTTCGTAGGGGTGCTCGTTGAGTTCGCTGCCCTCGATCACCGGCGTCCACTCGTCGAGCAAGCCAGTCAGGCTTCGGATCAGGCGGGTCTTGCCCTGACCGCGTTCGCCGAGCAGCACGACGTCGTGGCCGGCCAGCAGTGCGCGCTCCATCTGCGGTCGGACGGTCTGGTCGATTCCGACCATGCCGGGGAAGGGGTCGCCGCCGGTGCGGAGGATCTCGAGCAGATTGCCTCGGATTTCCTCCTTGACGGTGCGGAGCTCGTGGCCAGAGGCACGGAGCTCACCCAGGGTGGTCGGAAACGTTGCGTCAGGGAGGGAATTCACGTTCAGAAAGTACGCCGTTCGGTGGAATCACGCCCCTCGGACTGGGCGATGAGTCGATCTGCCCTCAGTATGCGGACATGACCCGATGCGCGGACGGTCTGGCGCAGGGCGGCCGGATCGAACAGACGGCTGCGAGAGCGGCCGAGCGAGCCCTGGAGGGGCTCCATGGGCGTGTGCCTGATCTGGCCACCGTCTTCGTGTCTGGGGTCTCTCCGGACGAGTCAGCGGTCGCGCTTCTGAAGGCCGCCGAAGTAATCGGTGCCCGCACGGTGGTGGGTTGCAGCGCCGACGGCGTGGTGGCCGACAGCCGTTCGTACGACCACGAGCCCGCTGTCGCGGTGTGGGCCGCATCGATCCCCGGTGTGTTCGTTCGCAGTTTCCATCTCGAGGTCATCCGCACGCAGGACTCACTCGCTGTGGTCGGAATGCCTCAGCGACGTGATGACGACAAGTGCGCGGTGATGCTCGCCGATCCATGGTCGTTCCCGGCTGAGGGTTTTGTCGGCGGCTCGGTCCAGGCGCTCGATCACCTGCCTTTGCTCGGTGCACTTGCCGGCGGCGCAGTTCCTGGCAGCGTCCGATTGCTCAGCGATGGTCGAGTCGTCGACCGCGGCGCTGTCGGCGTTGTCCTTAGTGGCGACATTGCGGCTCATGCCGCTGTTGCCCACTCCACACGTCCGGTCGGTCCGCCGATGACCGTCACCGCATCCGAGGGGGATGCGTTGATCGAGTTGGCGGGCCGACCGGCGGCTGAACGTCTTGATCGGGTGTTGGCCGAACTGACCGGCGAAGACCAGGCGTTGGCCTCGGCAGGTTTGCTCATCGGCGTGGTGTTTGACGAGTACGTCGATGATCACGGCGTTGGTGACTTCGCCGTTCAGACCGTGCTTGAAGTCGACCGCTCCACCGGTCGGGTGCATCTGGCGGATCAGATTCCCGTGGGCACGACGGTGCGCTTGCACATCGTCGACCCTGAATCCTCGCGTGCCGATCTTGATGCTGCGGTGCGCTCGTTGGCGACTCAGACGCGGGCCGAGGGTGCGCTGGTGTTTTCTGGCTCACCGCGAGGACCGGTGTCGGGCGATCCTGAGGCGGATGTGCAAAGCGTGCGGCGCGGACTGAGCGCCGCCGGGGTCAGCGGTCTGATGACGTTGGGCGGTATCGGCCCGGTCGCCGGTGGCAACCGGTTGTTGGGATTTGCCACCACGATGTTGGTGCTCGGCGACGTTGTTCCAGCCGAGCACGTCATCAACGTCTGATGTGCGACG
>Ga0105047_10020523_pt1 | contig 10148 bp, 8 predicted proteins | sample MAT04_FD_78384 | JGI IMG/M metagenome (GOLD analysis project Ga0105047, IMG submission 78384) | Freshwater microbial communities from Lake Fryxell liftoff mats and glacier meltwater in Antarctica - MAT-04 (megahit assembly) | ecosystem: Environmental > Aquatic > Freshwater > Ice > Liftoff... | reverse complement strand
GCGTTTTCCATGGAAGCTGCAGCAGCCTTCAGGCCTTTGCCAACATTGGCAAAGGATTCTGGAGCGGGATGGCTCTCTTGCATGGCGTCGATGCCCGCATTGAATTGGGCAACGCTCAACGCGGTTGCTTCTTGCAGATGCTTGGCGGTCAGAGCCATGCTCTTCTCCGCACTAGTCTTCATGGTTTCCAATGCCGCTTGGGGTTCCTTGATGCTTTTGAAAGCCTCGACGGATTCAGCAACAGCTGCTTGGGTAGCTTGGGTCTGCCTCTGTGCAAGGTCGCTCCAAGCCTTCAAGTTGTCCATAAAAGGCTTGACAGCGTCTTGCATAGCAGCTGGGGTGAATTTCTCAGCGCCAGGAAACATCGTGGCAGCAGAAGCGAAAGGCGAATTTGTAAACATGTCGATCTCCAAAAATGTTGCAGTGCAGCAATTATTAATCAAAAACATAACTTGTGCCTGTTCGCTGGAGAAATAGACCGTGATTAGGGACTGCCGCCTATCGCTGAAGACAGAGACCTATGCATGCTGCCCATGTCATGGTTGCTCATTCAACCGCCCACCATCAGGTCCACCATCAGGAAGTCGCATAATTTCGATTCCCTAAAACTTAAAAGAGACGTCAATGGAAAACTTAATGAAATCAGCCTCGATCATTACCTTGGGCTTGTTGCGCGATCACCCCAACCCATCGACTGAAAAAATCGCCGAATTGCTGGGCCAGTCATTGGATGCACTGGAGATAGCGACGGGTCGGCTGAACACACGAAACGCAAAAAAGAATGCAGAGATGAAGATGTCAAAAGTCGTCACGCGATAAGACCATCGATGCCACTCCGGGCGACGTGAGTTCGAGTCGCGATGATTTGCGACCACAACCATAGATAAGGTAGCCAGCAAAATCGGAAACCACTGATCCGGCGCGGTAGGACGGACTGGGTAACGTCAAACCAAGAGTGGCCAGATTGGTGTAGGCATGCGTGTTGGAGAGTGCTTTTGCTCAGATTGACAGAAGTACACCGAGAGCAAAGATCCGGCCGGGAAAATCGTTGTACAGCTACCGTTATTTCGTCCAAAAAGCAAAAGACCTTGCTACGTTTTAAATAGCAAGGTCTTCAATATTCACTTGGGGTGGCTGATGGGGCTCGAACCCACGACAACAGGAATCACAATCCTGGACTCTACCAACTGAGCTACAGCCACCGCGAGCCCCTAATTATAGCGGCTGTTTGGCGTTATTCCATGGCGCTTCGCAGATCAATTGAAGATCGTACCGGACGCGGCGCTTTGATCTGAACCTTGAAGCGGTCCTGGAGCATCTTGTAATAGGCCTGGTTCTCGGCAGTTGCCATCCACTGTGTGTACTGTTTACGCTCCTGTACTGCCCGCTCAGGTGCCACCGCCGCGCGGGGCAGCACTTTGTTCACACGCAGCACCGCATAACCTTGAGTGCCCAGATCGACACCGACCCATCCAGGCAAACTGCTGGCATCGGCACGCAGCGCCGCATCCAGTATTGGCCCCTGAATGGTTTGTCCCTGCTCCCGCGACACGATCACAGCGGCTGGCAGACTGGCTGGAGCAACAGCTTTCCAGGCAGCCAACTTCTCAGCACCATCCTTTTTGGCCAATTCAGCTGACCGGCTGGCAATCAGACGGTCACGCACACTGGCACGCACTTCTGTCAACGGACGGGTTCGCGCCGGGGTGTATTGCGTGATACGGGCCGCAGCAAGCTGGTTGGCGGCTATTTCAACCGCCTCGGTATTGCGCTTTTTGTCCACGGATTCCGGACTGAACACTGCGGCGAGCAGCTTCGGATTGGCCAGCGCGCCCGTAACGGATGGTGATGGAGTACGCTGTAAATTGGAGGCTGTCCTGACTTCCAGTTTCAAACGGTCCGCGACCGGCTTCAGGCTGTCTGACTGCTCATACACGCCGTTTGTAAACGCATCCGCGGTTTCTGCGAATTTACGCTGCGCCTGTTGCGTTTTCAGATCTACTTCGATACCCGCACGCAGTTCTTCGAAACTGCGCTGCTTCGGGGTCTTGACGTCCGTGAGGCGGATAATGTGAAAGCCAAAGTCCGACTCGACGATATCGCTGATATCACCCTTCTTCATCGCAAACGCTGCGTCTTCAAACGGCTTGACCATGGCACCACGACCAAAGAAGTCCAGATCACCACCGCTTGGCGCAGAGCCGGTGTCCTGTGAATTCTTGCGTGCAATATCAGCAAAGGAATCAGGAACCTTGCGCACCTGCACCAGCAACGCGTCGGCGCGTTCCCGGGCTTTCTGGCGATCGGCGGCTGGCATGCCCTTGGGCGCATTGATCAGGATGTGGCTTGCACGGCGCTCTTCCTTGCCGCTCAATCGCGTTGCGTTCTGCTCGTAATATGCTTTGACGTCCGCTTCGTTGAGCGCAATGGTCTTTTTAACGGTATCGAGATCGAGCACCACATATTCGACATCAGCAGCTTCCGGAGCCTGGAACAGGGCCGGATTGGCTTGGTAGAAAGCCTCCACATCCGCATCACTGGGGGCTACCTTGCTGGCGTAATCGGCTGGGCTAAAGCGGGCAATTTGCACTTCACGGCGCTCGAAGAATGCATTCAGGGATACATCGGCCAAGGCTTGGGGAGAAAAGGCGGTAGACAACAGCCCCTCCTCTACCTGCCGCGCTGACAAGTCGCTGCGCACCCGGGCTTCAAAGCCGTCAGGCGTCAAGCCCTGGCTAGCGGCAAGTTGGCGGTAGCGATCCATGTCCAGTTTGCCATCCGGCAGGCGCAGGGAAGCAATGGTCGGGTCTTGCTGCAGCTCACGTGCCAGGCGCGCGTCGCTGGTGCTCAAATGGGAATCTTGTACGGCCTCGGACAACACCCGTTCGCGGACCATGCGCTCCAGCGTGGCGTAACGGGCTTCTGAAGAGTCCAGCAACTTCGCATCCAGGGTCGGCATGGACGCACGCAAGCGATCCACCTCATTCTTATGGGCTGTATCCCAATCACCCTGGGTAATGCTGTGGCTGCCGACTTTTGCGACCGTTTCACCCGCTCCGCCCCTGCCTCGAAAGCCATCCACGCCGACCAGTACAAACGCCGGGATGATCAGCAAGAACATGAGAAACATCATGACCTTCGTGTGCTTGCGGACAAAATCAAACATGCGCTAACTCTCCATGAAAAACAAAAAAAGGCGAACAACACTGTTCGCCTTTGCTTGGGTGGTGGTGGGTGATGACGGGCTCGAACCGCCGACCTACGCCGTGTAAAGGCGCCGCTCTACCAACTGAGCTAATCACCCCACCTGAAACCTGAATATCTACTGTGCCAATCAGTTCAATGCATCTTTCAATGCTTTGCCCGGACGGAACTTCGGAACCTTTGCAGCCTTGATTTTAATCGCATCTCCGGTACGGGGATTGCGACCGGTTCGGGCTGCACGTTTTCCCACCGCAAATGTACCGAAACCAACCAATGAAACAGTGCCACCTTTTTTCAATGTCGTCTTTACGGCACCAATGGTGGACTCCAGCGCACGCGTAGCCGCAGCCTTGGAAATGTCAGCATGTTTCGCAATGTGCTCAATCAGTTCGGTTTTATTCACAAAGACCCCTTGTATGGAAGCAGAGTTAGTCGAATTGTCTCTTCAAATTTATTTATTCACCGGACATTACACGAGGGCCAATGCGATCAACGCAAAAAAATCCTGGGGGATGTCTGGATCATGTCGGTAGCAGTCTCACCTGCTGCAGACCATTAAAGCCACGGGTCATTCCCGTGTCAATACGCCGTGCAGCAATACGACAGTGCGGAGCAGAATTCTAGTCGCTTTTCCAATGAAAACCGGCCATCAACTTCAAGAATTATTATGGTAAGCGAGGCACACAAAAAGTGCGCTGCGCATGCACTACTTTGCACGACTCCAGGGTTCTGCTATTTAACCCGCGCCCGTATCTCCGGCAATGCTTTTTGCAGGTAATAGACCATGGACCACACTGTGAGCCCGGCCGCCACCCAGATCAGCCAGACGCCCCATACATGGGTATCCACCACGCCAAACAACAGGCCATCAAACAGAAGAAAAGGTATAGCAACCATTTGCGAGACCGTCTTGAGTTTGCCGATCATGTGTACTGCCACACTCTTGGATGCGCCAATTTGCGCCATCCATTCCCGCAGAGCCGAAATCGCAATTTCACGACCAATAATGATGAGCGCAACGAAGACATCGGCACGCTGCAAATGCACCAACACCAGCACACAGGCACAAACCAGAAATTTATCGGCAACAGGGTCCAGAAATGCACCGAACGATGATGTCTGGTTCAGCTTGCGGGCCAAGTAGCCGTCCAGCCAGTCGGTTGCGGCAAAGACCACGAACATGACCGTTGCAATCAGGTTCCTCTCACCGGAGGTGGCAAGTGATTCGGGCAAGTAGAAGACTCCAACAATCAGCGGGATCGCGAAAATTCGCGTCCAGGTCATGATGGTCGGTATCGTCAAAAACATGCTTGGATTGTGGCACGGCTAATGCAGTGCCCGATAAATTTCTTCCGCCAATTCGCGGGATATGCCATCCACCGCAGCAATGTCGTCGGCACTGGCCAACGCCACCCCCCGCACGCCACCAAAGCGTTGCAAAAGCTTGGCCCGGCGCCGGGGTCCGACCCCCGGAATCTCTTCCAGCTTGCCTCCACCCACACGGACTTTGGCCCGCTGCGCGCGCATGCCCGTAATGGCAAAACGGTGGGCTTCATCGCGTATCTGCGCCACCAGCATCAGGGCAGCCGAGTCCGCACCGAGGTACACCTTCTCGCGACCGTCGGCAAACACCAACTCTTCCAGCCCCACTTTGCGGCCCTCGCCTTTTTCCACGCCGATGATCAATGACAGGTCCAGACCCAGTTGCTCAAAAACCTCGCGGGCCATGGACACCTGCCCTTTGCCGCCATCCACCAGCACCAGGTCCGGCAAGCGCCCGGTGCCTGCAGGTGTCTGCCCCGCGCGCTTGGCTTCCATCAACGATTCGGCCAGTTTGCTGTAACGCCGGGTCAGCACCTGGCGCATGGCGGCGTAGTCGTCGCCTGGCGTGATGCCGTCAATGTTGAAACGACGGTACTCGGCGCTTTGCATCTTGTGGTGGTGAAACACCACACAGGAAGCCTGCGTGGCCTCTCCTGACGTATGCGAAATGTCGAAGCATTCCACACGCAGTTCATCCAGATTCTCCAGCGTCAAATCCAGTGCGTCGGCCAGTGCCCGCGTGCGCGCCTGCTGGGAGCCCTCTTCGGCCAGCAACCGGGCCAGCTGCAATGCGGCATTGGTTTGCGCCATGTCCAGCCAGGCCCTGCGTTGCTCGCGCGGTTGGTGAATGGCGCTGACCTTGAAACCCATCTGCTGTGACAAAGCTTTCAGCAAAGTCTTGCTGACGGGGTTACTGACGATAAGTGTCGGTGGCATCGGCACATCAATGTAATGCTGTGCCAAAAAAGCCTCCAGCACCTGTACCTCGACCGAGTCTTCCGCCGCTGGCTTTTCCGCGTCCGTGCCGGTTGGAACTTCCGCATCACCGTCATCGTCTGCCTCGTCATGCAGGCCCACGGCCTCTTCCACATGGACCGGAAAATACGGTCGATCTCCCAGATGGCGGCCACCACGCACCATGGCCAGATTCACACACGCCTTGCCGCCCTGCACTTTGACCGCCAGGATGTCCACATCGCGGTCGGCCACGTTGTCCATCGACTGCTGGTGCAGCACGTTGGACAGGGCCGCCACTTGGTTGCGCAGCTCAGCGGCCTGCTCAAACTCGAGCTTTTCCGCATGGGTCATCATGCGGGACTCCAGCGCACGCATTACTTCTTGCGCATCGCCGCGCAAGAACTTTTCGGCGTTCGCTACATCATCAGCATAGTCCTGCGGCGAAATATGGCCGACACATGGGGCGGAACAACGCTTGATCTGGTACAGCAGGCAAGGACGGGTGCGGTTACTGAACACCGAGTCCTCGCAGGTGCGAAGGCGAAACACCTTTTGCATCAGCAGGATGGCCTCCTTCACCGCCCATGCGCTGGGATAGGGGCCAAAGTAGCGGTGCTTCTTCTCCACACCACCCCGGTAATAAGACACCCGTGAAAAGCTCGCAGACGAGGGCGATGCACCCAGCGAATCCGCCCGCAGCGCTGCAACAGAAACCCCGGTCATCTTGAGATAGGGGTAACTCTTGTCGTCCCGAAACAGAATGTTGTACTTGGGGTGCAGCGTCTTGATGAGGTTGTTTTCCAGCAGCAGTGCTTCGGCCTCGGAGCGCACCACAGTGGTCTCCATCCGCACAATCTTGCTTACCATGTGGCCGGTACGCGTACCTCCATGGTTTTTTTGAAAGTAGCTCGACACCCGCTTTTTCAAACTGATGGCCTTGCCCACGTACAGCAACTGCCCCTCGGCATCAAAATAGCGGTAAACGCCAGGCAGCGACGGCAATGCCGCGACTTCGCGCAACAGTTCAACAGAGTGGATTTCAGACATGGGACCGTATTGTCGCGGGATCAGAACTCGATCGACTCCACGATGGCGCGTATGCCCGCGGCAGCGCACGCTTCATCAGCATCCCCACCAGGCCCGCCGGACACGCCAATGGCTCCAAACACCACGCCACCCCCTTCAATCACCAGTCCGCCTCCCACGGGAATGAACCGGGGCACATTGCGCAATCCGCTCATCGCTTTGCCCGGCTGGGTTTCGTCCGCCAGCGCCGAAGTGGACGTCCTGAAGCTTGCCGCTGTCCAAGCCTTGCCAGACGCGACATCCAGGGTGTGCGCACCGGCGAACCGGTCACGCAGCAATACCTGCGTCAAGCCAGAGCGGTCAACCACGGCCACTGCGACCTGAAAACCCTGCTTTCGACACTGCTCCAGCGCCGAGCGCGCGGCTACCAGCGCAACCTCGGGCGTCAGCGATCGGGTCTGAAATGTGGCGTCCTGCGCCACGGCCAGCAGCGGCAGGAAAGTCAACAACAGGGTGGCAAAAGAACGGGATTTCATGAATGGCTCCTGGTGTGAACGGATGGGCAGACGCAAGCCATAGCGCCTGATTTTCGTCTTTGTTATAGCAGCAAGGCACCCGGAAATCACCCGGCCACCCCGACTTTGTGGACAATCCCCGCCATGACTGACCCCAATAAGCCTGCCCTGCTGTGGGATATTTTCTGCCGCGTGATCGACAACTTTGGAGACATCGGCGTGTGCTGGCGCTTGTGTGCGGACTTGGCAGCCCGCGGGCATCATGTGCGACTGTGGGTGGATGATGCCAGCGCGCTGGCCTGGATGGCGCCCGGTGCGCTGAAAGGGAGTTGGCATGGCATTGCGGTGCATGACTGGACCCAGACCACCCACCAAGAAAGCCTGGCGAACCTAGCCCCGGCGGACGTCTGGATGGAATGCTTTGGATGCGATATTGCTCCTGAATTCATAGCTGCTCACGCAGGCTCCGCGGGGGCCAAACCCGAAAAAGACTTGCAAAATCCGGTCTGGATCAACCTTGAGTACCTGTCGGCCGAGTCCTATGTGGAACGCTGCCACAGCCTGCCATCGCCCATCCTATCCGGGCCCGCACGGGGCAGAACCAGGCACTTTTTCTACCCCGGCTTCACGCAGGGCACCGGCGGCCTGTTGCGCGAGAGCGATCTGGCCCAACGCCAGTCCTGCTTTGACCGCCACGCATGGCTGAACGACTGGGGCATTGAACCCAAACCGGACGAGCGGCTGATTTCACTGTTTTGCTACGAACCCGCCGCCCTGCCCTGGCTGTTGCGGCACTTGGCCTCTCAAAACCGGCCCACGCGCATTCTGGTCACAGCCGGGCGTGCCCAAGCGGCTGTACAGGCCATGATTGAAGATGAAAACCGACTGAACCCCCCGTGGAACAAGCGTGAGGTGCTATCCATTTCATACCTTCCGGCGATGACGCAAAGGGAGTTTGACCATCTTTTATGGGCCTGCGACCTGAACTTCGTGCGGGGAGAGGACTCGCTGGTGCGTGCTTTGTGGGCCGGTCAACCCTTCATCTGGAACATCTACCCGCAAGACGACGATGCGCACCATGCCAAGCTGGACGCTTTTTTGAATAGGCTGGGGGCAGACGCATCCCTATGTCACCTTTACCGCCAGTGGAATAGCGTACAGGGCGCTGACTGCTCCAACATTTCCCTGTCTGAACCGTTGGAAGCCTGGCGGCGAATTGCCACAGAGGCCAGAACCCGGCTCCTAAAAATGGATGATCTGGTCACCCAGCTGATCCACTTCGTATCGAAAAAACGTTAAAATAGGAGGCTTTGCTGGGTTTGCCGAGAATATTCGCAGCCCGTGCTCCGCCGCAGATAGCGGCCTATTACGCTGTCAGCACAGGCTTACAGTGGTACCTATTACGAGACATTTATGAAAGTCGCTCAAGAAATCCGCGCCGGCAACGTCATCATGCACGGCAAAGACCCCATGGTCGTTCTGAAGACCGAATACAGCCGTGGTGGCCGCAACTCGGCCACCGTGCGCATGAAGCTCAAAAGCCTGATCGCCAACTTTGGCACCGAAGTCGTATTCAAGGCCGACGACAAGATGGACCAGGTCATTCTGGACAAGAAGGATTGCACCTACTCCTACTTTGCCGACCCCATGTACGTGTGCATGGACGAAGAGTTCAACCAGTACGAAGTGGAAGCCGAGAACATGGGCGACACACTGAATTACCTGGAAGACGGCATGGAACTCGAAGTCGTGTTTTACGACGGCAAGGCCATTTCCGTTGAATTGCCCACCAGCGTGGTGCGCGAAATTACCTGGACAGAGCCTGCAGTCAAAGGCGACACGTCCGGCAAGGTGCTCAAGCCTGCCAAGATCGCCACCGGCTTTGACGTCGGCGTGCCAATCTTTGTGGCCCAGGGCGACAAGATTGAAATCGACACCCGGACCGGCGAATACCGCAAGCGCGTCTAAGAAAATTCGGACCCACCGCGGCGCAGGCATCCTGCGTGGCGTCTGGTCAAAGAAAGGCTCCTTCGGGAGTCTTTCTTGTTTGCCGCTCCGTGCAATTGCTTGAACAACCAGCGAAGCCAAGAACTCACTTGGCTGTGTGGGGCCCATTGCGGGTGCTCGTCGTCGCATATGTCTATGACTGCAATGCTGCGTTTGTTGACCTTCGCGATTAGCTTTCTCACACGCAAAAGCAATTCACCATGCAACACGTTTTGTATGGCAACAAACCGGCGCACAGCGGTCTTTCGCCGCCGAATGAACACCGCTGCTGCCATGACTGAGGTAGCAGCCGACGACACCGCAGCGGTATCTAGCGACACTGCGCTGCTGAAACGCCACCACCCAGGCCCCATTGCCCCCATAATCGGGAAAATACTCGTAAACCTTGAACGTACGCCAAAAATGGCGGGTGTGCAATCCGGAATTTCCTTTTGTTTTGGGAGAGCCGTGCGAGATACCTCCCTGCTGTAAACGTCAGTCGATGGCCGCCTGATAAAAACAAAAGGGGATCCATGATCCAAAAACCACGCCCCAGCACGAACCCCGGTGGTCAGTGGGGCACAGCTTTACCCCGCAAGACACTCATCGGCTTCTTGGTCGCGTTGATTGCCGTGCTGTCCATGACGGCAGTCTCCTACCGGGCCATGCAGTCGCGTTCGGCGGGCGCGCAGCAGATAGTGCAATCGGCCGAAATCATGCGCAAGCTTGAGTCAACCCTCTCCACGGTTAAAGACACAGAGACCGGGCAGCGCGGCTTTCTCCTGACGGGCTCCGATCGTTTCCTCGACACCTACACCACAGCGCTCAACACGCTGCCGCGTCAGCTGGCAGAGCTGCGGCGGTTGGCGGCAGGCAACGTGGTAAAACTGCAGCGACTCGACTCCGTAGACAGTCTCATTGCCAACAAGCTGGCCGGCATCCAAGGGACGATCGCGCTGCAACGCGCCGGCAAATCTGCTGCCGCATTGGAGTTGGTTCGCAGCGGTCAGGGCCAGGAGCAGATGGACCGCCTGCGCGAAGTGGTCGATGAAATTTTGATCGATGAGCGCGCCGCAGCCGATGCCCTCACGCAGGAATGGGAGCGCGCCGTCGCCTATTCGATATTCGTTCTCGTGG
>Ga0105047_10020522_pt1 | contig 10148 bp, 9 predicted proteins | sample MAT04_FD_78384 | JGI IMG/M metagenome (GOLD analysis project Ga0105047, IMG submission 78384) | Freshwater microbial communities from Lake Fryxell liftoff mats and glacier meltwater in Antarctica - MAT-04 (megahit assembly) | ecosystem: Environmental > Aquatic > Freshwater > Ice > Liftoff... | reverse complement strand
TGATGGCCTACGGTGCATCGCGTGAAGAAGCCATTCAGCGTGCCCAGGCATTGGCGTTGCGTGTGTTGGCCGACCGACTCGAACATGGGGAAACGGTTCCGCAAATGGGCGGCGTTTTCGCGGTGGTGCCATGAGTAACTGGCCGTCCACCAGGGCACGACGAGTTTTCGCGGCCCTCCTGCGAATCGGTTGGAGCGTTAAACGACGCTCCGGTGGTTCGCATGTAATCCTGGAACGGGTCGGATGGTCCGATTACACATTCGCTTTCCACGATGAGGACGAAATCGGTCCACGAATGCTGTCACGAATTTCCAAACACACGGGACTTCAACCGGGCGATTTGTGAATGCGGTTGCTGTCAACGCCGTCCGATCTCGCTACAATTCCCTCGATCCCGATATCGGCTGACCCACCTGACGGAACGATCCATGTACCGGACCATCCTCGCACTCTCCGCGCTGGGGGTTATCGCACTCGCACCCCGCAGCCGTGCCGCTGAACCGATCGACTTCCAGCGCGACATCCGCCCCATCCTGGCGGATAATTGCTTCACCTGCCACGGCTTCGACGACAAGGCCCGCAAGGGAAAACTACGTCTCGACATTCGTGAGGATGCACTCAGGGGCGGAACGTCCGGCGATCCCGCGATCGTGCCCGGCAAGGTCGATGCCGGCCAACTCATCGCCCGCATCATCAGCAACGAAGCCGAAGAAGTGATGCCGCCACCATCGACGAAAAAGAAACTCACGCCACTCCAGATCGAGAAACTTCGGCAGTGGGTCGCGTCGGGTGCCGAATATAAACTCCATTGGGGTTTCATCGCGCCGAAGCGATCCCCCATTCCGAATGTGAATCACGCCACGTTCACGATTCGCAATCCGATCGATGCGTTCGTCATGGCCCGACTCCGACGCGAAAAAATGGAACCGTCACCGGAAGTGGATCGCGTCACGCTCATTCGTCGATTGTCGCTCGATCTCATCGGATTGCCGCCGACGATCGAGGAGGTCGATGAGTTCGTGAATGATCGGTCCGCCGATGCGTACGAGAAACTCGTCGATCGGTTGCTCGCATCGCCACACTACGGCGAACGGTGGGGGCGACATTGGCTCGACGCCGCACGCTACGCCGACAGCGACGGGTATGAGAAAGATAAACCGCGTAATGTGTGGATGTACCGCGATTGGGTCGTGAATGCACACAATCACGATCTGGCGTATGATCAGTTCCTGACCGATCAACTCGCGGGCGCTCGAGGGCAGTTCGGGCGACGCACTTGCCCACCAGAGCCAGGCATGGGTATCCAGCAGGATCATCCCTGCCCGGGCTTGCAGGGTTCCGGGGACAGCCCCTCCCAGTCGTCGACCGCGACCGGTCCGGTGGGGTGCTCATAGCGCAGCACAGAACCGCGCAGCGCCGCCAGCGTTGCCTGTGCGTCGGCCTTGTACGGCACGATACGCAGCACTGGCCGCCCGTGCTCGGTGATGGTGAGCGGCTGCCCGGTCTCCTGTACAGCCCGGAAGTACTCGAGCGCACGCGGCTTGAACTTCGATTTCGAGATCGTTTCCACAGGTGGGCGGAACCTGACCAGAATTGATAGGCAAGCTTAAAATGACCATAGGCATAATACCTTAGTCATTTTTCAGGGGCGGCAGCCAGCGTCCGCCGCCAGGTGCGCTCGACGCGAATCATGGCCGACACGCCGATGATCGCCCAGGTGGCAAGCAGCAGCGCTGATCCGGCTGCTGACATTACCAGCGTGGCGAGCGCGACTGAAGCGCTGCCGGTCATCAGCGCGTACTCGGCCAGTGCGGTCCGGCGATGACCCCAGCCGGACTGCACCAGCCGCTGATAGAAATGCTCCCGGTGGGCCCGCCAGAAGCGCTCGCCGCGCAGCATCCGGCGCAGCAGGGTGATGGTCGCATCCACGAAGAACGGTGCGAACACGACGAACGGAAACCAGGCCGGCCAGTGGCCGGCGAAGATGCCGACCGCCCCCAGGCCGCCGGCGAGGAAGCCCAGCGGAATCGAGCCGACATCGCCGAGGAAGATGCGCGCAGGGGGAAAGTTCGCAAGAAGAAATACCATTGCTGCGATCGCGATCGCCAGCGCCAATCCAGCCGCTGCGAACTCGCCGGACAACGCGAAGCCAGCGGCATAGGCACTGAAGCCGATCGCCGCCATGCCCCCGGCCAGACCGTCCGAGCCGTCCATGAAGTTGTACAGGTTGATCGACCAGACGATCAGGAATGCGGTGACGGCCTGCCAGAACAGCGACAGCGGCGGCAGCAGCAGCGCCACGAAAACGATCGCTGCCAGTGCATGAATGCCGAAGCGCAGCCCGATCGGCAGCCCGCGCCAGTCGTCGGCGAATGACAACGCGGCCAATACCAACACGCACCCGGCGATCACTGCGCTTGCCGGCCATCCGGGCAGGCAGGCGGCGAGCACGCCACCGATCACCGCAATGCCTCCACTGCGCGGGACCGGATCCTGGTGCAGCGAGCGTTCGTTCGGGCGATCCATCGGCAGCCTGTTGCGCCCGGGTCCAAGCAACCAGGCGAGGACGCCCGCGCTGACCAGCAACGACAGCAGCGGCGCCAGCCAGAGTTGCAGCCAGACTGGCATCAGGTCACTGGTCATGCAGCGTCCGGGCGGTACGCAACCCGATCAGCCCCGGCGCCACACGACCCGATTCACATAGCCGGTGTAGCTCAGGATGATGCGCAGGATTTTCTCCGAGACTGCCGGCCGATGGTAGTCGGCGACCGGCGCCAGCGTGCGCAGCGCAGCGTGATGGCCGCCTGTATCTGCGCGCCGGTCTCGCGACTGGGTCTCCAGCACCTTCAGCCCCTGCAGCACCCGGTCAGTGTCGAGGCCGACCATCATCACCGCTGCCTCTTCCATCGCCTCGGGACGCTCATGCGCTTCGCGCAGGTTGAGCGCCGGGAAGTCCAGGATGGAGGACTCTTCGCTGATCGTCCCGCTGTCGGAAAGCACCGCATGCGCGTTCGCCTGCAGCTTCACATAGTCGAGGAAGCCGAACGGCGAGTGCAGTTCGACCAGCGGGTCGAGCGTCACCGCGCGGGCAGCCAGGCGGTTTCGGGTGCGCGGATGGGTGCTGAAGATGATGCGCTGGCGGAACTTGCGCGCCACTGCGTCCAGCAGCAGCGCGATCCGCTCCATCGACTCGGGCGGGTCGACGTTCTCCTCGCGGTGCAGGCTGACCACGAAGTACTCGTGCGCTCTGAGTTCGAGCCGGGTGAGCACATCCGAGGCTTCGATCCGCGGCAGGTAGTGATGCAACACCTCGAACATCGGGCTGCCGGTCTTGATCACCCGGTCCGGCGGCAGGCCTTCGCGCAACAGATACTCGCGCGCCAGATCGCTGTAGGGCAGGTTCACGTCCGCGATGTGATCGACGATGCGCCGGTTCAATTCCTCGGGTACCCGCTCATCGAAACAGCGGTTGCCGGCTTCCATGTGGAACACCGGAATCTTGCGCCGCTTGGCCGCGATTGCCGACAGGCAGCTGTTGGTGTCACCCAGGATCAGCACCGCGTCCGGCTGCTCGGCGTCGAGCACCGGATCGACCCGGATCAGGGTCTGCCCGATGGTGTCGATCGCGCTCGAGCCGGGTGTGGCGGCGGCCAGGAAATGATCCGGCCTTCGTATGCCCAGTTCGTCGAAGAAGACATCGTTGAGTGCATAGTCGTAGTTCTGTCCGGTATGCACCAGCACCAGTTCGGTCGCCTGGTCCAGACGGGCGAGCACCCGGGACAGCCGGATCAGTTCCGGGCGGGTGCCGACGATCGCCATCACCTTGAGTTTCTTCATCGCTCAGACTGCCTCGAAATAGGTGTCCGGCGCCGACGGATCGAAGATCTCGTGCGACCAGAACAGGGTGAACAGTTCGCCCTGGCCGGTGTTGCGGATGTCATGGGTGTGCAGCGTCGGCATGTCGATGCAGGCCGGAGTCTCGCCGCTCACGATGAAGGAATGCACCTCGGTCGAGAACAGGCGGCGCACCCGGATCAGCGCCTCGCCCGAGGCGACCAGGAAGCGCTCGATCTTTCGCCGGTGGAAGTGATTGCCGCGCACGATGCCCGGATGCGTCCATGAGGCGAAGCACTGCCCCCCATGTCCGGTCTTGACCGCCTCGAACAGCCGCCCTCTGGCATCCGATCGCCAGCCCGGCTGGATCGGATAGTGGCTCGGAAAGCGGAACGCGCGCAGCGTGTTGAACAGCTCCAGGTCCAGAGCTGTGTCAAAGCGCGGCAGCGTGCCATCGGCATAGGTCGCATGCATCGACAGCAGGCGGTCCAGCGCCTCGCTCACCCGCATTGGTTCGCCCAGGGGCGACAGTGGCCCGCCGGTGCCGGACTCGATCGCTTCCAGAATCAGGTCGCAGGCGCGCTGGGCATGCAGCAGTTCCACCTCGCCGTCGACGCCGATCTTCGGTGCCTCGTCATGGGCGAGCTGATGACAGAAGGTGGCGATCGCCGAGTTGTAGAACGGTCGGCCGCCCTCGCCGAACAGGTGCGGGAAGCGGATATCGGTGAATACGGCACCAGTAGTTGCAGCCCACTCGCCCAGTATGGCAGTGGCCTCGCGCTTCGATCGCCCGTAGGGCGTCAGTGGTGTGGTGGCCGACCCGACGGATGCGCCGGCCTGATCGCCGCTGTGGGTCGAGTTGGCGAACACCAGGTGCGGCGCGGCGCCGCAGCCACGCAGTGCGTCGACCAGGGCACGGGCGAGCCGGGGGTTGCCGGTTTCCACCTCGTCCTGCGTACCGCGGTTCACCCCGGCCAGATGCACCACCGCGTCCACGCCGGCCAGAGCGGCGCGAAGGCGGGCGGGGTCGTCGAACCCGGCGCGATCGATGTCGACCACCTCCAGGCCGCCGAGCATCCGGATCGCGCAGCGCAGGTGCCAGCCGAGGAAGCCCTGTGCCCCGGTGATCGCGATCCGCCGTTGCGGCGTATACGGCGGAGCTTCGCTCATCTGCGCCGCTTCGCAGCAGCACGCGGGTGACTGGCCGCCTTCGACTTGTCCTTGACCTTCCCCCCGCCAGCCACCACCGGGGGCATTGGCGTCGCCAGTTCAGCCTGCACCTCGGGCAGGGTCAGCAGCAGTGTCCTGACCCGAGCCACATCCAGTCGCTCGGTGTTGTGCGAGTGGTAGTCGTCCAGTTCGACCTCGCGGGTGTCGCCCTCGGTGAAGTACTTCGCATAGTCGAGGCCGCGGCCGTCCATGGTGACTCGCCAGTAGTCGCCCATGTCTTCGGCGCGGCTTAGCTCCTCGCGGCTGGCCAGCGTCTCGTAGAGCTTCTCGCCATGGCGCATGCCGATGTATCGGATGTCGGGCTCGACACCGAACAGCTCGCCCAGCGCCACCGCCAGATCGCCCACCGTGCAGGCCGGTGACTTCCGGATGAAGATGTCGCCCGGCCGGGCATTGCCGAAGGCAAACAGGATCAGGTCGATCGCGCCATCCAGCGGCAGCAGGAAGCGGGTCATCGACGGCTCGGTGAGGGTGAGCGGCCGGCCGGCGCGCATCTGCGAGACGAACAGCGGGATCACCGAGCCGCGCGAATACATCACGTTGCCATAGCGCACCGCCGCCACTACACAGCCATTGCGTGCTTCGCGCGCGGCCGACTGCGCGACCTTCTCCATCAGCGCCTTGGTCATGCCCATCGCGTTGATCGGGTAGACCGCCTTGTCGGTGGACAGGCAGATCACCTTCTTCACCCCGTGGGCGATCGCCGACTCGACGACGTTGTGACTGCCGATGATGTTGGTGTACACCGCCTGCATCGGGAAGAACTCGCACGAGGGCACCTGCTTCAGTGCCGCAGCATGAAACACATGGTCGACGCCGCGCATCGCCGCATCGACACTGTCGCGGCTGCGCACGTCGCCGATGATGAACTGGATCGACGGGTCGGCGAGTTCCACCCGCATCAGCTCCTGCTTCAACTCGTCCCGGCTGAAGATGCGGATCTGCGCGACATTCATCCGGCGCAACCGCTCCAGCACCGCGCGGCCGAAGGAACCGGTGCCCCCGGTGATCAGGACTGTTTTGCCGCGCAGGGACGTCGCCATCGTGGTGGTCTGCTTGAAATATGGGATAAAGGAAACGCCCGATTATTGAGGCTCAGCCGGGATTGCGCAATTCGGCGATCCAGCGTTCGAGATGGTCGAACGCTTGTTCGCGCTCGAACTCCGACTCGTAGCAGGCCCGGGCGCGGGCGCCGATGGCCGCTCGTTCATTGGCCGGCAGTGCCGCCAGTTCGAGCACGGCTCTGGCCAGCGCTTCGGGATCTTCAGGCGCGCAGGCAATACCGGCACGCGCCCGCCGGATCACCTCGGCGCCCTCGCCGGCAAGTGCGGCGATCACCGGCATGCCCGAGGCGAGATAGGACTGAATCTTGCCCGGGATGGTGAGTGCGAAGATCGGTTCGTTGCGCAGCGTCACCAGCAACGCGTCGACCCGGGCGAACAGCGGCGGCATCTGCTCGATCGCCAGCGAACCGAGCAGGCGTACGGTGCGCGTGAGGCGGCGCTCGACGATCTGCTGCTCGACCCAGGCGCGCATCCGGCCATCACCGGCGATCAGCCACTGGATATCGGCGCGCTCACGCAGGCGTTCGGCCGCAGCGAGCAGCGTCGGGAAGTCCTGCGCCACGCCGATATTGCCGGCGAACAGCACCTTGAATCCCGTGGGGAGCACCGGCTGTACCGGCAGGATGCCATTGCCCCGGGCGGCAACGGCCCGGTCCACCGGGCGATAGACCGCCTCGGCCCAACTCGGCAGGTAGCGCAACTGCTGCGGCGTCACCCCCTGTCGCTCCAGTGGCGCGAAGAACGCCCGCGACTGCGCGAGCACCCGGTCGCAGCGCCGGTAGATCCAGCGCGTCAGCGCTTCGGTCAGCGCGAGCAGCCAGCGCGAACGCAGGCCACTGGCCGCAACCACGCTCTCTGGCCACAGGTCGAGTACCCAGAACAGGATCGGGGCACCGGTCAGCGCGCGGCAGGCAATCGCGGGCAGGCCGACGGTGACCGGCGAGGGTTCGAACACGAAGATTGCGTCATAGGTCGTGCCACGAGCACGCAGCGCACCAAGCACAGTACCCGACAGTGCGAACGACAGGTAGTTCAGCAGCAGTCGCCAACCGCTGGCGCTGCCACGTGCCAGCATCGGCACCCGGATCACGTCGGCGCCGAGCAGTTGTTCTCGCCAGGGGCCGCCGTGCAGACTGTATCCAGCGTGCCAGCGCCCGGAGGGGTAGTTGGGCAGACCGGTGAGCACAGTGACCCGGTGCCCGCGCTGGACCATGCCCTCGACCAGATCGTTGATCCGGAAGTTCTCGGGAAAGAAGTACTGTGTGACGACCAGCAGGTTCATCCTGCTTTCCGGGTGCGTGAGGTGCGTGCCGCGGCGACCCCGCGAGGTTCAACAGGCAGGCGACTGACCTGGGCCCTGCCCGTGGAAGGACCGCACGCAGGCTTCAATCTATGGCCGCGTGCGAGCAGAAGGCGAGAACTCGGCCTCTGCCAGGCGCAGGCTGTCCAGGGTACCTATGTCACGCAGATAGTCCCTGTTCTCGTAGGTGCCGATCCGGCCGAGGAACGATGGCATGAGTTCAGTGCTCAGGTCGATGACCGTTCTGCCCAGGGTGCTCAGGAAATCGAGGACTGCAGGCTCGAAGACACACACCGCTGCGTTGGACACCGCTGCGGTGTCCAGGCGCCCGGGCGGGTTTTCGACCTTCTCATAGAACACGACAACCAGCCTGTTGGCATCAAGTTCAACGATCCCGCCACTGGCAGCAGATCGGTGCCAGGGCGGGCCGGATGTCCATCGCCGGCCAGACTGGCCCCGGCCCGGTACACGACCCGCAGTAGCCGCTCACCGGCTCGTCCATTCCCGATACCAATCCACGAACTGCCCCACCCCCACCTCGATCGGTGTCACCGGCCTGAACCCCACTGCCCGTTCCAGCGCCGACACATCCGCATAGGTCGCCTCGACATCGCCCGCCTGCATCGGCAGCAGGTTGCGCACCGCCTTCCTGCCGAGCGCGTCTTCGATCGCGCCGATGAAGTCGAGCAGTTCGACCGGCTGGCTGTTGCCGATGTTGTAGAGGCGGTAGGGCGCATCGCTCGCTGCCGGGGTCGGATGGTGCCGGTCATAACCGGGCTCGGCTACGGCGATCTGGTCGAGCACCCGCACTACCCCCTCGACGATATCGTCGATGTAGGTGAAGTCGCGGCGCATCCGGCCCTGGTTGAAGACGTCGATCGGCCTGCCTTCCAGGATCGCGCGGGTGAACAGCCAGTAGGCCATGTCCGGCCGGCCCCAGGGACCATAGACGGTGAAGAAGCGCAGCCCGGTGGTCGGCAGCCGGAACAGATGGCTGTAGCAGTGCGCCATCAGTTCGTTGGACTTCTTGGTCGCGGCATACAGGCTGACCGGGTGGTCGACATCCTGCTCGACGCGGAACGGCAGATCGGCGTTGTGGCCGTAGACACTGGAGCTGCTGGCATAGACCAGGTGCTCGACCCCTTGATGCCGGCAGGCTTCGAGCACGTTGACGAAGGCGGTGAGGTTACTCGCCACATAGGCCTGCGGATTCTTCAGCGAATAGCGCACCCCGGCCTGGGCGGCCAGGTGAATCACCCGCTGCTGGGGATGCCGGGCGAACAATCGGTCCAGTGCGTCCGGTTCGGCGATGTCCATGCGCTCGAAGCGGAACGCCGGGTCGGCGGTCAAGCGCGCCAGACGCGCTTGCTTCAGCGCCGGGTCATAGTAGTCGTTCAGGTTGTCTATACCGGTGACCTGGTCGCCGCGGGCAAGCAGCCGCTCACAGGTGTGCATGCCGATGAACCCGGCGCAGCCAGTGACCAGGATGTTCATGCTCGGGGGCCCCGAACCTGCGAACACCGTTGCCAACAGCCTGGCCAACGACGCTGCCGACGACGCGGCCAGCTGCGAGTCGAATCGCGCGGCGCGCAGCGCACAGAAAAGGTCGAGGGAAACATCGAATCGAGCATGAATGCAGCCATGCCGATATTCTAGGCTGATCGGTGTCCCTGGCGAAACCCGGGACCCGCCTGCCAGTCGCGGTCCGGGGCATTCGAACGCTTGCCAACGCATCTGAACCCATCTCCTGCAATGATCCCGTCCAGCCAGCCCCTTCGCTGATGCAGATTCTGCTGGTCAAGACCTCCTCGCTCGGCGATGTGGTGCACAACCTGCCGGTGGTCGACGACCTGCGCGCGGCCCTGCCCGGGGTGCAGATCGACTGGCTGGTCGAACAGGCATTCGTCGAGGTGCCCAGGCTGCATCCCGGGGTGCGCACGGTGATCCCGTGTGCGCTGCGCCGCTGGCGGCGCGCGCCGTTCTCGGCGACCACCCGTGCAGAATGGGCGGCGATGCGCGTCCAACTGCGAGCCGAGCGTTACGACCTGATCGTGGACACCCAGGGGCTGATCAAGAGCGCGCTGCTCGCCTGCCTCGCCCAGGGGCCGCGCGCCGGCTTCGATCGGGACAGTGTCCGCGAGTCGCTGGCGAGCTGGTTCTACCAGCGCCGATTTCCGGTCGCGCGCACCCTGCATGCGCTGGAGCGCAACCGCCAACTGGTCGCGTTGGCGGCCGGTTATCCGCTGACTCGCGCACCCAGTTACGGGCTGGATGTTACGGCCGGGGTCGCAAGCGCCAGTCCGGCAGGCACGCCGCTGCCCCCGGTCTGGGACGCCGCCGCGCCCTTCGCGGTGCTACTGCATTCGACCGCGCGCGACGAGAAGCTGTGGCCCGAGTCGCTGTGGATCGCGCTGGCGTGTGACCTGCATTCCCGCCTGGGCATTCGTTCCATGCTGCCCTGGGGGTCCGAGGTCGAGCGTGAGCGAAGCGAGCGGCTGGCGCAGGCGATTCCGGAGGCGCAGGTGCCGGCACGCACCGGCTTGACCACCTTGGCGCACGGGCTGGCCTGCGCCCGGGTGGTGATCGGGGTCGATACCGGCCTGCTGCATCTGGCCTCGGCGGTGGGTGCCCGCTGTATCGGCATCTACGTCGCCTCCGACCCGGCGCGCAACGGTCTTTACCCGGACTCGGTCGGCCTCAACCTTGGCGGCGTCGGCATG
>Ga0105047_10020519_pt1 | contig 10150 bp, 13 predicted proteins | sample MAT04_FD_78384 | JGI IMG/M metagenome (GOLD analysis project Ga0105047, IMG submission 78384) | Freshwater microbial communities from Lake Fryxell liftoff mats and glacier meltwater in Antarctica - MAT-04 (megahit assembly) | ecosystem: Environmental > Aquatic > Freshwater > Ice > Liftoff... | reverse complement strand
CGCCTGCATCTTCACTTTTCAAACAGCACACCCGCGCCGACCGATGGACAAGCGCGGGCTCTCCATATAGACAGGCGGCGCTGCGCGTTTGTCACGACAAACGCGCATCGCCGACGAAAAATCTTCGGAAAATCAAAACAACGTTTGGATAGGTCCAGGCCACGGGTGACGACCCGTGAGTCTCCCGCATGACCGACACGAAACCGCACGGGTTCACACCCGCAGCTTCAAAGATCGCATCATCCCAAGCCGCCCCGCTGTGCCCATTCCCCCACGGCCGGGTGGCTGCCTTGGATCAGGTTCTGCTGCATTTCGCGGATGCCGGCGCGCTGGGCGTCGGTCAGGCGGGTGAAGTCGAGGATGCGATGATAGTGGATCGCGATCACGCCTTCACACCCTCGGCTCCAACGCCTTGAGCAGCGCGGTCACGATCGTGCCATGCGCGACCCGGAGATCGCCTTCCAGCTTCGCCCCGGCCGCGCGTTTGTGGCCGCCGCCTTGGAATTGTTCGGCGAACTTGGCGCAGTCGAGCCCGCCTTTGCTACGGAAGCTGATGCGGATCGGGCCGCCTTCGGGCGGGTCGACCAGCAGCACGCTGGCCTCCACCGAGCGGATCTGTAGCGGGACGTTGATGAGGTTCTCGGTGTCGGGGACGCCGGCGCGCGTCTCGGAAAAATCCTGCTTCGCGATCTGCATCACGGCCAGCCGGTTGCCTGCCAGCAGTTCCATCGATTGCATCGCCCGCGTCTGGATCGCCACCCGCTCGGCCCGCTCGTTCTGGTAGAGAAGCTGGTACAGGCGATCGGCATCGACGCCGGCTTCAAGAAGCTGCGCACCCAGGCGAAGCGTGAACGGTCGCGTCGAACTGAACTGGAACCAGCCCGTGTCCGAGACGATAGCGGTGTAGAGCGCGGTGGCGATGGCGGGCGTGAACGGGACGTCCCACTGCTCGATCAACTCCGCGACGATCTCCCCCGCCGCCGCCGCTTCCTTGATGACGAGCTTGTGGTCGGCCCAGTCTTCCTGCGTCTGGTGATGATCGACCACCAGCTTTTTCCCCTTGAACGCCTCGGCGTACGGCCTCAACCCCGGCAACTGCGACCACGTGCCGGTATCCACCACCAGCAGCGTGTCACACGCATCCAGCGAGAACGATTCCGGATAGCCTTCCTCAACGTCGATCCACTCAATGCCCAGTTCCGTGAAGACGAACGAGTATTTCGTCGGCAGGTGCGACAGCAGCAGGACGCTGGCGGGGATCTGTTTCGCCCGCATCGCCAGCACCATCGCCGCCGCCGATCCGAGGGCATCGCCGTCGGGACGGACGTGGGTGGTGACGAGGACGTTCTTGCTCGCCGAGAGCGTGGCGAGGATTTGGGCGTAGGCGTCGGGCATTGGTGCGTGGGAGAGTGAGGGAGTACGAGAGGGGGAGAGTGGGAGACACGAGACACGAGACAAGGAGGCTCCTCTCCTTGTCTCGTATCTCGTATCTCGTATCTCGTATCTCGTGTCTGCTGTCTACTTAAACGACCCGCTCGACGACGCCATATCCACGGTCGCGGCCTTGGTTTCCAGCGTTTTCTTCCCGCCGTACTGCTTGGCCAGATCGAGGAGCAGTTGGTCGTATTCGTCGCCGTTGATGGGCAGGTCAACGCCGCGCTTCTGCATGGCGCTCATAAGCATCGCGTTGCCGATCTCCAGTCCGCGCACGCCTTCGTCGCCGGGGGCGAGCATGGGCGCGCCTTTGAGGATCGCGTTGATGAAGTTGCGGGTGACGCGCTCGTGTTCGCCCATGTTGGGGGCGCGCTGGTACGGGATCTCAATGTTCCAGGTCTCGACACTGGCGAACGAATCGGGCGATTTCTGGTTGACCTCTTTCACGTTCTTGCGCGTGCGAGTGAACGTCAGCTTGCCTCTCTCGGCGATGATTTTGCCCTGCGTGCCGGCGATTTCGAGTCGGTTGGTGCCGGGGGCTTCGCCGGTGCTGGTGACGAAGTGGCCGATCGCGCCGTTGGGGTACTCAAGGATCGCACTCATCTCATCTTCCACTTCGATCGGGTGCGTCTTGCCGATGTATCCGACCGCGGTGATGCGGCTGGGCATCAGGCCGGTGATCCACTGGATCAGGTCGAGGTTATGCGGGCACTGGTTGATCAGCACCCCGCCACCTTCCCCGGCCCAGGTCGCGCGCCAGCCGCCGGAGGCGTAATAGCTCCACGTGCGGAACCAGTCGGTGATCAGCCAGGTAACGCGGGTGATCTCACCCAGTTCGCCTTCGGCGATCAGTTCGCGCAGCTTGCCGTACATCGGGTTGCTGCGCTGATTGAACATGATGCCGAACTTCTGATTCGGATACTTCTTGGCCGCTTCGATCAACTCACGCGCGCCCTTCACGCCGACCGCGATCGGCTTTTCGACCAGCACATGGTGCCCGGTCTCCAGCGCCTTGATGCCGATCGGCGGATGATCGTAGTGCGGGGTGGCGATCAGCACCGCGTCGGCGAGCCTGGCGTTGAGCATTTCGTCCGAGCTGGTGTAGCCGGGGACGCCGAGTTGCTTCGACCATTTTTCGGTCTTGGCCGGATCGATATCACAAACCGCCGAGATGGCGGCGTCGTCGATCCCGGGGAAATACCCACAGTGCGACGAACCCATGTTGCCCAGGCCGACGATCGCGAAACGAACCTTACTCACGAACAAGCTCCTTTGATGACTGAGAATGAGACGGGCATGATAAAGGAATCGCGGGTCCGGGTCGAATCGTGCAATATGACAGAAGAGTTACAGGTTCGCGCAGAAAGCCGCCGATTCGTCGATGCCAACGCCGTGCCGGCGCCCAGTTCATATCCTCCGCCCCCCGCGACCGATTTCCAGGGTGGCACAGGGGTAGCACAGGGGTGGCACAGGGGTTGCACGAAGCTTTTTCGGCGCGCACCGTCCAACCGGAGGGAGTTGCGAATCACATTGGTTTTTCAGGGGATTTTGAATGCCTGAACCAGGACTTGAACCTGGAACCCGCTGATTAAGAGTCAGCTGCTCTGCCAATTGAGCTATTCAGGCGAATCGAGCCGGGTAGTTTAGCCGCCGCTCGAAAATATTCAAGATTTCGGGTCAGTCGGATTTCCCTTTTTTTGACTTCGGTTCCAGCTTCGATGCCTTTGGCTCGGGGGTGGCGGGCTTGGGATCGGGCTTGGGATCGGGCTTGGACTCGGATTTGGATTCCGACTTACCCTCAGACTTGCCCTCGGACTTGCCCTCAGATTTACCCTCAGACTTGGTCTCCGATTTCGGGTCGGTGGACGCGGGCTTGGACGCGTCGGCGTCCTTCTTAGCGGCGTCGTTGTAGCCCTTTGAGCGGTAGTCGGTTTCATAGAAACCGCCGCCTTTGAACAAGATGCCGGCGCCGGCGCTGATCTTGCGTCGCACCTTCTTCTTCTTGCACGAAGGACAGTCCTTGATCGCCGCTGCGGTGATCGATTGGAACTTTTCAAACTCGTGCTGACAGGCATCGCAGATGTATTCGTAGGTAGGCATTTTTTGTAGGGTGGGTTTCAACCCACCATGGATCGAACAGTGGGCGGGCCGCAGCCCACGTAACCGGTCACTTTCCTTTGGACACAACAACCAGCGCCGACCGAACCATCTTGCCGTTGAGCGCGTAACCCGTCTGGGCCATGCGCGAAACGGTGCCCTCGGGTTGATCGCTCGGTTCCTGCATGACGGCCTGATGAAAATTGGGGTCGAACGGTTCGCCGGGCTTGGGGGCGATCGTTTCGACGCCGAAGCGCTTGAGCAGTTCGATCCACTGATCGTGGACGAGCTGCACGCCCTTGAGCACCGACGCGGCGTCGGTCTTGGTCGGATCGACGTTGATCGCGCGTTCGAGGTTGTCGATCAGCGGAAGCTGGTCGCTGATCAGCTTGCTCATCTGGTACTGCACGCGCGTTTCCAGGTCCGCTTCCAGGCGCTTGCGCGCGTTGGCGAAATCGGCCTGCGCGCGGGCGAGTTTTTCGAACAGCGCGTTTTTCTCAGCGCGGAGGTTGTCCAACTCCGCCGACGGGCTGCCTGCGGCGGCGGTATCCGGAACTTCATCGGCGTCCCACTCGGCCCCGGTATCAATCTTGTCTGCTTCGTCGTTCATGTCAGTCTCACACAAAATGTCGAGTGTCGAATGTGGCATGTCGAATTCAGCGGGCATCGTACGTCATTCGACATTCGACACTCCACATTCGACACTTCTCTTAGTCTCCGGTGACCGCTCCCTTGAGCTTGTCCCAGAAGCCTTTCTTCTGCGGCATCACTTCGTTGTCTTCGGTTTCGGCAAATTCCTTCAGCAACACCTTCTGCTTTTCGGTCAATTTTTTCGGAATTTCGATGACGATCTGCACGATCTCGTCGCCGCTGCGGTGCGAGCGGACGTCGGGCAGACCCTTACCCTTGATCTTGAACACCTCGCCGTGCTGCGTGCCCGGCGGGACGTCGATCGTTTCGTTCTGCTTCAGCGTCGGCACTTCGACTTCCGCGCCCAGCGCCGCCTGCGTGAAGCTGATGGGCACCTGGCAGACGATGTCGTTGCCATGGCGCGTGAAAACTTCGTGCTGCTTGACGGTGATATAGCAGTGCAGGTCGCCGGGCGGGCCGCCGTTTTCACCGGGTTCGCCTTCGCCGGCGATGCGGACCGCCTGGCCTTCGTGAACGCCGGCCGGGATGCGCACGGTGACCACGCGCTTGCCCGCAACGCGTCCCACGCCATGACACCCGCCGCACTTATCCTTGATGACCTGTCCGCGTCCGCGGCAATTGGGGCAGGTGGTGACCATGCGGAACATCCCGCCGAACCCCTGCTGCGCGACGCGTCCCTGCCCGCCGCAGGCGACGCACGCGACCGGGCCGGAGCCTCTCTTGGCGCCCGAGCCGTCGCAGGTTTCGCAGACCTCCTGCTTTTCAAATTCGATGGTTTTCTCAGCGCTCAATGCCACTTCCGACAGCGACAGTTCGACCTGCGTCTCGAGGTCAAACCCGCGTGTCGGCCGATTGGTCGCGCCGCGCTGCTGACGTCCCCCCCCGCCGCCACCGAATCCGCCGCCGAAGATATCTTCGAACATCGAGAAAATGTCGCCGACATCCATGCCGCTGAAATCGTGCGCCTGTCCCTGCACGCCCTGGTGGCCGTACTGGTCGTAGCGCTGGCGCTTCTGCTGATCGCCGAGCACTTCGTATGCCTCGGCGCACAACTTGAACTGCACCTCCGCCTCGTGATCGCCGGGATTGCGATCGGGGTGGTACTTCATCGCCAGCTTGCGGTAGGCGCGTTTGATCTCATCGTCGCTCGATTGCTTGGCGACGCCGAGGATCTCGTAATAGTCACGTTTGGTAGCAGCCATTGCTCTTTATTTACCACAGAGTCGCTCAGATCACAGAGCGCCCATTCAGTGGCGTGGGCATCCTGCCCACGCGTAACAAAAACCATTCTCATTCGCGTGGGCGGGACGCCCACGCCACGTATCAAACACACGAGGCACGGAAACACGTGTCGATCGCTCGCTCCGTGTCTCCGTGCCTCCGTGGTTCAAATTTCTGACGTTACGCGTTCGATTACGCGACCGCGTCGGCGACGAGGTTGGTGGCCTTGCCGTCTTTTTCCTTCAGTTCGGTGATCAGGACGTCGGTCGTCAGCGCCAGGCCCGCGACACTGGCGGCGTTCTGGAGCGCGGTGATGTTCACCTTCGCCGGGTCGATGATGCCGGCCTTGAAGAGGTCGACGTACTCGTCGGTCGCGGCGTTGTAGCCGTAGCCGCCGGTCTTCTCGAGGATCTGGGCGACGACGACTTCGCCGTCTTCACCTGCGTTGTCCGCGATCTGGCGCGTCGGAGCCTTCAGGGCTTCGACGAGGATGTCGAAGCCGACCTTCTCGTCGCCCTTCACCTTGCTGCGACCCGCCTCAACGGCTTCGATCGCCCGCAGGAACGCCACACCACCGCCGGGCACGATGCCATCTGCGGCGGCGGCTTTCACCGCGTGCAGGGCGTCGTCGATGAGGTCCTTGCGTTCCTTCATCTCGGTTTCGGTGTTCGCACCGGCGCGAACCACCGCAACGCCGCCGGTCAGCTTGGCAAGACGCTCCTGGAGCTTCTCGCGGTCGTAGTCCGACGTGGTCTTTTCGATCTGGGTGCGAATCTGCTCGGCGCGGCTCTGGATTTCCTTCTTCGTGCCGGCACCTTCGACGATCAGCGTGTTGTCCTTGTCCACCACGATCCGCTTGGCGCGGCCGAGGTTTTCCAGCTCGATGTTTTCGAGCTTCAGGCCCAGGTCTTCGCTGATGAACTGTCCGCCGGTGACGACCGCCAGGTCGCCCATCATCGCCTTGCGACGATCGCCGAAGCCCGGTGCCTTGACCGCGCACACCTTCAGGATGCCGCGAAGCTTGTTGACGACCAGCGCGGTCAGCGCCTCGGCGTCCACATCTTCAGCGATGATCAACAGCGGCTTGCTGCCGGCGACAATCTTGTTCAAGAGCGGAAGCAGCTCAGCGAGGTTGCTGATCTTCTTCTCGTGCAGCAGGACGTACGCGTCTTCGAGCACGGCGTCGAGAGACGTCGGGTTCGTGAGGAAGTACGGGCTGAGATAGCCCTTGTCGAACTGCATGCCTTCGGTGTACTCGAGGGTCGATTCGGTGGCCTTGCCTTCATCGACGGTGATGACGCCTTCCTTGCCGACCTTCGTGAACGCATCGGCCATCAGCGAGCCGATCAGCTCGTCGCCGTTGGCGGAGATGGTCGCGACTTTCTTGATGTCTTCATGGCCCTTGACGGGCTTGGCCAGCGCGCTGATGGCGGCGGTGGCGACTTCCGTCGCCTTCATGATGCCGCGCTGCACGGTCACCGGGTTGAGTGCGCCGGAGGTGACGTACTTCAGGCCTTCAAGGTAGATCGCCTCGGCGAGCACGACCGAGGTGGTCGTGCCGTCGCCGGCTTTGTCGCCGGTCTTGGAGGCGACGGTGTTGATGAGCTTGGCGCCCATGTTCTCGAACGGCTGGGGAAGTTCGACTTCCTTGCTGACCGTCACGCCGTCCTTGGTGATGCGCGGCGAGCCGAACGACTTGCTCAGCACCACATTGCGACCACGCGGCCCGAGCGTCGCCTTGACGGCGCGAGCCAGTTGCGACAGACCTGCGGCAATTTCCTGCCGGGCGTCGTTCTCGAATGACATCTGTTTAGCGGCCATGGTTTTCTCCAAAAATCCAAAGCTCAAGAAGCAAGAAACAACAAAACTCAGAACTAAACGCGCTCGGCGAGCTACGTTTTGAGATTTATCGCTTGTCCTGTGAACATTGTTTGTCTTTTGTATCTTGTTTCTTGAGTTTTTCGACGCGAACTATTCTGCGACACCCAACAGATCAGACTCACGCACGATAACCAGCTTCTGTCCTTCGACTTCCACTTCCGTGCCCGAGTATTTTCCGTAGTAGACGACATCGCCGACGCTGACCGCCAGCGGGTGCAGCTTGCCGGTGTCCTTGTCCGGCTTGCCACCGCCGACGGCGATGATCTTGCCGGTGGTCGGCTTTTCCTTCGCCGAATCCGGAAGCAGAATGCCCGACTTGGTCTTCGTCTCGGCTTCGGACGGCTTGACTACAACACGATCATGCAGGGGTTTCAGTTTCATAGTTCTTTCCTCGATCAGTAGCACGGTCGTTCTCGCCCGTGTTCAAGTTTATCTCATCACCACGGGCGAGACGCCCGTGCTACTTCCATTCTTAAGCCGCCGGCAACGGTCCGGAGGCCACCAGTTTTTTTCGCGACGGATCGACCGTCAGATTCAGACCTTCAAGCGAACGGGCACCGAGCAGAACCTGGTCGCCCGGCTCGCCGAACACCACCTCGTCGACGGTGAACCGCTTGCCGACGCGGACGATGGCAAATCCGACCGCCCGCGTGATCTGCACGCCATTCGCCATCAAGAACGCGAGATCTTTTTTCTCGCGTTTGATGCTGAGCGATTCCAGCACGTTCGCCGGCACCCATGTGTATTCGCTGCCGGTATCCACCAACGCCTTCGCGAGCGTCGCCGCCTTCTTGCGGTTGACGACGTTCTCGATCGAGAGATTGGAGTAAAACGTTCCCATCGGTTCATATGCAGTTGAAGCAATTCGATTGTGGACTAAGCCTACCCTACGTCACTTCACGCGGATTTCCGCTTTCCATTCTTTCCGGTCGAACCTGTCGCTTCGATAAAGGCACGCGAAACGGAGTTCACTGCCGTGCCGTCGTGGAAGACTTTCGCAACGTCCTGGTCGAGAACGATTGTCCGCAATTTTCGGGCTTCGTAGATATCCAATGAATCCAATCCGAATCCGACGACTTCCAGCTTCCGAAAATCCAATTCCGCAGGCACATCGTCGCGCTTGGCCGAGCGAGCTTTACTGGCTTTGACGTTTCGTTTTGGCATAAACCATTGCCTCGGCTTTTGTTACTTCTCGAGCACTAATCAACCGAACGACGCCGTTATCTCTAGCAAAGAAAACCACAAGCAACCGCTGCTTCGCCGAGAAGCCCATCGCGGCTTAACGCCATTCCTCGTCGGAATGAGCCAGATCGTCCAAAATTAACGGCTTCGCAGGCGCGAACACCGTCTCGGCCTCATCGAATGACACGCCATGCTTGGCTTCATTTTTCCTCGCCTTGCCAGCGTCCCAGTCGAACCTCAAATCGCTACTCCGAACCGGCACGCAATCGCGTGCCCCACCAACTACGAACTCCAGAATGGTGGGCTGAAGCCCACCCTACATCTACATCACTGACATTGTTCCACCACCTACGCCGACTTCTTCCGCTTCACTTCCGGTGCGATCAGGCCAGCAAGCGTTTCACGTATCTTCAACAGCTCTCGCAAAGCGGTGTTCACCGACTTCTCGTTCGGAAACGCCTGCCCGACATCCGGCGCGATCCGAACCACGTTCGATCCCGCCATCAGTTTGCTATACATCAAACCCATGGTGCCGCGTTTCATCTGCGCGCGCGTCACCGGAGGGATGTCGAGGTCTGCGTCAGCGGTTCTTGAGACGCTCTTTGATTTCGTCTTCATAATCACTCACCTCACGTCGGTTCGCTTTTCGAGCACTGATGATCCATATGGTATCGCCATCCCGTCTTGCGTGAACCACAAACAACACACGTCGTTTGGTTGACCTGCCGATCGCAATGTAGCGATCCTCACTCGTTGAATGCGACTCGTCGTCGATCACGATGACAAGCGGATCCAAGTACGGCTCGCAAGCTTCCGCGAATGTAACGCCGTGCTTGGCTAGATTTTTCTTCGCCTTGCCAGCGTCCCAGTCGAACTTCAAATCACTACTCCGAACCGGCACGCAATAGCGTGCTCTACCAACTACGAACTCGAGAATGGTGGGCTAAAAAGCCTGCCCTACAACACTTCGTGCTCCGAATGCACCTCGTCCCACTCGGACAAGGCGTTGCCGTCCATGAACACGGTGCTTGCCTCCTCGAAAGAGATCCCATGCTTGGCGAGGTTTCGCTTCGCCTTGCCCGGATCCCAGTCGATTTGCACCTATCACCTCCGAAGGGTGGGGTAAAACCCCACACATCCGATCTTCGTAGGGTGGGTTTCAACCCACCATTTCAATCAATGGTGGGGTGAACCCCACCCTACATTACGCTAAGCACTATCCACTTGACCTTGATCTCGTCACCTACGACCAATCGAAGATGATTTTCCAATTCAGGACGTATATCAGCAGTCCGTTCCTTGAACGTGGAAACAACAGTCCACGGATACAATTCAGTGGTCTTAACCCCGTGACCTTCGTTGTAGAGTGCGCCAACCTGCATGACGGACCAACTATAAGGCACAGGGTCGTGTTCGCCGCGAGGACGACACAGGAACTCTGCACAGCAATCACCGTGACTTGTCACTTGGGCAAGCAGGTATGTGCCAGGACTGTTGTAGAGGATCCTAGTCATCTCAACTCCCATCACATCATGTCATCCATGCCGCCGCCATGATCGTGGTCATGCCCGCCGCCGCCGCCCGACTTGGGGGCTTCGACGACGATGCAGTCGGTGGTCATCAGCAGGATGGCGACTTCGGCGGCGTTCTGGAGGGCGGTGCGTTCGACCTTGGTCGGCGTGAT
>Ga0105047_10020515_pt1 | contig 10150 bp, 2 predicted proteins | sample MAT04_FD_78384 | JGI IMG/M metagenome (GOLD analysis project Ga0105047, IMG submission 78384) | Freshwater microbial communities from Lake Fryxell liftoff mats and glacier meltwater in Antarctica - MAT-04 (megahit assembly) | ecosystem: Environmental > Aquatic > Freshwater > Ice > Liftoff... | reverse complement strand
TTTTGGCTCTTTGACAATTTTTGTGGTAAAATCAAATGTCGTTTATATTTACTTGGTTAATTTATTGATAATCAAACGTTTACTAAACTTTTAAAGTTTAGTAAACGTCACCACCGCTAAAATTGTCAAAGAGCCATCTTTTTCAGGGAACCAACCTGCATTACCAGTCGCTGTTCATCAATGCTTGCTTGTGCAGACTTGTCATAAAGCGGCAACATTCATAGTTCGGCGATCAGTTGCTGAGCGGTCTTTAACTGGATTTTACCCGCTTGATGCAAGGCCACATCTTGCAGTGCCGTCCGCAGACTGGCGACAAAACGGCGTTCTGCGGTGGTTAAGTTGGAAGCATTCGGGAAAATATCCACAAAGTGGAGTTCAGCCAGCAGTTGCCGCAAGAAACGTTTGCGCTGCTTGTCTTTGACCTGGATGGTAATGAGTTCCATAGATTCTTAGCGAAGGATGGCCATGAATCAAAAAAGTAAACGAAATTTTTCAAAAGATTGGCCTACATTACCGCCTATTCTCGCTTTTCCCTATTAACTGGCTAACCCTCCCCTCCCCTATGCCCGAATCCTTCCTCCATTTTCTCTGGCGCTGGCGCCGCTTCGAGTCGCAAGACCTGCGCACCACCGAGGGCCAGGCCATCGAAATCCTCCATCCCGGCGAGCACAATACCCACGCCGGACCCGATTTTTTCAACGCCCGCCTTCGCATCGGCGATACGCTGTGGGCGGGTAATGTAGAAATGCACCTGCGCGCCTCCGAGTGGCTGACGCATCGCCACCACGAAGACCCGGCTTACGACAGTGTCGTGCTGCACGTGGTGTTGGAAGAAGATCAGCCGATTATGCGTTTCGTGGATGGGCCGCGCCTGCCTTGTCTCGTTTTAGAGGGCCGCATTCCGCCGAAATTGCTGGCCAATTACCAGCGTCTCGAACATGAACGCGCCTGGATTCCCTGCGAAAGTTTTTTTGCGGCTACGCCGGATATTATCCGCCTCAACTGGCTCGACCGGGTGCTGGTGGAGCGTTTGGAACAAAAGACTGCCGCCATTGCGGACTGGCTGGTGACCACGGAAAATCACTGGGAAGTGGCCTTTTATCAACTGCTGGCCCGCAATTTTGGACTAAAAGTCAATGCCGAGCCCTTCGCGATGCTGGCCCATTCCCTGCCGCTGACGGTTTTGGCCAAACACAAAAACAATCCCGCACAAGTGGCGGCCCTGTTGTTTGGGCAGGCCGGATTGCTGGATAAAACCTTTCAGGACGAATATCCGCAGACACTGGCGCGGGAATACCGTCATTTGGCCTATAAGTATTCACTGGTGCCCCTGGCCGCCAGCCAATGGAAATTCCTGCGGCTGCGACCCGCCAATTTCCCCACTTTGAGGTTAGCCCAGTTTGCGGCACTGGTCCACCAATCGGCACACTTGTTTAGTAAAATTCTGGAAGCCGAAAACGTGCGGGCACTGGAAAATCTCTTCGCTGTGCAGCCCGCCGAGTACTGGCACACCCATTACCAGTTTGACAAAAACTCCGCTCCACGGACCAAAACGCTGGGTCGCGATTTTGTTCACCTGCTGATTATCAACACGATAGTACCCTTCCTGTTCCACTATGGGCGCACCAAAGGAGATGCCGACCTGCAAAACCGTGCGCTCCGCCTGTTGGAAGAATTGCCCCCGGAAGGCAATGCCGTGATGGCTGGTTGGGCAGCATTGGGTACCCAGGCGCGTCATGCCTACCAAAGCCAAGCCCTGCTCCACCTGAAAACGAGGTATTGTGACCCCAAAAGGTGTCTGGAGTGTGCCATTGGCAATTATATTTTGAAATAACCAAAGTGTCGCTATATGTCCTTAATAAATACCATCCTTCGCGGGAATGACGATGAAAAAGAGCCTTTACGATCCGACCTTTTCAGCACCGAGCAAATGGAGCAGCATGCCACTTATTTGGCCGGGCTGCACCAGGTAAGTAAGGGAAAAGGGGCTGAGCGCCTTTTAAAACTATTATCGGACAATGAGGAAGTGTTGCTGCGGGTCACCACCATGCTGCAGGAGGCAGTGCTGGCCAAAAAAACCATCACGCCCGCCAGCGAATGGTTACTGGACAATTTTTACCTGATTGAGGAGCAGATTAAGCTCGGCAAACGCTATTTGCCGAAAGGATACAGCCAGGGATTACCCAGATTGAAAAATGGCCACTACGCTGGTTTTCCACGGGTGTACGATATTGCCATTGAAATTATTTCCCACAGCGACGGGCACGTAAATATTCATAGCCTGAGCAACTTCATCGCGGCCTACCAGAAAGTTAATTACCTGACTATCGGCGAGTTATGGGCTATCCCAATCATGCTGCGTCTGGCATTGATCGAAAACCTCAGCCGCGTTGCTGCCCAGATCGCCAAGAGCCGCAAAGAGGCCGCAGTGGCGAATACCTGGGCCAATTTGTTGATTAAAAAAGCGGAAGAAAAACCCCGCGATATGGTGTTGACCATCGCGGACATGGCCCGCGAAAACCCACCGATAGTCAGCTCATTTGTTGCGGAATTTGTCCGAAAATTACAGTGGAGAGGACCGGGCCTGACCTTGCCTTTGAACTGGCTGGAGCAGCATTTGGCGGAAAGCGGAGCAACAATTAGCTCGATGGTGCTGGCCGAAAATCAAAAAAAAGCCGGTAGTCAGGTCTCCGTGAGCAACAGCATTGGCAGCCTGCGGTTTTTGGCCAGAACGGATTGGCGGGAGTTCGTGGAAACCATGAGCGTAGTCGAGCAAAGCCTGCGGGCAGATATCCATGATACCTACGCGCACATGGATTTTTATACCCGCGACCACTATCGGCACTCGGTGGAAAAAATCGCCAAGCAAAGCCAGCTTTCCGAAGCGGAGGTAGCCAATCTCGTGCTGCAATTGGTTCAGGAAAACCAAGCAGACGACCGCCCGGATACACGCCAGGAACACGTCGGCTATTATTTAATCGGTAGTGGTCTGCCGCTCCTCGAACAACGGGCCAGGATCAGACTTACTTTCCGCCAGGCATTTGGCAAAAAAATACGCCGCCAGGCCGGTACGATTTACCATATTTCGGCCTTCCTGCTGGCACTGCTCATTGTGACCGGCTTTTTTATTAAAGCCTACGAAAAAATACATACCTGGTACTGGCTGATCGCCACGGCGATGTTGTCTATGATCGTGGCCCGGCATTTCGCCTTGTCGCTGGTGAATTGGTGGACCACGCTTTGGGTACACCCGAAGCCATTGCCCCGTTTGGATTTTTCCAGGGGGATTCCTGAAAATGCCCGTACGTTGGTGGTGGTTCCGACCATCCTGGCCCAGCCCCAACAGATCGAGAAATTACTGGAAAATCTGGAAGTGCATTATCTGGCCAATCGCGATGCCAACCTGGTATTTGGGCTGGTGACCGATTTCAAAGATGCCGATCAGGAAACTTTGCCGGAAGATGATGCCTTGCTGGCTCTGACGGAGGCGCGGATCATCACTTTGAACCAAAAATACGGGCATCTCCACCGGGAAATGTTCTTCCTTTTCCATCGGCCACGCCAGTGGAACCAACAGGAAAGAACCTGGATGGGCTATGAACGTAAACGCGGAAAACTGGCCGAATTGAATCAGCTTTTACGCGGCAATGAAACTGGTTTTTCCCGCATTATCGGCGACCGCCACACCTATTGCCGCGTGAAATATGTCATTACGCTGGACTCTGATACGCACATGCCGCGCGAAGCGGCCTGGAAGTTGATCGGGCTGATGGCCCATCCGCTGAACCACCCCGTGTTCGATCCGACCAGAAATGTGATTGTGGAAGGCTATGGCATCATTCAACCGCGTTTGGCAATCAGTTTGCAGGGTGCGGCCCGTTCCTGGTATTCGTGGCTGCACGAGAATGACTCCGGTATTGACCCTTACACGCGGGTGACTTCGGACGTTTATCAGGATGTGTTCCAGGAAGGTTCCTTTATTGGCAAAGGCATCTATGACGTTGATGTTTTTGAGAAAGTACTGCATAACCGTTTTCCCGAAAACCGCATCCTGAGCCACGATCTTTTGGAAGGGTCTTATGCCCGTTGTGGTTTTGCCAGCGATGTCCAGTTTTATGAAGAATACCCTTCCCGCTACAGTCTGGATATGGCCCGGCGCCACCGCTGGATTCGGGGTGACTGGCAGATTGCTGCCTGGAGTCTGCCTTTTGTGCCCGGACGCGATTTTCGCCTGCAAAAAAACCCGATCAGCGGACTGAACCGCTGGAAGATTTTTGACAATCTGCGACGCAGCCTCACCCCGATAGCCTTCACGCTGCTGCTCATGCTTGGGTGGGTCGTGCTGCCAGATCCCTGGTTCTGGATCACCTTCGTGACGGCACTGGCCATTCTCCCCCCTTTGATTTTCTCGGCCTGGGGCGTTGCCTGCAAACCGCAGGAAATCTCGCTGTGGCAACACATACGCTATTCATTTCGTAATACTTCCAAAACCATTCTGCAAGCCGTTTTTGGACTCATCACCCTGCCCTACGAGGCTCTGGTGAGCGCTGATGCCATCTTGCGCACTCTGTACCGGCTCATTATCAGCCGAAAAAAACTGCTGGAATGGAATCCCTCCGGCTTTTTGCCCAATCGTCAGGAAAATCTGTCCGATCCCTATCGTATCATGCGGGTAGCGCCGCTGCTGGGCATATTCACGCTCGGCTGGCTGGCTTATGTTTCTTACGTTGATTTATTAATTGCCCTACCCTACCTTTTATTGTGGATTGCCTCGCCCGCCATCGTCTGGTGGATGAGTCGTCCGCTGCCTTATTTCAAACCTACGCTGGATCAGGCGCAGCGCAATCATCTCCGGGAACTGGCCCGTAAAACCTGGGCTTTCTTTGAAAATACCGTCGGCCCGGCAGACAACTGGCTGCCGCCCGATAACCTCCAGTTGTATCCTGAACCCATCCTGGCCCATCGGACTTCGCCCACTAATATCGGACTGGCACTACTGGGGAATTTAAGTGCCTGGGATTTCGGCTATCTGACGACCGGACAACTGCTCCACCGCACCGTCCAGACGTTCGATTCGATGGACAAACTGGATCGCTACGCCGGGCATTTTTACAACTGGTACGATACCCAAACCTTGCGGCCATTGCCTCCTCGCTACGTTTCTACGGTGGATAGCGGCAACTTGGCCGGGTATTTACTGACCCTCCGTCAAGGCTTACTGGCTTTACCTTCCCAAAAATACCACGAGCAAAAAACTTTAAATGGCTTGCTCGATACCCTGCGCATTGTGCTGGAAAAACTACCCGTATCGAGCAAACAAGCGGAGGATTTTGCCGCAGAAGCCGCCCAACTGCTGCAGAATGCCCCCTTTTCCCTGAGTGCCTATCAACAGGGACTGGGGAATTTATCTTCCAGATTTCACGATTTTCTGGCGGTCTTACCGATTGATTCCACTGGCGAGGCGGTGCTGTGGGTGCGGTCATTTGAACACCAACTCACGGCCGTAATCGAAGAAATTGCCGTGACCCTGCCCTGGCTGGAAGCAGGGGTGCCTGAAAAATTTCAGCATCTGACCAGTCTCCATGAAAATTTAAGTCTGCAGAAATTGGCTGAATTGTCGCAATCCACCGCCGCCGAAGTGGCCCGTCTGGCCACATCAGTGCATTCGCCGGAGGAAATAGCCTGGTTGGAAGCCCATGAAAACGCGGTAGAACAGTCCAGCATCAGGGCCCGCGAACGCCTGGCCCTGATCGCCGATCTGGCTGCCCGGAGTTACCAACTCGCGGATATGGAGTATGATTTCCTGTACGACCGTTCCCAGCATTTGCTGGCCATTGGTTATAATGTGGAAGACCACCGGCGAGACAACAGCTACTATGATTTGCTGGCCTCTGAGGCGCGGTTAAGCATCTTTTTGGCCATCGCCCAGGGGAAAATTCCCCAGGAAAGCTGGTTTGCACTGGGCAGAAGACTTACCTCCGCTGGCAATACGCCGGTGTTACTTTCGTGGAGCGGCTCGATGTTTGAGTACCTGATGCCCTGGCTGGTCATGCCTAATTATGAAAATACCCTGCTGGATGAAACCGGCAAAGGCAGCGTAAAAAAACAGATCGAATACGGAAATCTGCAAGGCGTACCCTGGGGCATTTCGGAATCCTGCTACAACGTGGTGGATGCCGGTTTGATTTACCAATATCGTGCCTTCGGGGTGCCCGGTCTGGGCTTCAAAAGCGGTTTGGGCCAGGATCTGGTCATTGCGCCCTACGCGACGGTGATGGCCCTGATGATTGATCCGCAAGCCGCTTATCACAACCTGGAAAAACTGCGCAAGGCCGGATATGAAGGCATATACGGTTTTTATGAAGCCATAGACTTTACGCCCTCGCGCCTGCCACGCGGCAAGAGCGAAGCCATTATCAAATCCTTCATGGTCCACCACCAGGGCATGGGTTTGCTGGCACTGACCTACCTGCTGCTGGATCAACCCATGCAAAAGCGTTTTGAGGCCGACCCGGAATTTCAGACTGCGCTGTTGTTATTGCAGGAACAAATCCCGAAAACCATCGGCTACTATTCCGGCTCTTCCGAAATGGAAAGCACACCATTAGCCATGATCAGCGCGGAGGTGAATATTTTCACGACTCCGCATACCGATATTCCGGCGGTACAACTGCTATCCAACGGTAATTATCACGCCATGTTGACCAATGCCGGCGGCGGCTACAACCACTGGCGGGACATTGCCGTGACCCGCTGGCGCGAGGATGGTACGCAGGATCACTGGGGCTCTTTCTGTTATTTGCGCAACCTGGACACTGGCGAATTCTGGTCGGCAGCCTACCAGCCGACCTTGAAAAAACCGACCACCTACACCGCTGATTTTTCACAGGGACGCGTAGAGTTTCGCCGGACGGATGGCAATATTGAAACGCATACCGAAGTCATCGTCTCTCCCGAAGATGATATAGAAATCCGGCGCATCCATTTGAACAACAGTTCGCGGTCGGCGATCAAATTCGACGTGACCAGTTACCACGAGGTCGTCATGGCCGAAGCCGCCGCCGACAACGCGCACCCGGCATTCAGCAACCTGTTCGTGCAGACGGAACTCATTGCCCATCAGCAGGCCATCATCAGTACGCGCCGACCCAGGTCGAAAGACGAAAATCCACCCTGGATGTTTCACCTGATGAAAGTAAGTCAGGCGGAGGTTAGTGAGGTGTCTTTCGAGACCAACCGACTGAACTTTATCGGACGCGGCAACAGCCTCGCTTCGCCGCAGGCCATGCAAACTTTGGCCCCGCTTTCCAATACCGAAGGCGCGGTGCTCGACCCCATCGTTTCTATTCAGAGCCGCCTGGTGCTGGAGCCCAATAAAACGATTATTATTGACCTCATCACCGGCATTTCGGAGAGCCAGATCAAGAGCCAGCACCTGATTGATAAATACCAGGATCGGCACATGCGCGACCGCGCTTTTGAGTTGTCGTGGACGCATAAACAGGTGGTACTGCGGCAGATAAATGCCAAAATCGAGGATGCCGAATTATACAGCCGATTGGCCAGCTCGGTGATTTTTGCCAATCCATCCCTGAGAGCACCGCAAAACCTGTTGATTAAAAACCAGCGCGGCCAATCCGCCTTGTGGAGTTATTCTATTTCCGGCGACTTGCCCATCATCCTGTTACGTATTTCGGATTCTTCCAATATTACTTTGGTCAAACAATTGATCCAGGCGCAGGCGTACTGGCAGTTAAAAGGGCTGATGGTAGATGTGGTGATCATGAATGAAGACTCCAGCACGTATCGGCAGGCATTGCAGGATGAAATACAAGGTCTCATTGCGGCGGGCATTAGTCTGGGCGGCAATACTGGCAAACAAGGCCGTATTTATGTGCGTCCCTACGATCAGATGCCGGAAGAAGACCGGGTTTTACTGCAAACGGTCGCCCGAGTCATCATTTCTGACACGGCCGGGTCGCTTTCCGAGCAATTGAACCAAAAACGGCCTGGTTCAAATAGCGGTATTCCGATTTTAACGCCCACCCGAAATCGTGATAATAACCAGAAACCGCTGCCCGTACCGTCCGGTTTGCTGTTTTATAATGGTACTGGCGGGTTTTCTGCCGATGGTCAGGAATACGTGGTTATTTCCAGCAAGGGCTCCCGCTCGCCGCTGCCCTGGGTGAATGTTATTGCCAACCGGCAGTTTGGAACGGTGGTCTCCGAGAGCGGCATGGGCTACACCTGGGCCGAAAATGCCCACAGTTTCCGGCTCACGCCCTGGTACAATGACCCGGTCACCGACGCGAGCGGAGAAGCCTGTTATATTCGGGATGAAGAGACGGGACAAGTCTGGTCCACTTCGCCTTTGCCCGCTTTTGGCAATGCCAATTATATCACCAGCCACGGGTTCGGGTACAGTGTATTTGAGCACGAAGAAAACGGCATTTATTCAGAAGTCTGGGTGTATGTGGATTTGGCAGCGGCCATCAAATTCAGCGTGGTGAAACTCAAAAACCTGTCTAAAAGAACCCGAAAACTAACCGTGACGGGCTTTGTAGAATGGGTATTGAGCAATCAGCGCGCCAATTCGTTGATGCACGTCAGCACCGAACAAGACCCCGAAACCCGGGCCTTTATTGCCCGTAATAAATACAACACCGAGTTCCTTGATCGGGTCGCTTTCTTTGATACCGACGATGCGCTGTATAGTTTCACCTGCGACCGTGCCGAGTTTATTGGCCGTAATGCCAACTTGAGTCTGCCCATCGGGCTACGACGGGAAAAACTATCCGGCAAATATGGGGCTGGCCTCGATCCCTGTACCGCCCTGCAGGTGGCGGTCCGTTTGGAAGAAAATCAGGAGCGGGAGGTGATCTTCCGCCTGGGTGCCGCAAAAAACTATGCGGAAGCCGTGCAGACCGTTCAGCGATTCAAAGGTCGCCCGGCGGCGCTGACCGCCTTAAAAAACGTGCGGGCATTCTGGACGAGTAAATTGAACATCATTCGTATCCAGACCCCCGATCAGGCCCTGAATATCCTGACCAACGGCTGGCTGGTCTATCAGGTCATGTCCAGCCGATTGTGGGGTCGGAGCGGCTTTTATCAATCCGGTGGAGCGTTTGGTTTCCGGGATCAGTTGCAGGATGTCGTGTCACTTTTACACGCCGAGCCCGGCCTGGCGCGGGAACAAATACTGTTGTCGGCCTCCCGGCAATTTAAGGAAGGCGATGTCCAGCATTGGTGGCATCCGCCGCAGGGCCGGGGGGTGCGCACGATGTGTTCCGACGATTTTGTCTGGTTGCCTTTTGTGACCAGTCAGTACCTTTCCGTAACTGGCGACGAGGCTATTCTGGACGAACCAGTGTCTTTTCTGGTAGGCCGTTTACTAAACGTGGACGAAGAATCTTACTACGATCTGCCACTTATTTCTGAGGAGAAAACTGACTTGTTCGACCACTGTAAACGGGCTATTCAACATGCTTTCCGCTTCGGCGAACGTGGGTTGCCCCTGATTGGTTCCGGTGACTGGAACGACGGTATGAATATGGTCGGTATCCACGGAAAAGGCGAAAGTATTTGGCTCGGATTCTTCCTCTACGACGTGCTGATGCGCTTTATTCCCATTGCCCGCAGGCGGCAGGATGCGGCTTTTGTGGAGGAATGCACCCGTCAGGCACAACAGTTGCGCGAGAATATCCACACCCACGGCTGGGATGGTCAATGGTACCGGCGGGCTTATTTCGACGATGGTACGCCGCTGGGCTCCGCTGAAAACGAAGAATGTAAGATTGATTCCATTTCGCAGAGTTGGTCGGTGCTTTCCGGCGCAGGCGACCCCGAACGTATAAAATCGGCCATGCAAGCGGCCGATGTGAACCTGGTGGATCGGGAAACGGGGCTCATAAAGTTGCTACAGCCCGCATTTGACAAGTCGGATTTAGACCCCGGCTATATCAAAGGTTATGTAGCGGGTGTCCGGGAAAACGGCGGGCAATACACCCATGCCGCCATTTGGCTGGTCATGGCTTTCGCCAAAATGGGCAATCACCAACGCACTTGGGAACTGTTGAGCCTGATCAATCCGATCAATCACGGCAAAACGCCGGAAGAAACGGCCGTGTATAAAGTGGAGCCCTACGTGGTG
>Ga0105047_10020511_pt1 | contig 10151 bp, 9 predicted proteins | sample MAT04_FD_78384 | JGI IMG/M metagenome (GOLD analysis project Ga0105047, IMG submission 78384) | Freshwater microbial communities from Lake Fryxell liftoff mats and glacier meltwater in Antarctica - MAT-04 (megahit assembly) | ecosystem: Environmental > Aquatic > Freshwater > Ice > Liftoff... | reverse complement strand
TTCGAGCTGGACCGGGCGCAGGAGCCGCAGGCAAAGCGGCTGATTTCCGGGACTCTCACCTGGCATCGCGCCACCCAGCTGCCAAAGTACGCCGCCTTGGCTCGCAGGGTGCGTGAAGATGTGGAGACTGGTGTAGACGCGGAGTTTCTCGCTGCCCGCTACGCTGAAGTTGTCGAGTTGTGGGACGCGCTGCTTCAGCACGTGGCCCCGGACCTGGCCCGGTTGCTGCAGACGCTGTCCGATGAGCAGGTTGAGGCACTTTTCGCGAGGCTTGCTGAGAAGAACAGCGAGCTTGAAGATGACTACTCTGGTGTCAGTCTGGAAGAGCGCCGTGGGAAGCAGGACAAGGAGATAATTCGTGCGTTTCGCCGCTTTACGGGCAAGCTGAATACCTCGCAGGAGGCCCTCGTCACCAGACAAACGGCACAGATGCACGACCTTTCCAGCGACTGGCTCCGTCGGCGGGCGGTCTGGCAGGGAGAGTTTCGGGTCCTGTTGGCTGGCAGGAAATCCGATCCGACCATTGTGGACCGGTTCACGGATCTTGTGCTCAGTCCCAACCAGTTTGATGCCCCCGGATACCGGGGTCTCGTGGAGGAGAACCGGCAACGCTCCTTCAGGCTGGTCGCAGAGGTCCTTGGGACCCTCACCCCGGCCCAGGCAAAGCACCTGCAGAAGAGCCTGAAAACCTACGCTGACGACTTCGATTCCCTGGTAAGCGCCAGCAACTCGGAGCCAGGCAGTCCATAAAATGGCCCTGCCCAAGTGCCTGCAGGCAACCTTCAGGGTAGGTGCTTAAACCAGCGCAAGATTGCGCAGCTTTAAGTCGTCTGTCGTGGTGCCGAGGAAAGGACTTGAACCTTCACGGGGTTACCCCCACTGGCACCTGAAGCCAGCGCGTCTACCAATTCCGCCACCCCGGCGCGGTGGTACGGCTTAAATATAGAGTGCGGCAATCTAATGGCAGGCTGTATGCTTGTCAACGAAATGACAGCATTGACAGCAGCACTTGATGCGTAAGAAGCGTGGGCGGCGCCCGTCGCCGTCAGCAGGCCCCGCCAGTACTGGACCGAATTCGGCGTACCGCCACCCGGTTCCCGACCCAAATTCGCTCCTTGCCGCCTTTCGTCAGCAGGGCGTACCTCTGACTCTGTCTGCGCTGGCTACTTCGCTCGAGGTGACGGGAGAGCGGGAGATCGCTGATCTCCGCCGCCGTCTTGAGGCATTGCGCACGGCGGGGCAGTTACTGGTCAATCGCCGCGGCGAGTACTGCCTCAGCGAGAAGCTCGACGTAATTCCCGGAACAGTCACTGCTCACAGGGATGGCTTTGGCTTTCTTGTCCCTGATGACGGCTCCGATGACGTTTACCTCCCGGTGCCAGATATGCGCGCCGTGCTGGATGGTGATCGGGTCGCCGTCCGGCTTTCCGGGAGCGGACGGGGCGGTCGTCGCGCGGGCACGGTGGTGGAGATCCTTGCGCGCAGCCGGGACAGTTTCGTCGGCCGTTACCACCGGGAGCGCGACCTTGGCTGGGTCGTTGAGACGGGCCGGTCACCACACCATTTCATCGTCACCGACCGCGACCGTGGCAACGCGGAGCCCGGTCAGCTCGTCAAGCTCGAGATTCTTGAGTATCCCGGTCCTGCCCATGAGGCCCGTGGCCGGGTGGTTGAAGTTCTGGGCGATCCGCGCGATCCCCGAGTACTGACGAACGCCGCCATCGAGATGTTCCATATTCCGTCCCGATGGCCCGAGAGAGCCCTGGCGGATGCACGTCTGGTTGGACTTGAAGTGGAGGCCACCGACAAACGCGATCGGATCGACCTGCGCAAGCTGCCGCTGGTCACGATCGATGGGGAAGACGCCCGGGACTTCGATGACGCTGTATTTGCCGAGCCCCAGGGCGATGGGTGGCGGCTTATCGTTGCCATCGCTGACGTTTCCCACTACGTCAGGAGCGGGGAGGCAATCGATACCGAGGCCAGGCGCCGGGGCACTTCGGTGTATTTTCCTGACCGGGTCGTCCCGATGCTGCCCGAGGAGCTGTCGAACGAGCTGTGCTCGCTCAAGCCCGCCGTGGATCGTCTGTGCATGGTCTGCGATATGCGCGTTGACCAGCAGGGCAACGTTATGGGCTCCACCTTTTACCGCGGCTTGATGCATTCCTGGGCTCGTCTGACCTACAACGCCGTGGACCTGTACCAGCGCGGACAACCGGACTCGGGGGTCCCGAAGGCTGTTCAGCCCGTAATTGACAACCTCTACGGAGTCTTTGCCGGACTTCATCAGGCGCGCGGGCGTCGCGGGGCACTCGATCTCGATCTTCCGGAGATCAAGATCCAGCTGGACGCATCAGGTGGCATCGTCGGTGTGGCATCCCGGCGCCGCAACGATGCCCACCGTCTGATCGAGGAATGCATGATTGCAGCCAATGTGGAGGCAGCTCGCTACCTGGGTAAGCACAAGCTGACTACCTTGTATCGTGTCCATGCGGGACCGGAAGGGGACAGGCTTGACGATCTGCGCCTGCTGTTTCAGGGGCTTGGCATACCGATTGCGGAGACTGCGGGAACACGACCTGCGGAAATTAATCGGGTCCTCAAGCTCATCAGTGACCGGCCGGATTTCCCCATGCTGGCGACAGCGGTCCTCCGGAGCATGAAGCAAGCCGTGTATCAGCCCGCGAACAAGGGGCACTTTGGCCTGGCACTGAGCACGTACGCCCATTTCACGTCCCCGATCCGGCGCTATCCGGATCTGCTCGTACACCGGGGGATTGGCCACCTCCTCGATGGCGGTAAGCCAGCAGCGTTTGCCGTGGATATACCAGCCGCCGAGCAGTTGGGTACGACGACTTCGATGCAGGAGCGCCGAGCCGACGAGGCTACGCGTTACGTCGAGTCGCGCTGCAAGTGCCTTTTCATGGAGGATCAGGTTGGCGCCACGCTGGATGGCGTGGTGACGGGCGTTACCCATTTTGGCCTCTTCGTGATGCTCCGCGACCTGCTCGTGGACGGACTGATTCACGTGACGAGTCTGCCGAGTGATTACTACCACCTGGAACCCGGGGGCCGCGGCCTGAAGGGCGAGCGCACCGGGCGTGCGTTCCGGCTGGGAGATGACGTCCGCGTGCGTGTGGTCCGGGTGGATACGGAGGAGGCGAAAATAGACCTGGCGCTCGAGGTTGGCGGCGAACAGCAGCAGGCAGGGAAGCGCCCGGCAGGGCCGCGGAATACGGGCCCGAAGCGCAACTCCCGGCCGCGTCGCTAGGGATGCGATGAGCCAGCGCCTCGTCTACGGCATTCATCCCGTGCGGCAACTCCTGCTGTCACGGTCTGACGCGGTCGAGCGGGTCTACCTCCAGTCTGATCTGGGTGAAGAACGCCGGGCCAGGCTGGCTGATGTGCTTTCCGACCGCATCCGGGTGGCGCATGTGTCGGCGGACGAACTCGAGAAGCTGACGGGTACACCGAAGCACCAGGGTGTGGCTGCCCTGGCGACGGAAGCAGGGCCGCTTTCGGAAGGCGCTGCCCGGGATCTTCTCGCGCGGATTGAGCGTCCACTGGTACTGGTTCTCGATGGCGTGCAGGATCCGCGAAATTTCGGCGCCTGCCTGCGAACGGCTGACGCGGCCGGGGTCAATCTGGTGGTCGTAGGCCGCCACCGGAATGTCGATGTGACCCCGGTTGTCAGCAAGGTAGCGGCGGGAGCGGCTGAATCCCAGGCCATAGTTCAGGTCAGTAATCTGGTGCGCTTTCTCGAAGCATTGAAGAGCCAGGGCTTGTGGATCGTTGGCACGGACGACACGGCAGAAACGTCGCTGTACGACGTCGATCTCACTACCGGCATCGCCATGGTTCTCGGTGCTGACGGGGAGGGGCACCGGCGGTTGACCAGTGAGCGTTGTGACCACAGGGTCCAACTTCCCATGCATGGCACTGTAAGCAGCCTCAATGTGGCCGTGGCTACCGGAATTTGCCTTTATGAGTGCCTGCGCCAGCGATCGCTGGCGGACAGGTTGCCTCGAGCCCGTACTGTCCGGTAGGATTCCCTTCCCGCACCAGGGGGCCTTCCCCTCAAAGCGGCCCTTGCCACACCACACGGCCCCGACACCTGGATGTCCTAGCCCAGGTTGCCCGGAGCCAGTTGGGTGGCTTTAATCCACAAGGAGTTGCCATGCGTCACTACGAGATTGTCTTTCTCGTCCATCCCGATCAGAGCGAACAGGTGCCCGCCATGAACGAGCGCTATCGCACGATGATTACAGCCGGCGGCGGCAGTATCCATCGCGTTGAGGACTGGGGTCGGCGGCAGCTGGCGCATTCCATCAATAAGGTGCACAAGGCCCACTACGCGCTTATGAATATAGAGTGCGACCAGGCCACACTGGCTGAACTCGTTGGTTCGTTTCGGTTCAGTGATGCGGTGCTGCGTCACTTGGTCATGGGCCGGGATGATGCGGTCACTGACCCGTCCCCCCTGGTCAAGGCTGCTGATGACGGCAGTCGGGCGGTTCTGGGGCGCTCTGAGGACAACGACGACGGCCCGGGCAGGCCCCGCGGTGATGATGGCGACGCGGCCAGTCCCGATGGCGTGATCACCTAGCCCGTAGTCTGTACCGATCCTTTAAGGACACCAATTCATGAGCAAGTATTTTCGTCGTCGCAAATTTTGCAAGTTCACGGCTGAAGGCACCAAAGAGATCGACTACAAGGATCTCGAGACGCTGCGCGCGTATGTCACGGAAACCGGCAAGATCGTGCCGAGCCGGATTACGGGGACCAAAGCCCGGTATCAGCGCCAGCTGTCCACGGCGGTGAAGCGTGCCCGCTTTCTTGCGCTGCTGCCCTATACCGACAAGCACTGAGAACCGGAAGGCGACCCGCACGTCTGAGTTCGGACTGCGCCTTGCTGCTGGGTCACTGCCGTAAACGCCGTCTTTGAGTGGCTCTTGAAGTACCGATGGTCCCGGATCGCCGGGATCGTCATAACCTTCGTCTTGCCCCTGACCAATCTCATCAGTGCGGCCATCGTGGTCATGACTGCCCGGCGTTATGGCGGACAGACAGCCGTCCTGGATGTCGCGGTAAGCATGGCCATGCTCGCGGGCCTCCTGGCCTTTTCGGGCAGCGGGGCGGAAGGTGCTGCCGCGCTTACGGCATCCCTGGGAGCTGGCGCTCTTTGGGGTGGCGCGCTCCTGAGTGGCATTCTTCTGCGCCGTTATCAGTCCGTGGACCTTGCCGTCCAGGCTCTCGTGGTTCTTGCCCTGCTTGGCGTCCTGGCAGCTGGCGTGGTCATTCAGGATCCCCGTGCCTACTGGCAGCCTGTTCTGGAGGCCCTGATCCAGGCCGCTGGATTGCCCCAGAAGAGTGGTCTGCCGGCCGGCTGGCTCGGTACGGTGGCAACCCTGATGCACGGAGTTATTGGCGCCAGCCTGCTCTCGACCCTCGTACTGGCCGTAATGCTGGGCCTCTGGCTGGACCGGGGCTCCACCGGCGCCGAATGGCGGCGGCGATTCCTGGAGTTGCGCCTCGGTCGCGTGCTCTCGCTGGCGGCCGGGGTGGCGACACTGCTGACTTTCGCCGGGTTCGTGAGTGTCGGGGGTGCAGCGCTCTTGGTGCTTGGTACCGGCTTCGCGACTCAGGGCCTTGCGATCATTCACTGGACGGCGGACCAGCGGCGCTGGCCCCGCATCTGGCCCCTGGCGCTCTACGGGCCTTTGTTGCTGGGGGCGCCGCCGGCGGGCCTTGTGCTGGTTGCACTGGCAGTTGCCGGGGTGGTCGACAATGCCTTTGCCCTGCGCCGGCAGCCCGCGAATGTGGTTTAATACGCGCCCCCGACGGTTGCCAAACCTAACCTAAGAGATCCTAAGCATGGACGTGATTCTTCTCGAGAAGGTCCAAAATCTGGGCAACATTGGCGACCGCGTCAAGGTCCGCTCCGGTTATGGCCGCAATTTCCTCGTGCCCCGGGGCAAGGCGACGCTCGCGACGCCCTCCAACATCGCCATCTTTGAGGCGCGCCGCGCAGACCTTGAGAAGAAGGACGCTGACGAACTTCAGGCTGCCACCCAGCGGGCGGCCAGTGCGGCCAAGCTGACGCTACGCCTCGCCGCCAAGGCAGGCACCGAAGGCAAGTTGTTCGGGTCCCTGGGCACCGCAGACATTGCCGAGGCCTGCACAGCGGCCGGGGTGCCGGTAAAGCGTGCCGAGATTCGCCTGCCTGATGGCCCGATCCGCACGCTGGGCCAACACTCCATCGTCCTTCACCTGCACAGCGACGTGAACGCGACAATTCGCATCACGGTCGTTGCCGAGGACGACAGCGGCCAGGCCAGCTAGGCCCGGTCGGCTCCTCGCGGGATTCAGGACTACAGGGCGAGAATCGGCGACCGAATGGCAAAACCCGGGCCGCGACGCGATACCGGGTCATTGACTGACCTCCCGGTTCCGCCGAGTTCCAATCAGGCTGAGCAGGCCCTGCTCGGTGGTCTGATGCTCGACAACAGCAGCTGGGATCGTATCGCCGATCTGGTCTCTGCTCCAGACTTCTTCCGCCCCGATCATCGGCTCATCTTCAGTGCGATCCAGGGGCTGGCCGAGCGCAGTCAGCCGGCCGACTCCGTTACGCTCGGCGAGTATCTGGCCTCGCGATCCGAACTGGCTGAGGCGGGTGGCGCTGCCTACCTGGGCGATCTGGTCAGCGACACGCCCAGTGCAGCCAACGTGGCTTACTACGCACGCATCATTCGTGAGCGGGCGTTGCTGCGTCGTCTAATCGAAGTTGGCAACGAGATTGCGTCGTCTGCCTACCGGCCGGAGGGCCGGCCGATCGCCGAGCTTGTCGACGAGGCAGAGCGGCGGGTTTTTGAGATCGCGGAGCGGGGGCAGCGCCGTGGCTCCGGATTCGTGCGCTTGAGTGAAGTCCTTAATGCCACTGTGGACCGTCTCGACAAGCTACACCAGTCCAAGGGCTCAATTACGGGGCTGCCGACCGGCTTCACCAAACTTGATGAAATTACTGCCGGATTGCAGCCGGGCGACCTGGTCATCATTGCCGGCCGCCCGTCAATGGGGAAAACGAGTTTCGCACTGAATATTGCGGAGAATGCGGCGCTCGGAGCCCGAAGATCTGCGGCGGTGTTCAGTATGGAAATGTCCGTAGAGCAGCTGGCTTTCCGCATGGTGTCCTCGCTCGGCCGTGTGGACCAGGCACACCTGCGGAACGGGCGCTTCGGTGATGACGACTGGCCACGCATCAATGGCGCTATTCAGCAAATGGCAGAGGCGCCCATCTATATTGATGACACGCCCTCCATGACGCCCACCGAGATTCGTGCGCGCGCTCGCCGCTTGCAGCGGGAGCGTGGGCTGGACCTGATCGTCATCGACTACCTGCAGCTGATGCGTGTGGCTGGCACGGCCGAGAATCGCGCGACGGAGATCTCCGAGATCTCCCGTTCCCTCAAGGGTCTCGCCCGCGAGTTGCGCCTGCCGATAATCGCCTTATCGCAGCTCAACAGGAGTGTCGAGTCCCGAACCGACAAGAGGCCGGTGATGTCCGATCTGCGCGAGTCGGGAGCCATCGAGCAGGATGCAGATCTGATCCTGTTCATCTACCGCGATGAGGTTTACAACCATGACAGCCCGCGCAAGGGTATTGCCGACATTAACGTGGCGAAGCAGCGGAACGGGCCCACTGGCGAGTTTCCCCTGACGTTTCTCGGGAAGTTCACGAAGTTTGAGAACTACTCGCCAGAAATCGAGGGCTTTCGGTGACGCCAGCGGCGGTTGCGGTCATTCGGCCGTCAGCGCTGCGGAGTAATCTTAGCCGGGTACGCGAGCTGGCCCCGGGTTGTGCAGTACTGGCAGTCATCAAGGCGAACGCCTACGGCCATGGACTGATTCAGGTCGCCCGCATCCTGGAGGAGGCCGAGGCCTTTGCCGTGGCGCGTCTGGAGGAAGCCATGCAGCTTCGGGAGGCCGGAATCCGGAAGCGTCTGGTCGTACTTGGCGGCTGTTTGACGGCCGAAGAGATCCGCGCCGCCTCGGACCTTGCTCTCGACGTGGTCGTGCACTCCACCCAGCAGGTTGGGCTGTTGGAAACGACGGCGGTGGCCGCACCCGTCGCCTGCTGGCTGAAAGTGGATACGGGCATGGGGCGACTGGGCGTGGAGCCTGCCACGGTTCCCGATCTGCTCCGGCGGCTCCAGTCTGCTGCGACGGTCCGGTCTCTGACCCTGATGACCCACCTGGGATGTGCCGATGACCAGGCGGACCCGATCACGCCCGCGCAGCTGCAGAGCTTCAGCAGCGTGCTGGGGACCTGGGACGGCGACGTCAGTGTGGCCAACTCGGCCGCTATCCTGCAGTGGCCCGATACCCTCCGGAGCCCGGGCGTCCTGCGCTATACCGGGCTCAACTGGGTTCGTCCTGGAATCATGTTGTTCGGTGCGTCGCCCTTGCGGGGCAAGACGGCCAGCGAGCTGGGCTTGCGACCGGCGATGTCTTTTGAGACCCGCCTGATTTCTGTGAAGGTTGTTCAGGCGGGCCAGCGGGTGGGGTATGGCGGTCAATGGGTCGCCCCGCGGACCACTGTTCTGGGTGTGGCAGCAGCGGGCTACGCCGACGGGTACCCCTGGCATGTGGGAGCCGGGACCCCGGTGGCTGTCAGGGGGCGGCTCGCGCCTCTGGTCGGCCGCGTATCGATGGACATGCTGACCTTAGACCTGACTGACGTACCCGGTGCCATTGCGGGGGACCGGGTTGTCCTCTGGGGAGATGGCCCGACAGTGGAGGAGGTTGCTGGTGCCTCCCGCACCATTCCCTGGACGCTGATGACTGGCATCAACCGACGCGTGGCAGTCCGCGTCGAGGCTGGAACGCCGCCGGACGAAGAGAGGTCCATGGCGGCCCGTTAGATCAGGAAGAACCCCATCTTGATGCCAATAATCTCGATGACGTCATTGTCGGAAAGCTTGCGAGCCTGGGGGCCAAGCTCCTGGCCATTGAGCTTTGGCTGATCCTTGTCTGACTTGTTCTCAACCTGCACCAGGTGATAGCCATCGGCGCGACGGGTAATCGCCACCACCTGCGCTCCAGGCCTTCCCAGCGTGGTCAGTGCTTTGCTGAGCGTAATCTCACGACCTGCGAACGACCCATTCAGAACCTGAACCTTCGCGATCGCCAGCGGCTTGGCGGCCGGTTCGGAGCCTGCGGGGCGAACGGCAGCCGGGCTGGGCGCAGCTCCGTTTGCGCCGGCTTTCGAATCCGAGTGCATACTGGCGGACAGGGCAGCCGCCTTGGCCAGTGACTCCATACCACCGGCCTGACGTTCAATCACCATCGTGCTGGCAAACTCGTCTTCCTCGTCTGCAGTCCCGTCCAGGAAGCGCAGCTGGTGGCGGCCCACGGTGACGACGTCACCGTTCTGCAGAGCGTGCTTCTTGATCAGCCGTCCGTTGACGTAGGTGCCGTTTGTGCTGTTCAGGTCCTCAAGGAACGAGTCATTGAGGATGTTGATGATCAGGGAATGGTGTCCGCTAATAGTGGGGTTATCGATCCGAATGTCATTGTCCTGGAGGCGGCCAACCGTGTACCGCTCCTTGGACATGTTGTATTCGGCGAGAACCTGTCCGTCGAGGCTTAGAAGCAGTCGTGCCATGACCGGAATTCCTGCCCAACATCAATGAAAGATGGGTTACTGGAGGACGCGTTACTGAAAGATGCGTCGAAACTGCGCGAACACGCTGGTCCTGGCCGGAAAAGGCTCGATAACCTGCGTAAGGATGACCGAGACATTGTCCTTGCCCCCGTGGTCGTTGCTAAGCTGGACCAACTGTTGACCTGCCATTTGAAGATTAGCACTAAAAGTGCTGATCGTTAAGTGAATATCCTCGTCCTCGACCATGTCGGGAAGTCCGTCCGAACAGAGCAGGTAGATATCACCTTCCTGGACCTCTACCTCCTGGACCTCGACCTGGACCGTGGTGTCCACGCCCAGAGCCCGGGTCACGTAGTTGCGATTGGTTGACCGCGCCGCCTCTTCCTGAGAGTAAAAGCCCCGGTCCACGAGTTCCTGCAGGAGGGAGTGGTCCATGGTCAACTGCTCGAAACGATTGCGGCGAAAGCGATACAGCCGGGAATCCCCC
>Ga0105047_10020510_pt1 | contig 10151 bp, 4 predicted proteins | sample MAT04_FD_78384 | JGI IMG/M metagenome (GOLD analysis project Ga0105047, IMG submission 78384) | Freshwater microbial communities from Lake Fryxell liftoff mats and glacier meltwater in Antarctica - MAT-04 (megahit assembly) | ecosystem: Environmental > Aquatic > Freshwater > Ice > Liftoff... | reverse complement strand
TGTCCGGTACCGAACCCTGGGCGGCGCGGGGTGCAAGGCTTGAAGGCCTTTGCCAGACCAGGCTGCCGTCGTCGGGGCGGATCACCCGTACAAACCGGTTCGTCACGACGTCCGCGTAATGGGAGCCTTCCACCAGCACTGAGGAGGCGTCGTTCGCCCAGTGGGCATAGCGGACATCGTTGTTGAACTCGGTCAGTTCTGTCATCTCCCGCAAATTCCCGTTTGGAAGCAATTCCCGGATGCGCGCGACCCTGGGCTTGGTGATGCTGGGGTGCGTCGCGGTCCGGTCCAGAGACTCAAGATGCAAAGCCAGAAGCCGACCCTGGCTGTCCAAAGCGAGTTGTTCCATGCGGCCCACCGGCAAGTTCCAATTGTTCGTCCGCAGTCCAGTGCGGGCGTCAATGAGCATGGCGTTCGTGCCTGCCATGAACGCGAACTGCGAGCCGTCGTGGCTGAAAGCCAAGTAGCTATTGCCAGCGTCGAAGGCGCCGCGCGGCATGTTGAAGACATGGCGAAGGTGTCCGCTGGGCATGTCCCAAAGACCCACCTGCCAAGCGTGCGACACCGCCGCGAGCGAATGACCATCGGGGGATAACCAAACGTGCGGCGCCGGGCTAGCGAGGCCGCGGAGGGTGCGGATGCCGCGTCCGTTAGCCAAGCCCCACGCGGCAGTCGTGGGAAGCCCATACCCTCGCGCCTGAGTGGTGGTGAGTTTCGTTCCATCGGCTGAGAATGCGATGCCGACGACGAAGTCCTCCGCAAGGGTCAATACGGTATCGCCGGTTGCGGTGTCACAGACGAAAGTCGGCGTTCGTCCTCCCGAGGCGAGCAGGGTTCCGTCCGGGCTGAAAGCGTGGGAATCTCGATTGTACTGAGATCCGCGGCACCGATTGCGCACTGTGCCGCCACGCACTTCCCAAATCACCACCCCGCCGCCGTCATCGCCGGAGGCGAGGAGCCATTGCGGTTCCGGGGCCGGGTGGAGCGGGTCGCGGACGTAGTCGCGGCCGAAGGCGAGGCTGCGGATGGGGAGGCGGCTGGCGCGAATCTGGGCCAACGGCTCCGTAGCCGCCGACGTCAGTCGGCGCTGATCGTTTTCTTCCACAGGCGAAGTTGGCGCGGACTCACGTCCGCGGCTACCCGGCGCAGGGGCGTCCGACGAGACGCGCTGCCCTACGTTGGAGACGCGCCAGACGGTGACTTCGCCGTCGTCGGTGCCGGCGGCGAGAAGGGAGCCGTCGGGGGTGAGGGCGAGGGCGGTGGTGGGGAAGGCGGCGGGCGGGCTTCGTAGCGGCGGCTCTGGCGAGCGCCGCTGTTCTGCGGCAGGGGAATTGGCGGCGCTCGCCAGAGACGCCGCTACGGGGAATAGGAGTCGCCCGGTCGTCCCGTCCCAGGCGGCCAGAAAGGGTTGACCGGCGATGTTGGTGCCGCTGGCCGCGACGAGGCTGCCGTCAGGTGTCATGGCGAGTGCGCTCAGGTTCGTGAATTGCCCGCCATTCGGGAGCGTGAAGAAACGGAGGCCGAAGGGTGGGGCGTTCGAACTTGGCGGTAGGGCAGACATTCCTGTCTGCCGGTTCACCGGGCTTGCTTGTCCGGCGTTGGTTCGGGCGACTGGAAAGTCGCCCGAACTGGCAGACAGGAATGTCTGCCCTACGGCGTTGGGTGGAAACGCCCACAGCGCGAGACGGTTGCTGGTATCAGCGGAGAATTGGACGGGCGTGCCGTCGGGCAGAAAGGCGACCGGCCCTTCGCCGGGGGCGGGGAAGGACGTCAGGTTGGTGGTTGTAAGATCGAGCAGGTGAGCCTTGCCGGGATCGGTGGTCTGGGAGCCCTCGGGCAGCGAACCGTAGAGGACGCGATTGCCGTCGGGGCTGCAAGCGACGGAGGAGCCGCCGATGCCGTTCGTTTGGTAGAGTAGATGGGCGTCGAGTCCGGCGAGGCTGGCGGCGGCCTGGCTTTGGAGGTTGGTGTTGAAGGGGGAATTCGTGGCGGCTTCGCTGGCCATTGGCCAGGCTTTGGAAGACCAACCTGCGGTGTGCGGCGGGCGGATGGCTTTTTCCAGTTCAAGCAGGGCGAGTCCACGCTGGACTTCCTCTGCTCGCGCGCTTGCTGCATTGGCCCGTTCCGCTTCGATTTGGGCCTGCGCCTTTAATGCCTGTTGATGGACGAGGTTGTGGCGGTGGAGGTGGTCCAGGGCCGAGGTGAGCGCCAGGCCGAGGCGGATGCATTCGGGGACGGGCAGCCGCCCAGCCGCGCGGATGCGGGAGGAGAGGGTGAGGGGGGAGTAGGTGTCCGGGTCGAGGATGGAGGATGGAGAAATGAGGATGGAGGGCGGCTGTGCGCTGCCATCCTCCATCTTCGATCCTCCATCCTCGCCCGGTGCCGGGGCCGGATCGGCCAGTCCCATGACGTAGTAGAACCAGTCGTCGGCAGGGCTGCGACCGACTTGGAGGATGTCCACGAAGCCGTCGTGGGTGCGGGAAATCGGCTCGAAGTTCAGGAGGCCGGTGAACTCGCGGTCGTAATCGCGCTGGCCTTTCATCCGGTCGCGGTACACGACCTTGACGGCGCGGTAGAGGCCGAGGGCGTTGCGGGCAAGCCAGACTTCGCCAAAGCCGCAGCGGTCAAGGAAGCGCAGTATCTCGTGGTCGGGTATGGCGGGCGGGGCGGGTGGCGCGGCGCCGTCGCCTGTTGGACCGGGTGGCGGCGACGGTTGCATGACGCAAGCAATCCGGAAAGCTCACTGCCCGAATGCACGCCGGAACTCAACGACGCCGCGTCGCGCGTCAGGCGAACTGCCGGCTGCCTTCAGAATGAAGTCTCCAAGCCCGCCAAAAGGGCTGGGGCCAGGGCGGTGAATGGTCCCGTCCCGGGGAGAAACGAGGCCTGTGATCGCAAACCGTAACTGCCGGCAGGAACGCTCGGCTGTCGCGCTTCGGCACCCCCGCCCAGCGACGCCGCAAACAAGACAGCGCCCGGCCGATCGCTCGGCGGGCGCTGTGAACGAAGGTTGTTTCCGGCGACTACTTGGGCGGGCCGGCGGGAGCCGCGGGGGCGGCGTTGGAAGCCGGCTTGGGCACGACCACCGGCGTGGCAGTCGTCGCGACCGGGGCCGTCGCCGGCACGGTGGCAGGCGTCTCGGCGGTGGGTTTCGGCGGAGTGGGGGTGGAGAGGGGCGGGGTCGCGGGCAGCGGCACGACGGGGGCGGCGATGTCCTTTTGGAGCGCCTTCTCGAACTCCGTCCTGTTGCGGTGATAGTACCGGCCCTGGAGGACGCCCAGCACAATGCACAGCACGAAGAACATGACGGCGGCGTACTTCGTGGCCTTGGTCAGCACGTTGCCGGAACCGGCGCCAAAGAGCGCATCGGCGGCACCGCCCCCGAAGGCCAGGCCGAGGCCGGCCTCCTTCTTGGGCAGTTGAATGAGTACGAGGAGGACGAGTGCGATGCAGGTGAGCACCAGCGCGGCAGTTAGTAATCCAATGAAGAATCCCATGATGTTTGGCTAGATGGAGTGCTTGATAATATCGGCAAAACTGCGGACTTCAAGCGCCGCGCCGCCGACCAGTGCGCCGTCCACGTCCGGTTGGCCCATCAGTTCGCGGGCGTTGCTGGGCTTCACGCTGCCCCCGTACTGGATGCGGACCTTGCGGGCGGTGGCGTCATCGAACACCGCCGCGAGCGTCTGGCGGATGAAGGCGTGGGCGTCCTGCGCCTGCTGCGTGGAGGCGGTCTTGCCGGTGCCGATGGCCCAGACCGGCTCGTAGGCGACGACCGTTTCCTCCATCTGCTCCTTCGTCAAGCCGGCGAGGCTGCCGCGGACCTGGGTGTCCAAGACCTTTTCCATCAAGCCACCTTCGCGCTCGGCGAGGGTCTCGCCGACGCAGACGATGGGCTTGAGGGAGGCGGCGTGGACAGCGGCGGCCTTCTTGGCGATGAGCGCGTCGCTTTCTTTTTGATATTGGCGGCGCTCGCTGTGGCCGAGGATGACGTAGCGGACGGAGAATTCCTTGAGCATCACGGCGGCAATTTCGCCGGTGTAGGCGCCGACGCCCTGCTCGCTCATGTTCTGCGCGCCGAGGCGGAGGTTGGAATCCATGATCGCTTTGGAAACGGACTCGAGGGCGGTGGAGGGCGGGCAGACGACGATGTCCACTTCCTTCACGCTGGCGAGTTCGCGCTTGAGGCCGTCCACCAAGGCAAGGGCCTCGGCGACGGTTTTGTTCATCTTCCAGTTGCCGGCGATGATGAGTTTGCGGTCTTTGTTCATGCTTGGTTCAGTTTCAAATTCAAAGGGGGTGAAATCGGCCTGTGCTCGACTCAGTGGCTGCAGCCGCAGCCGCAGGATTTCTCGGTCAACGCCATGACGCCGGGGAGCGGAAGGCCTTCGAGGAACTCGAGGCTCGCGCCGCCGCCGGTGCTCATGAAAGTCACCTTGTCACCGAGCTTGGCTTTGTTCAGCGCTTTCACGCTGTCGCCGCCGCCGATGATGCTCTTGGCACCCTGCGCGGTGGCGTCCACGACGGCCTGGGCCACGGCGTTGGTGCCGGCGCAGAACAACTTGTTCTCGAACAAGCCCATCGGGCCGTTCCAGAGGATGGTCTTCGCCTGGGCGATCTCGGCGGTAAAGAGCTTCACGGTTTCCGGTCCGATGTCGAGGCCGGCCAGGCCATCGCCGATGGTGCCGCCGCTGACCGTCTGCGGGTTCTGCCAGTCAATGATCTGCTTGCCGCGCTTGTCGAGCTTGTCGGTGCGCACCAGCGTGGCCACGACGTCGTCCACCGGCAGGAGGAACTTCACGCCGCGCGCCGCCGCCTTGGCGAGGGCGGCCTTGGCGGTGGCGACCTTGTCGGGCTCGTTCAAGGAAGCGCCCACTTTGAAACCCTGCGCCAGGCGGAAGGTGTAAGCCATCGCGCCGCCAATGAGAATCGTGTCCGCCTTCTCCAGCAACCGGTCAATCACCTGGATTTTGTCGGAAACTTTCGCGCCACCCAGGATCACCACAAAGGGACGAACCGGCTTGTCCAGTTCCTCGCCGAGAAATTTCAGCTCGCGCTCCATGAGCAGACCGGCCGCACAATCACCATCGCGACCGCCCACGATGCGCGCTACGCCTTCCGTCGAGGCGTGCGCGCGGTGGGCGGAGCCGAAGGCGTCGTTCACGTAAATGTCCGCCACGCGGGCCAGTTTCTCGGCGAAAATGGGCTGGTTCTCCTCCTCCTCGGGATAAAAGCGAACGTTCTCCAGCACCAGCACGTCGCCGGGTTGCATGGCCCCGACCGTCTGCTCGACCTTTTCGCCGATGCAATCGTCCACGAAGGCCACTGGGCGGCCCAGCATGTCGGCCAGCTTGGCGGCAACGGGGCGGAGTGACAGGGAGGCGTCGCGGCGGCCCTTGGGGCGACCGAGGTGCGAGGCGAGGATGAGCTTGGCGCCTTTGGAGATCAGTAGGTCGAGAGTGGGGAGGGTTTCCTTGATGCGCGTGACATCGGAAACGACCCATTGCCCGCCCTGCTCTTCCAGGGGCACGTTGAAATCCACCCGGACAAACACGCGTTTGCCGGCCACATCGAGGTCTTTGACAGTGAGTTTGGCCATAAAGTCAGGAAAGAAAAACGAGCGCGGAGGATAGGGAAGCGCCTCGGGGAGTCAAAGTGTTTCCCGGCCTTTTCCGCCGGTTCGGCGCATCCCGAAGTTGTCGGTGCGTGGCTTTGTGGAGAGACGCGGGGTGACGCGGCAGCGCTTGGAGTGCGTCCGGCTGGCCGGCGCTTTTCGACTACGCACCGCATCCGAAAGCGGGAGCAAGCTCCCGCACTCCAAACGCTTCGCGCGGTCCAACCCGCCATGCTTGCCGACAACCGGCGGAGGCACTGCCGCCGGTTTCACACGGCGGCCCGAACTCCGATGCAGCCGAGGCCCGGATGCCAGCGGGGCAGTTGCGGTCGCGCGTCCAGCGTGAATTTCCCCGGAGCCGCAGCCCGGCTTTGCGCCGGCCGGGAGACGCGCGTGCCGCCGCCGGCGGGGCTTGCGCTTGGGCTACACCGCCGCGGCCACGAGATCGCCGACCGCCGTGGTGCTGTGGCCCATCTTGCCGGCGGCGAGCGACTGGATCTTGGTGTTGATCACCTGCACGACCGCGTGCTCGATGGCCGCGCCGGCCTGCGCTTCGCCGAGGAAATCGAGCATCATGCCGGCGGCGTTGATGGCGGCCAGCGGATTGATGACGTTTTGCCCGGTGTACTTCGGCGCGCTGCCGCCCATGCACTCGAACATCGAGGTGCCGTCGGGGTTGATATTCCCGCCCGCCGCCACGCCCAGGCCGCCCTGGATCATTGCCGCGAGGTCCGTGATGATGTCGCCAAACATGTTGTCGGTGACGATCACGTCGAACCACTCAGGGTTCTTCACGAACCACATGCAAATGGCGTCCACGTGGGCGTAATCGGTCTTCACGGTGGAGAAATTCGGCGCCATTTCCTGGAACCCGCGATACCAGAGGTCGAAGGCATAGGTAAGCACGTTGGTCTTGCCGCAGAGGGTCAGTTGCGCGGTCTGGCCGGCGGCGACCTCCTCGGGCTTGAGCCCTTTCCACGGCTTGCCGGCGCGCTGCTTGCGGGCCAGTTCGAAGGCGTATTTGAGGCATCGGTCCACGCCGCGGCGGGTGTTGATGCTCTCCTGCACCGCGACTTCGTGGGGCGTGCCCTTGAAAAGATTTCCGCCGGCGCCGGCGTAGAGGCCCTCGTTGTTCTCGCGCACGACGACGAAATCAATGTCCGCCGGGGTCTTGTCCTTCAGCGGACAGTCCTGCACGCGGTAGAGGCGCACGGGGCGGAGGTTGATGTATTGCTCCAACTCGAAGCGCAGGCGCAGCAGGATGCCTTTCTCCAGAATCCCCGGCTTCACGCCCGGATGCCCGACGGCACCGAGGTAGAGGGCCTTGAACTTGCGGAATTCCGTGACGGCGCTGTCGGGCAGGACTTCGCCGGTCTTCAGGTAGCGGTCGCCGCCAAAGTCGAAGGGATGCCAGTTGAGCTGGAAGCCGAACTTGCGCGCGGCGGCTTCAGCCACCTTGAGGGCTTCACGGGTGACTTCCGGGCCGGTGCCGTCGCCGGGGAGAACTGCGATGTCGTAGGATTTCATGGTTTTCAGGGCGAAATTGGGAGGGCGGAAGCTAGGCGAGGCGGCGGGGACGGCAAGGGAATTTCCCGGCGGCGCGGGGGGGCCAACCGTCGGCTCAGCCCGCGAACAGTTCCTGGATTTCCTCCCAGGTCAGCGCCGCGACGAATTGCTCCTCGCCGCCGAGCGTCGCGCGGATGACGTCGCGCTTGCGCTGCTGCAACTGGAGGATCTTTTCCTCGACCGTGCCGCGCGTGATGAGCTTGTAGCTCGTCACCACGCGCGTCTGGCCGATGCGATGCGCGCGATCCGTGGCCTGATCTTCCACCGCCGGATTCCACCAGGGATCAAAATGAATCACGGTGTCCGCGCCGCTGAGGTTCAAGCCCGTGCCGCCGGCCTTGAGGCTGATGAGGAAGACCGGCACCTGCGAGCCTTGGAAGCGCCCCACCACCGCGCCGCGATCCGTCGTCGAGCCATCGAGGTAGCAATACTCCACGCCCTCCGCGTCGAGGCGTTGGCGGAGGAGCGTCAACATGCTCACGAACTGGCTGAACACGAGCACGCGATGCCCGCCATCCAGGACTTCTTCGAGCAACTCGCCAAAGAGGTCGAGCTTGCCGGAAGCGGTCGCGGGGTCGGTGTTTTCGAGCTTGAGCAGGCGCAGATCGCAGCAGGCCTGGCGGAGGCGGAGCAGGGCGTTGAGCGCCAACATGCGGCTCTTGCCGGAGTTGGGCTCGGCATTGAGGACTTCCGTGCGACTGGCCTCCATGAGCTGCTGATAGACGGCGCGCTGGTCGTCGGTGAGTTCGCAGAAGGAAGTTTGCTCGAGCTTCGCGGGCAGGTCTTTGGCGACGTCGCGCTTGAGCCGGCGCAACAGGAACGGCCGCAGCCGCCGACTGAGCCGGGCTTGCGTCGCGGCGTCCTGTCCGCGGGTGATCGGCCCTTCGTAGCGCTCACGGAAATCTTTCGCGGTGCCTAGATAGCCCGGCATGAGGAAGTCAAAGATGGACCAGAGATCGAGCACGGAATTCTCCAGCGGCGTGCCGGTGAGCACGAGGCGGTGCCGCGCGCGGATGGCCTTCACGGCCTGGGCGTTCTGGGTCTGCCGATTCTTGATGTGCTGCGCCTCGTCGAGGATCACGGTGTCGTACTCGATGGCGCGATGCTTCTCCAGGTCGCGCCGGATGAGCGCATAACTCGTGATGACGAGATCGCTGTGCGGAATCTGGTCAAACAGCGCGTGCCGCTCCGGCCCATGCAAGGCAAGCACGCGCAAACCCGGCGTGAACTTGCGCGCCTCGGCGACCCAGTTGAAGACCAGGCTGGTGGGGCAAACGACCAACGTGGGACAGGCGTCGCGCCGGTCTCCATTTTCCTTGGTCACTTGCTCAGAGACAGGTGCGACGCCGGTCCCACTGTGGAGCAGCGCCAGCGTTTGCAGCGTCTTCCCCAGGCCCATTTCATCGGCGAGGATGCCGCCGAAACCGTTCTCGCGCAGGAAACGCAGCCAGGCGACGCCTTCCTTCTGATAAGGCCGCAGGACGTTCTCCAACTCGCCGAGCGGCGGACATTCAAGACGCGTTTCGCCAGCCTGCTGTCGCGCACGTTCGCGCCAGGCGGCAGGTGCCTGCGCCTGCCAGCCCTGCTGCCGCAGCGTGGCCTCGACGAAGCCCGCCTGTGTCTGCGCAAGCCGATAGCGGCCGTCGCGCTGCTCGGGCGCGCAGTCGAGCAAGACCTCCTGCAACTCCTCGACCGCGCCGGTATCAATCAAAGCGAACTTGCCGTTGCGCAGCCGCGTGTGGCTCTGCCCGGCGAGCAGCAGCCGCTGGATTTCTGCCGCGGAAAATTTCTGCCCGTCGCCCGACTCGAACCCGACGCTGAAATCAAACCACTGCACGCCGGAAGAAGTGATTTCAAACTTCGGCTCGATGCGCTCGACCTTGTGCCGCGTGCTGTGTTCGAGGCGTTCTTCAAGCGTCACCTGCCACTCTTTTTGCAGGCGCGGGAATTCGCGGGCAAGGAAGTTCAGGACGCCGTGTTCGCCCGTGAGCCGGTAACGCCCGTGGTCATCCGGCCCGGTGAAACCCACGCGCAACAGCCGGCCCAGAGCGGCCTGTTCGGAAGCGAGATCGCGCGTCGAGTAGCGCGTCGGCGACGCCGGGTCCGGCAACCACAGGCTCTCGTCGGACGCTGTGACGCCGACGGTCATGATGCGCGGACCGTAGGCGCACTGGAGTTGGGCGGCCAGCACTGCGAGTCCGCCGGCGAGATGCAGCAGGAAACGCGGCGGCTGCGGTTCCAGCGTGAAATCCTCCAGCCGGAAGTTCGCCTCCACGCCGCCGCTGCTCTGAAGCTGCGGCCAGTCGCGGCTGAGGAATTGCGGCACCTGCTGCCGGCCAAAGCGGAGCGGTGCGCGCAACACGCCCCGGCACGCTTCCGGGAGCGCGGTCGGCTGAAAGGTATTTTCGTGAAAGGCCCAGCGCTCCTCGATCAGCAGCGGCGGCTTCGTGCCGGGCTTCAGCGCGAGGACGATTTCCCCGCTGCCTTCGAGCGTCGCCTCGAGCGGCAGCGGCCAGGGCGTCGGGCTGACGGTGACTTCCGCCGACTTGCCGACGCTCAGACGCGGATGGCCAGCCAGCTTCGGAAGCATTTCCGCAAAGTCCTTCGTGCCGAGCACCAGCAAGGCCGGCGTGTCGCCGCCGGCGATTTGCTCAGCAGCGTCCAGCAGGGCGGCGTCCAGCGGCGCGAAACTGAAACTCCTCCCCGTCGGCAAGGCGTTGAGCGGCGTGCGTCCGCCGCGCCAGACCGCCTCGAAACACAGCATGACTTTGCCGCGCTCCAGGGCGGCCGCGAGGTTCGGCGGGAAGATGACGTGCATCTCCGCTGGTTCGACCCCGGGGCCGGGAGCAGCGCGCTGAATTTGTTTTCCCGCGGCTCGCGGTCGTGCCGCAGCGGACGTGGGGACAGAGCCAGAGCGCGCGGACTGGGCTTCCGCCGCCTCCCGCTCGCCGCGCCGCAAATGATGCAGACC
>Ga0105047_10020508_pt1 | contig 10152 bp, 13 predicted proteins | sample MAT04_FD_78384 | JGI IMG/M metagenome (GOLD analysis project Ga0105047, IMG submission 78384) | Freshwater microbial communities from Lake Fryxell liftoff mats and glacier meltwater in Antarctica - MAT-04 (megahit assembly) | ecosystem: Environmental > Aquatic > Freshwater > Ice > Liftoff... | reverse complement strand
GGTTACAACCAGACCGTTGCCACCGGATACGGCAATCCGCTCGCGGGCCGGCAGGCCTGGAGCGGAAACAGCGGCGGGTATGTCACTACCACGGCCAACCTGCCAGCAATCGCGGCGGGCAAGTCAGTCCGTTTGCGCTGGCGTTTAGGGAGCGACAACAGCACCGCCGCCCTAGGTTGGTATGTGGACACCATTGCAGTGTCCGATGGTTACGCCTGCTGCGTCGGTGCCCCCGCCCCGATTGTGTCCACCCTCGCGGCCACCGCCGTGACGAACACCACCGCCACGCTTAACGGCTCCGCCAATCCGAATGGCTCCGCCGCCATCGGCTACTTCCAGTGGGGGACCACCACGAGCTATGGCAGCAACACCGTGCCGGTGAATCTCGGCAACGGCACCTCGGCGGTGGTCCTGACCAGGGCACTCAGCGGACTGACTCCGGGCGTGACTTATCACTACCGCGCCGCTGGCAGCAACAGCACCGGCGTCGTCTATGGCGCTGACCTGACCTTCACCACCCCGGTGCTGCCGTCCGGGCCAACGGTCACTACCGTGGCGGCCTCCGCCGTAACGAAGAACTCCGCCACGCTCAACGGCTCCGCCAATCCCAACGGAGCGGCGACCATCGGTTTCCTCCAATGGGGGACCAACACCAGCTATGGTGCCAGCAGCGCGCCGGTGAACCTGGGCAGCGGCACAGCGGCGGTGCCTTTCTCCACCCCGCTCACCTGGCTGACTGCCGGCGTCACTTATCACTTCCGTGCGGCTGCCAGCAATGTCGCGGGCGTCGTCTATGGCAATAACATGACCTTCACCACGCCGGTGGTTTACACCCCGCCCGTCAGCACCTTCACTGGCGGCGATGCCGGCGAGGGACTCGATCTGCAGGGCTCCTTTGCCTATGCGGTCAATGTCGGCGGCAACGGCGCGCCTGGCTTGATAGGGAATGCCAATTTCACCACCGACTCCTCCGCCGGCGTCAGCCTCACCGCGCCGGGTGGGGCCATCAGCACGCTCGACGACTGGGCCGCGCCCAGTTTCGGCGCGACGGCCAATGACGACCGCCTCGAGCTGGCGATGCGCTCCATCCGCTTCTGCAACTGGCCCACCAAACTCATTGTCAATCTGGGCAGTCTCCAGGCCGGACGCAGCTACAAGCTGCAATTGCTCTTCATCGAGCAATGCTGCGACCGAGTCTTCGATGTGAAGGTCAACAGCGCCACCGTCGCCACCGCATTCCGCCTCCTGGACTTCGGTCCCTTCGGGACGCCACTGGCCGTCACGCACACCTTCACCGCCACCGGCAGCACCGCGCTCATCGAACTGGGCGGCGGCACGATCCCCGCCGGCCGCGACGGCAATCCCACGCTCTCCGCCTTCACCCTGGAGGATTTGGGGGCCGCAAACCCCAACACGCTCAAGATCGCCCGCTCGGGCGGCAGCGCGGCCGTGTCCTGGCCCGCCGGCCTCCGCGGTGTGTTGCAGGAACGGACGAACCTCACGGCGGGCACCTGGACTTATTCGCCGAGCGGCACGACCAACCCCATCACCCTCGCAGCCACCGGGCCGGCCAAGTTCTATCGCCTGGTGGTGTCACCGACGAACGACAATTTCGCCGGTCGCACCGTGCTCACCGGCGCGCCGATCAACCAGACGGCCTCGAACGTCGGCGCCACGAAGGAAGCCAGCGAGCCAGCCCACGCCGGCAACGCGGGTGGTCGCTCCCTGTGGTGGTCCTGGACCGCGCCAGCCAACGGGCCAGTGACCGTCTCGTTGGCGGGCAGCAGCTTCGACACGACACAGGGCGTCTATACTGGCACCGCAGTCACTGTGCTCACGATGGTGGCGCAAAATGACGACTACGACGGGAATCTCTACAGCCGGGTCACCTTCACCGCGACCGCAGGCGTCACCTACCAGATTGCCGTGGATGGCTACAACAATGACCCCGCGCTAGGCGGGGCCGAGGCTGGCACCATCCAGTTGAACATAACCCAGTAATCGTGGGCGTCCGCCGGGCGGGGCTGAACCTCGGCCTCGCGGTCGAGATCCCGCCCGGCTCCGGTCAGTACCAATTCACCGATTCACAGGCGGCGAGCAATGCCCGACGCTTGTGACGCGTGCATACGCCGTACTGCGCCGGTGTGGTGGCGCAGGCAGCTTGCCTCTGTGGTTCGCACAAGCTGGAAGCCCAGGCCGCACCGCTGCCCGCGCTTCCGCCGGTGCAGGGTCGCCATGCGCGGTTCTGGGATCGTTGAGACCTCCCTCAAACCGGCAACCCCAGCGCGCGCATTGCGGCGAGAGACTTGGCTGGGTTTTCTTGCAGAATGACTTGCCAGCCACGGGCGGCACCCGCCGCTATGTTCTCCTCTCGATCGTCGAGATACAGCAACTCAGCGCCGCGCAGGCCACTCAGCGCCTCGACTATCTCATAGAGCTTTGCTTCCGGCTTCATCGCCGCGTGCTCGTAAGAGTAGATATACCCATCGAAATTCGCAAAGAACGGGAATCGCGCGCGGATATGCTCGACGGCGAGGATGTTAGTGTTCGAGAAGATATAGGTCGGAAAACCTGCGGCCCGGAGCTTAGTCTGAGCGGCTATCATCTCCGGCAGCTCACTGAAGATATCAGAAAAATAATCCACGAATTCGACATAAGTGCCCTGGAAGCCGGTCAGCCGCTTGGCCGCATCGAAGAATTGCTGCGGGGTGACTCGGCCTTTCTCAAACTGGACCAGCGGATCGCCTTGAAGGAACTTAGCGAGCAACACTGGCACAGGCAGCGAGCAACGCGCCGCAAACCGGCGGGCAGCGCGCGGCCAGTCGAAGTCCACGAGCACTTTGCCGAGGTCGAAGATGATGGCTTGGGGGAGCATGAGGAGGGTTGTGCGGGGCGTATTCCGTATTGCGTGCTGCCGAGTCGGCGGCCTTGCTATATTTCGCGGCGGCCTTCGAGGGCGCGGCTGAGGGTGACTTCGTCGGCAAATTCCAGCCCGCTGCCGGCCGGCAGCCCGTGGGCAATGCGGCTGACCCGCAATCCCGCGCGGGCGAGGCGCTTGGCCAGGTAAAACGTGGTCGCGTCACCCTCCACGTCGGTGCCGAGGGCGATGATGACTTCCTGGATTGGCTCGGTGCTAAGCCGGCGCTCGAGCGCGGCGATGTGCAGGTCTTCCGGCCCGACGCCGTTGAGCGGGGAGATCTTGCCGCCCAGGACGTGATAACGCCCGCGGAACGTGTGGGACTTCTCCAGGCTCAAAATGTCCGTGGCCCGCTCGACGAGGCAGATGATGCTGGCGTCGCGTCGCGGGTCGGCGCACAGCGGACAAGGATCGGCCTCGGTGAGCGCACCGCAGACGGAACAGGTGCAGATGCGCTCCTTGGCCCGCAGCAGGCTCTCGGCGAGCCGGCGCACCGCAGCCGCCTCTGACTGGACCAAATGCAGCGCCAAGCGCTCCGCCGAGCGCGGGCCAATGCCCGGCAGATGTCGGAGTTCGGCCACCAACTCGGCCAGCGGCGGCGGGAGGGAGGACATTGGGGGAACGTGATACGTTATACGTGATGCGTATTGCGTGACCAGACTCCGCGCACCACACGGGTCACGCATCACGCCCGCCTACATCCCCGGCAGTCCCATGCCCGAGGTCAGCCGGCCCATCTCGCTGTTGGCGACTTCGCGGGCTTTGTCTTGCGCCTGCTTGATCGCGCTGAGGAGCATGTCCTCGAGCAATTGCGCGTCCGCGGGGTTCAGCGCCTGCGGGTCCACCTTGATCGCGGTGATGTTGCCATCGCAACTCGCGGTGACCTTCACCGCGCCGCCGCCGGACGTGGCCTCGACGCTGCGCTGGGCGAGTTGTTCCTGGATTTTGCCCGCCTCTTGCTGGGCGCGGGCGACTTGCTTCATCAATTTGCCGATGCTGGACATGGTAATGGGTTCTCGGTTTTCAGGTTCTCAGGTTGAAAGTTGTCACGGTCGTCGCGTCGTGGCGGCGGCGCGGGCAGAGAATAGCGCAAGAACCGGGCAGGCGGTAAGGCGGAAATAGTTGTGCGGTTGGGATGGAAGCGCTTTTCCGGATGGCAAGACAGCGATGCAAAGCATTCAGAACCACCACCTCAAACGCTCGCCGATCCACTCCCACGCCGACTCGCCTCAGTGACCGCAGGCGAACGCTGTGACCAGCGTCACGGCTGTCACCATCACAATCGCCGTCCACAATTGCTCGAACAACCCCCAAGCCACGTAAGCGCCGAGAGCGGCACCGAAGACCAGGCCAACCCCAAAGTGCATCCAATAGCGATGCGGGCCGGCGACGTAATCCCCGTGTTGTTTCATGGCCGCGCGCCGGTTTGTTTCTGCCTCACCCCCGCACATCCACGATGCGGCCCTTGAAAATCTCCAATGCTTCCTTGATAAGCGGGTCGTTCTTGAAATCGTCCTTCGGGAGGCTGGTGCTGGCAGGCTTGGCGGCTGGATTCCGTGGGGGCCGTGCAACCCACGCTGGCATCGACCGCAACCGTGTTCACCCGCCACCCCGCGAACCGCTGTGTTCATGCGGCTTGGCGCAGCTTGACCCGATCATTTCCAAGCCCCACCTTTTTCTCCATGAACTGGACTGAACGCATCTCCGTTGACCCAACCGTCTGCCACGGCAAGGCCTGTATCCGAGGAACCCGGGTCATGGTGTCCGTGGTGCTCGACAACTTGGCGGCGGGCCTCAGCACGGCTGACCTTGTCCGCAGCTATCCGTCACTCCAACCCGACGATGTCGCCGCGGCGATGGCTTATGCGGCCGAACTTGCCCGTGAACGCGTGCTGCCGACGCCAATGGGAGTGGCGGCATGAAGTTTAAGTTGGATGAGAACCTCCCCGCGGAGGTGGGCGTCCAGCTTCGTCGGGAGGGCCACGACGCCCATTCCGTCTTCGACGAAAATCTGCGCGGCGGTTCCGATCTGTCCATCGCAAAGGTTTGTCAGGACGAGCAACGCATTCTCATCACACTTGATTTAGACTTCGCCCACCTAACGAACTATCCGCCGCATGACTACCCAGGCATCATTGTCTTGCGGTTGGCGCGTCAGGACCGGGCAATAGTGCTGGCCATCATCCCGCGCATTCTGACTCTGCTCCAGGCCGAACCCATTGCACAGCGGCTCTGGGTGGTGGACAACAGCCGGACCCGAATCAGGGGAGAGAGCTAACCGTAGCCGACAAACGGAGAGGGCTTTGATCGAAGCCGGGGCGCATCGAGGCAGGAAATCAGGAAGGTGGCTTTGGCGGCGCTGCATTAACCACCGTTGGCATTGGGGACGAAATTCTCTGCCCGAAAAACCGGACCTCACCCCCGCACATCCACGATGCGGCCCTTGAAAATCTCCAATGCTTCCTTGATGAGCGGGTCGTTCTTGAAATCGTCCTTCGTCAGACTGGTACTTGCGAGCTTGGCGGCGGGTTTGGGCGCGGGCTTGCCATTCGTGGGGGACGCGGCGGGCGCTTCGGCTTTGGCGGGCGCGGCAACTGGCGCGGCGGACCAGCCTTCCGGGCGCTCCGCCTGGATGAACTTCACCTGGGTCTGCGGGTGGCCTAGTTCGCGCAGCTTGGTTTGGAGCAGCGTGTGCGTCTTCGGCACGTCCAGCAGGTTCAGATGATCCGCGAATTCGGGATCGAGGCCGAACGTGAAGGTGCGTCCGTCGAACGCGACCGGGTGGGTCTCCTTGAGGTAGCTGGCCGTGAAGGGACTGGCGCGTCCGGCGGCCTCGACCACGGCGGACCAAAGGGCGTTGAGGTCGGTGGCGGGAATGGCGGCTGACGCAGGCGGCGGCGGTATGCTTGGCGGGGCAGGCGGAGTAGCTAGTTTGGGTGCTGGCGCGGCGGGGCGGGGCTGAGGCTGGCTTGCCGCTGGTGCGGCGGCAGGCACAGCGGGAGGACTGGAACTAACAGGCAGGCTGCCGGTTCCACTAGCAGGCCCGACTTGATCGCGTAGTTGGCGGAGTTGCTTCAACACCGTGTCCAGGCTGACGGCGTTGCGGGCCTCAATGGCTTTGAGCAGAGCGACTTCGATCAGAATCTTCTTGGAAGCGGCGTCGCGCAGGCGGCCTTCCGTGTCGGAAAACACCTCCATGATGCGCGTCAACGCGTCCGTGGTGACGGCTTCGGACTGGGCCTTGAGCGTGGCACCTTCGGACTCGGAGATTTCCAGCAGGCCGACGTCGCCGCCGGAAACCTTGAAGAGCAGCAGATTGCGGAAATGGCCGAGCAAGTCAGCGAGCAAGCGGCCGAGATCCTTGCCGTGGCGGGCGAGTTCGGCGAGTTGACGCAGCGCCGGTTCGGCCTGGCCGGCGAGGATGGCGCGGGTGATTTCCAGCACTTGCGATTGCGAAGTGAGGCCGAACATCGAGAGCACGTCCGCCTCCTCGATGCCTTCGCCGCAAAAGCTGATGAGCTGGTCCAACGCGGACTCGGCATCGCGCATCCCGCCGTCGGCGCCGCGGGCGATGGCCAGCAGCGCCGGCTCGTCAATGCGCACCTTCTCCTGCCGCGCGATGTGGCCCAGATGCTGGACGATGAGCGCGGTGGGGATGCGTCGCAGGTCGAAGCGTTGGCAGCGGGAAAGAACCGTCGCCAGCACTTTCTCCGGGTCCGTGGTGGCGAACATGAACTTCACATGCGCCGGCGGCTCTTCGAGGGTTTTTAGCAGCGCGTTGAACGCCGCCGTGCTGAGCATGTGAACCTCGTCAATGATGTAGATCTTGTACTTCGACGAGGCGGGGACGTATTGCACCGTCTCGCGCAACTCGCGGACCTGCTCGACGCCGTTGTTGCTCGCGCCGTCAATTTCCATCACGTCCATCGAGCGCCCCTCGGTGATCTCGACGCAACGCGGGTCGGCGTCGTCGAAATCCACCTTGGGGCCGTCGGTGCAGTTGAGGCACTTGGCGAAGATGCGGGCGACGGTCGTCTTGCCGGTGCCGCGCGGGCCGCAGAAAAGGTAGGCGTGGGCGATGCGCTGCTGGGCGATGGCGTTGGCGAGCGTCTGGGTGACGTGCTCCTGGCCGACCACATCGCTGAAGCGCTGCGGGCGGTACTTGCGGGCGATGACCTGATAACTCATGGGATTACGGAATGTGGAACGTGGAAGCGGGGAAGTAGCGAAACGGCGAAGGGGTGAAACGGCGAAACGGCGAATCGCCGTCTCTCCGTCTCTCCGTTTCTCCCGCTCCAGAATCCGCGATCCGCATTCCCAATTCCGCATTGAAAAGGGGATGCCAGGGTGACCACGGCGGATGCGGAGCAAACTGCCGTTGCTGCCTTCCGGCCCTGGCGGGGTTCGTAAGTCCACATTCCATGGGCCCTGGCCCGGCCAGTGTGACCGAGCGCCCCCGCAGCGGCAAGCGCGGAGCGCGCGGACGCTGTCTGCTTGTTGCGGAACGGGCGCAGGGGTAGCTTGCCCGCGTGAAACTGCGGCTGGAAATCCGCCTGGCCGCATCGTCAAACGCCCTGTGAACCCCACCATCCCTTCCGCGCAAATCTCCGGCGCCGTCCTCGTCCGCCACGAAGGCCACACGCCGCGCGAACGCAGCGCCTGCGGCTGGCGCGACCGACTCATCAGCCGCGAAGATGCCGGCCTTGCCCCCGCCGCCTGGGCCCACGCGGTGGACATGGACGGCGGGCGGCTTCACTACCACCGCCGTTCGACCGAGCTTTACTACGTGCTGGAGGGCGCCGGCTGCGTGCTGCTGGACGGCGTCGAACACCCAGTAGCCAAGGGGTCGCTCGTCCACATTCCGCCCGGCGTGGTGCACGGCGCCCGGGGACGGATGCGCGTGCTGGTGGTCGGCATCCCGGACATCGCGGACGATGATTATTTTGAGGCCCCGGAAGGCAGCCGCAGCGTTGTACACGGGCGAGCACGGTCGGCCTGTGACGTTGCGTGAAGGGAACCAAACCCCGCGCCATCCGGTTTCAGGAGAACGAAAGCATGCCCCCCATTCACCGCGAAGCGATGCCACGTCGCCGAACTCGCCTCCCGGCCACGCCCTTGATGCTCTTGGCTCTGGCAGTGCTGCTTACCGGCTGCGTCTGGACGCGTCTGCTGGCGCTCAAGAATCAACTCGCCGAGTTCGACCGCTACGTGCGGGTCGAGGATCGGGACGGCCTGACGCTGCACTTCAAGAAACCAGTGCTCTACTCGGAGGACGTGCTGTTCCTGATGGAATTGGAGCCGACGCGGCGGGTCACCAACGGAACCAGCCAGACGTGGTTCTGGACGTTCCGCAAGCTTCCCTCGCCCACCAACGCCGAGGCGGGCGACTTCGACCTGACCTTCTCCACCGCGATGGTCAGCAACCGGCTTGCGGGCATCACGCTGAGCGAGCGCTTTCTCGCGTCCATCCCCAAACCGCTCCTGCTGGGCGCGCTGCGCTCCTTCGGCAAGGCCGAGGTGGACCGGAAACGGCGCTCGGCCACGATGCGCTGGGCGGACCGCGGCCCTGGCGACGACTGGCAATCCCTCAGTCGCGGCGCGGTGACACGGTTGCTGGGGGCACCCTATTCCGTCTCCGCCTCGAATGAAACCAGCACCTGCCTCTACCGCTACCGGCTGGATTCGCCCTCGCTCAAGACCAACCAATCGCTGCCGGCGCGCGTGCGTTTCAGCTTCCGCGACGCCACGGACAAACTGACCCGCGTGGAAGCAGCGTACGGCAATTTCAAGATCGCCTACAACCCGGAGTCAGTGAAATCGGGCCAGCCCTGAGCGCCGCAGGTGCGCGCCATGAAGGCCTGGTGAACGGGAGTTTCAAGCCCAAGGCAGGTGATTGTCGGGTGGGCCAGTCGCCAGCGGAGCCCAGTCACCCGCAGCGCGTATGCCTGAAGGCGAGGAAGGCCCTGATGCCGGGCTGGAACTCGGTGGTTTGGAGTCCCGGCTTCAGCCGGTCGGTGTCGAAACCGCCTAATTGCTTGGCCGAAAGACATGAATGCCTTCATGCATACGCGCTGAGTCACCCGCCACGGCTTCCCCAGGAACTTGCCGGGGTTGGTTGCCGCGGGTGGAGTTCGCCCGTGATTCAGACTGCTGACATCGAACGGAGGGGGTTGGAAGAGCGCCTCCAAACGATGGAATTGCTCTGGGCCTCGCTCACGCAGGCCCCGGAAGCGGTGCCCTCGCCAGCGTGGCATGGTGAAGTGGTCGGGACGCGACTGGCCAAAATCGAGCGGGGGGAGGGTGAGTTCCTGACGCTGGCTCAGTTGAAGGAACGCCTGCAAAGACGGACACCGTGAGACGAGTGGTTGTCGTGGTGGAGGCGGCGGAAGACCTGACGCCCATCGCGCGCTGGGGCACGCCCGCGGACGTGGGTCGCGCCGTCGCCGCGCTCCCGCAGGACGGGTTCAACGTGGACGGCGGCTGCCACCTGCGGCGGCTGTAGCGGCCCGCCCCGCTTGGCCGCGGCAAAACCAGCCTTGCCAACCGCCGGCAAGGAGCCTACAAACGGCCCGTGAACCGAACCCTTCAGGTGACCTTTGGCCAGCGAGTTTGGCTCAAGACATACGGCACGGTGACATAGCCATGCGAACTGGGACAAGAATTGTGATGGTTTTGTTTGGAATCTTGGGACTCTTCCAGGTCATTATGTATTGGGACGGACTGATCGCGTGGCTGCACTTCTGCGGGTTGCCATACGCGCAGGTCAAGGGAACACCCTACGAGGAGATATGGACTTCGCTCAGAGCTGTTACCGGCATTTTCTTTTTGACCATAACCTTGATCTTCTTTCTTACAGACCGGCGCAGAGAGAACAGTCACACGGAGAAAACCACCGAACAAGACGCCGCACCCAACAGCCGCCCGCCCCAGCAGCTGCCAACGTCACCGGAAGCTCAACCGTCCGATTCGCAGCGGACGTCTGCCTCCGGCGGCTGTGGGTGAGCTTTGCGTTAGTCATGAGGAGTCGCCAAACATGAACTCAAAGCAGCTCGCGAATGTATTGCTCAAGATGCTCGGTCTTTGGATCTGCGTTCAGGCCATTCCCCCTTTCACCTCTGGATTTGTCAGGGGCTTTATTGCCGGGCTGTACAGGAGACCGCCTCTAGCTCCTCCGCATCCTCATGGCCAAGCGTTCTGAGCTCCTTGGTTTACTTCGGTGTCGGGGTTTTCTTCAT
>Ga0105047_10020507_pt1 | contig 10153 bp, 10 predicted proteins | sample MAT04_FD_78384 | JGI IMG/M metagenome (GOLD analysis project Ga0105047, IMG submission 78384) | Freshwater microbial communities from Lake Fryxell liftoff mats and glacier meltwater in Antarctica - MAT-04 (megahit assembly) | ecosystem: Environmental > Aquatic > Freshwater > Ice > Liftoff... | reverse complement strand
GTTTAAGGAGCACATTGCCAAGTTTTACTGGAAGCCTGTTTTTTGGACTAGTGCTTATTGCGCTATCTCCGCAGGTGGCGCACCTCTCGAAATATTGAAGCAGTATATCCAGAGTCAAGATAGCCCTAGTTCCGATAAACCCTGACCGCTCCTAACCCCACCCGCGAGGACGGGGAATGCGTCACGGAATTTGTTCAAAAAATATTAGCCATAAAAAAGGCATTACTAATTTCAGTAATACCTCTCTAAATTTTTCTAAGTGATTTAATTAATTGATTTAAATAATTATGCTACTTCTGCTTCTGTGACTAATATCGCTATTGGATAAACACTAACTTTTTTCCGAGATTTGCCTAACCGTTCAAAAGTGACTTTACCTGCGATCGTGGCATACAAAGTGTCATCATTACCACGTCCCACATTATTACCTGGGTGGATTTTGGTGCCACGTTGCCGCACAATAATGCTACCTGCGGTTACAGTTTCGCCACCATAGCGTTTTACGCCTAGACGTTTAGCGTTAGAGTCCCGTCCGTTTCTAGTACTACCTGTACCCTTCTTATGTGCCATAACTAAATAATCTCCAAAAAATTAAGTGAAAATACTGGATAAACCAACTAAGCTGCTTCAGAACTGGTATCTAAGTTAATAGTATCAATCATGATCCGCGTCAGGTTTTGACGATGCCCATTTTTCTTACGAGTTTTCTTTTTGGGCTGCATCTTGTAAACAATCACCTTTTTGGCTCTTAAGTGTTGCATAATCGTAGCCTCGACCGTTGCGCCTGTGACTAAGGGCTGACCAATGATCGTAGACTCTTCTTGGCTGACTAGCAGAACATCAGTGATTGTCAGTTTGGTATCGGGTTCAAAGTGGAGTAGCTCTACATCATAGAACCGACCTGGCTCTACACGGTACTGCTTTCCGCCTGTTTGTATAATTGCGTAGCTCATAGTTATTTTAGATTGAATGCCGTACAGGTATTGAGTTTTCTCAATTTATGTTGATAATTTAGATAAAGTCACCTTACCTGATCCGAGCGTGAGTATTGGTCGTGAATATTTCACAGTCTCCAACTATACATCAACCTTAATTAGGTATGCAAGAGCAAAAATCTATTCTTCTTGTTGTTGCATCAAATCTATGGACAAGAAAAAGGCGATCGCTTCTTTTAAGGAGTACACAAAGGTATCAATTTCCGCTTTAGTATTATAAAAATAAACACTAGCTCTAGCTGAACCACTGACACCCAAATACCGATGCAGGGGCTGAGTGCAATGATGACCCGCTCTAATGGCAATTCCCTCTTGATCGAGCATTTCCGCCATATCGTGAGCGTGAATAAACCCACTGGCACTGAAGGCGGCTAAACCTGCTCTGTGGTTTGGATTCCCATAGATTTTTAATTCGGGAATAGCTTGAAGTTGGGGCATTAAATAATTGATTAGTTCTTGCTCGTAACTATGAATATTCTCCATTCCAAGCGCTGTTAAATAATCCACGGCGGCTCCGAGGGCGATCGCTTCCCCAATGGCGGGTGTTCCTGCTTCAAACTTGTGAGGTAAACCTGCATAGGTGGAATGATCTAAATACACCTCAGAAATCATCTCACCACCGCCCATAAATGGTGGCATGGCATTTAATACTTCAGATTTACCATACAAAAAGCCAATCCCTGTCGGTGCACACATTTTATGTCCCGATGCCACTAGCCAATCACAATCCATCTCCTGCACATTAATTGGCAGATGAGGGATACTTTGGCAGGCATCAATTAAAACTTTGGCTCCGTAGTCGTGGGCTAATTTAATAATTTCAGCAATGGGGTTAACACAGCCTAAGGTATTGGAAATATGGACTATGGAAACTAATTTAGTGCGATCGCTAACCAGAGATTTGTAGTGTTCGAGGTCAAATTCTTCAGTATCAGTAAGGTTTACAAATTTCAGAACCGCCCCTGTTTTCTCTGCTACGAATTGCCAAGGCACAATATTACTGTGGTGTTCCATGACCGAGAGAATAATTTCATCTCCTGCTTGCAGATTTGCCATGCCCCAGCTATAGGCAACTAGGTTAATCCCTTCAGTGGCGTTACGAACATAGATAATTTCATCACTAGAACGAGCTTGAATAAATTTTGCGACTTTTTCCCGTGCTGCCTCATACGCCTCCGTAGCCCGACGACTCAGGGTATGCGCTCCACGGTGAACATTTGAGTGATCGTATTCATAGTAGTCACGCCATGCATTCATTACCTGAAGAGGTTTTTGGGAACTGGCGGCATTATCAAGATATATCAGAGGATGACCGTTAATATCTTGATTTAAAATCGGAAAGTCGGGGCGGGTCTTGGTAGCTAAGGTTTCTGAAGTTAGACTAATTAGCTTAGGTACTACAATCATTACAAGTTAAAAATTTGGGGCTAATTGAATTCTAACATTGCTCAATATGGCAAACATTAGTTTATTGATTGGAGAAAATCGTAAAGTTTGTTACTAAACCTTCCAGCTAAACTTAGGAATTTAACCTGCTGTTTAACAAAAGTAGCCGCAAACTTGATATAAATATCCTAGCTGTTTTGCGATCTTGACATGAAAAAAGTAACGATAGTAGTTACCCTTTTAGGGTTGACTGTTAGTGGAGTGGGGATTGGGGCTGGCATTGCGGCTGTATTTATGGGTGAAACGAATGGTATCCATAACTTTTACAGTAGTCAAAACATTTCTAGTAATTTATCGGGTAACTTATCTCAGCAAACATTACAGCAAATATCAGAGCAAGCAGGAGTAGATGGGCAATTTTGCCGACTGAATTCGATCGCATTAGTTGATAAGTCCTTAAATGGCATTTGGCAAGCTACTCAAGTGGCAATAGATCCCCTACCATCTATCCTAAATTTTAAGCAGCAGGTGGCTCCCGATTTATTAGCTACCCTTAATCCTGCGCCTTTTCCCCAAATTAGCGATCGCGCCCGCCAAGCTAGTGTCCCAATTCTCATGTACCACGACATTACCAAAGAAAAACAAGTAGATTGGGATGTCACCCCTGAAGAGCTAGAGCAACATTTTGCCGCTATTCAAGCCAACGGTTTAACGCCAATTACCATGGATCAATTAGTGAACCATCTGCGGACAGGGGTAGCTTTACCGCCAAAACCGATTTTGTTAACCTTTGATGATAATTATCTAGGGCAGTATGAATATGCCTTTCCCTTATTAAAAAAATATGGCTATCCAGCAGTGTGGTCGGTGCATACTGGCTTTGTGGGAACTGGCGGCAAAAAGCCTAAAGCTAATTGGGATCAAATTCGAGAAATGTTAAAAAGTGGGCTAATTACGATCGCTTCCCATACGGTGAAGCACCTAAATTTAGCTCAGATCGATGCTGCTCAAGTTGATCAAGAATTGCGAATTTCTAAGCAGGTACTAGAAAAAGAATTAGGCATTCCGATTATTTACTTTACCTATCCCGAAGGTGCTTATAGCGATCGCGTCAAGGAACAGGTAAAAGAAGTAGGATATCAAGCGGCTTTGACTATGAGTCTTGATCCCAATCAAGAGCTACCCGCAGGCAAATCTGATGATCTATTAGCAATTAGAAGGTATGGGCAATCTAGGTATCAAGATGCGGTGGCGATCGCTAGTAATGGGCTACCTAATCAAGCCCAAAATCAAGTTGGTGAAGCCGATAACCTACCCGATAGTAGGGTTGTAAATTTTGACATGCCAATTACCAAAAAAGTTGTTACCTTTGATAATCTGCCCATCTCCCTAATCTATGGTGGCAGACCCGTAACTGTCCATTACCATACCCGAGATCATGTGGAAAATGTCATGAAAACGGCAAATGCTGTAGCGGCAGTAGATGGAGGCTTTTTCTCCCTAGAGTCCTTAGACAGTAACAAGATGATTGGTCCTGTGATGAGTCAATTTGCCACGGAGTCTGGTGTCCTTAATCCTGGGCGATCGGGGGAAAATCCCTTACTAAATGGTCGTCCATTGGTACTAATTAGCCCCACAACTATTAAGTTTATTCCCTACAATGCTGCCTTACACAACACCAAAGAACAATTACAAGCAGAGTTACCCGATGTCACCGATGCTTTTGTCGGCGCAGGATGGCTAGTACGGGATGGAGTACCCCAAGAAGCTGCTAGTTTTGGCAAGTTATATGGATTTGATGCTACACGCGATCGGGCTTTTTGGGGCATAGATCGTAAAGGCAGACCTGTAATCGGGGTAACTATGGAAATGATCGATTCCGTAGGGCTAGGTAAATATTTAGCAAAAGCAGGTTTGCAAGAAGTTGTGATGCTAGACTCTGGAGCTAGTGCAGCTCTTGCCTATCGGGGAAAATCCTTAATGAGTTATATTCCCCGACCTGTGCCTCATGTTGTGGCACTATTGAACCCAGAGCGCACAACGACAGCTAAATGGGGTGGGACAATTATGTGTTCAAGTCGGAATTAATTCCCCAGGACGCAGCTTTGCCCATTTACCCAACTCTTCCTGAAAACTCAGACAACCGACTACATCCCATTCCATTTCGATCGCTTGATCTTGAGTGCGAATATTAACATTTATACTGGGTGCAGTTGCCTCAAAGTCGGGAGTTTCGGTTAAATGAGGTTGCTGATGTTGTTCTTCGACGGCATTATAGGTAATGCAGCGATCGACATAATGGCAGTTTATACAGATGCACACAGAGCTTAATCCTCCAGATTAGATTCAACTAATCCTAATATTTTGACACTTAGCTTTAATAAGTTGGGGGCATTTTTGTAGAAGAAAGGTAAAGTATTTTTTAATCTTCAGTTTAGCAATTCTATTGAGGGCTAATTTTTGATACTGGAGGTCTAATTTGTTAATACAGAAAGTATTGCGATCGCAGCGTTAATCACAACGATAGAATACTGTAATCCTTACAATCTTCCTTAAAATCTAAAATCATGACTGAAATTCGGACTATATTTAATCAACTTAGTCAAGCACTTAGTGCTGTTGTTTTAGGGCAGGAGGTTTTAGTTAAACAACTACTAGTAGCATTGCTATCAAGTGGTCATGTGATTTTAGAAGGAGTTCCTGGTACAGGCAAAACCTTAACTGTTAAAGTATTAGCAAAGCTGATTAAAGCTGAATTTCGCCGTGTCCAACTCACCCCAGATATCCTGCCTTCGGACATTTTAGGCACTAATATTTTTGACTTAAATACCCGTGAATTTGTCCTAAAAAAAGGGCCTGTGTTTACTGAAGTTTTATTGGCGGATGAAATTAACCGCACCCCACCTAAAACCCAATCGGCACTCTTAGAAGCAATGGAAGAGCGCCAAGTGACCCTAGATGGTACCAGTCTTCAGTTATCGGAAGTATTCTGGGTAATTGCCACTCAAAACTCTCTGGAATTTGAAGGTACATATCCCCTACCAGAAGCGCAATTAGATCGATTTTTATTTAAGTTAATTGTGGAATATCCAGATCAAGTTGCAGAAAAGCAAATGCTCCTCAATAGTCAAGAAGGCAAAGTTGGCGGCAAGATTGATTTAGATATTTTAGAAGCGATCGCCACTGTCGAACAAATTTCAACAGCAAGAACTGAAGTTAAAGCCGTAGAAGTCAAAGATGCAATCATGGATTATCTTTTGGAACTAGTAAAGCGATCGCGGCAACATCCCGATTTAACCCTAGGCGCATCACCTCGATCGGCAGTAGCTTGGCTTCAGGCAACTAAAGCGCACGCATGGCTAGAAGGTCGGAATTTGTCACTCCCGATGATGTTAAGGCGATCGCTCTTCCGCTTCTCAGACATCGCCTGATCTTGCGCCCAGAGGCTCAACTGGATGGATTAGTTATAGATAATGTGATTAATTCTTTGCTCAATCAAGTTCCTGTGCCTAGGTAACTAACCAACTAATAAGGTTCCTTCGGGATATTTAACTAATTTACGGCGGGGTTCGCCAAATATTGCCCCAATTAGCAATAGAACTCCGACCCTACCTGCATACATAGTTAAAATCAATACTATTTGTCCCGATCCAGAAAGCTTAGGAGTAATGCCCGTAGATAGCCCCACTGTGCCAAATGCTGAAACTGATTCAAATAAAATTTTGACAAAATCAATGTCAGATTCAGTGACAAGAAGCAAAGTGGTGGTAATCATCACCGTTAGAGTTGATCCCACAATCACCCCGATCGCTTTCAAAATTAATAATGGCGGCACCTGGCGATCGTAGATATGCACTTCATCCTCACCTTGTAAAGCCGCATGGGTGCAATTAGTTAAAACTCGAAGGGTAGTGGTTTTAATCCCGCCCCCTGTGCCGCCCGGACTAGCACCAATAAACATCAGCACAACCGTGACAAATAGACCTGCTAAAGTCATCGCCCCATAATCTATGGTATTAAAGCCTGCTGTTCTGGCTGTCACCGACTGAAACCAAGCTGCCAATAATTTTTCACCTAAGGAGAACCCACTACTTGTTTTAGTATTATTTAATTCCGTCAACCACAGGGCGATCGTACCTACAAATAATAGAACTGCTGTTGTACTAACTGCCACCTTAAAATTCAGGCTGAAACTAAATGAAAAGCGTTCGGGCGATCGCCTAATTTGCATCTTTAGCCATAAATACAATTCTAAAATTACCTGATAGCCAATCCCCCCAAAAATAATTAACCCTGAAATCGTCAAGTTAATAACTGGTGAATGCACATAGTCAATTAAATTATTGGGAAATAGACTAAATCCAGCATTATTAAAAGCACTTACACTATGAAAAATTGCCAGCCACAGGCTATATCCAAAATCGAATTTTTTTTGAAACTCTGGAGTCATTAAAAACACCGCTATGATTTCAAATAAAATCGTAGTAGCAATAATCGACTTGACCAAAGGCACCCCACTGCGAATTCCCGTTATATCCAAAGATTGTTGGAGAGTTACCTTTTCCCGCAGGCTAAATTTTCGCCTAATTAGCAATAATAAAACAGTGGTAGCAGTCATATATCCCAAACCACCAATCTGACACAAAAGCAGTAAGATCGCTTGCCCAGTAAAGTTATAATATGTTCCTGGATCGACCACTGCCAGACCAGTTACACATACAGCCGACGTAGACATAAATAATGCAGCAATAAAATTACCCCAACTGCCATCACTGGTAGAAATCGGTAACATTAGTAAAATTGCGCCCACAAAAATTACTGCCACAAAACCTAAGCAGATTGTCCTCGCAGGGGTCACACATCTCTCCAGATAAAATTACAAGCCATCAGTTATTAATCAGTAATATTAGACTTTTACAATATTAGGCTATGTCTCTATTAAGTCCATTAAATTTTACTTGCAATTATTTATCAAAAATTTAGATAACTTGGGTTGGTATTAAAAGAAAAATGGCATTGAGAATATTAATATCTGCGATCGCCATAATTGACGCTAATTACTCGAAATTTGACTTAATCGCCATAGCAAACCTTGAAAAGCCTATATCTTCGTCAAAATTTTTAGCTTAGGCTACTTAGTTAGGTAACTTAAAAATCAAAATGAAAATAGCTGGTAAACCAAGCAACTTCTTGCGGACGAGAGCTAAAAATGCAGATTTATCCCTTGTCCTGTGAACTTAATTTACATCTTATGTACTTTGCTTTACCTGTGGGCATCAACAGATATATGATCTGCAGCCATATTCAATAATTTGGATTAGTCCATTTTTTTAATTAGAAGTTGCAATAATCTAGAGAAAATACAGCATAAACTCTGTACCGAAACTAGCTTTGAGTAATTTATCTAATTAAAGCTCTGAAATCTTTAGCCTATAAACAAAGGTAAATCTATGCAAAGATTGTTCGCTCTTTTTTTAGTATTAAGTCTATGGTTTGGCTTTAGCCTCTCCACCGCTCAACCTGCCTATGCAGAATTCGCCTTTGATACCTTGACTCCCTGCGGCACTTCATCTGCCTTTAAGGGTGTTATCGATACCGAAATTGATGGATTCAAATCTCGTCTAGTTAATTTTGAGCCTAACAGTGCTCCTGCCAAGTACCTACAAGGTAAGATCACTGCTGTTCAAGAGCGTTACACCAAGTATGCTAACTCTACCCTTTTGTGCGGTTCTGACGGACTACCTCATTTAATCTCTGATGGTCGTTTTGATCATGCTGGTGAATTCCTAATTCCTGGTTTAATCTTTCTTTACATCACTGGTTGGATTGGTTGGGTTGGTCGTGATTATGTGCGGGCAGTGCGTAAAGATCCTGCTACAGCTACTCAAAAGGAAATCGTTATTGACGTTCCCTTGGCTGTGCGGTTCATGCTAACTGGCTTTACATGGCCCCTAGCTGCTTTGAAAGAACTTGGCGATGGTTCATTAATTGCCTCGGAAAAAGAAGTTTCTGTATCCCCTCGTTAAGGAAAATTATCTATGCAAGCCCTAACTAAATTCTTATCTTCAGCTCCTGTGATTAGCACTATTTGGATGACTATCACCGCAGGAGTTTTGATTGAATTCAATCACTTTTTACCTGACTTATTATTGTTCCCTTTCTAGAGTATTTAAATAAATTATTTGGAGATTTATCATGCGTGATTTCCTTTCCGTACCTGCCGCAGGACCAGAAGAAGGTAATCTTCTTACCCCTATTAATAATTCTGGTTTCAGTAAGTTTCTGATTGGTAACCTACCTGCCTATCGCCCAGGCATGGAGCCTCTAACCAGAGGACTTGAAATTGGTATGGCTCATGGATTTTTATTGTTTGGCCCTTTTGCTAAACTTGGTCCTCTGAGAGATTCCACGACGATCGCTCCTGAACTTGCAGGATTATTAGGTGCTGTAGGCTTGGTGTTGATCTTAACTATTTGTCTTTCGCTATATGCCTACACTCAACCTCGTAAGGATGATTGGATTGGTGGTGAGCATGGATGGGCGCAATTTGCTTCTGGCTTTATGATTGGTGGTGGTGGCGGTGCTGTTACTGCTTACTTCTTGACCACAAACTTAAGCTTATTAATGGCTGCCCACGTCTAATTCATCCTCTTAATTAAGTGCATTAAGAGCAGTTATAAATAGTAAACTTTAGGGGTGGATGATATCTGCCCCTTTTTTTTGACAACGATCGCTAATAAAAATGGATGCTTATTTTTCGTAAGAACTTCTTTAGTTGATTATTTTGAGTGATGGTTATAAACATAGTTGAGAATTGGCTGTGGCAGAGATCTATAGATAGGAATGATCATCCTGCTTTAATTTTTGATAACCAAGTTTGGACATTCACTCAGCTAGAAAATATCTCGATTCAAGTTGCTATAAATTTAAAGCAATTAGGAGTTAAACCAAAAGATTATGTAGCAGTATTAGCTGATAATTCTCCCAATTTGATAATTTTAATTCATGCGCTGATTAAGCTAAGGTGTGTGTCTGTTCATTTAAACATAAGACTCTCTGAGCAAGAATTACGATGGCAATTTGATAACATAAATTCAACTTTTTTAGTACATGATTCTAGTAAATTTGAAACAGTTAATAGACTATTAATTCCAGATTCACAACTCCTAAATTTAGAGGATCTAGTTAACAGAAAATTCGAGTTAAACCAAAATTTACTGAGTAACTATATAGACTTAAATCATATTCACACCATAATATATACGTCTGGGACAACAGGAGTTCCTAAAGGTGTGCAGTTAACTTATCAGAATCATTTAGCTAGTGCGATCGCTTCTTATAATCATCTTAAAATAAATCCAAATAGCGATCGCTGGTTAAATTGTTTGCCACTGTATCATATTGGCGGCTTATCTATCCTTTGGCGCAGCGTGATTTGGGGTATGCCCATGGTGTTATTACCGAAGTTTGATGTTTATGAAGTTTGCAAGGCGATCGCTACTCAGGAAATTACATTTATCTCTTTAGTTCCCACTATGTTATTCAGAATTCTAGCTAGTCCAGACTTCCAAAATACTCTGGAACCTTGGCAAAACCTGCGGGGAATTCTCTTGGGAGGAGCATCTAGTAATCAAGAACTTCTGAATCAATGCCTAGAACTAAAGTTGCCAATTTTACTCACCTATGGTCTAACCGAAGCTACTTCCCAAGTTGCTACTCTTTCAACTGAGGATATTCCATCTAAAATAGGTTCCTCTGGACAGGTTTTAAGT
>Ga0105047_10020506_pt1 | contig 10153 bp, 8 predicted proteins | sample MAT04_FD_78384 | JGI IMG/M metagenome (GOLD analysis project Ga0105047, IMG submission 78384) | Freshwater microbial communities from Lake Fryxell liftoff mats and glacier meltwater in Antarctica - MAT-04 (megahit assembly) | ecosystem: Environmental > Aquatic > Freshwater > Ice > Liftoff... | reverse complement strand
TCATCGCCATCATCGCCGTGCTCATCGGCCTGCTCCTGCCGGCCGTCCAGAAGGTCCGGGAGGCCGCCGCCCGGGCCAAGTGCCAGAACAACCTCAAGCAGATCGGCGTCGCCCTCCACAACTACCACAGCGCCTTTTCGACCTTCACCCCCGGGTGGACGGCCGGCGGTAGCACCCAGACCGCCAACTGGCGGGTGCGGCTCTTCCCGTTCATGGAAATGGACACCGTTTTCTCGCAGGTCAACCTGACCAACACCTGGAGTAGCGCCGTCCTCCAGAATGCTACCTTCCCGGCTTGGGCGTGCCCGTCGAGCGCCCTCCCGACGAACCCGACCGACGCGTTCTACAACAACGGGGGGAGCGGGCCGAACGGCCAGCAGGTGCCGGCCTACCAGGGGATCATGGGGGCGACCGGGGTGACCGGGGTGCCGGCCGCCTCGGTGTACGCCAGCAACTACGGCGGGTGGTGGTCGGACGCCGGGATGCTCATCCCGAACCAGGCGGTCCGGGTCGAGGACTGCACCGACGGCTCGTCCAGCACCTTCATCGTGATCGAGCAGTCCGGCCGGGTCGGCACGACCGACGTCCGGAACCGGTACTACAGCCCGTGGGGCGGCGGTACCCAGTCCAGGCCGATCAGCCAGATCGCGACCGGTCTAGACACCTGGGGCATGGGGCTGACCTGCAACGCCTACGCCCTCAACGCCACGACCACCGCGGCCGGGAGCAACGAAGTGTACGACGGCAGCACCGTGCTGAACTCCTTCCACACCGGCGGGGTGAACGGGCTGCTGTCCGACGGGTCCACCCGGTTCGTCGCCAACGGGGTGGATTTCACCAACTTTCAGAGGATGTGCGTTCGCAACGACGGGAACGTGACCACCGACCAGTAACCCCGACGGCCCACCCGGACCGGGCGGACGACCCGCCCAGTCCGTCTTCTCACACCCGAATACAGGAGTCCCTTTACGATGGCGACGTACCGACGCGCCCGCGGCCCGGGCGGGCTGGTTCTCGCGTTCCTCGGGCTGGCCGCGGCCGGGTGCGGCGGCGACAAGCCGGCCGGGTCGGTGGCCGGGACGGTGAAGTACAACGGCAGCCCCGTAACGATGGGGGACGTGAATTTCGTGTCGAAGACCGGGGCGGCGGCGATGGCCAAGATCGACGAGGCCGGCGGGTACAAGGTGGACGGCAAGTTGGAGGCGGGGGAGTACAAGGTGTACGTTACTCCGCCGTCGCCCGAGCCGCCGGTCCCCGGCGTCGCCCCGCCCCCGCTGCCGCCGTTCCCGGTCCCGGCCAAGTACCGGGACGCGACCACGAGCGGCGTGACCGTGACCGTCAAGCCCGGGAGGAACGACGACCTCCCGATCGTCTTGAACTGACGCCCGATTTCCGGGTGGCACGGGCGGCTCGCCCACCCGTGGCAGCGCACACCGGCCAGCGTGCCACCCGGCCCCGGCGATCATCCCGGCTTCTTCAGGAACGGATTCGCCTTCAACTCGACCGGCTTCACCGATTGCAGATACGCCAGCACGGGTTCCGCCTCCTTCCCGCCCACCTGGGCGTGGAAGTGGAGCGAGAACCCGTGCGGCCCCTTCGCGTCGATCAGCTTCGGCTCCAGCGTCAGGAACGCCTTCACCGCGTCGGTCAGGCCGAGCATCGCGGCGCAGAAGAGGTCGATCCGGGCACCCGCCGCCAGCAGCACCCCGGCGATGTCGCGCCGGCCCATGTGCGCCGCCGCTCCCAGGCCCGTCTCCCAGTCGCCGCCGCCCCAGTCCATCGTCGCGTTCACGAGCGCCGGTTCCTTCGCCAGCAGCTGCTTGACCACGTCCGCGTCCATGTGGGCGAAGACGACGAAGTCCTGCACGAGCAGGCGGTTGATCTGCGGCCGCTTCCACGCCGGGGTGAACCCCGGGGCGGGGTAGTCGCGGGCGAACGCCGCCTCGGTCGGCTTGGGGTGCGGCGGCGGGGCGGTCGGGGGCGGGTCGGCGGCGGTCAAGTCGGCCGCCGCCCCGAGGACGAACCCGGCGGACGCGGTGGTGAACGTGCGGCGGGTGATCGGGTCGCTCATGGCGCAGCTCCGCGGGTGGTGATTCCGATGCGCTATCGAAACCGGTATTTTCTGGCTCCCCTCTCCCCTTGAGGGAGAGGGGCTGGGGGTGAGGGGAAAAGCCCGTCCCCTACCGACGCGCTCGCCGGTATAGTGGGAGGCTTTTCCCCTCACCCCGCGGGCTGCGCCGCGACCCTCTCCCTCAAGGGGAGAGGGTCAAGCCGATCTCGTCTCGACTCGACATTACCACCATTCTACCCGGCCCGGCCCGGCCCGGCCTGCGGCCGCGAAGCGGATTCCTCCCCCGGCGTTGTCGCGTTGTCCGCCCGGCCGGGGTCGGGTATACTTCCTCCACTCTGCCCGAACGCCATTCGCCACCCTGACTCGGGGAAGGTCGTGTTGACCGCCACCGACATCGCGCTGCCGGCGCTCGGCGGTGCCCGGGTGCTGGTCGTCGAGACCGGCCGGGACGCCGCCGCCGCCCTCACCGGCCTGCTCCGGCTCAACGGGTTCGACGCCCACGCCGTCCACACCGGGGCGGCGGCGCTGGCGGCCGCGGCCGACGCGCGGCCGCGGGTCGTCGTCATCGACCTCGACCTGCCGGACGCCGACCCGTGCCAGGTCATCCGCCGCCTCCGGGCCGCCGCCGACCCGCCGGTCGTCGTCGTCCTGACCGGCCACACCGACTCGGCCCACCGCCGGGCCGCCGCCGACGCCGGGGCCGCCGAGTACCTCCTCAAGCCGTCCGAACCGGCCGACCTCGTCCGCCTCCTGACCCGCCACTGCTCGCCCGACCCGGTCGCCCGCTGAGCCGAAGTAGGCGACTCGCCCCGCGAGTCGTCGTTTCTGAATGGGGCGAGCACGAACCCGGCCGAAACGTCCGCTCGCGGAGCGAGCGGACGACTTTGAAATCTCTTTGAACCCCCCCCGCCCGGGCTGGTACACTATACCAACCTGCCCGCCCGCTGGTCCGTTCCCTCCGACTCCCCGCCGGGGCTTCCTCATGCGTTCCTCCCGCGCCCCCCTCGCGGCACTGCTCGTCGCGTCCGCCGGGTTCGTCGGCCTCCGCGCCGCCGACCCGCCGGCCGCCGCCCCCGCGAAGGTCAGCTACTACAAGGACATCCGCCCGGTCTTCGCCCAGCACTGCAACGGCTGCCACCAGCCGGCCAAGCCGCTGGGCGGGTTCGTAATGTCCGGGTACGCCGACCTGTTCAAGCCCGGCGAGCGCGACAAGCCCGGGGTCGTCGCCGGCAAGCCGGCCGCCAGCTACCTCGTCGATCAAATCACCACCCACGCGGGCAAGGCCGAGATGCCCAAGGGGCGCGACCCGCTCCTCCCCGCCCAGGTCAAGCTCATCGCCGACTGGATCGCCCAGGGCGCGGCCGACGACACCCCGGCGTCGGCCAAGACTGCCGTGGTGGACGCCGCCCACCCGCCGAAGTACGCCGCCCCGCCGGTCGTCACCGCCCTGGCGTTCGACCCGAAGGGCGAGTACCTCGCGGTCAGCGGCTACCACGAGGTGCTGCTGTATTCCACGAAGGACTACGCCCTCGCGGCCCGGCTGGTCGGGATTTCCGAGCGGATCAACGCCGTCGCGTTCAGCCCGAACGGGGAGCGGTTGGCCGCCGCCGGCGGGTCGCCGGGGCGGTTCGGCGAGGTCCAGATTTGGGACCACAAGAAGGAGAACCTGCTGATCTCCGCCCCGGTCACGTTCGACACCTTGTACGGGGTGAGCTGGTCGCCGGACGGCCGGGCGGTCGCCTTCGGGTGCGCCGACAACACCGTCCGGGCCCTCGACCCGGCCACCGGCCGCCAGACCCTCCAAATGGGCACGCATTCCGATTGGGTGCTGGCGACGGTGTTCAGCCGGGACGGCGAACACCTCGTCTCGGTCGGCCGCGACATGAGCATGAAGCTGACCGAGGTGCCGACCCAGCGGTTCGTGGACAACGTGACGAGCATCACCCCCGGGGCGCTCAAGGGCGGGCTGATGGCCGTGGACCGCCGGCCGGCGACGGAGCAAAAGGTGCAGAAGGTGCCGGCCGACACCCCGGGGGCGACCCCGAAGGTGTACGACGAGCTCATCGTCGCCGGGTCCGACGGCAAGCCGCGGCTGTACAAGATGCACCGCGAGGTGAAGCGCGAGATCGGCGACGACGCGAACAAGGTCCGCGAGTACGAGCCGATGCCGGGCCGCATTTCCGGGTTGGCGTTCAACGCCGACGGCAAGTTCTTCGCGGCGGCCAGCAGCCTCGACGGCAAGGGCGAGGTCCGGGTCTACCTGACCGAAAAGGGCACGAAGGTGGGGTGCGAGAAGGTGACCGGCCCGGCCTACGCGGTGGCCTTCGCCCCGGACGGCAAGACGGTCGCGTCGGCCGGGTTCGACGGCAAGGTGTGGCTCCACGACGCCGCGACCGGCAAGCTGGTGAAGGAGTTCGTGGCGGTGCCGGCCGGGGTGAAGTGACCGCACGACCGTAGGGGCGACGGCGATGGGTCCGCCCGGTTCCGGTTCGCTACCCGCCCTCGGGGTGGCCGATTTCGCCCCGGGCCGAGATTACGTCGCGGTCGCCTTCCAGAACGGGCGGGTCTTCGCGATCCTGCACGCGAGCGACCCGGCCCTCCCGTACCTGCCAGTCGTCGCCGTCGACCCGGGCGACGCCGCCGTCTACGTCTTCGTTCACGGCGGTCAAGAGGTGTCGAGGTTCGAGAACCTGGCGGTCGGAACCCACGAAATACCCGACCACCTCGTCGCCCGGTTGCTCGCCCGGGAGTACGGTGCCGGTCTGGACGGGGTGCGGGTCCGGATGTGTACCTGCTACGGTAATATGGTGCGGCCGGGTGAGGCCCGGTCGGTCGTCGGACGACTGGCCGGGCTGTTGCCGAACGCCGCGGTCGAGGCGTACCACGGGCTGGTTTACCTGGATGTCGCGGCGCGGCCGGCGACGATAACGCTGGGCGACCGGCTCGCCTGGGATCCGCTGAGCGGCCCGTACCAGATCGGCCCGCCGGGGCCGTGGGAGCGGGTGAACCCTTGAGTGACGAAGACCGGAGGACGCGCGGCATGGCCGAACTCACGCTCGTCGAGCTCCGCCCGGTCGTCCATTTCCGCGAGTTCCCGTTCGGGACCGCGGCCGACCCGAGCATGCGCGAGTTCGCGAGCGACCGCCCGCACCCGCGGCAAGACGACCTGCTGGCGTACCTGCGTTCCGGCCACGTCCTCGCCCTCCCGATGGGGGCCGACCTGACCGACTGGCTCGACCGCCCCCGCCGGGCGAACCCGACGATCGGCGCGCGGGTCGTGGGCGGGGCGACGCCGATGGGCGACGGGGTCTGGTTCTGGCCCGCCGGCCTGATCCACTTCGTCGAGCGGTACAACGTCCGCCTGCCCGACGACTTCGTCCGGTTCGCCGCCGACCAGGACTGGCGCGTGACCCGCCCGCCCGACCCGACCTGCCACTACGTCTACTCGTACTTCGCCGACCACACGACCACCACGCCGAGGTTCTCCATATGACGCGCTCCCTGGTCCTTGCCGCCGCCCTCCTCGGGTGCGCCGCCCCGGCGCTCGCCCAACCTGCGGCCGAGTCGCTCCCCGCCGGGGCGAAGGTGGTCAAACTCGACGCCCGCCCCGCCGCCGTCAAGCTCGACGGGCCGATCGCCTACACGCAACTCCTCGTCACGGCACAGCTCGAAGGGGGTGAGTCGCTCGATGTCACCCGGCTGGCGAAGATCGACGCCCCGGCCAACCTCGTCGCGGTCGCGGCCGGGCTGGTGCGGCCGGTCGCCGACGGCGGCGGGACGATCACGGTGGCGCTCGGCGGCCAGACGGTGACGGTCCCCGTCGCCGTCTCGGGGGCGAAGGCCGACCCGCCCGTGAGCTTCGTCAGGGACGTGCAGCCGGTGCTGTCGAAGCTCGGGTGCAACGCCGGCACCTGCCACGGCGCGCAGGCCGGCAAGAACGGGTTCAAACTCTCGCTGCGCGGGTACGACCCGGTCTACGACTACCGGGCCTTCACCGACGACCTGGAGAGCCGCCGCATCAACCGGCCGGCCCCCGAGAAGAGCCTGATGCTCCTCAAGACCTCCGGGGCCGTCCCGCACCAGGGTGGCGTCCTCACCCAACCGGGCGAGCCGGGGTACGAGATCGTCCGCCGGTGGATCGGCCAGGGCGTCAAACTCGACCTCGACGCCGCCCGCGTGAAGGGCGTCGAAATCTTCCCGAAAGACCCGACCCTCGGGCGCATCGGCACCCGGCAGCAGTTCGCCGTCGTCGCCAGCTACACGGACGGGACGACCCGCGACGTGACCGCCGAGGCGTTCGTCGAGAGCAGCAACACCGATGTCGCGACGGTCGATAAGACCGGCCTCCTGAGCAGCGTCCGCCGCGGCGAGGCGACCATGCTCGCCCGCTACGAGGGGGCCTACGCCGCCTCCACCGTCGTCGTCCTCGGCGACCGCACCGGGTTCGCGTGGGAGCCGCGGCCGGTCCGCAACTACATCGACGAACTGGTGGACGCCAAGCTGCAAAAGGTGAAGGTCCAGGCCAGCCCGCTGTGCGACGACGCCGAGTTCGTCCGCCGCGTCCACCTCGACCTGACCGGCCTGCCGCCCAGCCCCGAAGAAGTCCGGGCGTTCCTCCTCGACGCCCGCGAGACGCAGCTGAAGCGCGACGAGCTAATCGACCGGCTCGTCGGCGGCGAGGCGTTCGTCGAACACTGGACGAACAAGTGGGCCGACCTGCTCCAGGTGAACCGCAAGTTCCTCGGCGACGCCGGGGCCGCGGCCTTCCGCAAGTGGGTCCGCGACGCCGTCGCCTCGAACATGCCCTACGACAAGTTCGCCTACGCCATCCTGACGGCGAGCGGGTCGAACGTCGAGAACCCGCCGGCCGCCTACTTCAAGACCCTCCGCACGCCGGACGCGGTCATGGAGAACACCACGCAGCTGTTCCTCGCCGTCCGGTTCAACTGCAACAAGTGCCACGACCACCCGTTCGAGCGGTGGACGCAGGACAACTACTACACCCTCTCGGCCTACTTCGCGCAAGTGACCCGCACCGCCGACCCGAAGTTCAAGGGGCAGACGCTCGGCGGCACGGCCGTCGAGGGGGCCAGGCCGCTCGTCGAGGTCGTCGCCGACGGCAAGGCCGGGGAGTTCAAGAACGAGCGGACCGGCGAGGCCGTCGCCCCCAAGTTCCCGTACGCGGTGAACGCCGACGTGCCGCCGGCCGACGCCCGCCGGGTGCAGCTGGCCAAGTGGGTCACGTCGGCGAACAACCCGTACTTCGCCCGGAGCTACGCCAACCGCCTGTGGGCGTACCTCCTCGGGGTCGGGATCATCGAGCCGATCGACGACATCCGGGCCGGGAACCCGGCCACCAACCCGGCCCTGCTCGACCGCCTGACCGCCGAGTTCGTCAAGAGCGGGTTCGACACCCGGGCGACGATCAAGACGATCTGCAAGAGCCGCACCTACCAGCTGGCGATCTCGACGACGAAGTGGAACAAGGACGACGAGATCAACTACTCGCACGCCACCGCCCGGCGGCTGCCGGCCGAGGTGCTGTACGACGCCATCCACCGGGCGACCGGGTCGCAGAGCCGCCTGCCCGGGCTGCCCCCGGGGGCGCGGGCCGCGCTCCTGCCGGACAGCAACGTCGATCTGCCCGGCGGGTTCCTCGACCTGTTCGGCAAGCCCGTCCGCGAGAGCGCGTGCGAGTGCGAGCGGGGCGGCGGGATGAACCTCGGCCCGATCCTGGCGATGGTCAACGGCCCGATCGTCGCCGACGCCATCAAAGACCCGGGCAACCGCCTCGCCAAGCTCGTCGCCGGTGAGAAGGACGACGCGAAGGTCGTCGAGGAGATTTACCTCGCGGTGCTGAACCGCTTCCCGACGGCGGCCGAGAAGACGGCCGGGGTCGCCGCCCTCCGCGCCTCCGGCCCGGACCTCGCCGCACTGAACGCCGAGTACCAGCCGAAGGCGGCGGCGCTCGCGGCGTACCAGGCGACCATCACCGCCAAGCAGACGGCGTGGGAGGCCGGGATGCTCAACGAGAAGCCGACGGCCTGGACCCCGCTCGACGTGGAGAAGGCCACCCCGAAGGCCGGGGCGAGCAAGGACGGGCCGACCCTGACAATCGGCAAGGACGGCACCATCCTGGCCGGCGGGAAGGTGGCCGCGGCCGACGAATACACGGTCGTCGGCACGACCAAGCTGGCCGAGCCGCTCACGGCCGTCCGCCTCGAAGTGTTCGCCGACCCGTCGCTGCCGGTCAAGGGGCCGGGCCGTGCCGTGAACGGGAACTTCGTGCTGACCGAGTTCAAGCTGACCCACCGCCCGGCGGCCAAGTCGGACGCCAAGCCGGTCGCGGTCAAGCTGACGGCGGCGGGGGCGACGATCGAGCAGCCGACCTTCCCGGCGGCGAACGCGGTGGACGGCAACCCGGCGACCGGGTGGGCGGTCGGCAACGGGCTGAGTAACAATCAGGCGGCGGTATTCAAGTTCCAGCAGCCGGTGCCCGCGGCGACGGGCGGGGTGTCGTTCACGGCCGTCCTCGACCAGCGGTTCGGGACGGACCACGTGATCGGCAAGTTCCGCCTGTCGGTGACGGCGGACAAGAACCCGAAGCTGACCGGGACGCTGACCGCCGAGCAGATCGCCCTGTTGGAGACGCCGGCCGCGAAGCGGACGCCGGACCAGCAGGCCCGGCTGCGGGCGATGTATCTCGCCCAGGACAAGGAGTACGCCCGCCTCGCGGCCGAGGCGTCGAACCCGCCGCCGTCCGACCCCCGGGTGCTCGGGGCGCAAGACCTCACCTGGGTGCTCGTCAACACCCCGGCGTTCTTGTTCAACCACTAAGCCGGGTGAAGCCCACGGATAGCGATCCGTGGGCTTTCGTTATTCCACCTCGCGCCAGCGCCGGCGGACCGCATCCGGCGGGGCGGTGCCGGTGACGCCGATCTGTTGAATCGTGATCGACGCGACGAGGTTGCCGAACGCCGCCGCCTGCTCGTGCGTCGCCCCGGCGACCATCGCGCAGGTGATCCCCGCCGAACAGCTATCCCCCGCCCCGCAAATGTCGATGGGGCCGGACACGGGATACGCGGGGATGAGCTTGGCGTTCACGGCGGTCGGGTCGGCGGCGAGTCGGATGCCCGCTGGCCCATTCGTTTCAAACACCGCCCCGCCGACGTGACGACAGATCTGAGTCCACGGATCGGCCACGCTCGTCATTTCCATGTGGATGCGCTGGGACTCAGCTCGGTTCGGCTTCACGCACACGTTCCGGAACAGCCCGATCTGCTCGCGGCTGTCGGCTAGCACGAACTTCGTCGGGTCGCGCTCGCCCAGCTCCGCCAGCCGGTCGCGGACGCGCTTCGTCACCACGCCGCAATCGACCTCACTCACCTGATCCAGCACGATCAGCGCGTCGAGGCGCGGCCACGCGGCTTCGAGTAGGCCGATGATCGTGTCCTCGACCGCGACCGGCGTCGAGGTGCGGGTCTTGATGTCGAGGCGGTTGAGTTCCTTCATGCCGTACATCGGCTTGGTGTACGTCGGCGTCCGCCGGCCGGGGGCGGCGAACACGCCGTCCAGCTCGACGCCCGCGGTCGCCGCCAGCGCCTGTCGCAGCTCGTACCCCTCGCCGTCGTCGCCGATGGCGGCGATGGGAACGATGCGGCCGACGCCGAGGGCGGCGAGGTTGTTCAGCACCGTCCCGAGCGCGCCGGGGTAGGCCCGCACCCCGACCACCTGGTACGCCGTCAGCCCGGTTTCGACGGAAAGCTCGTCGCGGGCCGGGTCGATGTCGAGGTAGCGGTCGAGGAACAGGTCGCCGAGCAGCCCGACCGTGCGGTGCGGGATCGCGGCCAGGACGTGTTCGATGAGGGCGGTGGTGAGCATGGGGAAGAGTGTGAGTGGTTAGTGTGAGTGTGAGTGGAAATCGAATTCCAGAATCCGATGTCTTTTCTCACACTCGTATGATTTGTCGAAATCCTGGGAATGACGCTCTCGGATGGGAGGGCGAGGCTCCTGCCGAGCCGCAGCTCCGGCTCGGCAGGAGCCTCGCCCTCCCACCGTGATGCCTCCCGCCCCGAAGGTTTC
>Ga0105047_10020503_pt1 | contig 10154 bp, 8 predicted proteins | sample MAT04_FD_78384 | JGI IMG/M metagenome (GOLD analysis project Ga0105047, IMG submission 78384) | Freshwater microbial communities from Lake Fryxell liftoff mats and glacier meltwater in Antarctica - MAT-04 (megahit assembly) | ecosystem: Environmental > Aquatic > Freshwater > Ice > Liftoff... | reverse complement strand
GCCGCGGCCAGTGCGCCAACCAAAGCCCAGGCGGGGCCGGCGAAGATCTGGCGCTTCCACCAAGCGGTGAGGATGGCGGCGGTGCCGATCCAGTGGAAGTCGGCGATTCCGAGCGTGTAGATGCGCCGGAGAATCGCAACGCCGAGCCGGACCGGATGAAGATTGTAGCCCAAGTTATAGGCCGAAAACTGGGGATTGCCGAGCGGATGGCCGGTGGCGAGGGCCAGGATCAATAGCCAAACAGCGAGCGCGAGGGCGGGTAAACCAAACGAAGCCATTTCGCGCCAACGCTTTTCGCGCCCGAGGCTTACGGCGAAGACGAGCGGAAAGACGATGGCGGTTTCCTTCATCAATACGGCGCCGGTGCAGGCTAAGGCGGCGTAGGCGAATCGCCCTTTCAGAAAGAGATACAAGGCCAAGAGGCTGAAGAAGGCGGCGGGCAGATCGAGGTGGGCGAGTGGCGCCTGCATGTAGAAGATGGGCGAGACGAGCAGCAAAACCACCGCCGGAAAGGCAGGCGTGCCGGAGATGCCGGGCATGAGCTCAATGGCGAGCATGAAAGTGACCATGAGGAGCGAACTGGCGAAGAGCAGCATGACGGCGCGGGTGACCAGTAAGGACGGGCCGCCGGTTAAGCCCCAACTGCCCGCCAACACCGCCATCAGGCCGGGCGGATGGACGTTGGGCGTGGTGCTTTCGGGAATCCAGGCGCGCTGCTGATAGAGGTCAAGCGAGGCGGGGATGAATTGGCCCAGTTCGTCCCAGAAGTATGGCAAATCGAAGAATTGGGCGTGCGACGCAAAGACAAGCGCGATGAAGGCGGCGAAGAAGAATCCGAACGCCTCCCACTGGAAGCGCGAACTACTGGACAACGCCCGCCGGACCCGCCTGGGGCTCCAGGTGGATCTCTCCGAAGGCCGATTCGTACTGCTCGATGTTCTGGCGCAGGACGTTGCTGAGGGCCTTGGCCTGCTGGGGGCTCAAGTAGACGCCCTGGAAATTGTGAATGTTCACCACGTCGGGGGCGGTTTGGCTCAAGGTGCCGAACATCAGGAAGATGTCCCACAGATTGACGCGGACTTGGACGCTGTTGGCGTAGCCCTCACGATACTCGGCCGTGTTGGTGAGGTTAATGCGGGGCTGATGAGGATTTGGACCCATGTCTTCTACCTTAGCTGGAATTTGCGAAATGACGAAACGAACCCGGGAGTGGTTGATTCTATTGGAGTGAGGGCTCCCAAAGACAGGATAGCAGGCGGAGGTGAGGGATTTGGGCTAAGTGGTTGAGGGGGAAGGCAAAAATCGTTGTGACCGTGGTGGCGAGGCTTTGTCCGTCGGGGAGGAGGTTATTTCGCGCCGGCGGCGAGGGGCAGGCGGCGCACTTGGGCCAGGATGGAGTCCTCGCTGGTGATGGCAGGTTTTTTTGTGGGTAAGTCTCTTTAAATGAAAGAGTTAGAGGGAAACTCGGGTATACCGGGGGATGCGCGTGGATGCCCCCGATCAGTTGAGCGATAGAAGGAAAGTCTATCGCTCATTTTCGCACGGATTTTGAGCGATAGGGAGGAGTGGGGCTCTCCGGTTTTAGCCGTCGGAATAAGCGATAGGGGAAGGGTCTATCGCTCATGACTGCTTTGATGTTGAGCGATAGGTGCAGAGGTCTTAGCTGAGCCGCTTTTGGGAACCCTGCATTCGCACCCGCCTGGCCCCTGCGATCGCTAACAGTCCAATGGCCAGGAGCCAACGGGGACCCGGTTCGGGGATCTGCTGCACCAAAGCACCCTGGAACGTGACGTCGAGGGGGTTGCCGCTGCCGTCACTCAGCAAGCCCGAAACGCTGACAGGCGTTTCAAAATGAGGGCCGCGAGAGGCAAACATAATAGTTCCCAGGCTGAAACTAGACGGCTGCAACAATTGCAGCTCTGACGCCGTTAGCAACGACACAGAGGCGACCCGATATTCGGTGACGTTTTGATCAAACACGTTAACCCGGTGGATGTCCCAGGTGGAGTCTGGGTATCTCCCAAGAAACGTTCCGAAATCGAAACCCCTGAACACCAGCGCGGCTGAATCGAAATGGAAGATCAGATCGAAAGCGCCCAATTGTGCGCCCGCTAAGAGTTGCGAGATCCGAACCTCCAGACACACGTGCAAATCATCCGAGTTGGACATGGCGGTGTAGACAGGAGAACCGAGCTGAATCGTTGCGGCAGTCGCTGGGAAAAATGGCGCGCAAAGAACTAAGGCTAAGGCAAAACGTTTCGGCATACTTCGTCTCCGTTCAGTCATTCTGTTTTGGTTGAGCTTACCGCGCGCAACGCGCCTTGGTGCATAAGGTAACTAAGATCCGCGCATCGAGGATGGTGATCTGTCCGTCGTAGTCGAGATCCTTCCGATCATTCGGATTCGCCGGAAGGTTGAGGAAGTACATTAACGAGTAGAGGTCACCTATGTCGACCTTCCCGTCGCCGTCAAGGTCGCCTGGGTTGAGGATCGGGCGGGTGACGGGTCCACCGGAGGCCCAGGCAGCCGGAGTAATGCCCAGGCACCGGTTGACCTGGTCCGGCGTCGCGGTGGTGCCTGAGTAATAGTCATGAGTAAATCCACTCTGGTTGTAATAGATGGAATTCGGGATGGGAAAAGTATCTGAATCGTCGGTTAAGATATAAGGTGCGCCCGATCCACAATGGACATAACGAGTATCGGTAGTATTGATGTGGTTATTGACGGCCGGTTTAGGCGCGGTGCCCGAGCTGTCGTAGTAAAAGAGTATCGAGTGACCCCACTCGTGCTTGAATATATTTCGCTGATCGTTTGAAAATATGCGAAAGATAAAGCTGGCATAGGTCTGGCCGGTCCCCATTGGCCAAGTAAGCCCGCCGTAGCATCCGATATAGACATACTGTCCTGTTACCTGATCGTAGGCTCGTTCCTGGAAGATGACGATGGCGGCATCGAAGGCTAAACCATCGCGGTCGGGCGCGGTGACGACGGGGTCAGGCCAATAGCCAAACGGACAGCCGCCGGTGTAGGCGAGTTTTGTCAAGGTACGCGGAACAATGGTGACCTTTCCTACAGGGACCATGCTGCCGCCGTTTAACGCGGGCACATCGACATTGAGAAACTTCGAAGCCGCAGCCACGGCAGTATCTTTTTCCTGCTGCGTCATCGAGGTGATAAAACGGTGAGGCTGCCCCAAGGAATCGGTGAATTGAAAGTCGATGTTCGCATAAATCAAAACCTGGACCTTCCAGCGAGGATTCCGCAATTTCGGTTGTGCCTGCGCGATCAGGGGGAAGACCGAGAGAAAGAGGACGAATTTCGCCAGCAGGAATTGAGCATTTTTTTTCATGTTAGGTGGATTCTTTCTTTGTTCGTGGACCAGTACTTATGACTAAGGCACGTTGGATGCCAAATACCGTTTTGTGGGTTCCTGGCGAATCTAACGATCCTTCCATAGCGTCAATTCGCGCGTCTACTGGGTGATCTCGCGCAGTCGGTAGGCAGCGAGGCGCGGCCCGGTTTCGCGCGAGTTGGTCCGCAGGCCGGGGTGGAAGGGCGATGGCGGAAAGGGGTTGAGGGCCGTTACACTCGTTCCAGGATGAGGGCGATGCCTTGGCCTACGCCGACGCACATCGTACATAAGGCGTAGCGGCCGCGGGTGCGGTGGAGTTGGCGGACGGCGGTGAGGATCAAGCGGGCACCGCTGGCACCGAGGGGGTGGCCGAGGGCGATGGCGCCGCCGTTGGGGTTGACGTGGGGGGCGTCGTCGGGGAGGCCGAGTTCGCGGAGGACGGCGAGGGCTTGGGCGGCGAAGGCTTCGTTGAGTTCGATGACGTCCATTTGCTCGATCCGGAGACCGGTGCGGGCCAGGAGCTTGCGGACGGCGGGGACGGGGCCGAGGCCCATGACGCGCGGGGCGACGCCGGCGGCGGCGGCGCCCAGGATGCGCGCTTGGGGAGTGAGGCCGTGCTGGGCGGCGGCGGCTTCACTCGCGATCAGCAAGGCGGCGGCGCCGTCGTTCAAGCCGGACGCGTTGCCGGCGGTGACGCAACCGCCGGCCTGGGTGACGGGCTTTAAGGCGGCGAGCGCTTCGAGCGTGGTATCCGGCCGGGGATGCTCGTCGGCGATGACATCGGGCCTCTTTGTGATCGGCACGGGGGTGATCTCTTCGGTGAGGATGGTGCGCGAGGCGGCGGCGCGTTGCTGGCTGCGCCAAGCGAAGGCGTCCTGATCGGCGCGGGAGATACGATGCTCGGCGGCGACGTTTTCGGCGGTTTCGGCCATCGAGTCGACGCCGAAGCGCTCGCGCATGAGGGGATTGACGAAGCGCCAGCCAAGCGTCGAGTCTTCGAGCTTCTGGGAACGGGCCCACGGGGCATCGGGCTTCGAGAGCACTAGGGGCGCGCGCGACATGCTCTCGACGCCGCCGGCGATGGCGAGGTGAATCTCGCCGGCGACGATGGCGCGGGCGGCGATGGCGGCTGCGTCGAGGCTGGAGCCGCAGAGGCGATTGATGGTGGCACCGGGGACTTCCGGCGGCAGGCCGGCCAGCAGCAGGGCCATGCGCGCGACATTGCGGTTGTCCTCGCCGGCTTGGTTGGCGCAGCCGAAAATGACGTCGTCGATTTGGGCGGGGTCGAGCTGGGGGTGGTGCGCGAGGAGCGCGCGGATGGCGACGGAGGCCAAGTCATCGGGGCGGACGGAAGCAAGCGATCCGCCGTAGCGGCCGAAGGGGGTGCGAATCGAATCACAAAGGTAGGCCATGGGCATCATGGCGGATGATACATCAAAGTGCGCGCTCCCGCTATTTTCTTCGCCTTTTCTTCTTGACTGGAGGCGGAGAGGAGGCGTATATTAAAAAGGCGAAGAGAAAGCGATGAACGACTTACCCCCCTCCAGTCCCCTATTCTCAAATCTCCGCCTTGGCCCCGCCGGTTGGGCTTACCCCAGCTGGGATACACACTTTTACCCCTCTCCCAAACCTCGCGGCTTCCACCCGCTGAGCTATTTAGCCAGGTTTTTCAACACTGTGGAGATCAACTCCTCCTTCCATCAGGCGATCAAGCCCGAAGTGGCCCAAGTGTGGGTCTCCCTGGTCGCCCAGCAGAAGGACTTTCTCTTCACGGCTAAGTTAGCCCGCTGCTTTACCCACGAGCAGAAGCTGGATCCGGCCGAGGTGGCTCTGTTTCGCGCCGGGCTGGCGCCAATCCACCAGGCCCGCCGCCTGGGCGCGCTGGTGATGCAATTGCCTTGGAGTTTCCGCTTCACGGCGGAGAATCGCCAATATCTGATCGAACTGCGCAAAGCCTTTCATGGCTACCCGCTGGTGGCGGAGTTCGCCCATGAGAGCTGGATGCTGCCCGAAGCCCTCGGCACGCTAATCGACTATCGGATCGGCTTCGGCAATCTGGATCAGCCCAGCTACGGCCGAGCCATGCCGCCGACGTCGATCTTGACCAATGGCATCGGCTACGTGCGGCTCAACGGCCGGAATTACGATAATTGGTTCCTCGATACGTCCGGCCTGCGGGAACGCAAAAGCCGCTATGACTATCTCTATCCACAAGCCGAACTAAACGACTGGGCCGATCGTATCGAGCGTATCGGCCAGCACGCCAAGCAGGTCTTCGTCGTCTTCAACAACGAAGCCAACGCCCAAGCTTTAGTGAATGCCTTCCAGATGCAGGCCCTGTTGGGCCCGGCCGGCATTGTGCCGAAGGAACTTCTGCGCCGCTACCCCGAGGCGCTTGAAGGGTTCCGGTCGACGCGGCCGATGCAGCGTTCGCTGTTCGCCGACGCCGCCTAAAGGACATTCCACGACCTCCGGGGGGAGAACCGAATGGGAATCGTTGCTGCTCGTCAAAGAGCGGTGCCGGTTCCCATTTGGCTTTGTGCGTTACGAGCAAAACGGCGTATTGGTTTCACTTATGCGTGAATAAATATTTCCACTCCGAGTCGTAACCGAGTGCTAAAGTGACGCATCAGATTGAGTGTCGAGAGGAGATCGACACGAAATGAAACGGATGAAAATGTTGGCCTTGCTGCTGGCGATTCCGGTTTTCCTGCCCGCCGCCGACAAGCCCATGAAGGACCTGTCTGAGCGCGTCCGCCATGAACTGGTGCTGTTGCCGTGGCTCGGCGTGTTCGATCACCTGACCTTCCAGGTGGAAGGCGACAAAGTAATTCTGGCCGGCCAAGTGAACCGCCCCACGTTACGAACTGACGCCGAGCGCGTCGTAAGACGTGTGGCCGGAGTGACGGCCGTTAGCAATCAGATTGAGGTGCTGCCGCTATCGCCGTTTGACGATCAGATTCGTTTAGCCACCCTGCGCAGCATCTATAGTTTCCCCGCGCTGCAACGCTACGGCCTAGGCGTGATTCCGGGTATTCGCATCCTGGTGAAGAACGGCAATGTGACGCTGGTCGGTGTGGTGTCGAGCCGAATGGACGCCCAACTGGCCTATCTGCGGGCCAGGCAGGTTGCGGGAGCGTTCTCTGTCAACAGTCTGTTGACGGTGGAGGGTGCCCCGCAAAGGGCGCTCTAGTGTGTGAGTCGATTGTTTCCCTCCGTTAGAGAGTTGCCAGCATAATTAGCCAGTAACCCGGGCCCAGGACTTGTTCCTGGGCCCGCTTTGTTTTTACTACCAGACGCGGCAGCGGTCGCCTTCCGGGCGCACCATCGGGTCGCCGGCCAAGCAGCCGAAGGCGGCGCGAAACGCGGGCAAGTTCGAAAGCGGCCCGTTCACGCGAAAGCGGGGCAGCGGGTGCGGGTCGGTCATGGTGGCCATGCGTTCGAACTCGGTGCGATAGTTGGCCGCCCACACCTGGGCCCAACCGAGGAAGAAGCGCTGTTGCGGCGTGTAACCATCCACTTTGGGTGGCGCGGGTTTACCGGCCAAGGACTTCTCGAGCGCCCGATAGGCCAGCCGTAAGCCGCCCAAATCGGCGATACTCTCGCCCAGGACGAGTTTGCCGTTGACGTTCAAGCCCTCTTGCACTTTGAAGGACGAGAACTGGTTTTCGACGCAACTGGCGCGGGCCTGATACTTTTTGCCATCCTCCGCCGTCCACCAATCGCGCAGGTTACCTTGCCCATCGAATTGGCGGCCATTGTCGTCAAAGCCGTGGATGATCTCATGGCCGATCACCGCTCCGATGCCGCCATAGTTGATGGCGTCGTCGGCTTCGAAATCAAAGAAGGGGGGCTGTAAGATGCCAGCCGGAAAAACGATTTCGATGTTACGCGAATGGTAATAAGCATTCACTTCGGGCGGCGTCATCATCCATTCGCCGCGGTCGACAGGGCGGCCGATCTTTTTGAGATCCCGCTGCACTTCGAATTTCGAGCCCTCGAGCGCGTTGGCGAAATAGGACTTACGCGCTACTTTCAAGGCCGAATAATCGCGCCATTTCTCCGGGTGGCCGATCTTGCGTTTGAACGAATCGAGCTTGGCCAAGGCCTGCACGCGCGTCGAGTCCGTCATCCAATCCGCCGATTTCAAGTCCTCGCGCAGGACGACGAATAAGTTATCGATTAACTCATTCATTTTTTGCTTGGCCTTCGCCGGATAGTGCTTCTCGACGAACTTACGACCCAGCGCTTCGCCCAGTTGTTCGTCGGTGGATTGGACGCAGCGGCGCCAGCGGGGAAGTTGCTCTTTGGTGCCGCTTAATACCTTAGTCATGCTGAAGGCTTCGTCGTCGAAGGGCTTCGATAAGTAAGGCGCAGCGTTCTTCATCGCGTGCCAACGCAGATACAACTTTAGGTCCGCCAGGGGCGTATCCACGAGTAACTTATTCAGCGCTTTCAGATATTCCGGTTGCCCGGCGTTGATCACCGGGAAGGTAGCACCGCGAAGTTTCCAGTAAGTGGGCCAGGAGAATTGCGGCATCAACTTCAGAAACTCGGCTACCGGCAGGGGGTGATTGGTCGCCTTGGGGTCGCGTAACTGGGTACGCTCCATCATGGGGGTGGCGAGCTGCTTTTCAAAGGCGAAGATGCGGATGGCGGCGGTGGCGTCGGTGTCGCCTAGTAACTTCAACATCCGGGCGATGTGCTGCAAATACTCCTGGCGGATGGTCTCGCTCTTCTCGTCGGTCTTCAGGTAAAAGTCGCGGTCGGGTAAGCCGAGGCCGCTTTGGAAAACGCCCGCGATAATCTGCGAACTATCCTTGGCGTCGGGTTGCGAGCCGAAGTTGAAGAAGACATTGGTGCCGGTGGCATGGAGTGACGCGAGTACCTTAACCAGGTCGCGGCGGCTCTTGATGCCGTCGATCAGTTTCAGGTCCGGCTGCAGTGGCGTAACACCGGCTTTTTCGATGCTCGCCTCATCCATGCAGGTGGCGTAGTAATCGCCGATCTTTTGATCATCGGAGCCAACGGGAGCCTTCATCGCCGTCGCGGCCTCCAAAATCTCTTTGAGCAGGTCGCGGTTGCGCTCGGACAAGGCTTGGAAGTTGGTCCAGCGCGGATAGGCGGCCGGGATGGGGTTGGCCTTGCTCCAGCCGCCGGTGGCGAACTGGAAGAAGTCGGCGCAGGGTTTACAAGTGGGGTCGAGGTTTTCGGGCTTAAAGCGAAGCGAGGTCAGTTCCGCGGCGGGTAACCAAACGGCCAACCAGAGGGCTAACGAGAAGCGAATTATTCTCATATTTCTTCTATTCTGCGCTCTCCGCCGTCCATTTGCCAACCGTTATGAGAAAATCGGACTGACATGCAATTTGAGCGATCCGTTGAACTGCTCGCGCGCGCCCGTAAGTCGATCCCGGGTGGCGTCAATTCTCCCGTGCGAGCCTTTCGCAGTGTCGGCGGCACACCGGTTTTTATCAAAAAAGGCGAGGGTGCCAGGCTGATCGACGAGGACGGCAATTCGTATCTCGACTATATCGGCAGTTGGGGCCCCCTAATTCTGGGGCATCGGCCGCCTTGCGTGATTGAGGCATTGCGGGAAGTGCTGGAGATCGGCACGAGTTTTGGCGCGCCCACGGAGCGGGAAATCCTGTTGGCGGAGGCCGTGCGCGACGCGTTCCCGACGATGGAGATGGTGCGACTGGTGAACTCCGGCACCGAAGCCGCGATGAGCGCGCTGCGGGTGGCGCGGGGGTATACCGGCCGCGATCTGGCGATTAAATTCGAAGGCGGCTACCACGGGCACGTCGATTCGCTGCTCGTGAAAGCCGGCTCCGGCCTGGCTACCCTGGGCCTATCGGACTCGGCCGGCGTCCCGGCCAGTTTTGCGGCCACCACGATTTCTGTGCCTTACAACAACTTAGCCGCGTTGGAACAGGCCTTCGCGCAACATCCGGGGCTAATCGCCTGCCTCATGATGGAGGTGGTGGCCGGTAATATGGGCTGTGTCCCGCCGGCGCCGGGCTTTCTGGCTGGCGTGCGCGAACTCTGCACCCGCCATGGCACGCTGCTGATTTTCGACGAAGTGATGACGGGCTTCCGCCTAGCCTACGGCGGAGCGACGGAACTCTATGGGGTTCAGCCGGATATGACGGCGCTAGGTAAAATCATCGGCGGCGGCCTGCCGATTGCCGCTTACGGGGGCCGCGCCGATGTGATGATGCACGTGGCGCCGGAAGGGCCGATTTATCAGGCGGGAACGCTGGCCGGGAATCCGTTGGCGGTTTCGGCGGGCTTGGCAATGCTGCGTTATCTTAAGGCGCACCCTGGGGTTTCCACGCACATCGAAGCGATGAGCGCGCGATTGTGTGCCACGGCCCCGCAGGGCATTACCGTAAACCGCGTGGGCAGCATGTTTACTTGGTTCTTTACGTCCGAGCCGGTTACCGACTATGAGACGGCGAAAAAGTCCGACACGAAGCGCTTTGGCGAATTTTTCCACTGGATGTTGGAGCGAGGCGTCTATCTAGCGCCCAGTCAATTCGAAGCCGCCTTTATGTCGGCCGCGCATACCGAAGCCGATATCGACTATACGGCGGAGCAGGCGCATGCGTTTTTCGCGCAGTAAGTTAGTCAGTTAGAGCCGGGGCGCGGCGAAGATCGTTTGGGGCTCAAGTGACTGGATTTTCCAGCTTTTGCCCACTCGCTTGAGTCGCAATTTGAGTAACTCCCTCCGGCGTTCGCGGGAGAGTTCCTGCCCCAGTGGCTTTAGCTCCAGGAACCAATCCACTTGCAGGTCAAAGCCGTC
>Ga0105047_10020502_pt1 | contig 10154 bp, 7 predicted proteins | sample MAT04_FD_78384 | JGI IMG/M metagenome (GOLD analysis project Ga0105047, IMG submission 78384) | Freshwater microbial communities from Lake Fryxell liftoff mats and glacier meltwater in Antarctica - MAT-04 (megahit assembly) | ecosystem: Environmental > Aquatic > Freshwater > Ice > Liftoff... | reverse complement strand
GGCATGTTGCTCGTTTCCGAAAAATTTTGGGTGGGCGGCGGTCTGAAACACCTCAACACACCCGATGAAAGTTTTTTGCTTGTCAACAACAACGTAACCAGCGGTTTGCCCCTTCGCATGACCCTCCACGCAGGCACCGAGATAATTGTTAAAAAAGGCAATAAGCGCCGGGAGGCTGCGTTTGTTTCTCCTAACGTCCTTTTTGCCTCCCAAGGCCCGTACAAACAACTCAACCTCGGCGCATATGCCAGCGGAGGTCCGGTTTTCGGCGGATTGTGGTACAGGCACAGTTTTCAAAATGCCGATGCGGTTATTGTTTTGGCAGGCTGGAAGCAGGGTATGTTTAAAATTGGCCTGAGTTACGACATTACGGTGTCGGGATTGGCCGGAACCGCCGGAGGAGCCTACGAGCTTACATTCGGCGTGTTGTTTGATCAAAATGAAAACGCGAAACGAAAAAAACGAAGCTCCCAACTCAATGATTGCCTGCGTATGTTCCAGTAAGGAAAAAAGGCATTCGTTAAATTTGGCGCTCAAGCGATAGTGAAATGTTTTATTTGCCTACATTTGCTGCTCATTTTTTAAAACTACTTTTAATACAATGAAAAAATTGCTCATTCACGGGTTAAGCTTTGTCCTGCTGGTCTTCCTGCTGGCAAGTTGCGGCCGTAAAACGGAACGCTCTGACGCCACAAACTGGAATTACAACGACCAGAAATGGGGCGGCTTTGAAAAAGTAGATTACGAAGGCCAGGTAACCGGCCCCAACCTGGTCCTTATCGAAGGCGGTACCTTTACAATGGGCCTCACCGAACAGGATGTGACTTTCGAATGGAACAACATTCCACGACGCGTTACAGTATCTTCGTTCTACATGGACGAAACGGAAGTTTCGAACATCAACTACCGCGAATACCTATACTGGGTGCAAAATACCTTCAAGGAAACCTATCCTGAAGTATGGAGACGCGCTCTGCCCGATACGCTGGTATGGCGTGAAGAACTTTCCTACAACGAACCGTTGGTGGAAACTTATTTCCGCCACCCGGCTTACGACGAGTATCCCGTTGTAGGTGTCAACTGGAACCAAGCCAATGCCTATTGTATGTGGCGTACCGACCGCGTGAACGAAATGATCCTTATCGAAAAAGGCATCATCGACCCGACGCCCGACCAGAAAAACGAAAACAACTTCAATACCGAAGCCTACCTCGTTGGTCAGTACGAACCCGCCGTTCGCAAAAACCTGAAAGATACCCGTACCGGCGGCGAACGTGCTGTTCGCCTTGAAGACGGCATCGTGCTTCCCGCTTACCGCCTCCCAACAGAAGCCGAGTGGGAATACGCAGCCCTCTCGCTGATGGGCAACCAAGCCACCAGTAAAGACGAACTCATCACCGACCGCCGTATTTACCCATGGGACGGCAACACCGTGCGCTACCAAAAACGCAACAAGTATCAGGGCAAAATGCTCGCGAACTTCAAGCGCAGCGGTGGTGACTATGGTGGTATGGCCGGAGCTCTCAACGACAAAGCCTTCACGCCTTCGCCCGTTCGCTCCAATTGGCCAAACGACTTCGGTCTGTACAACATGGCTGGCAATGTGAACGAATGGACAGCCGACGTTTTCCGTCACCTTACGTCTTCCGACCTCGCGGATGCAGACAACATGGAGCTCAACCCTTACCGCGGTAACAAATTCCAAACCAAACAGCGCGACCCTGAAACCGGTGACCCAGTCACCAAAGACAGCCTCGGTCAACTCATCTACGAGCTGATGGATACAACCACCACCGCCCTGCGCGACAACTACAAACGCCCCGTGGTGTTCAACTACCTGGATGGCGACAAGGAATCAAACGCCTTCTATCCAGAAAGTATGGCCGCCATGCGCGAAGCCGGTCCCGATGCTTCCCGCGACCACGCCTTTACCCTCGTAAGCGACCACGCCCGGGTGATTAAAGGTGGTAGCTGGGCCGACCGTGCTTTCTGGCTCTCGCCTGGCTCACGCCGCTTCCTGGAAGAAGAAAAAGGCAGCAAATCCGTAGGTTTCCGTTGCGCGATGACCCGTACTGGTAGCCCTATCGGTAACAACGATAATACCGGCAACGATTTTAAGGTTAAACAAAAGAAACAAAAGCGCCGTTACAATTAAATAAAGCGCTTTGATGCGCAACCAGAAAAGAGTCATCCCGAAATGTTTGGGATGACTCTTTTTTTGTTCGAAGATTCTCATGCCATGTCCAGCTTAGACAACTTATACGACCTTTACCGAAAACACCCCGTGGTGTGTACCGATACCCGTCAACTGACGCCAGGTTGCCTTTTTTTTTCACTCAAAGGCGGCAACTTCGACGGCAACAAATTTGCCGTCCAGGCGCTGGCAGGAGGCGCAGCCTTTGCAATAGTTGACGACCCCGCCACGGCAGCCTCCGACCCCCGCTGCATCCTTGTGACCGACACGCTCCTGGCACTGCAACAACTGGCCACCCGCCACCGCAAACAATTTTTTATCCCCATCATCGCCATCGGAGGCTCCAACGGCAAAACCACCACGAAAGAACTGGTGTCGGCCGTGCTCACCAGCCATTACCCCTGCCATTTCACCCGCGGCAACTTCAACAACCACATCGGTGTGCCACTCACCCTGCTCTCCATGCCCGCCAACACCGAAGTGGGCGTGATCGAAATGGGAACCAACCAACCAGGCGACATCCAACAGCTCTGCCAAATCGCTCAACCCACACACGGGCTGCTCACCAACATCGGTAAGGAACACCTCGAAGGGCTCGGCAACCTCGAAGGTGTGAAACAGGCCGAAGGCGAACTCTACCGCTACCTGGCCGGCCACAACGGTTGCGTGTTCGTGAACGACGCAGAGAAATACCTGCGCAGTATGAGCCGCAGCAACAAGAAAAAAATCAGTTACGGTCCGACCAACGTACTGCGACCCAACGACAGCCACATCGACATCCAGTGTGTGAACGAAAACCCTTTCCTGGAAGTCGCTTTCCTGTCCGACGGCGATCAGCGGCGCGTCGAGGTGCATACACGTCTTTACGGCTTTCACAATTTCCACAACATTGCCACAGCCATCGCGCTCGGCGTGTATTTTAAGGTGCCTTCGGCAAAAATTAAAGCAGCCATAGAGGCTTACACACCCGCCAACAACCGCTCGCAATGGCTGCAACGTGGCACCAACACCATCCTGCTCGACGCTTACAACGCCAACCCGAGCAGCATGCGCCCTGCCCTGGATGTGTTGAAAAAAATCAAAGCCAAACACAAAATCGCCATCCTCGGCGACATGCTCGAACTCGGCGCCGAAAGCGAAGCCGAACACTTAGCCTTGTTGCGCTACGCCGCGCGGTTGAAACCCGACATGTTGGTGCTGGTAGGGCCGGAATTTGGCAAAACGCCGTACGCCAAATACAAGGCGCTGTATTTTCCGGATGCGGCGAAAGCAAAGGAATGGTTTGAAAAACAGGCGTTTGAAGAAACGCTGATTTTGGTAAAGGGGTCGCGGGGGATCAAGGTGGAGACGGTGGTGGGTTCTCTGGCGGGATGACAATTCATCCGCACGTTTGGGAAACCTCCAAAGGTTTCTTAAACTTAACCCCTTACCCATTCAACTTTTCCAACTTGTCGGACATGTCCATCAAACAGCCGTCGCTGAACAAGAAATAAAAATGCTCCTCTGCTTTCATGTGCGGCCCGAATAAGTCGCTCATAAACAACGCAATGTATTGTTTGGTCAATTGCGTTTCGTAATAATCGCAGTCGATTCCAAAAATGGGGCGTTTGAGCGGGTAGTTCAGGGTCATGGTTTCGTAATCGTAGTATTCGGCCACGACGAACAATTCCATTTGGCGTTCATCGCAGTACGTTTGCAGGATGTGGGGCGGGATGCACAAATCGCTGGAACATTTGGGTCTCCACACGTATACAAGCGCTTTACCGCTCTGCTCCAGACAAAGCCTCAAAGCGATGCCGTTGATAGCATATACCACCGGCGTGTTGAGTTGCACAAGACTGCAAATGGGGACGATCGGTTTTTGAATCAGACCCGGCGCGCGTTCGGCTGTTTTCTCCTGATAACTATTCAAACCCTGGAAGGAGCCGTGGATGCTGCATGCTGCTACCGAAAGTATTAAGTATAAAATGCAAGCACAGTAAAATATGTTTGTTGTGATCGCTTTTTTCATTTGCGCTACTTTGAAGTACTTGTTTCCAATTACCCACCCATTTTTGGCAAGCCAAACCGGTACATCGCTTGCAACAACCTTTCCGGTAATTCCTCCCTACAGGCAGACTGGTAATCCTGGAACGAACACGGTACGAGCCGGTGCCGTTCGTGTTTTTTCTGTGGGGCCGACGGAACTTGCATCCACCAGCGGCCAGTTTTGATGCTTTTCCAAAAAGTAAGTTGGTAGTGCATTTTTCGGAATTCCACAATGTATTCGGTGAGTCCTTTGGTGGTTACCGGGTAGTCCTGTTTGCGGCTGAACACCCCTTCCATAAAATACCAAAGCATTTGCGATACCACCTGTGCGCTCTGTCGATCAAGATCGAGCGCCGCGTCGAAACCGTAGATGCCGAACGATGTCAGTTTGTCGCTCATGCCTGCATAACGGCACAATTGGCAGGCTTCTTCGGTGAAAAAACCTGAAGGTGTTGCGCCCGCCACGGCTGGCGCTTCCACTTGCTTGAGCGCAGCCATGTGGAAAGTCAGCAGGTCGGCATCGCGTATTTCTGGTTCGGTTTCTTCCAGCGAGGCGCGTATTTTGCCCAAACGCATGGCGTCGAAATGCTGCTCGTGCAAGGCATCCACCACATGAGGCGGCGTGAGGTGCGACTGGTATCCCAGCAGGCCGAAATGAAACAGGGAAGTATGCCGCGGTAAGATGAGGGGCGTGTACACGTCGGTGGGGTTGAGCCCGAACCGTTCGTGCACCACGGCGAGGTTTACCAGCGCTTTGGCATCCTGGTAGGCCAGAAACTGGGCACGGGCGAAATGGTCGTCTGTCGCCAGTACAATAGGCAAAACCTTGCCTTTAAGCAATTCGTTGAGCAGGGGGATAAGCAGTCCCGCCTCCGATTTGCGCAGGTTGCCCAGGTCGGCTACTGAGCCCTTGGGAAAAGCGTTGACGAGCGGGTACAAACTTTGGCGGACGGCATCGGCACCGGCGTCGCCTACGCCGAGCAAAGCCACGCGTACGTCTTTCAGTTGGGGTTCGGCGCCAGTGCGGTGCAATTGGATTTGCCTGCCCAAACTGTATTCGGGAAGTGCGGCGGCGCTTTTGAGCAAGGGGGCGGACAGAGGTTTGAGCCAGTTGTGCAACATGGGCCAAAAGTAGCGTATTTTTCGAGCCTGCCAATCTACCGGCTTTTTTCAATACATTGTGCAAAACACAACTTTCACGAACTACTTTTGCGGCTTCAAAACCAAATTATGCAAGCCCTACTGCAGCAATACAAAGATAAACAACCAGAAGTCATTTTTGAATGGCACGACGCGGAAACCGGCGCCGAAGGATGGATTGTCATCAATTCCCTGCGCGGCGGCGCGGCCGGCGGCGGCACACGCATGCGCAAAGGACTCACCCGCGACGAAGTAACTTCCTTGGCGAAGGTGATGGAAATCAAGTTCAGTGTGGCAGGCCCAGCCATCGGCGGCGCAAAAAGCGGCATCAACTTCGACCCCGAAGACCCACGACGCCTACAGGTGCTCGCGCGTTGGTACAAAGCCGTATTGCCGCTGCTGAAAAACTATTACGGCACCGGCGGCGATTTGAACGTGGATGAAATCAAAGACGTGGTGCCCATCCTCGAGGAACTCGGTGTGTGGCACCCCCAGGAAGGCATCGTGAAAGGCCACCTGAAACCCACCGAAGGACAAACCATCAACATCATAGGCCAGTTGCGTCACGGCTGTTTCAAAACCGTGGAAGACCCCGAATATGTGCCCGAAGGTAGCCACGACCGGTATGCTGTTGCCGACCTGATCACCGGATACGGCGTAGCTCAATCGCTGGTGCATTATTATGACTTGTACCACCAGAGCACCGTTGCCGGCAAAAAGGTGATCATCCAGGGTTGGGGCAACGTGGCTTCGGCCGCAGCCTGTTACCTCGCAAAGGAGGGCGCTCTGATCGTGGGCATCATCGACCGCGTAGGCGGCATCCTGGCGCCCCAGGGTTTGTCGCTCGACGATGTGAAAAGTTTGTTCATCCACAAAGAAGGCAACAAACTGAGCAGTCCGTTCATCCAGCCTTTTGAAGAGGTCAACAAAAAAATCTGGGACATGGGCGCCGACATCTTCATTCCGGGTGCAGCTTCGAAGCTGGTGACCCGCGAACAAGTAGACCGCATGCTCGCAGCGGGTGTTAATGTCATTTCCTGCGGCGCAAATGTGCCTTTTACCGACGACGAAGTTTTTTTTGGTCCGACCGCCCGTTATGTGGATGAAAAGATCGCGGTAATCCCCGATTTTATCGCAAACTGCGGCATGGCGCGTGTTTTTGCCTACTTAATGCAGCCCGATGTGGGGATGACCGACCATGCGATTTTCTCCGATGCTTCGCAAACCATACGCAAAGCACTGGTCGAAGTATTAAAAATTAATGCGTCACCAAATAATATTTCATCAAACGCCCTATATTTGGCCCTGAAAAAGCTGGGTGTTTGAATTTTAGTCCCATCTTTATGCCAAAATCGGGTTTTATATTCATGAGACCCGGCTTCTAACAACCAAAACAAAACATTCATCGAACTGTTAACATTTACTCATCCAAAAGAATTCAACTTATGACAGTTAAAAACCTAGTGTTAGCTGTTGCTTTTATCGCAACTGGCTTCAGCCTGGCTGCACAAGACGGTACAACATACCGTTCGTATACCCCTGCTGATCAGTGGGAACTTGGCGTTGACCTTGGCTCCCCCTTCATCCTTGGTGATATCGACCATAACTTCGGTTTTGGCGGCGGCATCCACTTCCGCAAAGCTTTCGACCACGTCTTCTCCCTGCGTGTTGGCGGACAGTACCTCCAAATGTCCAACGAAGATGAAGGCAACAATGCTTCCACTTCGGAAACGGTTATGGCCGGTGGTTACGCTCACCTCGTGATGACCGTAAACAACCTGCGCTTCAACAAGCCTTACCGCAAATGGAATGTAAACGTTTTCACCGGTATTGGTGTGAACAATTACATGGTTGACTACACCAACGTACGTCAGGGCGACAACACGCGTCCGGATGCATCTGGCGAATACGACAACGAAATCGCAGGTCAACTCGATTTGGGCGCCGGCCTCGCTTACCGCATCAATCCTAAATTCAACATCGCTCTTGAGTACACTGTTACCACGGTGCTTGGCCCAGGTGGTGACTTGCTTGATGCCGACGAAAATGTACTGGCCGATGTGACCACGTTTCGCGACTTCCTGCACTACCCCCACCTTTCGCTGAACTTCAACCTCGGCGGCAGCAAAAACGGCGTTAAGCGCAGCGAGCCCCTCTACTGGGCCAATGCCCTTAGCACCACCGCAGAAGCCATCGCAGCCCTCGAAGCTCGTCCGGTTTACGATCCGACCGATACCGACGGCGACGGCATCATCGACATGATCGACCAGGAGAAAGAAAGCCCCGCAGCCGCACGTGTGGATACCCGCGGTGTAGCTGCTGACTCGGACGGCGACAAAGTGTTCGACTACAAAGACAAAGAGCCTTACTCGCCTCCCGGTTTCACGGTTGATGCCATGGGTGTAGCCCAGGTTCCTAAAGCCATTACCGAATCCGATGTTAACCGCATCGTTGACGCCAAGCTGGCTGCCTTCAAAGTTCCCGAACCCAAAGGCATCAGCAACTGGTTCCTCCCAATGGTGAACTTCGACAACAACAGCTACGCTGTGAAGTACGATGAGTACGAGAACCTCTACCAAATTGGTCAGGTTCTGAAGCAAAACCCATCGGTTAAACTGGTTGCTACCGGCCACACCGACAACACGGGCAGCGAAGGCTACAACAACGTTCTGTCGTACAACCGTGCCAATGCCGCCATCGATTTCCTTACTTCACAGCACGGTATCAGCCGCGACCGCATCATCCTGAACTACGCAGGTGAAGGCACTTCGCTGATCCCCGTTAAAGGCTCCAACCGTTCCAACCGTCGTGTTGAGTTCAAAGTAGCTGGCAGCGAAACCGAACAAGCTCGTCCCGAAGGCCCGAAAGCCGGAAAAGGTGGCAGCTTCAAAGGCAACAAAGACGCAGGTTACTAAACCCCGATTCTAAAAAATAGCTTGAGGGCCCGTCCAGATTTGGACGGGCCTTTTTTGTTGTGTAAATGGCATTGCCTATTGGCCCGCGTAAGACTCTGAGTTGTATTCATTCCAAGGTGCGTTTATTCCGGGTCCTTGCGCCTTATCCATAACCCCCTATCTTTGCACCCATGCTAAACGCCATCCCAACAACCCCAAGCGCCAAACGCCGCCTGCTCACGGCTGCCTTTCGGGCCTCCTTGTTTGTTTTGGTGGGTATACTCCTATGGCGTGAACTAGTCCATACCCCAAACCTCACAACCTTTGCTGATACGCTTACCCGATCGTGGAACAATAACGGCTGGTGGTACCTCATCGCCGCAGTCATGCTCATGCCTGTCAACTGGTTGGCCGAAACACGCAAATGGACCATACTGATACCTTCTGATGAAAACCTAAGTACCGCAAGGGCTTTCCGCGCCGTTTGTGCAGGCATAACCGTTTCGCTTTTTACGCCCAACCGGGTTGGAGAATACGGTGGCAGGATCCTGTTCCTAAGTCCGAAAAACCATGCACAAGGCATTATGTCCAATTTGCTGGGCAACGCGGCACAGTTGCTGGTCATCTTTGCCATCGGGTTGCCTGCCGCCGTGATCTATTTTCATGGGCTACCAGGGGAACAACCAGGCTGGCTGACTTTGATGCTGGTGCCGGCGCTCGGAGCAACGGGGTTACTTGCATGGGCGTATTTTAACTTATCTTTAATTTGTTGCTGGGCAACTACTTTGCCCATACCGATGTTTTTAAAAGAGATGTTGAAAAAATGGCAACTGCTCCAACATTGCAATAAGAAGCAGTTGTCTAATGTTTTGTACTGGGCATTGTTGCGATTTACCGTCTACACCTTGCAATATTGGTTTTTTTTGCTGTATTTTGGGGTGCGTACGGAGGTGTTAACCGCCATTGCCGGGATTGCTACACTCTATTTGTTGCAAACCAGCCTGCCGCTGCCACCCCTAACAGGGTTACTTACACGCGGTAACTTGGCCATACAAATATGGGCACCGTTCTACGCAGAACCATCAGCGTGCCTCGGAGCAACCTTCGGTTTGTGGATTTTAAACCTGATCGTGCCCGCTTTGTTTGGTACTTTTTCAATGTTTCACGTCAACATTGCCAAAGCCTTCGGATATGAAAACACATAGCATGTTAACCGCACTGGTTTGTCTTGGATTGATGGGATTCACCTATCCCGCAAACGACACCCTTCCACACCCCAATTCCAAACTTGGAAGCAACAACAGCTTTCAGCCTGGAGAAACCATTGTTTATAAAATTTATTACAACCTCAACTTTGTATGGATTCCTGCTGGCGAAGTTACCTTTAGGGTGTATGATGAAGGCAAGCAGTACCATTACCAGGCTGTAGGCGAAACGTATGATTCGTACGAGTGGTTTTACACCGTACATGATAAATACGACTCCTGGGTCGATAAAGAAACCCTCTTGCCCAACTATTCCGAACGCAGCATCAAAGAAGGCAAATACCGCGTTTTTGAAAAAGTAGCGTACAATCAGACAGGGAGAAAGACCACCGTTTGGCGATCACATGAAAAAGGTATGCCTGAAACCAAAACGGAACACAACATCCATGATCAGGTTCACGATATGCTCTCAGGCATTTACCAGCTCCGCAATGTGGATCTTTCCAAAAAACCAATTGGTGCAACAGCTCCTTTCAGTGTTTTTTTGGACAAAGAAGAGTACCCGCTCCGCATGAAATACGTTGGGAAAGACGCCAAAAAGAAAGTTCATGGTATGGGCCGTTACAAAACGGTGAAATATGAGCCGCAACTGATCGCAGGCAATGTGTTTGATGAAAAAGCTAAAATGGAAGT
>Ga0105047_10020501_pt1 | contig 10154 bp, 9 predicted proteins | sample MAT04_FD_78384 | JGI IMG/M metagenome (GOLD analysis project Ga0105047, IMG submission 78384) | Freshwater microbial communities from Lake Fryxell liftoff mats and glacier meltwater in Antarctica - MAT-04 (megahit assembly) | ecosystem: Environmental > Aquatic > Freshwater > Ice > Liftoff... | reverse complement strand
TACACTACTATGCTACAGCAACTTGCTACTTCATCAGTTGCTGAACGTTCTGCTGAAAATACACATCCAATCCTGTTTCCAAATCCGGCAGGAGAACTCCTGACTTTGCAGATTTCAGCATCGAAAAAGGACAGGCAATGTAAAATAATTGATATGACCGGCAGGCAACTGAAATCTTTTATATTGCCGGGGAAACAATCAGAAATCACAATTTTAGTTTCTGATCTTAACCAAGGCATATATACGCTGTTCATTGAGTATAACGGACGAATCGTAAGCAGTCGCTTTGTAAAGAAATAGTTGAGTTATTGTGAAAAAAAAAGCCGGAAAGCATGGTCAGCATTCCGGCTTTTTTTATTCATGTTTTGTGTTTTACCTTAAAAAACTTCTGATTTCAACATCGTAATCCTCACTTACAGCCATCCATTCATCAAGCATATTTTGCCAGCTGCCGGCTCCGTAAAGTTTTTCGTAAGCGGCCTTTGACCCCGGATCTTTCGACCATTCATCATATGAATTGAAACTCCAGATTATAGCTACATCTGGTCCGTTAATTGAATGAATTATGTTATGGTAAATTATAAACGAACTTGTTCCTAATGATTCGTATGTCTTTTTTAACTTCTCCGAAATTGCTTTAAACCGATAATACTCACCCCGTTTAAGATGTACGCTCCATGCTTCGTAGTATTTTGCCGTTTTCATCTTATCCATTCCATAGGAGAGGTCTTCATCCATCTCCCACAGGCTGGTTGTGCCATAAGTTTCTACTAATGGATCAATTGTGGTTGACCAATCAGCATCGTGGCCACCTTCTTTTGTAGGCCGGGTATCAAGTGATGAGTAAGCGGTCGGCCCGAAAACCCATACGTACCACCCTGCTTTTTCACCATATTCAACTTTTCGCAAACCGGCTTTGTATAGTCCGTCGGGATGAAATTTGGTATTGTGCGCTTTAACAGCGGCTTCAAATTTGTCTTCCATTCCCCGCTTTGGCATCAGGTACATGGTTTCGGTTACCATAACGGGTTTTTCAGCACTTGTTTGTGCAAATGAACTGCTAACTGTTAAGAGTGCAATACATAAAAGCGTAAAAGTTTTTTTCATGGTTTTTTGGTTTTTGGATTTATAATATTGTAAAGATAAGCGATAAATGAACATTTATTTAGACTGAATAAAAATAAAAATTGATTTAATTTTACACAATTGTTTGTAAGTCAATAGTGATAGCTGTTTCAGAAAAACACAAATAGCTTTTATTTCCAGGTTTAACCTGAGAATTATAATGAAATAAACGAGTAGAAACTCAGATTAACACTAATAGCCTGGAATTGAATAACCTGTGTAATGAAAATAAAATACAATGCGAAGGGTGAGTGTATAGAATTGTTCAGAAGTGAATATTTTGCAGCTTTAAATCTTTTAGAATTGATGTTACATGTGTAATGGCATCATCGAAAGATTTATCGGTAAGTTTTGTGAAGTATGCGTTCATGGTTTTTTGATTTAATTTATTTCAAACTCTGATTTTGTATTTCCGACATATAACATCCAACATCTGGCATAAATAATTATTTCTCAATTCTCAATGATTTATTCATACCCATTCCTTATTAAAGCTTTTCCGCCTTTCTCAAATTTCAGGATCAGTTCTTTTTTACCGGATTGCATTTGCTCCATTTTCTCGGAATGGCCGACAAAAAATGTTGGAAACGGAAGCCTGATACGGGCAATGCCACCTTCGGGAGCAATAATTGTGAATGAATCCAAAATCCCGCTCTCCTTCTTTGCACTGACGAGGAATGCACCTTCTTCTCTCAGATTTTTGAACGATATATTTTTCCAATCGGAGGGTATGGCAGGGAAAATCTGAATAATCCCGTTATTACTTTGGAGCAAAATTTCCTGGATGGCCGAAGCAAATGCAAAATTGCCCTCCAGAGTAAATGGATCGTAAGTAAAACTGCTGTGTCCGGCCTTGCACTGGTCACCATTTAGGTGAAAACTATTTGGCGAACAAAAACAGGACGCGAATATACGGAGTGTTTTTGCAGCATCTTCGCCCCGATACATTCGTGCATATATATTGGCAAGCCAACTGAATGAATAACCACACCATTGTGAAGAACCGTTTTTCTCCATACGAAGAATACTATTTTCAATGATTTGTTTATCTTTCTCATTGTTAAAATCCAGTAATCCAAGCGGATGAAATGCCATTGCCATTATGTGAGAAAAATGCCTGTGCGACTCATTCAACGGGAATCCTTTTGCAACGCTTAATCCACCTGTTTCATCAAGATCGTATTCGCCAAATTGCGAAAGAATAGCCTTCTAATGTTCTGCTTCCGTAATAAGATTTAATTCAATTGCCAATTCTGCAGCTTTCGTGAAAGTGAACCTGCATAGAGCAAGGTCATAGTTTACAGGACGCGGATCCCTCACTAAAAGTGAAACCCTCACTAAAGTGAAACCCTCACTAAACAAGATAACCAATGACACCGGCAGTATTTCAATCCGATTGTGCCTGCGATTCAAATATTCCGCAAGATACAAGTATTAAAAAGATCAGGCTTTTGCAGCATTTCATTGTAATGCAGTTAAAAAGAAATTTGAAAATTTTCTTATTTGAAATTACTTCGGGAACCGAGGTAATACAAAGTTGTAAAAATACTATTTTCAGATAAATAAGTAGTTCTGTTAACATTTCATAAAAAAGGTGAAAAGATAAGTTTGACACTAAAAACCTTAACCTTTAGGTTTCAATTCGCTCAGCTATACTTCTCAAAATCAACACAATCTATAAAAAAGTTTCGACTATTTCTTAAACTTACCATTTATATCCGGAATTAAAAACGACTTCAGTCATTTAAACATTATCGTCATCATCAACTAGTGTTTTAAGAGTCAATTTAAGCCAGAAGAATCCTATTGTGCCGGCAATAATCGAAGCAATGATGATCGCAATTTTCGATTCGTTTATTAAATCGTCAGTTTCAAAAGCAAGCAGGGTAATGAAAATTGACATTGTAAAGCCTATTCCACCAAGAAAACTGACTCCAATTACACTTTTCCATTTCATATCATTTGGCAAAGCACAAAGTCCAAGAGCTACTCCAATGAAAGAAAATAGCCATATCCCCAACGGTTTTCCGATAAGAAGTCCGGCTATAATGCCAAGGCTGCTGGTATGGCCTAAACTGTAATACCAGCCATCGCTTATTGAAATACAGGTATTGGCAATGGCAAACAAAGGGAGAATTAAAAAGGCAACCGGTTTGTGCAGAAAATGCTGCAGAACATAAGAAGGAGACTTCTCACCTCCATCACCAAAAGGAATTGCGAAAGCAAGCAACACGCCTGTAATTGTCGGGTGTACACCTGAGAGCAGCATAAAATACCAAATTCCTATGCCGCCGGTTAAATAAGGAATTAAATTGTGAACTTTCAGTTTATTAAGTATCAGAAGAAATCCAAATATTCCCAGGGCAATTAATAAATTAGATAAAGCCAATGTGGTGGTATAAAAAACGGCAATGATTATTATAGCACCCAGATCGTCGATTACGGCAAACGCAGTTAAAAAAACTTTGAGTGAGGATGGGACACGATTGCCTAAAAGGGATAAGATGCCTATTGCAAATGCAATGTCAGTAGCAGTTGGAATGCCTGATCCGGCCATGGTTGAAGTTCCATAGTTAAATAAAATGAATATACCAGCAGGCAAAATCATCCCTCCCATTGCTCCAAGAAAGGGTAAGGTGACACTTTTGATATCGGAGAGTTCACCTTTGTATATTTCACGTTCTAACTCTATACCGATAAGCAGAAAAAAAATGGTCATTAATCCATCATTAATCCAGTGAGTTACACTGTGACTGCCAACCTGAAAATGCCAGAAGTCGATATAGCCAGCCTGAAAGGGAGAGTTGGCTAGTAAAAGCGAAATAATTGTAACAATGACTAAAATTATCCCACCCGCCTTTTCGGAGTTAAAAAATTGTCTGTATAAACCTGTCAATCTCATCGGCGTAAAGAATAGTTATAGTGATTTTTGTTATTTAGCTACTGTTTTTGATTCAATGGAATGGGGCAATAATCAGTTACAGTTAGCAAAGCCCGAATTTACGAAACCTATTTTAAAGCTGTAAAGGATTTTTTCCACAGGACAAAGAACTAATAAGCCATAATATATAGGAGTTGGCATTAAACTAATCAGAAACGCTTCATGCACTCCCAAAGGGAGGATTTTGGGAAGGACCAGACAAGAAAAAGAAGTACGCGAATATCTACCGGCACGAGAAGTTTGAGAGATTTGAGATGAGCCTAATGTCAACAGCGTGTATAAAAAATGCTTTGAGTTACAGGAGTTTTTTTTGAGTAATTTAGACAACTGAGTACGCACTTATCATACACGCGGCCGTTATGAAAGTCAGCAAAGTGAACAAAGGAAGGAATGAGTTTTATGCTGTCTATCTAATTCATACTTTATAATTTAACAAATTCAATTGTATTTAGTTAGAACATACAAAGAAAATTCTTTCGAGAGCTATTTGCTATTTTCGAAGAGTATTCCCATATTTTTCATCAGGTAAGTGGCATTCAGGTTTTTACAAACTCCATCATGAAGTTTATAATCGATAAGCATTTTATCATTTTCGATCTGAATTTCGAAACAAAGGTTGTTTACTTTTCCGGGAAATCTGTTAGCAAGTTCACCCAACATTAAATCATGAGTTGCAAAGAGGCCAACTGATTTATAATGTAGCAATTGCTCAATCAAAGCAATGGATCCGGCTTGTTTGTCTTTGGAGTTGGTTCCTTTCAGTATTTCATCAAGTAGTATTAGCTTTTTCTTGCCGCTTTCCAGTTCATCTATTATCTGTTTCAAACGTTTAAGTTCTGCGTAAAAATAGGATTCATGTTTTACCAATGAATCGCTTGTGCGGATACTGCTGTGAATCTCAACGGGGAAGAAACTAAGCTTTAACGCACAAACCGGTGCTCCAGCCATGGCAAGGATATAGTTTGCGCCGATAGTTCTCAGAAAAGTGCTTTTCCCCGACATATTTGCTCCGGTAATAATAGCAAACTGGTTCCAGCCTTTGATTTCGATATTATTTACAACACGCTGTTCTGCATCAATAAGCGGGTGGCCGAGGTTTTCTGCTATAAAACCGAAATCATCACGAATCAACTCAGGATAAATAAACTGATTGTTATTATATGCAAAATTGGCCAGGCTGCTCATGGCATCAAAAGTTGCAATACTTTCAAACCAGATTGGTACATTTTCCTGGTTTTGTTTTTTCCATTTTTCAACTTTAAGCAAAAGATGAAGGTTAAACATGAAAAGACCATTCAGAATGATTGAAACCAGTATATTCAGGTTCGAATCCATATAGTTTAAAATCACCGAAAATTGGTGAATAGCTTTAGAAGGGATTTTGCCTTCTTCAGCTACCAGTCGTTTCTGAATATCAGTAAGATATTCGGATTTGAAATTTGTATTTTCTATCAGAAGAAGGCTCCGGGCAAACTTATTAAGGATTTTGGTTTTCGATGTAATAATATTCTGAATATGCATTGTTTGCCTGGCATACAGAAATACGATTATCAACTGCAATACAATCAGAAAGTATGGAAATGCAATAATTCCGGCGATGGATAACAAAATACAAGTCAGTGTAACTAACGGAAGTCCATAAGCAAGTATTCGTAACAATTTCAGATTTTTAACCGGACTCTCGCTCTGAAGCCAGTCACTCATTTCGGTTTTATCCGCTCCGGTGATTTTTTTGTCGTGAAATATCAACTGTAGTTTCTGCCGCAGCTCAACCATTTCAGACAATTCATTTACCGATTGCTGCCGTTGAATTACCTTATCGCTTTGCCCAAAAGCATTGCTGAAATATTCAGCCAGGCGAAGTTTACCAAATATGGTTGAAGTGCGATTTATAAACTGAAATAAGGATCCTTCGCCAAAAATATCCAGGTCGTGCGTGTAATCGTGCGACTGGTCAATAAATTCATTTCCGGGATCGAAAAAAGTGTAATCGCCGGCTAATGCTTTAACTTCTTTCTCATTGATATGAATCAGAATCTGAATGCGTTTTATCCGTTTTTTTAACCTGCTGTCAACTAAACTGAGTATCGCAAATGCAGTAAAAGCCGAAATCGCAATCATCCCTGACCAAAGTGACTGAATCGTAAGGTATCTGTAAACAAGGAAAGCAAACAATAAAAATATACAAAGCCGGAGCAAGGGCAGATTTTTTTGTTTCTTATCCAGATTCTGTTTTTCGGAGGAATATGTATTGATGCGTTGGGTGTATTCGGATAATCTGTCAGTCATATTCTATCTATATTTCTGTTGCAAAGTTAGGATATTTTGTATTTGGCATCGTGAAGCGTAAACCCGTTTAGCTACATGCGTTTTACTTCATGAGATGTATTGAATGTACACATTGTATTAAGTCTATTATGGCTGATCTCAGCTTACAGTAATTTAAAGGGCAGTGAAATTAATTCTGTTTTATAAATATATTTTATACTTATGAATTATATTTGCACTCAAATATCTTGTTATGAAAGCTATGAATTATACCAGTTCGCTTCCGGAAGAGTTGATTGAGATGCTTGATACCTATGCCAGAAAGTTTAAAATGCCTAAAAACCGAATAATGGAACAAGCCTTACGAGCTTATTTTGAGAAATTGAAAAAGGCTGAATATGTTTATTCCTTTCGCAAAGCTGCCGGTGACGAAGAAATGAATAGTATGGCCGAAGAAGGTCTTGAAGATTACCTGAAAATAATTTCGGAAGAATGAATCAGCGCGAAATCTGGTTGGCAGATATTAATCCGGTTAAAGGCAGTAAACAACGTGGCACCCGACCAGTAGTTGTACTGAGCGGCAATTCAATGAATTTGAACCTCGATGTGTGTATAGTTTGTCCGTTAAGTTCGAAAATTAAAAATTATGCTGGATGCCTGGTACTCAATAGTGATGCAGTAAACGGACTTGAAGCGGACTCGGAAATTATCACTTTTCAGATAAGAACTATTTCAGGTCAAAGATTGATACGGAAATTAGGTGAGATTACATTGGAGCAGTTTGATGTTGTGAAACTTGGCTTAAATGAGATACTTACCTATTAGTTGATCCTCGATTAGTCAGTGAACCAATATATTACAAATACCTTCTATCCTTTACAAACGGCAGTTTCGCCATTTTCTCCACTTCTATACTCGGGAATCCGAATTCCTCCACGATTTTCCCTTTCATTAAATACACACCATGGCCCTTGAACGGATAAAGTTTGGCTGATTGTGGAAAATGCACGGTATCAAAAAACTCCCCATCTGCATCGAAAAAAGTTCCGAAATGCATAATCTCATTCCGTATGGTACGTACGTATTTTATAGTAACCAGCGATCCAAGCATACGAACCGTTGCTCCAACATGTGTTGGGAGGTCGCGCGCGCGCAATTCCCCGCGGAAAAGGGTTTGGAGTAAATCGAAATAGCCCATTGTTACCGGAAATCCGAGTAATTCTATTTCATCAAAGGCATCATCAACTGCCGAATGATCAAGTGCAGGCATGTGAAACTGCCTTACCGGCGTGGTAAACAAGGAGCCATCAGTTGGTGGAGGTGTAGCTTTTCGTAACAACAGATGAACTTCCCAGAGCAACTGTTGCTTGCTAACTTCCGTAAATCGCAGCGCGTTAAGCCTGATAAGAAGTATTGCCTGATCTAACGTAAGTGGAACACGGTTTACAAAATCAGAAAGACTAAGAAAAGTGCCATTGCGCGTTCGTTCGTCAATTATGGTATTAATGGTATTGCTTTCGAGATTGGCGATGTACACAAATCCCAGCCAGATTGTGATTCCGCTGATTGTGGTGGTATGATTGCTCCGGTTGATACATGGTAATTCAATGCCTGCGCCGCACCGCTTTGCCTCGTTAATATACACCCATGCCTGGTAAAACCCGCCGAAGTTGTTGAGCACAGCCGTCATAAATTCGAGCGGGTAATAGGATTTCAGAAACAAGCTTTGGTAGCTTTCTACCGCAAATGAAGCTGAATGTGCCTTTGAAAATGAATATCCGGCAAACGATTCGATCTGCCGCCAGACTTCGTTGGTGACTTCTTCGGAGTGTCCCTGCGCATAACAACTTTCGAAATATTTATCCACAATTTTCTGAAACTCAACCCGCGAGCGGTATTTGCCACTCATGGCACGGCGAAGCACATCGGCATCAGCCAGGTCGAGGCCGGCAAAGTGGTGGCATATTTTAAGCACGTCTTCCTGGTACACCATTACACCGTACGTTTCAGCCAACTGCTCTTCCATAATGGGATGCAGGTATTTGAATTTATCCGGATTATGAAACCGCCAGATATATTCTTTCATCATCCCCGAGCGTGCAACTCCGGGACGGATGATGCTGCTTGCTGCCACAAGGGTGAGATAATTGTCGCATTTGAGTTTTTTCAGCAACCCTCGCATGGCAGGGCTTTCGATGTAAAAACATCCGATGGTTTCGGCTGATTTCAACTGTTTTTTAATTTTCTCGTCCTTTTTGAAATCACTTACCCGATGAATATCGACATTTATTCCCCTGTTTTGCTTGATAATGTCAACAGCTTCCTGAATATGCCCCAAACCACGCTGACTAAGGATATCGAGTTTTTCGTATCGCAGGTCTTCGGCCACGTACATATCCCATTGTGTAGTCGGGAAAGCCTTTGGCGGCATATCGAGAGCGGTGAACGCAGTAAGGGGTTCTTCTGAAATAATTACCCCGCCGGCATGTATGCTGCGGATGTTGGGGAAGTCGGTCATGCGTGTTGCAAGTTGTACGATATGTTCAGCGATAGCATTTTTATTAAGCGGGTTGCTTGGTTCTTCAACCAATAAGTCAATTTCTTCTTTAGGCAAACCGTACACTTTTCCCAGTTCGCGCAAACTTGATTTCCCTTTAAACGTGGATGTTGCTCCAAGCAAAGCGGTATGTTTGTGCCCGTATCGCTTGAAAATGTAGTCGAACACTTCATCGCGGTCTTTCCACGAAAAATCGATATCAAAATCGGGCGGACTTGACCGTTTTGGGTTAAGAAACCTTTCGAAATACAGGTTTAGTTCAATGGGATCCACATCAGTAATACGCAGGCAATACGCCACTATGCTGTTGGCACCGCTTCCACGGCCTACATGGTAGAATCCACGGCTCATGGTATAGCGGATAATGTCCCATGTAATGAGGAAATAGGAGGAGAATCCGAGTTTATCAATGATTTCGAGTTCGTGTTTTACACGCTGTTTCGCTTCTTTATTGTTTTTGCCATAGCGATAGATAAGCCCGTCGAAAGCTAATTTTTCGAGCAGCAGCCGGTCGTCGTAGGCACTTGCCGAGAATAGTTTTTTATTCTTTACATTGCTGAAATCAAAATTTATAATGCAGTCATCCAGTAATTTACGCGTATTGGAGATAATCTGCGGGTAGTATTCGAACAGTTTTTCAAGTTCTGCAGGCGGGTTGAAAAGTTCGTCGGGAGCAGCCACCTGCGAAGGGATAAGCATACTCAGCAAGGTGTTGTTGTCGATGGCGCGCAGGTGACGGTGAAGTTCATAGCCTTGCTCGTTTTCAAACGTAACAGGGCACAAAGCCACGAGTTTTTGTTGCTTGTTGCGGTTTTCTGCCGAAAGCAGCTTGTTAAGTTCCGTGCTCCGGATACCGGTATATTCATTATCGCGTAACTTCTTTGGTGATTTCTCTCCAAAAGGGTAAATTACATAACAGTGGCTGAATTCCGGTGCCTGCAGGGGCAAGGGAAGTTTGTTAATATTATTATAGCTAAGGAATTCGTTCAGTTCCATGAATCCTTCGTTATTGTGTGCTATTCCTATATAGAGCAGTTTATTATTATCACGGAATTCGATGCCGGCTACCGGTTTTATACTGTTTTTATTGCAGGCCTGCACAAAATCAATCACGCCCATGCTGTTGTTGATATCGGTAAGTGCCAGCGTATCAATACCATTTGCCACAGCCATTTCCACCAGTTTATCAATGGGGAGTGTGCCGTAACGGAGGCTGTAAAAAGAGTGGCAGTTGAGGTACATGAAGGATTTACGATTTACGAT
>Ga0105047_10020499_pt1 | contig 10155 bp, 6 predicted proteins | sample MAT04_FD_78384 | JGI IMG/M metagenome (GOLD analysis project Ga0105047, IMG submission 78384) | Freshwater microbial communities from Lake Fryxell liftoff mats and glacier meltwater in Antarctica - MAT-04 (megahit assembly) | ecosystem: Environmental > Aquatic > Freshwater > Ice > Liftoff... | reverse complement strand
CGAGCCTCCTTGCGCGCGAGTGGTTTGCAAGACCTACCAGCATCGTGAGCGAGGCTCGTACTTTTCGTCAACTCTGCTAGCAAAAACCGCGAAACTCGAAGTCAGGGGGACGCCCCAAACGTAATGTGCGACGATCGATTGGATCTCATCGTCGGGGAAGTGAATGCGCCGGCTGACTCAAGCGATGCGCCGTCCACACTGTTGGAAATGCATACCGGCGCGGCAGTCGACTTTGGCTGCAACGGCTGCAATCCGCCTAGCAGCCTGGGGAAGAATACCATCCTGGCATTCTTCCCCCCTCGCCAGGTTCGCAGCACAGCTGCTCACGGCTCGCAAACGCTGACTTACAGTCGACTTTTGAGGATCGCATCCGGCGATCCACGCAGACCGGTGAATACTTCCTCGGCCTGCTAGGGCATTAGCTGAAAAGTCCGCCGGCGCCGCTGGCCTGGAAGGCGGCCACGTAATGTTCGATCGTCGGCTGCGCGCCGCCATCGTTCCAGGTGATGGCGACCACGTCGAAACGACTTGTGCAGCCCAATAGCTCGTGCCGTTTCAGATAGGCAAGCGCCAGTCGGGTGAGCTTGCCTTGCTTGATGGCGTCGACCGCATCGGCCGGATGACCCGCCTCGTGCGAAGCACGAGTTTTCACTTCGACGAAGACCACGGTCCGCCCTTCGACCGCCACCAGGTCAATCTCGCCCAACACGGCGCGATCGCTGCGGGCGACGATCTTATACCCCAGTCCGCGAAGATAGCGGGCCGCCAGGTCCTCGCCCCGCGCGCCCAGCGAGCGCGGACGAGAGAATCGCCGCCGCCAAGAGCGCAACGCGGTAGCAACGGGAGCAAGCGTTGAACTGGGCCGGCTCAGAAACGACGGCAGGCGTTTGCGCCAAGACATCCGTCCAAGTCCTTATGCTTTTGCCCTGGAGCGAACAGGACGCGCGGCGATCGAGAAATGACTAGTTCGCCTTGCGAGCGCCGTCGGCGCCTGCGCGGGACTTGTTGAGCATTTTTTCCAACTGCATCTGCGCCGCCGGGCTTTGCAGCACCAGCAGCGATTTGGACGGCAGGTCCAACTCGATCACGCTCTCGCCAGCGGCCCACGACTTGGGATCAATCTTCTCGCGGATCAGGTCAATAATGCGCTGCGACTCGATCCCGCGCGTCAGGAGCACGCCGACGGGGTGGATCTCGAATTCGGCCCGATCCGGCAAGGACTTTTTGGCGAAGACTTGCAGCGTTTTTTCGTCGACGACGCGGAAGGTTAGTTCCAGCGGGTCCAAAAGCGCGGTCAGCGCCTCGTCCAAGGTTTGCTTGTCGGCAATCAACGTCACGGGAGAGCGCGGCGTCCGCCCGGCCGCGGCGACCGACACGCCATCAATCATGATCCGCGTGCCAGTCGCCCTGCCTAACCAACTCAAGATCTCAGAGAGGGGCGTCTCGATGCCGTAATTCGCCGTGACGACTTTTTGCAGCCGCTCCTGGGCGCGGGCGTACTTGGATCGTGGACCATCGTTGTCAGACGCGGCGATTCGGGGCTTCAGTCCGCGCGCGACGCGTAACTGCTCCACAAAAGCGCTGACCCGACGATGCACTGCCTGTGTCTGATTGACGACCAGCGTCGTTCCTTCGATGGTAATCACGCCGACGCCCCCATTTGCGGCCCAACTCTTGGGGGCCACGAAGCGCACGATCATAGCCGCCAGTTTGTTAGCGTCCTTGCCCTCGGCGTCGGCCAACTCTCGCACTTCGTACTTGACTGGCGTGAGCGCGGCTGCGCGATGCGCGAGACTGGTAATCAGTAGTTGCTGACCCTCAATGACGTAGATCAAACCATGCTCGTCGAGGACCGAAGTCAGCAACTCGCCGACCGTAGTGTCCGACTTGTGAACCGCTAGTGGCTCATCCACCGCGATTCCGGCCGTGGCCAGTGCGTCGACGTCGATCGTGATTGGGATGGTGGAAAGGTCCGTCAGAAAGTCGCACAAGTCCGCCAGTAAAACACGGCGGCAGTCGATCTTATCCAGCGGATCTTCCAGCCGCGCTGGCACGTCGACCGGCGAAGAGACGGTCGGCGCCGCGGCGGCGGGCGGCGCGGCGACTGGTGGTTTGGCCGGATCGCCTTCCTCGGTTTCCTCGTCCGGCGCCGGATCATCAGGCATGGCGGCTTCAGGGTCCGCGGTTGCGTCGCCTGTCGGATCGTCCATCGCGGCCGGGTCAGCGGCCGGATCATTCATGCCTTCTTCAGGAGTCGTGTCGGCATTCTCGGCCGCTGGATCCAGGGCTTCGTCCGGCGCGGCGGTTTCTTCCGGAGTAACCGCGGGGTCGTCCTCGACTGGATCGATATCCGCGGGCATGATCGCGTCTGGCTGCGGAACATCGGCCGGAACGGCGTCTGGCGACGTTGGTTCCGATAGAGGTTCCAATGATGGTTCTGCGGCGGCATTCGCTGGTTGCGCCGGCGTGGCCGTTGGATCGACCGCGGCGATTTCCGTCTTGGGGACTGCCGAGCGATACACGACCCAACCGACGAGCAGCAACGCCACAGCGGCAATCGGCCCGCACAGCCAATAAATCCAATTCCGCGCGACGGAGTTGCCTGCCGCGCCTGCGCGATTGGCGGCGCCCGACAGTGCGCGTGCTGCGATCGAAGGACCATTGGGAGTGGCGACTTCGCCCATCCCGGATTCGCCCGTCGCCATTTCACCTGTCGCCATCTCGGCGGTAGCGATCTCGCTCGTCAGCGGCGCGCCCTGAGCGGACGCGGCCGTGGCGGCAGCTAGTTCCCGCGCCGGCGCGATTTCTCGTGGCGCTGTCCCTGGAGGAATGACATCTGGCGCGGCGATGTTCGGCTGCGCGCTGGCATTTGGCTGCGCGGCAACGTTCGGCTTCGCGCTGGCTGCGCGCAGCTTGGGGCCTGCGAACGAACCGGAGATACTCGGCGCTGCGCCTGTTTGCGCTGCGCTTGATTGCGGAGTAGCAGGCGCGGCTGGCGGTTTCACCGGCAATTTGAATTGAATCGTGGAGCCCGAGCTAATGCCGGAGTCCGTAAATTGCGTGGACAATGATTCGGGCGAAGGAGGAGTCCAACCTGGCGGAGGTTGGATCTGCACCATGCTGCCGCACTTGGGGCAGGCCAGGATCTGGCCGATCGCCCGCATGTCGCGCACCTTGAGGCGCGCAGTGCAAGTCGTGCAGTTTACCGCGAATAATTCCACGGCTCGCCTTCCTCAACGAGTGAGACGCGTAACGGCGTCTCGGCCTTCGGTTCCGCGGACGAACATACAAACGCAAAAATCCACCTGCTGCAATTTCAATACCAGGCGGCGTCCATCCGCCGTCGATACAACACGCCGTTGCAACAACCAACTCTCGCAGCGCCGCTTATTGCGCAAACTCGGCCGGTAGCTTGTCCCCTCGGGCAGCGGCTGCCGCTCGAGTGGTGAAGTGGAGCGCCTCGCCTGCCCCATTCTCAGCCGGCTTAATGACATATACCAGCTTACCGTCTGGGTTCGCCTTCAACATGATTTTAAGCATAATTTCTCGGGCTGGCAGATCCCGCTCCTCGAACCGGTCGATCGCCTTATTTCGGGTGATTCCGTCGTTTTGCAGGTCCGCTCCCATGATGATCACGTCGACGCCGATCTCCTGGCCAATTTGCTTCAGCGTTGGCTCCAGCGTGTTGCGCTCAAAATTCAGCGAAATTTTCCGGTCCAATCGCTGGGCCACGGTCTCCGCAGGGGCCGTGTCGGCGGGGGGGTTGCCAGGGCCGCCTGGGGGCGTGGGCTGGGGGGCGCCGCCCGCGGGGCGTGGGTTTTCGAGCATCGCCAAATGGCCGGCAATGGTCAGGTTGTGAGCGGCGAGCGACGGGAGATACGCCCGGAGCACCACTTGTCGCCCCTGGACGCCAGCGACGGTGAATCTTGCCATCTGCTCCACCATCAACGGAAACTCAATCAGCACGTCCCGGCTATAGTCCGAGAGGGCCAGCGTACGTAAGTAGTCCGACGCCTTGCGCGGCAGCCGGGCGACCCGCTCGCGATACGCCTCGGCCAGCACGGCGGCTTTTTGATTCGGGTCGGCCAAGAGCCTTACCTCGACAAACAGGTCGTCGGCAGTCAAGTGTGCGCTCGCCAGTACTGCTTTCGGCAGTCCGACGCTCGACAGATCCGTCATTGGTCCGCGGCGGGGCATTTTCCCGGGGGCTCCACCGGCCGGCGCGGTGGGCTTTTGCCGATCTTCGGCCTCGCCTGCCAGAAACCAATCGAGCGGGGAGCGCGCCCGGGCTGCGCTCCCCGGCAGCCACTCATCGCCACCGGTTAGCAAAATGCTGGGCGCGGCCAGCAGCGTCACCATTCGGTCGGCGTCGCTATCGCGGTGCAGGATTTCCATCTCGCGGCGAAGCGCCGGAGCATCGGCCCCCGCAGGCAGGATGTCTTCGGCGAGCAATGCAGCCGGCGCGACGACAATCGTCCGCCCGGCGCCAGCCGCTGGAACGTAGTAGCCCGTTTTGTCTTTCTCAAAGTACTTCTTGCCATCGGCCTCTTTCGCCGCCGGGTTCCCCCAGTCTTTGAGCAGATCGGCCTCGGCCGGGGCTTCTTTCAGTTGTGCGACGAGGGCCAGTTGCGGCGGCCCATCGGCGCCGGGGAGCAGCGAGATCGTCGCTTGCTCGATGTTTTCGAGCTTGGCGCCGGCCAACACCGGCAGGCGCTCGCGAATCCATTCGCCTACCGCGCCACTCGTTCGCGAATCCAAAAGCCGCTCCCCTTCGGGCAAACTCAGCAGCGCGGCGGGGCGCAAGGCGATGATGACTTCTGCCCCCGGAGGGACGTACGCCAGATCGAGCGGCTTGCCCGCGGTCGGAGAGGCCCACATCTCGCCATTGACGGCAATGATCTGCTCGGCAGGGCCGGCCGAAGCGCCGCCCGCGGCGTTTCCGGCAGCGATGCCGTCTGGATCGCCCGTGGTTGGGTCCGTTGGCGATCCGTCCGGCGGTTGGGACGATTCGCCGACCGGCGCGTTGGGTTCTGGGTCTGAATTCTGATTGGGCGGATTCCCATCGGGCCTGTTTTGCGCCGGCTGTGAGACCGGTGGTTGAGTTGGCAGTTGCGCGGTGGGTGCGTTTCCGCCGAACCCTCGCGTCAAAATCAACAGCGCGGCCGCAGCTAGCACAATGCCTGTCGACGCGGCGGCGATCAGCAGTGGCAGGTTCTTTTTCTTCGCCGGCGCAAGTGGAGTAGCGCGAGTCTTTGTCGCTTTGACCGGTTCGGCGGCGTCGTCATCTAAATCGGTTAGAGCAGCAACGCCCGCAGCGGGCTTGGGCGCGACAACGGCCTCACCCGCAACGGCGGCCAGATCGCTGGCGGCCGCAGACGTCGCTACGGACGCGGGCCTGGCGATTGGCGCCTCGGCAGTTACCGCTTGTGGCTGTTGAGCAATCGCCGCGTCGAGCGCTACGCGCAAGGCGGGTGGGTTCACCGGCGCGGTGTCGACTCCGCCATCGTGCTTTGCCAGAGCTTTGAGAAGTTCGGCCGCGTTTGCAAAACGATCCGCCGCCTTACGCGCACGCATGCGCGCGATCAGCGCCGCCAACTCCGGGTTAATATTGGCGCCTGTGTCCGAAAGCGAAGGCACTCCACCGGCGAGCAAGCGATGGAGGACGCAACCGAGCGCGTAGATATCGCCGCTGGGCGTGGCCGCCACGCCGGGAGTTCGCTCCGGCGGCCAGTAATCCGCGGCGCCAATCGCTGTGCCTGGCGCCACGGCGCCGGTATTTGCCACTGGGGTGGCTGGCGCAACTGCGTCGGGGGACCAGGGGAAACTCAATAGTTTGGCCGCGCTTTTGTCGAGCCAGATGCTCTCCGGCCCAATATCGCCATGTGCGTTTCCGGCGGCGTGCAGGCGACTAAGTCCATGCGCCGTCTGCGTCACGATTCTGACGGCGTCTGTCGGCGAGATCGGCTCCGGCCTGGCGATTCGTTCGACCAGCGACTCGCCGACGAGCGACTCCAGCACGAAGAACTTGTAGCCACCCGCGTCGACCAGCGCGTAGCAGTGACCGAGCCGCGTGGTCTTTTGCGAGATTGCCGAAGCAACCCTGGCCTGCGCGCGCCATGTTGCCAATCGAGCTCCGTCCGCGGCCGCCGGACCGCTCAGAAATCGGAGGCAAACGGGACAGCCCGTTACGCGGTGGACGGCGCGAAATTGCCCTGCCAGTCGGCCGGCGTCGATCCGATCCGAGACGACGTATTCGCCGAACACAAACGGGCCTGGTCGCCCCGCGATCAGAATCTTTGCCTGATACCGCGTCAGCGCTTTGTTCGTGACGAGCCATTCTGGGAGCGAGGCGGGCGAGCCGAGCGCGCCGGACTCCTTGGCCTTGAAAAACGCGTCGGCGAATTGCCGGCAGGCGGCCTCGTCGTGCAGGCCGCTACGGACAATCATTTGCCAGAATTGTTGGATCGAACCGGCCATCGAACGAACTCTGTTCCCATCCGTCCGCGCAGCCACTGGGGCGGGGCGCGCGAACGCTCGCAGCTTGCCTTGGGTATGTCCGCTTGTCCGCGAGATGATGCCAGAATGGAAGTGGCGTCGGATCGCGCGGCGCGACTACAGAGTCTTAAGATACTCGATCACGGCTTGTTTATCTGCCTCGTCAAGCGCGTCCGGAAAGAGATGCCCTGCGTTGGACTTGCCAAACAGCCGGGTATTAAAGTAGCGACGCTTTTGCTTGGCGTCCGTGACGTCGGCCGGCATGTCCGCCATGGTGGTCACTTTCAGCCCGATCTTCTGCTGGTCGTAACCATCCTCAGTCCGCTGCCAAACGACAGGCCGCTCGCTGGAATGGAACAAGTGCCACAGCGTGGGGACCGATCCATTGTGCAGGTAAGGGGCCGACGCCCAGATACCATCGAGTGGCGGGGCGACGTAACCGTCCGGGTCGCTTACGACCTTCTTCTCGCCGTAGTTGTTGAACCAGTTGCGCTCGTAGCCGGCGCGCTGTTCTACGGTCAGCGCGTCCAGGCGGACGCGGTCTGTCCCTACTTCGTCGATCGGAACCATCTTGTTGGGATAAGTCCACTTCTCGCCGTACGTGCCGTGGCAACTGCTGCAGTTATTTTCGAACACCTTATGCCCACGAGCGGCCAGCGCTTGATCCACCTCGAAGGGATACTTCGGCGGCTCGAGCGATTCGATCCAGGCGTAAATGTCCTTGAAGTCCGCTTCCCACTTGCGGAAGTTTTCTGGGCCATTCTGTGGGATCATCAAGAACTGCATCAGCGCCCGGTGGCTCTTGGGGCTGAAACCGTCCAGGTAGAGATACGTTTTCTTCTTCACGTTCCACCACGGGGGCGCGTCCATGTCGTGATGGACGAACTCCGGCCTCACCTTGGGGAAGCGGACGTTTAAGTCTTCGTCTCGCAAGACACCGAGCGCCACGCCAAACATCACGGCGTTGGTCGTGCCGTTGGAGCCACCCATCGGGAACGACGCCGCGGCGACTTCCAACGGGCTGAGCTTGCGCTGCTTGAGCTTCACCGATCGGACTTCGTCCGCCAGCGTTTGCATTGCGTAGTGCGAATTGGGCAGGCCAGGAATCGCGCGACCCATGACCTTGCCGCCGTGGCAGGCCATGCAGTTCATCACCCAACCTTGCTTGCCATCGTCGACGTACTGCATTGCGGTGGCGCGGACGCCTTCGGGCGCTTCGGTCAAACCGTAGCGAGAAAACGCCATCTTGCGGCGCTCTTCAGGCGTGGCCTTGCCGGCCAAAGTGCGGGCCGGTTCTTCCCAGACCTTCCATAGGTCGTTGAAAACTTCTTGATCGAAATCAGGAGGAAGATAGGTCTTGGTTGTTAGTAGTCGATAACCGCGCTGGGCTGGTGTCTCCTCTTTGAGAGTCCCGTCTGGCGTTGGCGCTACGGCGTCTGCGACCGGCGTGGCGGCGACAGTTGACGCTGGCGCTTCCTCGGCCGAGAGGGGCTGCGCGATTGCGCTTAACGTCAGCAAGCCTGCGGCAAACGTGGCCGCGAAAGAAAAACGATCCCAGGCAGCCAAGGCGCTACGTGCAACCATGCGAATTCCCCGCGCGGCAAGAGGCTGTTGTTCGTTCAAAGCGGCCAGAGATGAGATCGGCCGGAACGAACCTGATTCTATCCGCCTTGTTTCCAAATGCTACACGATTTCATTTATTCGGAGACGAACTTATCTGCGGAATTCACTTGGCAGGCTACCCGCGGGGGGCTGACTTCCGTACAGTTGACCCTCGAATGGCCACCTTTTGAGCTCCGGACATCTCAATGTTACTTGATGACGCAATTCTATGCGGTGCGGCGCTGGCGGCCGGAGCGATTAATTCCGTAGCTGGCGGCGGCACGCTCCTGACCTTTCCGGCGCTCCAGTTCGCGTTGGGCTCGTCCGCGGCAGCCATTCGCATGGCCAACTGCACTAGCACCGTGGCTCTGATGCCGGGCTCGCTCGCTGGCGCCTGGGGCTACCGCCAGGAGCTGGCGCAGAACAAACGCTGGATCATGTTGCTAGCACTCCCCAGCCTGATCGGCGGAGCGATCGGGTCCCTGCTACTGACCGAACTTCCGGCCGAGGCGTTCGCCGGCCTGGTCCCGTGGCTGATCCTGACGGCGGCGGCGCTGTTTGCCGTGCAGCCCCATCTGGCCCGCTGGCTGGGGATCGGCAAACCGCACGATGAGCCAACCCGAGGGACAACGGTGGGCATTGTCGTGTTTCAATTTCTGGTCGCGGTCTACGGCGGCTACTTTGGCGCCGGGATTGGGATCTTGATGCTGGCCTCGCTGGCAATGATGGGTCTGCAAGACATCCACGTGATGAATGGCCTGAAGACGCTCTTTGCCACGCTGATCAATGGCGTCTCGGCAGTTTGGTTTGTGTGGCGGGGCGAAATCGATTGGCGCTCGGCCGGCATGATGATGGTCGCGGCCATTATCGGCGGCTATCTGGGCGCGCGGATCGCACGAAAACTGAATCGAGACCTGGTCCGCCGCGGCGTGGTGACAATTGGCGTGCTACTGGCCGCGGTCGAATTCGCCAAACAGTTTTTAGGCGTGTCCCTGTTTGAATTGCTGCGCGGCGGGGAGTGAGGGGTGAGTGTGGCGAGGACGCCGATCGCCAGCGCAACCATCCGCGCATCGCATGGTTCTGAGCCCCATTGGGGCGCCCCAAGGTAGCCCAGCGCTAAGCCGGCAACGCCGGCGCTGCCCTGGGTAGTGGATCGCACGCGTCCGACGTATTCCGACACGTGATATGCCGCGCTACGGCGTGTCGACTTTTTCGCCGCCGGCGCTTGTGATGAGCGATTTTAAAAGCTGCGGGTCGAATCCGTTTCGCAATGACCTAACGCCGCCATCAGCAAACCCCACGTTTACCCCTTGCGAATGCCGATTGGATAATCCTGTCACCGCCGGATCGTTAATTTCGAAACTCATGTTCGCGAATTCCAAATCTCGCGGTTCCAGCCAAGGGATCGCTAGCGCCGTCGCTTCGACAATCGCAATCGTGTTGGACAAGCCATCCGCTATCTCATCCGCGGAACGACCTTTGGCGCCGGGCCACATGGTTTCTGGTCCGACGATGGCGACATAACTCGTCGTGTTGGGGGGCGAAGTCGTATCACAGGGGCACCGAAACGTCGGCGGCATCTTGTCCCACATCTTGCGGTTATTCGGCCCGTCCCAGGGTTCATTCAGGTCGTATTTGCCGTCCAACGCCGATTCTGCTTCAAGAAACGGAATCAACAGCGCGCGCCAGCTATGCATCTTGCGACCATTGGCGTCGACCGTATAGGCAGGTGGAAAAGCTCCGTATTCGGCATGGTAGTTATGCATTGCCAGGACAAGTCGGTGCAGGTGAGCATTACAATCAGAAACCATCGCGGCTTCGCGCGCGTTGGAAATTGCAATTGAGAGTCACCATGCGAGAAACGCGATCGCAAGTCCCACGAAGAACATCGTTTTCCACGAAGAACTAGCTGCCTGTTGAAAAACGCCGTCGTGGCGTTTTTCAACCTCGCCCGGCGCAAAGCAAAGCTTCGCGAGGCTCGCAAAATAACGACTTACGTCGTTATTTTGTCCTCACATCCATGTGAGGTCGCAGCCTGTCGAGAAAATCAACAGGCTG
>Ga0105047_10020498_pt1 | contig 10155 bp, 8 predicted proteins | sample MAT04_FD_78384 | JGI IMG/M metagenome (GOLD analysis project Ga0105047, IMG submission 78384) | Freshwater microbial communities from Lake Fryxell liftoff mats and glacier meltwater in Antarctica - MAT-04 (megahit assembly) | ecosystem: Environmental > Aquatic > Freshwater > Ice > Liftoff... | reverse complement strand
TTCTCCTCTTCGACTGTCGTGGATCACGCACCACCGGCTCTGATAGCACCGTGTGCTGTTGCGGCCGGGTCAATGGTTTGTAACTCCATTGTGAAGGTCGCCAGAGGCAACGACGCTGGCATCTACCCGCATCGGCCCTGCGTCTGCGTTATGCCGAAACAAGGCCGAGGTCCCACACCAAGCAGCTTGGTGCGCGATGCACCGACTCGCGCCACGGCGGACCGCCTTTGATACAGGCCAGGTGGCGCAGCAGGCGCCGGCGGTGCGGGCGCCCGCACCGATCTAGAGAGAGGACTCTAAATCCAGACCAGCCAAGCGTTGGAATCCGGCAACAGCGCCAGCCACCGGCAACGGTGCATGCGGACACCAGCAATGTGCCTGCGCTGGTCCGCTGCGCACTGCGGGCGTGCCGGCGGCCTCCGCCCTTGCCTGTTCGCGGGGGTTTCTCCGGGGTCGCGCCCTGGCACGGGGGTTGCGTAATATTCCGACAAATCCTGACCAAACGGTCAGATTCGAGGTGAATCCAGGCCACCGATCCGCCTGCTGCTGCTGGAGATGCGCGTGCCCCCTCCCACCACCGCCATGAACGCCATTGACGCCACCAACCTCGCCGACGCCGCGCCCGATGTCAGGCCGGCCCGGTTGGCCGCCGAGCAGTACGCCCAGCACTTTGCCGACGCGGCACCACGCCTGTCGCGCACCCAGGCCTTGGTGGAAGCCGAGCGCTGCCTGTACTGCTACGACGCGCCCTGCGCCACCGCCTGCCCGACCGGCATCGACGTGCCCAGCTTCATCAAGCGCATCGCCGACGACAACCTGCGCGGCGCCGCCAAGACCATCCTGGAGGCCAACCCGCTGGGTGGCACCTGCGCCCGGGTGTGCCCCACCGAGGTGCTGTGCGAGCAGGTGTGCGTGCGCTACCACCAGGGCGGTCACCAGCAGGGCAAGCCGGTGGAGATCGGCCGGCTGCAGCGCTATGCGGTCGACGCGGTGATGGACCAGCCGTTCAGCGCCCTGTTCCCGCGCGCTGCGCCCACCGGCCAGACGGTGGCAGTAGTGGGCGCCGGCCCGGCCGGCCTGGCCTGCGCGGTGGAACTGGCCAAACACGGCCACAGCGTGGTGCTGCACGACGCGCAGGCCAAGGGCGGCGGCCTGAATGAATACGGCCTGGCCAGCTACAAGGTGGCCGACCAGTTCGCCCAGCGTGAACTGGACTGGCTGCTGGGCATCGGCGGCATCACGCTGCAGACCGGCTGGAAGCTGCAGACCGCCGCGCAGCTGCTGGCGCTGCGCCAGGACCACGCCGCCGTCTACCTGGCCGTGGGCCTGGCCGGCACCCAGGCACTGCGCGTGCCGGGCGAAGACCTGGCCGGCGTGCGCGACGCGGTGGATTTCATCGCCGACCTGCGCCAGGCGGGCGACCCCGCCGGCCTGCAGCAATTGCCCGTCGGCCGCCGGGTGGTGGTGATCGGCGGCGGCATGACGGCGGTGGACGCGGCGGTACAGAGCAAACTGCTGGGCGCCGAGCAGGTGCACATGGTCTACCGCCGCGGGCCGGCCACCATGGGCGCCAGCCATGCCGAGCAGGACTGGGCGCAGACCCACGGCATCACCATCCACCACTGGCTGGTGCCCGAGGTGCTGCTGCCCGGCAGCGGCATTGCGCAGGGCCATGTGGCGGCCGTGCGCTTCGAACGCCAGGTGCTGATGGACGGCCGCCTGCAGCCCACCGGCCTGCACGAGACCCTGGCCGCCGACATGGTGCTGAAAGCCATCGGCCAGAAGCTGGACAGCGCCCTGCTCGCCGGCTGCGGCCTCACGCTGCGCGAGGGCCGGGTGGTGGCCGACGACGACGGCCGCACCGGCGTGCCCGGCCTGTATGCGGGCGGCGACTGCCGCCTGGGCGGGCGCGACCTGACAGTGGAAGCGGTGGAGGACGGCAAGCGTGCCGCGCATGCCATACACGCGGCGATCCACACCCAACTCATTGCCTGACGGGAGAACACCATGGCCGACCTGCGCAACACCTTTGCCGGCATCAGCAGCCCCAACCCGTTCTGGCTGGCCAGCGCGCCGCCCACCGACAAGGCCACCAACGTGCACCGCGCCTTCGAGGCCGGCTGGGGCGGCGTGGTCTGGAAGACGCTGGGCGAAGACGGCCCGCCGGTGGTCAACGTGAACGGCCCGCGCTACGGCGCCCTGCTCACGCCCGACCGCAAGCTGCTGGGCTTCAACAACATCGAGCTGATCACCGACCGGCCGCTGCAGCTGAACCTGGACGAGATCCGCGCTGTCAAGCGCGCCTGGCCCGACCGCGCCATGGTGGTGAGCCTGATGGTGCCGTGCACCGAAAGCGCCTGGAAGGCGATCTTGCCGATGGTCGAAGACACCGGCTGCGACGGCGTGGAGCTCAACTTCGGCTGCCCGCACGGCATGAGCGAGCGCGGCATGGGCGCGGCCGTGGGCCAGGTGCCCGCGTACATCGAAATGGTCACCCGCTGGTGCAAGCAGTACAGCCGCCTGCCGGTGATCGTGAAGCTGACGCCCAACATCACCGACATCCGCCTGCCCGCCGCTGCGGCCAGGCGCGGCGGGGCCGACGCGGTGAGCCTGATCAACACCGTCAATTCCATCATCGGTGTCGACCCCGACACCCTGCAGATGAGCCCGGTCACCGGCGGCATGGGCAGCCACGGCGGCTACTGCGGCCCGGCGGTCAAACCCATTGCGCTGAACATGGTGGCCGAGATCGGCCGGTCGGCCGAAACCGCCGGCATCCCCATCTCGGGCATCGGCGGTGTGGGCAACTGGCGCGACGCGCTGGACTACATCGCCCTGGGCGCCGGCAACGTGCAGGTGTGCACCGCCGCCATGGTGTATGGCTTCAAGATCGTGCAGGAGATGGAAAGCGGCCTGGCCAACTGGATGGACGACAAGGGCTTTCGCACCATCGACGACTTCCGCGGCCGCGCCCTGCCCACGGTGACCGACTGGCAATACCTGAACCTCAACGCCGTCAGCAAGGCGGTGATCGACCAGGACAAGTGCATTGCATGCGGCCGCTGCCACATCGCCTGCGAGGACACCTCGCACCAGGCCATCACCGCGATGAAGGGCGGCCAGCGCCACTTCGAGGTGAAGGAGGACGAATGCGTGGGCTGCAACCTGTGCGTGGTGGTGTGCCCCGTGCCCGAATGCATCACGCTGCGCACCCTGGCACCCGGCGAGGTGGACGCCCGCACCGGCCAGGCCGTGGTGGCCGCACCAGCCAACTGGACCACCCACCCGAACAACCCGATGCGCCAAACGGTGCCGGCTTGACGGGCCACCAGCCTCGCCGCACCATCGCCAGTCTCGAAACCAGGAGCCCTGCATGAAACCCCTGCTGATCCGTGGCGGCACAGTCGTCAACGCCGACCGTGAATTCCGCGCCGATGTGCTGTGTGAAGACGGCCTGATCACCGCCGTGGGCACCAACCTGGCCACGCCCGCCGGCTGCGAGACGCTGGACGCCGGTGGCCGCTACGTGCTGCCCGGCGGCATCGACCCGCACACCCACATGCAGCTGCCCTTCATGGGCACCGTCACGCGCGATGACTTCTTCAGCGGCACGGCCGCCGCCATGGCCGGCGGCACCACCACCATCATCGACTTCGTGATCCCTGATCCGCAGGAGCCGCTGATCGACGCCTACCGCAAGTGGCGCGGCTGGTCCGAGAAATCGGCCGGCGACTACAGCTTCCATGTCGCCGTCACCTGGTGGGACGAATCGGTGCACCGCGACATGGGCACCCTGGTGCATGACGAAGGCGTGAACAGCTTCAAGCACTTCATGGCCTACAAGAACGCCATCATGTGCGACGACGAGACGCTGGTGAACAGCTTCCGCCGCGCGCTGGAGCTGGGCGCCATGCCCACGGTGCATGCCGAGAACGGCGAGCTGGTGTACCTGCTGCAGGCCGAGATGAAGGCCAAGGGCATCTTCGGCCCCGAGGCCCACCCGCTGAGCCGCCCGCCGGCGGTGGAGGCCGAGGCAGCCCAGCGCGCCATCGCCATCGCCGACGTGCTGAACGTGCCGATCTACGTGGTGCATGTCAGCTGCGCCGAGAGCGCCGCCGCCATTGCCGCCGCCCGCGCCCGCGGCCAGCGGGTGTACGGCGAGGTGCTGGCCGGCCACCTGGTGCTCGACGACAGCGTCTACCGCAACCCCAGCTTCGAATTCGCCGCCGGCCACGTGATGAGCCCGCCCTTCCGCGCCAAGGGCCACAGCGACATGCTGTGGCGCGGCCTGCAGGCCGGCTACCTGCACACCACCGCCACCGACCACTGCACCTTCTGCGCCGAGCAGAAGGCCGCTGGCCGCAACGACTTCAGCCTGATCCCCAACGGCTGCGGCGGCGTGGAAGAGCGCATGGCCATTCTTTGGCATGAAGGCGTGAACGGCGGCCGGCTGACACCCAGCGAGTTCGTCGCCGTCACCTCGGCCAACGCGGCCAGGCTGTTCAACATCTACCCGAAGAAGGGCTGCATCGCCGTGGGCGCCGACGCCGACATCGTGCTGTGGGACGCGCAGGCCACCAGGACCCTGTCGGTCAAGACACAGAGGAGTCTGGGCGACTTCAATGTCTTCGAAGGCCGCACCGTGCAGGGCCAGCCCACCCACACGCTGAGCCATGGCGTCGTGGTGTATGCCGACGGCGACCTGCGCGCGGTGCGCGGCGCCGGCCAGTATGTGAAGCGGCCGCCGTTTGCGCCGCAGTTCGCGCCGCTGGCGCGCAAGGCGGCGCTGGAAGCGCCGGTGGCCGTCGAACGCTGAACGCTGAGCACCCCACTTCCGGAGAACACCATGGACATGAAAGTCACCCCCCTGCCAGAGAAGATCGCCGGCCTGCGTGTGAACGGTGAACGCCTGTGGAGCAGCCTGATGGAGCTGGCCCGGATCGGCGCCACGGCCAAGGGCGGCGTGTGCCGCCTGACGCTGACCGACCTGGACAAGCAGGGCCGAGATCTGGTGAGCCGCTGGGCGCGCGAGGCCGGCATGACGATCACCATCGACAAGATCGGGAACGGCTTCCTGCGCCGGCCCGGCCGCGACAACAGCCTGCCGCCGGTGATGACCGGCAGCCACATCGACACGCAGCCCACTGGCGGCAAGTTCGACGGCAACTACGGCGTGCTGGCCGGCATCGAGGTGGTGCGCACGCTGAACGACGCCGGCATCGAGACCGAAGCCCCGATCGAAGTGGCCTGGTGGACCAACGAGGAAGGATCGCGCTTCGTGCCGGTGATGATGGGCAGCGGCGTGTTCGCCAAGGCCTTCACGCTGGAACACGCCTACGCCGCGACCGACACCGAAGGCAAGACGGTGAAGGGCGAGCTGGAACGCATCGGCTACATCGGCACCGAAGAGCCGGGCGACCACCCGATCGGCAGCTACTTCGAAACCCACATCGAACAGGGCCCGGTGCTGGAAGACAACGCCAAGACCATCGGCGTGGTGACCGGCGTGCTGGGCATCCGCTGGTATGACTGCGTGGTCACCGGCATGGAGGCGCACGCCGGCCCCACGCCCATGGCCCTGCGCAAAGATGCACTGCAGGTGGCCGCCGCGCTGATGCAGCAGGTGGTGGCCTGCGCCCACCGCCACCCGCAGAACGGACAAAACCACGGCCGCGGCACGGTGGGCATGGTCAGCGTCTTCCCCAACAGCCGCAACGTGATTCCCGGCCGGGTGAAGTTCAGCATCGACCTGCGCAACGCCAGCGACGCATTGTGCGAGGCGATGGACGCCGACATCCGCGCCGTGGCCGCCAGGCTCAGCGCCGAGAGCGGCCTGCCGATCGAGATCACGCCCGTCAGCGCCTACCCGGCGCAGCCCTTCCATGCCGATTGCGTCGAGGCGGTGGGCCGCGCCGCCGCCAAGCTGGGCTACAGCCACATGCCGGTGGTCAGCGGCGCCGGGCACGATGCCGTCTACATGGCCCGGCTGGCGCCAGCCGGCATGATCTTCATCCCCTGCAAGGACGGCATCAGCCACAACGAGATCGAAGACGCCCAGCCCGAGCACATCACCGCCGGCTGCAACGTGCTGCTGCACGCGATGCTGGAGCGGGCCGGCGTGGCGGGCGGCTGACTGCGCGAAAGAATCTTCTCAGGACAACCCATCAATCAGCCCACCAAGCAGCCCGCCAAGCAGCCCGCCTCGGCGGGCTTTTTCACGGGTGAAGTCGCCCTGGCGCGATTGCTTTTAATCTTCTCATAAATCTTCTCATAATGGCGTCATGCGCGCCCCGGACACCCACACCCGAGACCGCCTGCCCAACCTGATGCGGCGGCTGGGGCCGGCCAGCGCCACCGCGCTGGCGGCAGAGCTTGGTGTCAGCGTGGCCACGCTGCACCGGCTGCTGCAGGAGCGGGCGGGCGAAGTGCTGCAAGCCGGCCTGGCCCGTCGCAGCCGCCATGCGCTGCACCGCCGGCTGCGCGATGGCAGCGGCACACTGCCGCTCGCCACCATCGACGCACAGGGGCGGGCGCATGACGCCGGGCAGCTGGTGCTGGTGCAGCCAGAGGGCTGCTGGCTGCCACTGCACCAGTTGGCCGGCACGCACTGGCCGCTGCCTGCCCCGGCTGCGAATGCCCCGCGCGATGCGATGCTGGACGCCGCCCGCGACGGCTGGTGGCCCGGCCTGCCCTACCCGTTGCAAGACCTGCGGCCGCAGGGCTACCTGGGCCGGCAGCTGGCCCGCACCGGCCACGCCGCCTGGGGCGTCCCGCCCGACCCGCAGCGCTGGAGCGACGACGACGTGCTGCACGTGCTGTCGCAAGCCGGCAGCGACGGCCCTGGCAACCTGGTCATCGGTGAGCCGGCCTTCGCCCGCTGGCAGGCGCAAGCGCTGGCGCCGGCCGAGCCGCTGGCGCCCGCCGCACTGGGGCCGGCCTATGCCGCGCTGGCCGAACAAGCGGTGGCCGCAGGCGTGGCGGGCTCCAGCGCGGCGGGCGAGTTCCCCAAGTTTCCGGCGCTGCGCGACCGCGCCGGTGCCAGCACGCCGCATGTGCTGGTGAAGTTCTCCGGCGCTGGCGGCTCTGCGGCCGAGCGGCGCTGGGCCGACCTGCTGGTGTGTGAGCACCTGGCGCTGCAGGCGCTTGCCAGCCTGCCCGGCCTGCCAGACCTGCCCGGCGCCGGCGCGGCGCGCAGCGCCATCGTGCAACACGCCGGCCGCACCTTCCTGGAAGTGGAGCGCTTCGACCGGCACGGGCTGTGGGGCCGCAGCCCGCTGGTCAGCCTGGCGACGCTGGACGGCGCATTCCTCGGCCAGGGCAGCGGCGACTGGCCGCGCCTGGCCGCCGCCCTGGGCGCAATGGGGATGCTGGAGGCCGCCGCCCAGCCCGCCATCGGCCTGCTGTGGTGGTTTGGCCGCCTGATCGCCAACACCGACATGCACACCGGCAACCTCAGCTTCCAACCGGGGACGCGGGTGGACGCGGGCGGCACGGTGGCAGCCGGCCCACTGGCGCTGGCACCGGCCTACGACATGCTGCCGATGGCCTACGCCCCGCTGCCCGGCGGCGAGGTGCCACCCAGGGCCTTCGATCCTGCGCTGCCGCAGCCGGCGCTACGCGCCGTGTGGCTGGCCGCGTGCGCCGCGGCGATCGGCTTCTGGACGCTGGCCGCCGCCGACAGCCGCATCAGTGCCGACTTCCGCACCACCGCCGCCGGCAACGCGCAGATGCTGGCGGGCCTGGCCGATCGGGTTTGATCGGACCGGGCGCCGGCCCGGCTACTTCGGCGCCACCGGCAGCACCATCACCGGCATCGCGCCGCCGGGGCAGCCGGGCGCGGCGCTGGCGGCGCCGGGCGGGCAATCCACCGCACGCTTGGCATCGGCCCGCGCGGACTTGGCGCCCATCAACTGCTGGTGCGGCCGCAGCATCAGTGCGGCGATGGCCGCCACCATGGCCACGGCCAGCAGGGCCAGCAGCACCCGCCGGCGCAGGTTGCCGGGGCGGTAGGGGTCGGGCTCACGCCCACCCTGGGGCAGTGGCGGCTTCGTCGCCACGTACAGCTCAACGCGCAGATGGCCCGGCGCTTACACCGGGAACAGCCGAGCGCCAGCATCGACCGGCAGCACCTCGCCGCTGGTCTTCAGCGCATCGACGCCCAGGTACCAGGCGGCCCGGGCGATGTCCTCGGGCTGGATGATGTCGGCCAGCGCGGCGCGGTCCTTGTAGGCTTGCGCGGCGGCAGCGTAGCGCTCGGCGCCCATGCCGTTCTGCAGCCAGGTGGTCTCGACGAAGCCCGGCGCGATGGCGTTGACCCGCACCTCGGGGCCCAGTGCGCGGGCCAGCGACATGGTCAGCGTGTTCAACGCGCCCTTGCTGGCGGCATAGGCCAGCGACGAGCCAGCGCCGGTGCTGGCGGCCACCGACGACATGTTGACCACGGCAGTGGGCGGGTGCTTCTTGAGCAGTGGCGTGAAGGCGCGCACCGCCTGGAAGGCGCCCACCACGTTGACGGCGTAGATGCGCTGGAAATCTTCCATCTCCAGCGCGTCGAAGTTGCGCACATGCACGAACTTGGTGGTGCCGGCGTTGTTCACCAGCACGTCGCAGCGGCCCCACTGCGCATCCACCGCAGCGGCCAGGGCGCGGCAGTCGGCGTCTTCGGCCACGTTGGCCTTCACCACCAGGGCTTCTACCCCCAGCGCGGCACCCAGCGCCCTGCACTCTGCCGCCACGGCCTCGGCCGGCGCCGGGTCACGCGAGTAGTTCACCACCACGTTCCAGCCGCGTTCGGCATACAGCCGCACGATGGCCGCGCCGATGCCGGCCGATGAGCCCGTGACCACACACACCTTGCGTTCCATGCCTGTCTCCTGTGTCGAGTTGGTTGCTGCGGGTGGTGGCAGCGCTCACCACCATGGGTAGAAGCTGCCCAGCCCGTCGGAGGCGCGGCCGCTGTAGGCGGGCGCACGCTTGTCGTTGAAGCTGGCCACGCCTTCCTTGCCGTCGTTGCGGCTGGTGTGCAGCATGGCCAGGGATTCGATGGCGTGGGCATCGCGCGGGTGCGGCAGCGCCGGGTTGCGCAGCAGCATCTGGCGCATCAGCGCGATGGACACGGCGCTGCGGCCGTCGATCCAGTGGTGCGCCAGCTTGTGGGCCTCGGCCAGCAATTGATCCGCCGGCAGCACCGCCTTGACCAGCCGGCCGGCCAGGGCTTGTTCGGGCGTGAGGATGTCGGCGCTGTAGACCCAGTCCATGGCCTGCTGCTGGCCCACGATGCGGGGCAGAAACCAGGTGCTGCAGGCCTCGGGCACGACACCGATGCGGCCGAACACGAAGCCGATGCGGGCCTTGTCGCTGGCCAGGCGCACGTCCATCGGCAAGGTCATGGTGGCGCCGATGCCGACTGCGGCGCCGTTGATCGCGGCGATCACCGGCTTCTTGCATTCATACACCGCCAGCGACACCCGCCCGCCGGTGTCGCGCACGCCCTGCATGATGGCGGGGTCGTCCCACAGCGTGTTCAGCTGGTCCAGGCTCGGGTCGAGCGCTTCGTCCAGGCCGAACACATTGCCGCCCACGCTCAGGTCCATGCCGGCACAGAAGGCCCGGCCGGCGCCGGTGACCACCACCGCGCCCACCGCGTCGTCCGCGCTGGCGCGGGTGTAGGCGTCGATCAGCTCATCAGCCATGGCGGTGGTGAAGGCGTTGAGCTGGGCCGGGCGGTTGAGGGTGATCGTCAACACGCGGTCGTCGATCTGCCAGGCGAGGGTGCTGTAGGCCATGGGTTTGTATTGCTGCGTTGGTGGTGGGTTCGGTCAGCGAGGATAGGCGGCGCCCGCGCGGGCCGGCCGTCACCTCAGGGACCGGGCCTGGCGCGGCGCCCTCGTCAGGCGATCAAACCACCTCGCCGCGCACCAGCCGCAGCACTGCGTCGGCAAACACCGCCGGCGCCTCCTGCGGCATGTTGTGGCCCACGCCTGGCACCACGCGGTGCTGCCGCGGGCCGCTGAAGCGGCGCGCATGCTGGGCAGCGGCGGCGGGCGGGCGCACGCCATCGTCGGCGCCGTCGAAGCTGAGCGTGGGCACGGTGATGGCCGGCAGCGCGGCCAGGCGGGCTTCGATGCCGGCCAGCGCCGGGTCACCCGCCACCAG
>Ga0105047_10020497_pt1 | contig 10156 bp, 7 predicted proteins | sample MAT04_FD_78384 | JGI IMG/M metagenome (GOLD analysis project Ga0105047, IMG submission 78384) | Freshwater microbial communities from Lake Fryxell liftoff mats and glacier meltwater in Antarctica - MAT-04 (megahit assembly) | ecosystem: Environmental > Aquatic > Freshwater > Ice > Liftoff... | reverse complement strand
GAGGGCCGTCGTCCGAGGAGCCAACGAACCAATGCTGCGCCGAGGACTCATCATTACCGCCGTGGGCGTCTACCTCGTCATCATGCTGGGGTGCGTCTTCCAGTCCCGCTCCGCCGCCGACAAGGGCGGCGCCAACGTCGGCGCTGACGACGCCCTGAGCTACCCCCTCGCCCCGCTGACCGGCCTCCCCTACCGCGGCGTCGCCATGCAGATCCAACGCGTGGACGCGATGGAGCACTACAAGGTCGCCCTCGACGAGATCGCGGCCTTCGGCGCCGACACCGTCCTGCTCATCGTGGACGCCCGCCAGGAGAACGGCACCAGTGTGGGGATCTACCTCGACCTGCGGACCGTCCCCGGCCCCGAGGGCCTGGGCGGCCTGATCGACCACGCGAAGATGCGCAAGCTGCGCGTGATCCTCATGCCCATCGTGTTGATCAGCAACCCGAAGGGCAACGAGTGGCGGGGGACGATCAACCCCTCCTCGTGGGCGGCGTGGTTCGACTCCTACCGCAGCGTCCTGCTGCACTTCACGTACATCGCGGCCAACCACAAGGCCGACGTGCTGGTCGTCGGGTCCGAACTGGTCAGCGCCGAGTCCCACGCCGACGAGTGGCGAAAGACCATTGCCGAGGTCCGCGCCAACTTCAAGGGACAGCTCACCTACTCCTCCAACTGGGACCACTACTCCGACATCCCCTTCTGGGACCAGCTCGACATGATCGGCATGAACTCCTACTGGACCCTGGACCGCAGCCTCGACGGCGAGTCGAAGAAGAACCGCGTGAGCGTCCCCGAGGTCGTCAACAACTGGCGCAAGATCCAGAAGGACCTCAAGGTCTTCGCCGACCGCAAAAAGAAGCCCATCCTTCTGCTGGAGGCCGGCTGGTGCAGCCTCGAGAATGCCGCCGACGAGCCCTGGGACTACACGCGGACCGATCTGCGGGTGGACCTGGACCTGCAGAAGCGGCTGTGGGACGGGTTCTTCCAGGCGTGGCACGGCACGCCGTGGATGGCCGGCTTCATGATCTGGGCGTGGGAGCCGGGCGACGCCGGGCCGACCGACAAGGGGTACGGCCTCAAGGGCAAGCCATCGTACGACCTGGTCAAAGGCTGGCTCGCCAAGCCGTGGAAGAATAATTGACCCCCCGCCGCCCGTCGCACGTGGCGAGTCGGGGGGGCGTGAAACAACCGGTCCGTCGAAGCGGGCCTGCGAAGGCCTGCCGTCTCTCCGGGCTCCCTTCTGAACTCTGAACTCCAAACCCTGAACTCTCTCCCATGGAAGCCATCGAAACCCGTTACCGTACGCACTCGTGTGGGCAGCTCCGGGCCGAGCACATCGGCCAGACCGTCCGGCTGGCCGGCTGGGTCCACAATTACCGCGACCACGGCGGGCTGGTGCTGATCGACCTCCGTGACCGCGACGGCCTGACGCAGGTCGTGTTCGACGCCGACGAGTGCGGGCAGGCGACGCACGACGAGGCCCGCAAACTCCGCGGCGAGTGGGTCGTGAGCGTCGAGGGCACGGTCGCCGACCGCGGAATCGACGAGAAGGGCCGCAGCCGCGAGAACATCAAGCTCGCGACCGGGCGGGTCGAGGTGCGCACGCGGCGGATGGAGGTCCTCAGCACATCGCCGACGCCCCCGTTCACGCCCGATGCATTCGAGAAGGTCGGCGAGGAGCTGCGCCTCCAGTACCGCTACCTCGACCTGCGCCGCCACGAAATGCAGAACACGCTCCGGGTGCGGCACCGCGTGACCAACCTCATGCGGACCTACCTCAACGACCTGGGCTTCTGGGAGATCGAGACCCCCTTCCTGACCAAGTCCACGCCCGAGGGCGCCCGCGACTTCCTCGTGCCGTCGCGCACCGTCCCCGGGAACTTCTACGCGCTCCCCCAGTCCCCGCAGCTCTTCAAGCAGCTCCTCATGGTGGCCGGCTGCGACAAGTATATGCAAATCGTCCGGTGCTTCCGCGACGAGGACCCGCGCGCCGACCGGCAGGCCGAGTTCACGCAGCTCGACCTGGAGATGGCCTTCATCGACCGCGAGAACGTCATCGCCGTCATCGAAGGCCTGCTCCGCGTCATCTGGAAGGACGTGCTGGGCCTCGCGATCCCCGACCCGATCCCGCACATGGAGTACGACGAGGCGATGGGCCGCTACGGCTCCGACCGCCCGGACCTGCGCTTCGGCATGGAGCTGTTCGACGTCACCGACATCGCCCACACGACCGAGTTCGGCGTGTTCAAGACGGCGCCGATGGTCAAGGTGATCATCGTCCCCGGCGGCGGCACCAAGCTCACCCGCCGCGATACCGACACGCTGGCCGACTGGGCGAAGGGCTTCGGCGCCAAGGGCCTGGCCGTCACGAAGGTGCTCGCGTCGCCCGAGGGGCTGAAGTTCGACACGGGCGTCGCGAAGTTCGTCGCGCCGGTGGCTGCCCAGCTCCTGGAGCGCACCGGCGCCAAGGAGGGCGACCTGCTCGCGTTCGCGGCCGACCGCCCGAAGGTCGTCCACAAGGTGCTGGGCGAGCTGCGGCTGAAGATGTTCCGCGACCTCCAGTTGAAGCCCACGACCGACTTCGCGTGGGTCTGGGTGATGAACTTCCCGCTGTTCGAGTGGGACGAAGAGGAGAAGCGGTTCACTTCGACGCACCACCCGTTCACCTCCCCGCTGGACGAGGACGTGGCCAAGCTCGACGGCGGCGACCGCGCGGCCGTCGAGTCGGTCAAGTCGAAGGCCTACGACATCGTCGTCAACGGCAGCGAGATCGGTGGCGGCTCGATCCGTATCCACCGGATGGACGTGCAGCAGAAGGTCTTCGCCCTCCTGGGCATCGACGACACCGCCCAGCGCCAGAAGTTCGGCTTCCTGCTGGACGCCCTCCACTACGGCGCCCCGCCGCACGGCGGCATCGCCCTGGGGCTGGATCGCCTCGTGATGATCCTGCGCAATCTGAGCAACATCCGCGATGTGATCGCGTTCCCCAAGACGCAGAGCGGCAGCGACCTGATGTGCGGCGCCCCCTCGCCCGTGGACGACAAGCAGCTCCGCGAGGTCCACGTCCGCGTCAACGCCCCGCCGCCCAAGCCGGCGCCGGCGGTGTAGGGCAAAGATAGCAACTGCAACGGTGCCCCACCGCTTCAGCGGTGGGGGCGCGAATCGCTTCCGCGTAGCGAATTCGCGCCCCCACCCCTGAGGGTGTGGGGCACCGGCCTTTTGTGGAACGACCGGCGCATACGAACACCGTCATCCCGAGCCTGCGAGGGATCTCAGTGTCAGCGTTGGCCTCCTTGACATGGAGATCCCTCGCGAGCTCGGGATGACGGTCGGCGGGACAGCCGGAAACGGCGGGGCTCACTATCCAAGCAGGCGTGCCTGGTGCGCCCGCCACTCCCCGTACGTCCGGTCGGCCTCCGCCCGCCCCCGCGGCTCGAACCGCCGCCCCGCCTCGACGAGCCGTGCCAGTTCCGCCGCGTCCGCCCAGAACCCCGTCGCGAGGCCCGCCAGGTAGGCCGCGCCCGTCGCCGTCATTTCGACGTTGGCGGCGCGGACGACGGGGACGCCCAGCACGTCCGCCTGGAACTGCATCAGCCAGTCGTTGCGGCTGGCCCCGCCGTCGGTGGCAAGCTGCGTCAGCGTGACCCCGGCGTCGCGCTGCATCGCCTCGATGACCTCGCGTGACTGGTAGGCCATCGCTTCGAGGGCGGCCCGGGCAATGTGGGGGCGGCCGGCGCCGCGGGTGAGGCCCAGCAGGGCTGCCCGGACGTCGCTCCGCCAGTGGGGCGCGCCCAGCCCGACGAACGCGGGGACGAAGTAGACGCCGGCGTTGTCGGGGATCGAGCGGGCGAGGGCCTCGGACTCCGCCGCCGTCGCGAGGATGCCAAGCTGGTCGCGGAGCCACTGGATCGACGCGCCGGCGATGAAGATCGAGCCCTCAAGTGCGTAGGCGGGCTCGCCTTTCGCGTCGCAGGCGAGGGTGAGGAGCAGGCGGTGCGTGGATGCGGCCGCCCGCGTCCCCACGTTCATCAGCAGGAACGCCCCCGTGCCATAGGTGTTCTTGGCCTCGCCGGCGTTCCACGCACGCTGGCCGAACAGGGCGGCCTGCTGGTCACCGGCGATGCCCGCGATGGGGATCGCCCGGCCGCCGGTGAGGGCGGGGTCGGTGTGCCCCACGACTTCGCTGGAGCCGACCACCGCGGGGAGGACCGCCCGGGGGACGCCCAGCAGGTCGCACAGCTCATCGTCCCACCGGCGGCGGTGGATGTCGAAAAGCATGGTGCGCGAGGCGTTGGTGAAATCCGTCACATGCGCCCGCCCGGCCGTCAGGTTCCAGATGAGCCAGGAATCAACCGTGCCAAAGGCCAACCGCCGGGCGCGGGCGTCGTCGAGGGCGCCCGGGACGTTCCGGAGCATCCACTCGAGCTTGGTGCCGGAGAAGTAGGCGTCGATCACGAGGCCCGTGCGGTCCTGGACGAGCGATGCGTGGGGCGCAAGCTCTGCGCAGCGGTCGGCCGTGCGCCGGTCCTGCCAGACGATCGCCTTGTGGACCGGCCGGCCCATCTCGCGGGACCAGAGCAGCGCCGTCTCGCGCTGGTTGGTGATGCCGATCGCGCGGATCCGGTCCCATCGCCCCCCTGCCGCGCGGGCGACGACGTCCACGACCGACGCCCAGATCTCGCCGGGGTCGTGCTCGACCCGGCCGGGGGCGGGGAGGTGCTGGGGGAGTTCGGCATAGGCCTCGGCGACCCCCCGGCCGGCGGCGTCAAACAGGACCGCCCGCGAGCCCGTGGTGCCCTGGTCGATCGCCAGGATGTATTCGCCGTCCGCCATCAATGGGCGGGAGTGTAACGCATGAGCTGACGCCGAAGCCACCGAACAATCGACTTCCGCGCGGCGGGGTGGACGTCTAGAATCCGCCCGAGTGCCGAGCGACGCAAAGCCAACATCCTCGGGGGCCAGTTCCCGGTCGGGCCGGCGCCCGCCAAAGGAGCCGCCGCCCCCGCCCGCGCCGATCCGCATGGTCGCGATCGACCTCGACGGCACGCTGCTGACCGACGCGAAGCAGGTCAGCGAGCACACGGTGAAAGCGCTCTGCGGCCTGCCGCAGCGGCAGGTGAAAGTGGTGATCGCGTCGGCCCGCCCACCCCGGGCGGTGCGGCACATCTACCAACTGCTCAAGCTCGACACCCTCCAGGTCAACTACAACGGGGCGCTGATCTGGGACGAGCCGGGCCGGCGGGCGGCCTACCACCGCCCGATGGACGGCGCCCTCGTGCTGCGGGTCATCGAGCACGCCCGCGACTTTTACGAAGAAGTCCTGGTCTCCTGCGAGATCCTCGACCGCTGGTACACCGACCGCTTCGAGGACAAGTACGTCACGGAGACCGGGCGGCTCTTCAAGCCCGACGTCATCGCCCCCCTGCCCAACTTCTGCGTCCGGCCGATCACCAAGCTGCTGCTCCTGGGGGAAAAGGTCATGATCGACCGCCTCGAAAAAGTGCTGACCGAGACCTACGGCGGCCAGATCTCCGTCGTGCGGACCGACCCGGAGCTGCTCCAGCTCATGGACCACGGTGCCAGCAAGGCCGACGCGCTCACGCGCGTGGCCCAGTTCTACGGCCTGGACATGAAGGAAGTCATGGCGATCGGCGACGCCCCCAACGACGTGGAGATGCTCCAGGCGGCGGGCGTGGCGATCGCGATGGACAACGCCCACCGGCTGGTGAAGAAAGCCGCCCACTGGGTCGCCCCGTCCAACAACGACCACGGTGTCCACGCGGCCCTGATGAAATACGGCCTGTGCGACTGACCGGCGCCCACCGCCGCGCCCGGTGGGAAAACGTCCTGACCCGCGGGCGGTTTTGCATCGCGCGGCGGCGTTCCTATAATGGGATCTCGCGGACCGATTCCGCCCAGTAGTTGTAGAAAGGACACGTTCGTGACGACTGCCACCGCCACCTCAGACCATACGGTGCCCCTGCTCGGCGGCCACCAGCACTTCCTGCTCCGCCGCCTCCACTCGCTGACCGGGCTCGTCTTCGGCGGCTACCTCATCGTCCACCTGCTCATCAACGCCACCATCGCGCAATCGGGAGGTGTTTTCCAGGCGCAGGTGTACAAGATCCACGCTCTGCCCATCGTCTGGGCGATCGAGTGGGCCTTCATCTTCCTCCCGATCATCTTCCACACGGTCTACGGCATCTGGATCACCCTGACCGGCCAGCCCAACGTCAACAACTACCCCTACGGAAAAAACTGGGCCTACGTGCTCCAGCGGGCCAGCGCGATAGTCATCGTGCTGTTCGCCCTGTTCCACGTCCTGTCGCTCAAGTACGGCCTGTTCGGCACCACGCTGAGCTTCGAGGTTGACAACGCATCGGCGTCCGTCGGCCGGCACCTGAATGCGTCCTTCCTGATCGCCTGGGTCATCTACCCCATCGGGATCGTCGCGTCGTGCTTCCACCTCGCCAACGGCTTCTGGACCGCCGCCATCACCTGGGGCCTGACCGTCAGCGCGGGCGCGCAGCGGCGATGGGGCCTCGTGTGCGCCGGCCTGTTCGTCCTGACCCTGGTCCTCGGCTTCACGGCCCTGTTCGCCGGGGCGCTGGGCGACCACAAGGCGAACCCCTGGGCCGGGCTCCACTGACCGACGGACCGCACGACCGGAGGCGCACGGCCATGGACCGCTCGATCATCGAAGACTACGCCCGCGGCGGCGAGACGCTCGCCCTCGCGATTCGCGGCCTCACGCCCGAGGACCTGCGGTGCGTCCCCGCCGCCGACGCCAACGTCGGGCGGTGGTCCATCCAGCAGGTCGTCGTCCACCTCGCCGACTCCGACCTGATCTGGACCGGTCGGATGAAGTGCATCATCGCCGAGGAAAACCCGACGATCATCGGGTACGACGAGAGCCTCTTCGCGGCGAACCTGCACTACGACGAGCAGTCGGCCGAGGACGCGATCCGGCTCTTCGACCTCAACCGCACGCAGTTCGCCCGCGTGCTCCGAAAACTCCCCGACGCCGCCTTCGCGCGGACGGGCCGGCACAACGAGCGGGGGCGGATCACGCTGGGGGAGAGCGTGAAAATGATGGTCGAACACCTCGACCATCACGTAAAGTTCATCCGCGCCAAACGGGCGCAGATGGGCAAAGAGATGTGGTAGATGTGGGGCGTGTAGCGAGCAGGCGGCGTTAACGATTAACGATTAACGATTAAGAAAAACCTTCGCAAAGGACCTTAATCGTTAATCGTTCATCGTTCATCGTCCCGGCACAGAAAAGACTGGCAACAAGCAATCATGGCAGCACCAAGTAAAAAGCGCGTGATCGTCGTCGGCGGAGGGCTCGCGGGGTTGTCCTGCGTCATCAAGCTGGCCGAGGAGGACGTGAACGTAGACCTGTTCTCCATGGTCCCCGTGAAGCGCAGCCACAGCGTCTGCGCCCAGGGCGGCATCAACGCCTGCAACGAGATCGCCCGCCAGCAGGGCTACAGTGAGTGGGTCCACTTCGACGAGACCTGCCTCGGCGGCGACTTCCTCGCCGACCAGCCCCCCGTGCTGGAGATGTGCAACTGGGCCCCGAAGATCATCGACCTGCTCGACCGCATGGGCGTCCCCTTCAACCGCACCCCCGAGGGCCAGCGGGCTCTGCGCCTGTTCGGCGGCAGCCTCTTCAAGCGGACCTTCTTCGCCGGCGCCACCACCGGCCAGCAGCTCCTCTACGCCCTCGACGAGCAGACGCGCCGCTGGGAGGCCGAGTCCAAGGTCACCAAGTACGAATTCTGGGAGTTCCTCTGGCCCATCCTCCATGACGGCCAGTGCGTCGGCATCGTCGCCCAGGACATGCGCACGATGCAGATCCGCTCGTTCCGGGCCGACGCCGTCGTCATCGCCACCGGCGGCAACGGGCTGGTCTTCGGCAAGAGCACGATGAGCGTCATCTGCACGGGCGGCGCGCTCGCCCGCTGCTACCAGGCCGGCGCCCACTACGCCAACCCCGAGATGATGCAGGTCCACCCCACCGCCATCCCGGGCGAGGACAAGTGCCGCCTCATCAGCGAGTCCGCCCGCGGCGAGGGCGGCCGGATCTGGGTGCCCCGCAAAGCCGGCGACCCGCGCGGCCCCAACGCCATCCCCGAGCCCGAACGCTACTACTTCCTCGAGGAAAAGTACCCCAAATACGGCAACATCGTCCCCCGCGACATCGCCACCCGCGAGATCTTCGAGGTCTGCCAGCAGGGCCTGGGCGTCGGCGGCGGCAACATGGTCTACCTCGACCTGGGCGACATCACCCGCCAGATCGGCCGCGAGGCCGTCCTCGGCAAGCTCGAGGGCATCCTCGAGATCTACGAGAAGTTCGTCGGCACCGACCCGCTCGAGGAGCCGATGAAGATCTTCCCCGCCGTCCACTACTCCATGGGCGGACTCTGGGCCGGTTTTACCAAGGACGAGAAGTCGGGCGGCCTGAAGTTCGGCGACCCGGCCAACATGATGACCAACATCCCGGGGCTCTACACCATGGGCGAGGCCAGCTTCGCCTACCACGGCGCCAACCGCCTCGGCGCCAACTCCCTCCTCTCCTGCATCTTCGACGGCCTGTTCGGCGGGACCTGCATCCGCAACTACATCACCGACGCCGCCAAGGTGGCCGCCGCCGACGTGCCCCAGACGACTTACGACGCCCTCGCCGCCCAGGAGACGCAGCGGCAGGACGGCCTGGTCCGCAACACCAGCGGCACCGAGAACCCCTACCTGCTGTGGCAGGAAATGGGCAAGTGGATGACCGACTACTGCACCGTCGTGCGGCACAACGAGCGCCTCGAGGCCACGCTGGCCAAGTGCGGCGAGTGGAAGGACCGCTACAAGCGCGTCAAGCTCTCGGACACGGGCATGTGGACGAACCAGAACCTGTCGTTCACGCGGGCCCTGCGCGACATGATCGCCCAATCCGAGGCAATCCTGAAGGCCGCCCTGCTCCGCAACGAGTCCCGCGGCGCCCACTACAAGCCCGCCTTCCCCGACCGCAACGACGCCGAGTTCCTCAAGACCACGATCGCGACCTACGACGCCGCCAACGACACCGCCGTCATCAGCTACAGCCAGATCGACACCAGCCTGGTGACCCCGCGGGCACGGACCTACGGCAAGAAGGCTGTCGAGTCCCCCAAGGGCGCTGCCGCCCCCGCCGTCGCCACGCCGGCGGCCGTGTAGGCCACCCGCGCCGGCGGACCGATCCCAAAGCACCACCCCCGTCACCCCGAGCCCGCTCGGGGTGACGGTTTTCGTTGCGGGGCCTGCCGCCCCGGACGGCGGCCTTCATTATTCTGTAATATTTGCAGACGGTCGTGCGTATCCTACGAGGTCGGGGGCGATTGGCGCACGTCGGGAGTCATGGCATGAATGATCGTGTGAACCGAACGGCCGGCTGGGCATGGGTGGTGTGCGCGGCCGGCGCGGCAGCGCTCCTGGGCGCGACGGGCGCGGCCTCCCGCGCCGCCGTGACCCCCCCCGCCGCCACGCGCCCGGCGTCCCGGCCCGCCGCCCTGCCGAAAAAGCCCGCCCAGTTGTTCGAGACCACCAAGGTCTGGACCATCCACCTGTCCTTCACCGCCCAGCAGTGGGCGGCGCTGGAACCCAAGGTTGAGCCCGGCGGCGGTGGCTTCGGCGGCCCGCAGCGGGGAGGCGAACGGGGAGGCGAACGCGCCTCCCCCGTCTTCGGCGTCGGGCCGATGCTCGCGCCGGCGATCGTCAAGGAAGGCGACCGGGACAAGGATGGCAAGCTCTCCCGGGACGAGCTGGTCGCGGTCGGTGAGAAGTGGTTCGCGGCGTGGGACAAGGAGAACGCCGGCCGCGTCACCGGCGAGCAACTGCGGCTGGGGCTCCAGGCCGTCGCGCAACCGGGCACTGGCGCGCGCCCGCCCGCGGGCGGGTTCAACCTCCAGGGCGAGGAGGGGAAGCGCAACGGCCTCGCCGCGTCGCGCGGCATCGAGTTCAACTTCGTCCACGCCGACCTCGACTTCGACGGCCACGCCTTCCCGGACGTCGCCCTGCGCTACAAGGGCAACGTCACGTACATGATGTCGCGCGGGCAGGCCAAGAAGTCGTTCAAGGTTGACCTCAACGCGTACGTCGACGGGCGCAAGCTCGCCGG
>Ga0105047_10020496_pt1 | contig 10156 bp, 5 predicted proteins | sample MAT04_FD_78384 | JGI IMG/M metagenome (GOLD analysis project Ga0105047, IMG submission 78384) | Freshwater microbial communities from Lake Fryxell liftoff mats and glacier meltwater in Antarctica - MAT-04 (megahit assembly) | ecosystem: Environmental > Aquatic > Freshwater > Ice > Liftoff... | reverse complement strand
ATAAAAGTAACAAACAAAGTCATGAGTGTAGCTTTATTTCGCAAAGTTATTAGCACGTATAAAGAAATACCTGCCGGCATCATAATTGTCGTAGTTCTCGTTCCTGTGTAAGACATACCTAATAATAAAAACAGCGTAATAAAGGCAAGCTTATACTTTTTAGTCCGATTGTTTTCATTCAATGCGAGAATGGTAGTAAGCACAGCCATACTACCACATAAATTACCAAAAGTTACCACTCCATCCAAAAAGGAAAATTTTCTTATTACCCCTCCTTGAAATAATAAAGCGTATTCCAGTGGATCACTTTTAATATAATTTAATTCCATTGGTAAAAACCCAACCCATTGCTGATAACATCCATAGAGTGCTGCAATAAAAGCCATTAAAACCCAAAATTTTAAAAAATACCTAAATCGCTCAGGTGTATTTATTAATCTGTAAGAAATAATAAAGAATAAAATATATACAGAATATCTTTTACTGGTAAAAAACCAACCAGCGGGTGATCCCATTTCTGGATTAAATAACTCTATAATATAAAAAAGGACATTTATAATTAGTAAAATCGTAATTCCGGATTTTAATAAATTGCCTTTTTGATTTTCGTCTCTCTTACTGGTCCAATAAGTACCTAAAAATAAAAATAACACCAACACTTCAACAAAAGTGCTTAAAGGTATTGACTTGTTTAAAAGCCGGGAAGGATAAAATGCAAAAAAAGCTGTTAACAGGGTTAAATAATAACCTCGCAAAGGGATAAATAAACAGGAGTAAATAATAAGAATACTAAGTAGTGCACCTCCCAAAGCAAACGTAACAAAAGCAAGATTATTTGCAGCAAGAAAGCCAGCAATTAATGCTATCAAAAATAAAATAGCGATAGTAACTGGCCAACTCAACCATTTTACCAACATTTTAATTTTATTCGCAATGCCAGAATTATATTTTGTATCGTTATGTATTAAACTCAAATTTTATTAAAAAAATAAAATTTTAATAAATAAAAATGTAAGTACAACCGTAACAAAAACCATTGAAATAATTTGTGAGAAGTTAGACATTCTAACATCTTCAACTAATTCATCATTGTCATTATTTTCCATAAGTAGCAAGTGTTTTATTTATAAGAGAATACAATTTGATTACTGATGCCTGCCAGGTATGAGATTTGGCCAGAACAACTCTCTGCAGAATTTTTTCAGGATTTTTAGCTTCAGACAGCGCCTTTTCAATTTTTTCAATATATTCTTCATTATTGATACATAAATACACCTGTTCACCAAACATCTCCATTGCTTCTGTTTTGGTAGCTACAACCGGTTTACCAGCAGCCAGGTATTCATCAACCTTTCTTGGGTAATTTCCAATTGTCATTTGATTAACTAATTGAGGATTTATACAAACATCAAATGCATGAACGTATGCTGGTAACTCTTCTGGTTGCCTAGACCCGGTAAAATAAATATTTTTACACTGATGTAAAGAAGAATTTTTAAATGATTCATCCTCGGGTCCTACAAGCACAATATTCCAGTCAATTTTTTTAGATGCGATAAAATGAATGAGTTCTAAATCCAGCCTGGTAGCAGTTAAGGAACCACAATAACCAATCACAGGAAAGCTTATATGATTAATATCAGAGGGAAATGAAGAAGGAACCTCTAAAAAATCTTCTACATCACAGCCCTGCCCTATATCTGCAGCATTAGTATTATATTTTGCTGCGTAATTACCCAGATATTTTGAATTGGCAGCAATGGCATCCGCTTTTTGTATCATCATTGGTTCTGCTCTAAAACCATGCCTCACAAAATACAGTTGAGATAAAAGAAAATCTCTTATATAATATACAAAAAGTGCAGGCATGATTAATTCTTTAAGATAAAGCCCGTTAAAAAAATCATCATCTATTATTAAAACGGGATCTTTAAACTGTAGTTTTTCCTGTGCCCATAAAATTTCTTTTGCAAGTTTTTTATTATTTTTTTTATTAAAATAATTATATACTAATCCTTGGGGTAAAAAATTAATTGACTCAACGATTATCCTGGGATTAAGAACCCACAACTGCCCTTCTATATTATTGAGAATATTTTTCCCGTATTTTATACTTTGTATACGATTTTTAACCTGGATATCATTTCGATTTTTTAACATAGAGATTCTATCCAATGGCCTATTTACATACAATACTCTATTATACTTAGCTATCTCTGAAGCTAAATTTTTACAGTTGCTTCCAATAGGAATATCCCAAGGTTGCAAACCGTAAATAATAAAATCCCTACCCTCAATTAGTGACGTTTCCATGGTAATTTTTCCAAAATTATTTTAAAAAATTCAGGATAAAATTGAAACATATATTTAAATACATTCAAAAAATTAACATTGAATAATTTATGTAATAAAAACTGTGTTGCTATAAAGGCTATTAAATGAGTAATCACAAGAGCATACCCTGCGCCTATAAAATGATACTGCCTTATGAAATAATAAAGCATCAACACTTGTAAAATTGCAATAAGCGTTATCATTATTAAATTAATCAATGGTCTTCCGGTTGAATCCATGATAACACCGAATTGTTTTAAAAAAGATAGTGTAATACTTGCAAAGGATATCAATCTAAGATAAGGTATGGCGTCATAATATTGTGGCCCAGCCAAAATAAAAATAATAGCCTTAGGAAATATCAAAACAAATATTACAATTGGTAAAACTATACAAAGAGATGCACCTACAGTTTTTTCGTAATAATATTTTATAATTTCAGGATTATTACTATTTTCTGTTTTAGCTCCTTTTACAAACAGTATATCCCCAAGTGTTTGAGAAGGAAGATCCGCCAGATTATTAAAACGCATTGCAATATTCTGAGAAGCATTAAATATGGTAGTCCCTAAAAGGGGAGACAACATCATTTGATCTGCATTTCTAAAAACAAGTGTACTTATTCCTGATGCAAAAACATATTTTCCAAAATGAAAGAGCCTTAATATCCAATACTTAGAAAACACTAATGAATTACTAAGAAAGGTCTTCACAAAACCGAAAGAAACAAGTATTCCTGTAATCAGCCCTATATTGTAAATTATAACTAGGGCATTAAGAGATATTTTTTTATTTATCAGGAAGAGAATGAATACCAAAATCAATGTTATACTTTGCCTGAAAAAATATGTCCAGAAAAGCCCCCTGAATTCAACCTTGCTATACATAAGCCATTCAAAATGAGAAAATGGAATCAATAATAACATACCTATCTGTAATAAATACAACATCTGCTCCAGCTGAGGAGCTTTAAGAATATCTGCAAAATAAGGAGTAAAAATAAACATAATTAGTGCTGTAAGCATAGTGATAAATGCATTTAAGAAAAATGCAGCTCCTATAACATAATTGTGATCATTTACACTGCTATAATTAATATATTTAATCATAGCAGTTTTTACCAGCCCCTGCCTTATTAATTCAATTATAGAAGTAATACTCATGAATAAGGCCCAAACTCCCATTTCTGTTTTTGTCAGTGCCTCATGTGCCAATATCATTGTTACAAATACTCCAGACAAAGGCACAGATAGTTTTTGCAATCCACTAAAAAACCCGGAATGAATCCAGCCGCTATATTTTGCCGAATGAGACATATACTTAATAATTATAGTTCATGGGATTGGGATCTAAAATTTGTTAATACTGACTTTTCAACTTCTTTTTTATTTACCTTTTCCAGCGTAAATATCCAGGGCATATTAAGTCTTACGGAAAGTTTTTGTAACAATAAAGGAATCAGTATACCCCCGACAATTCCAGATACTAATAGTATTAAAACATTTTCAACACCCATGAATTTACTTAAAATAATGCGCACACCTACAAATGCAATTACATGTGCTACATAAATATAAAGAGATTTTTCGCCAAGTACTGTTAACCATCTTAATGTATTTTTTTTTTGCAAATAAAAGGTTAGATTAATGATAAACATACATCCCGTTATTGCTATTATTAAAAAAACAAGGGGTTCATAATACTCTACAAACATATATTTACTTGTAGTATGATTTAAATTTTGCGTAAGAAAATATGCCTGCACTGCCAGGAAAGGTACCAACATCAATGATAGTATTTTTCCAGATTCAAAGTATTGCTGATTTTTTTTATCAAGTAAATAACGACTTACAAGATCGCCTATTGCAACAAAAATATAATTATGAAGTATATCAAATACAAACCCAATCTTAATGTTTTCCTGATAAACTATTGTAGAAAAATAAAAGAAAATCAGCCCTATGAAAATATTGTGAATGGGGGAAAGCTTTAAAAGATAAATAGAAAAGGCATATAATACTGATACATTAAACAAAGCATATAAATACCAAAATTGTGCTATCTCCCTAGGTAGATAAAAAAGATGTAAATATGAGGACACTTCCTCATGTCCATTGGTATATTTTGAAAAAACTATTTGTAATGTAATCTGCAAAAATCCCCATAAAAAATAAGGGTATAAAATCATACGTACCCTGGTTTCAACAAATTTATACAATCCCCTTTTACTTAAACTTATAGATAAAAAAATACCTGAGATAATAAAAAATAAAGGCATCCTGAAGCTATAGAAAAAAATATTAGCATATTCCAGTAAAATATAATTTTGAAATGCGAAACCTGATTCTTTAATCCCTTCAAATACATGACGGTATACCACCAAAATAATAGCGATACCTCTTCCATAATCAATCCAGCTGAGCCTTGTAGGTTTCATTAATAGAAATATGAATAATCTAAAAGTCTATATTTTCTTTTAGTACATTATTTAGAATGGTACCTTTATTTTTTTCGCCGATAGAAGTTATAAATTTAATGGAATTTTCATCTGCATGTGTTATAGAATAAGATGCTGAAAATACAGTAAATACAGCTTCCGCATTTGCTACCAGCTCTTGGCTATCAGCAAAATCGTTTAATGCTGCGCCCTCTATTAATATAAAGTCAAATTCTTCTTTTAGTAACTTTAGGAATACATCCATATCAATATTATAGAGTGCCTCTGAAGGAGTATAATTTCCTTCTTTGCAACCTATAACATACAAGTTATCCTGAGATGTTTTACTCCATACATTTTGAGCAGAAAAGGTTAGATTATAATTTATTGTACCTGCGATATCTTCAATTAGGTTTTCTGGTTGGAACTTGCGAGTGAGTGAATTATTGCCAAAATTCAAATCTATAATCAAAGTCTTTTTCTTACTTAATATCAAACTTGCAGCCAAGGCCTCAATTATTGTAGTTTTACCTGTTCCCTTTTTAGTACTGGTAATTAGAAATATTTTATGAGGACTACTCAATAATTCATGCCTAAGTTTACGCACATTATTTTTAAAAAGAATTTCACGGGAAAATTTTTTTCCTTCATAATCATTCAATATGATTTCCTGTTCTGAAACTTTTTTAAGTGGTACATTATTTAGAATATTGGCCACATTCAATTTTACCTGCTTTTTAAATAAGGTTGGCGTTTTTACCCTTGGATCAAATATTTCAATAAGCAGAAAAATAACTGAAGAAAGAAAAAACATAGACATCCCGGAAATAGCCATTGTCAGCATCGTTTTTTTTGATTCCGGTCCCAATGCCGGTTGACCAACTCCTGTTTGAATAAAGTTGGTTGTTGGATCATCTTTAACCAATCCCTCAGCCTGAGAATATTTTTCCATCACAATACCAAGTTGGGCATTTTCAATTTCTAATTTGCTTTTAATCCCCTCTATGGTAACATCACTTCCCACAGCTGCAGAATTGGCTAACCCGGTATACTTTCTAATTCTGCTGGTATAATCTGCAATTGTTGAGTTGGCGGCATTTAAAAGTGCATCTTCTTCACTAATCTGTGCCTTTAAGTTATCAATTTCCTTGGCTTTAGCTGCATTATTCTTACCTCCGCCTCCTCCTGATTTTGAACTTATCTCAGCTCTTATATTATTAATTTGTTGTTGAAGATCCGCATCATTTCCTCCTTTTTTAGCAAGCTCAGCAACAAGCTCATTTTTTTTATTAGTTAATCTAATTACCTCATCGTTACTACCTGTAGATGAAGTAGTACCCTGATCCAAAAACTTTAATCTTTCGGAGAGATACTTTTTTCTGTTTAGATGTTCATTTTGTTTACTTTTTTCCTCTGCCAATCTAGTTTCCAGTTCTTTCACTGTTTCCATCGCACTTGTACTCAGACTCACAGGATCAATACTTCCTTGCTTTACTTTCTCTGTATATAATTGTTTTCCAAGGCTATCTATTTTTTCCTGCTGAGCCGTTACCATTTTTTTTATCCCTGCGGCATTTTCTTCTGTTCTTTGAGAGCTCAGATTTTTATAATAATTTAAAAACTCTTGCCCCATAGCATTTACTAATAAGGCAGATAGATTAGGGTTTTCTGATCTGAATACAATATTCAAATAATCGGTTCTTCCTACTCTATCTATAGAAAGAAAAGTGATTATTGATTCATAATCATACCCATATAATTTAAAAAATTCTATTAATATCTTTTCCTGGTCAGTATTTGAACTTAATAATTTATTTGAGTTAATTGTTTCAACTAAATTTTTTTTTGCGTTCTCAATATTAACAGCCTTGTATAAAGGACTCTCCATTTGTGTCTTTGATAATTGCCTATAGGCTTTGGAAGGATTTTGCAAGTCGTGTAATAATAATTTGTATGCAATTGTATTTATTACCTTGGGCGACTTAAATGTTTCTATTGCATTATTAAATTTAACATCGGCTGTATATATATCAATCCCGGAAGTACCATCTACCAGTCGCACTTTTTCTGCAGTAAATCCTGTGGAATATTGCGCCTGTGAAATATAAAGGGGCTTTTTATTCATGAGGAAAATAAAAGCTACAGTAACAGACAAAAACGAAACCCCAATTATGATCCATTTTCTCCGAAAAAGTACTTTAAAAAAATAAATCAAATCCATAACACTTAATTTTTGAGGTTAATTAGGTAAGCAAAGTTAATTTCTAAATTTTATTTAAAAAGTGTAGCACATTTGAAATTACAATTTATTGACGCTGCACTTTAACTCCCTCTCCAATTTCAAAAAAATGGAACTATAATTTAAAAATAAACCCACTTTAATTTTTCCATTTTTTAGAAATTAAAACTAATGTAATCTTTAATTTGCAAAAAACTTTTCTGCTACCTGTATTACTAGATAGAATTGGAATCACTTTTCCATACTTAACTTCATTTTATCACGTTCGACAAATTGTGTTTACTTATTAATACGTTGGGAAATGTGTTTTTCTCCAACTTAACTATAAAAAAAATCATTTTTTTTCTTTCTTATTTAAAGAAGTATGCCTTAGCTAACTCTGATTTAGATTTATTCTTTGCGATTTTATTGCTGCTTAAATTGGGAGTTATCATTAGCTAAACCCTATTTCGCTGATATTTGAAATATTCTGATTTACCTTTCCCTCCTTAAACTCACTTAAACATTCCTTAAAGTTTTTTCTTTAGAAAAAAACTTTCAAATTCTGCAAAACAAAAAGAACTTCTTAGATAATATTAAAAGAGTCTGGCATTATTATAATACCAAACTCTCTTAATATTTTCAGGTTTTCCTAGTTGACTTTTATCAGTTTTACAGCTTTGCTCATTTTTCCATCTATCCAAACATTTATAATATAGCTACCCGGAGAAAGTGTTAAGCCCACAGGCAAGTTTGCCGAAACAGTATTATTGCCTTTCATGATGTTAAATCCATTGCTTCTAAAGACCATTTTTCCATTCAAATCATACATCAATATATTGACAGATGCTGACTTTGGATTTTGAAGCTCTACCTGAATCTTACTTGTAAATGGATTAGGGAACACTTTAATATCGCCTGTATCTGCATCTATGCTTTTTACTTTACTAATTGACGCTAAATTTATTTCTTTAGTTGCTTTTGCTAAATCAACAGTTTCAGATACTAGGATGTGCTTGCCTACAATTAAATCTGCTGGTTGAGCTTCTAAATAAATAGTATTAATAATTGGCTCATCTGCAGTATTATCATCATAATATTCAATAGTAAATGCACCTGTAAAGCTATAAGGCGAGCCACTAGCCGTATTAACACTTACGATTAACTCACCATCATTGTTAGGTGTGAGTTTGTCCAGGAATACAACCTTAGTGTCATTGTAGAAACTGTTTAATTCTACGGTTTTACCATTACAACTATAATTAGCTGTTGTATAATTGGTATTTATGTTACTTCCAAAACAACCAATCCGATATTTTTTGCTTAAGTCAAGATTTTGGAAACGTACCTGTGAAGTTTGACCAGCATCAGTCCAATAATTGCTTACCATAACATTGGCAGGAAATACCCCATTGGCATTTACTCCTGCAAATCCTGCTCCATTAAATTCTTTAGTAATAACCATTTCAAAGCCACTGTTATCCAGTTCCGTATTTATTAGATTACTAAATGTAGCCCCTTCTGTAGAAGCTGTACTGGTGCTATTCCATGGTGATGGGGCTTGTTGTGCAATATTAACATTTTGGTTTATCAGTACAATTTTAGAAGTAAGAATTGCATTAGCTATATTACTGTAATTACTAAATATTGCTCCACTAACTGCTCTCACTTTATAAAAATATCGGGTATTTGGCGTTAGTGAAGTGTTTGTAAAAGAATTAACATTGGGTGCAGTTGTAGTTACAAGAGAGTACCCGCCATTTGCTGAAGTAGACCTCCAAATCTGGAATCCGGTTTCATCATTACTTCTGTCACTCCAGGTAAGTTTAATCTTATCTTTTTCAAGGAATGTTTCTGCAAAAAGATCAGCTGGCCTAATCACTGGATCTGCAACATTATATTCTCTAATTACAACAGCATTTAAACATAGAATTTGATTGGCTGCAATTTTGGCAATGCTCACCTGTATTGTACCTGATGCATTCGGTATCAAACCATTTAAATTGGCTAATACATTTGTATTGTATCTGCCATCTACAGTAATAACCTGTGAGCCGTTTGTAAAGGTAACTAACGACTGTACCCCCGAGTTTGTATTGGTAAGAAATCCTATGCTATATCTTTTTGAAGGATTTAATCCATTAAACTCAATAATATGATTACCATTATTATAATTATGGAAACTTGTCCTCATAACATTGTCTGGAAAGACTCCACCATTCTTACCAGTTCCCATTCCAATTGAAACACCACCATTCCATTGACTTAGTAATTTGAAGCTGAAGCCAGTATTTGCATTAGCATCATCTTTAATATTACCATATGAATTATTGGCAAATGGATATCCGAGGAAATTGTTCCAAGGAGCTGGTTGGTTTGTAGAACCTTCAGGGCCAAAGTTCAGGTATACAGAACGGACACTGTTATCTGTTACGGTTAAATTAAACACTTTGGTAATAACTGCTCCAGAATTATCTGTAATTTTTACAACTATACCTGTGTAAACACCTAAATCATCAACTGAAGGATTAAATATGATATTCCCTGTACCGTTTCCAGTATTTTGATACACTCCAAAAGTAGGAAGCCCTGAAACAGTTGTAGTCATAATATCACCAATATCATCAGTACCAACAATACTTATTGTAGCTGTATTTCCAGATTTTAAATATACATCTGCTATATCAGCTAATATTGGTGCCTTATTAGAAGTTGATACTACAACTGTATTTGAATAATCAGAAGAACCTACCGAATTAGTGGCCTGAACTTTATAATAATAAGTAGTTGCACTAAGTACAGTATTGTCTATATAGGTAGTATCATTTGCATTAGCAGCTGATGGATTAAGCAAAGTAAATGGACCCGTTGATGTAGAAGCTCTATATACCAGATAATTACTTTCATTATATGCAACATCATCCCACTCAAGCCTTACGGTTCCGTTTGATAATGCCTGGCCAAATAAATTTGCTGGAAGTACTGGTGCAGTGCCATCATCGAACGGCTTTTCTAAAACAACAGCAGTAACTAAACCATAAGGTGTAGCAGCTCCTTTACTCATATTTACAGTGATATTTCCTGAAGCATCCGGAGAAATGGATGAAAATGTCACTGTATTTTGTCGGTTATTATCTACATATAATGGCTTTGGAACTCCATTAATT
>Ga0105047_10020493_pt1 | contig 10157 bp, 6 predicted proteins | sample MAT04_FD_78384 | JGI IMG/M metagenome (GOLD analysis project Ga0105047, IMG submission 78384) | Freshwater microbial communities from Lake Fryxell liftoff mats and glacier meltwater in Antarctica - MAT-04 (megahit assembly) | ecosystem: Environmental > Aquatic > Freshwater > Ice > Liftoff... | reverse complement strand
TCTTCCACTTCTTGTTCGTCTGGAACGACTTTCTCGGCCCACTCATCTTCATCACCCACCGCGACCAATTCACCCTCGCCCTAGGACTCCAGCTCTACCAAAGCAAAGCAGGCAACACCCCCTGGAACCTTCTCATGGCCGCCAGCACCATGGTCGCCGCGCCGGTGTTAATGCTCTTCCTTCTCACCCAGCGCACGCTCCTTACCGGCATCGCAGGTGAAGGCATCAAGGGATAAGCATTTGGCATTCGGCAAAATGCACCAAGAGGTTCATTGCCCTACGTCAATGTTCGAATCAATCGCGATGGCGTAACCCGCGAGCAAAAAGCTCGCATCATCGCCGAAATCACCGACACACTTGTTCGCGTCCTAGGCAAAAAGCCCGATCACACCCACATCGCCATCGACGAAGTTGATCTCAATAACTTGGGTTTTTCAGGCAAGCTCACCAGTGGTCTTCGAGCATCTACGCCCGCGCTTGCAACGCTTGCACGCTGATCTCAAGTCACCTCGCTGCCCAAGCAGTAGCAGTCGCACAGTCTTCAATTCCCTTGCTCTTTTGCCTGTAACTCAAGCTTTTCCTAAGCATCGTACGGATATACTTGTTTCAACAACCTTCTTCCTTACCTTCTCACGCCTAATCAAATCCTTCCACTGCAATGAACCAAACTGGAACAGCTACTTGAGCAGCCAACCAACCCCCACCCCCACCATCACCCCCACCATCACCGGCATCCACCACGTCACCTCCTTTGCCAAAGACCCAGTCGCCAACGTTAACTTCTATACTCGCGTACTAGGCTTGCGACTCGTCAAGCAAACCGTTAACTTCGACGATCCTTCAACCTATCACCTCTACTACGGCGACCACTCCGGCTCTCCAGGCACACTCCTCACCCACTTCCCAAATCCGCGTGCCGCTCGCACCAATCACGCCTCCTGCGAGATCACCGACACCCTCCTTCTCATCCCCGAAAACTCTCTCGACGCGTGGGCCACGCGCCTTAATTCTCTTCGCGTTTCCAATCGCATCGAGTACCTCTTGGGCTCAACTATTCTTCGCTTCGAAGACCACGATGGCATGCGCTTCGGCTTTGTCGAAGCCGGGCCGAATTTGCCCCAGACTACCGATCTTCCTCGCGCGAGTATCAACCCTAAGCACGCCATACGAGGGGTAGCAGGCGTCGAAATCCACGTCCCCAACGCCGCCGCCACCATCGACTTTCTCACTACTAGCCTGGGCTTCAAACTCGTACAGTCCGAACGCGATGCACACTGGCTCGCGCTAGATCAGGTTGGACTAAACCAACTCGCGTCAGATCAACTTGGGCTAAACCAACTCGCGTCAGATCAACTTGCACAAACCCAGTTCACGCAAACCCAGTTCACGCAAACCCAAATCACGCACAGCTTGGCGTCCTCGACAATCTCAAACTCGCTCAGCGCCTTTGATCGTTCTCACTTAGGCCAGCGCCTCGTGATCATTCAAGATCCCTCGCCACACGCAACAATGGGCGCGGGCACGGTCCACCACGTCGCGTGGCGTGTGCCAAACCTTGCAACGCAGAAGCGTGCTGCCGAAGCGATCAATGCCGCAGGAATCGCCGTCACGCCCGTGATCGACCGCAACTACTTCCACTCGATCTATTTCAAGATCCCAGGCGGCGTCATCTTTGAGATCGCAACCGACACCCCCGGCTTTGCCGTCGATGAACCTCTCGACGCGCTAGGCACTACGCTCAAATTGCCCAGTCAATACGAATCTCGCCGCACGAATATCGAGCGTGCCCTCGTGCCTCTGCCGACGCAACACGGTTCGTGATTACCGCGTGCGACCGCGAACGCTCAACATCCCGTTTACTTCCAAAGCAGAGTCCTCGCTATGAACAAAGAGAATGACCGCACGCAATCCGCATCAGCACAACTTGATACCCGCGACGCCTTCGGCCCGCACGCTGGTCAACGTCTCCGCATCATCTCGACATGCACGCCGCACGCATCATCTCAATCAGCCTCATCTCAATTAGCATCATCTCAATCAGCCTTATCTCAACTTGCTTCTAAGCCTCGCGCAGCCGCAATTTTCATGCATGGCCGTGGCTCAAACGCAGCCGACATCCTCACCCTTGTCCCCCGCTTTATCGACTTGGCCGTGCCCACGAATCACTCAACCTCATCCACCAGCGACCCGCTTCGCGACTTCCTCTTCATTGCGCCAGAAGCCGCCAACAACTCCTGGTATCCACAATCTTTCCTCTCCCCGCTCTCCATCAACCAACGTGGCATCGACTCCGCCCACGCCGTCATCGAATCACTCATCGCCCAACTCGCAACCCAAGGCGTCGATTCTTCTCACATCGCCCTTATAGGCTTTTCCCAAGGCGCATGCCTCGTCACCGATCACGCCTGCCGATTCCCACGTCGCTACGGCGCAATCCTCGCATTCACAGGCGGCCTCATCGGCCCGCCCGCAACCATCTTCCCAGCCTCGGGCAGCCTTGACTCCACACCCATATTCCTCGGCACCAACGACCCCGACCCACACATCCCGCTCGCTCGCGTCCACGAAACCGCGGCCCATCTTCGCTCGATGGGCGCAGAGGTCGAACTCAAAATCTACCCAGGCATGCCTCATGCCGTCCTCGATGATGAGATCCAGCGCGGTTCCGCACTCCTCGCCCGCATTGCCAACCTTGAGTTGTAACATCGCGTTCGCACACCTTCGGCTTACGCGCCCTTAAAACACCTCCACAACCATCGGCACCAACGCCGCCACAATCAACACCACGCATGCCCACTTAATCAATCGAACCTGCCGATCGATCGTAACCCTCCCCAGTGGCTGGCCCACGAGCCCAATCACTCGCCGCTGGCGATACGCAATCGACCCATGCCGGAATGAATACGAGCTCGTGCGCATCCCATTCAAATCCGCTACCGCTTGCAACGCGCTCGCCATCGCGTGCACCGCTTCCGAAGTTATCACCCTCCCTCCCACCACGCCATCTTTCTCGCTCGTTGCTCTCAATTCATCAACTACAAGTTGCCTTGCTTCATCACCCGCGTCAACCTTCGCATCTTGTATTATTTCTTCCATCGCAGACACATTTAAAGACTGCCGATCTTCTACTTCGCGCGCAACCTCCGACATCACCTTCACCGCGAACGCGTCTGCCTGCCACTCCATCCGCCTCGACACCATCCCAAACACCAACGCCATCGGCACCAACAACACCAACGACATCCCAATCGACACAAACTCCGACTCAATCCAAAGCCCAACGAGACTCGCCACGCCCCACAACACGATCCCCGCGACCCACCCAAGCCCAAGCAGCGACGCTATCACACTTACAATCATCCAAGGCATGTGGTGCAACTTCACATGCGCCACTTCATGCGCCGCTACTGCCGCAATCTGTCGCCGTGACATCCGCGACAACAACCCATCCGTAAACACCATGTACCTGAAGGGCCACACCGCCCCAAGGATCGCCGCGTTGACAGACTCTCCACCCGTTCGCCACACCAAAGGCCCAATCACCCGCACCGGCCTCGCCTTAAGCACCTCATCAATTGCACGCCTGGTCGGCCCATCTTCGAGCTTCACCAAATCCCACGACAACCGCACCAACCCCGGCGCAACCGCCAACACACACAGCACGATTGCCGCCTGTGCCAGCATTCTTGCAAGTTCAACATACGGCGCGAGCGCCGTGCTCGCATCCATCGCCAGCCACACGCCACCGCTGTATCGATCAAAGAGTTCCAGCGCCCCCGTCGCAAGCGCGATAGGTATCAGCACAAGCCCAATTGACTCACGCACACGATTCACCACATACCCAATCCGCGACCTCATCAGCGCTACATCCGCCGACGCATGCAACTCGCGATACAACGACGCCTCACGCAACCTTCGATCCAGCGGATACACCGACCACCATCCCGCCAAAATAAACACAATCATCGGCGATACCGCCACCGCCTCATCCAGCAACACAATATCGCCAATCACCGATCGCACCACCCCCAACCACCCAAACCCCAACACCGCGATCGCATGCACAACAATCGCCAGCATCCGCGTGCCCATGATCCACAACTCTGCTTGCGACCTTGCCCACCCCCAACCAAACGTGTCCATCCTTCGCCCAGCTCGCACGCACACACTCTGCCCCACCAACCACAACCCTGTAAGCACGAGCACGTTGCCAACCCCAATCCACATTCCCCACCAGCCCGATGCAACAGCCGCGCCCGAATCCACATACAACCCAACAACACCGCGCGCATCAGGCGATATCGCACCACCAAGGTGAACGATCACGCACGCCGCGATGACGTAAATCTGGATCATCGTTTGGGCTACAACCTCTACTACGCCTTTGTCTGGTCTGGTCTTGTCATGTCTGGTCTTGTCTTGGGTGGTCTTGCCTTGGGTGGTCCGACGGTCCCCGTCGGATTTCTCCCTTCGATCACAGGGTCATTATCCCTTCAATACATACATCTCACGAGCCGCAACACCAAGTAGCCCAACCTCATTCAATGCGCCTGCGTCACCAGCGCGAGCTGCTCTTGCAACCTCTTAGCCGAGACTGGTATCACAGTCCTCAATTCCTGCGCAAACAGCGACACTCGATACTCTTCTACCATCCATCGATACATCTCCGCCGCTTCCGCCGCCGCACCCGAAGGCACCCGTGCCGCCCGCATCGCCTTCCACGCCGACCAATAGGGCGATACCTCACTCATACACTTTTGATCGCGAGCCAACCCCGGCCCAGGCAGCTTCTTCAGCCGCGTCAACATCGCCTGCATGTACCTTGGGTACTGCGTCAACCACCGCCAAGGCACCGTCCCTAAAAATCCCGGCGCAAGCAAATATGACAGCTGCTCCGCCATATCCAACACCGTTGGCCGCCACGCCGCCGGATATTCTCTCGACAACTCCAATTGCACCGCGTGCGCAACCATGTACACCTGTGTCGCCAGCGCCGCTGATTCTTCAATCGCCTTATTCAACGTCCGCATCCCGCGATCCACCGCGTAGTCAAACTCCGCCTTGGTCAAAGGCGTCGGCGCATCTCCCAAAAACGCGCGATCCGCGATCAACGCTTCTACATCCAAGCGAATCGTCGCCGATTGCCCCAGCGCCGCCGCACGCAGCGCGATCTGATCAATCCCAGGCACAAACCGCGTCCCGCGCTTAAACGCATCTTCCGTCGCAAGAATCGCCAGCCGCCGCACGCCCCCGCGGTGCGACATCCCCGCCGCCTCGCGCGAATCGAACAATCTCAGCGACACCTTCCCGCCCTCCGCGTGCAGAGCCGGGTGCGCAATCAAAGGCAATCCATTTCGATCTATCCGCACCGTCTCGGGCAAATCTGGAAAGTCCCACACTGTCACCTTTGCCCGCGACCACCGCTCATCTTCAATCGCAACCGCCGCATCGCCGAGTTTGCCCGCGATCTCACGCCGAATCGCCCGCAAATCACGCCCCGCCGCCAGTGTCTTTCCATCAGCATCCACAACCTCATATCGCATCCGTAAATGATCCGGCAGCGGAGCTTCGCGCAACATCTCCGCCGTCACAGCCACCTTGGTCGTCCGCGTCACCCACTCTGCTACCTGCTCCGCGAGCGATCCCTTCGCAAACGCGATCGCACCAACGCACTCCTTCGCCAAGCCCTGTGGCGTGGGCAACAATCGCCGAACTTGCTTGGGTAACCCACGCACCATCGCCTCAATCTTCTCTTCAACCAACCCAGGCACCAGCCACGCAAACCGCTCCGTGTCCGCTCGCGCCAGCGCCTCTACAGGCAGCTTCGTCGTTACGCCATCGCGGTCCTCCGACGGCGCAAGCGTGTACGTAACCCGCAGCTTCGATCCCGCCGCATCGACAACATCCGGAAACGCGTGCGGCCCAGGCAGATCAATCCCAGGCGTCACCAAATCTTCTGGCTTCATGAACAAAATCCGCGACTCAGAACGCTCCGCGATCTTCCGCCACCGCTGAAACTCATGCGTCGTACACACTTCCCGAGGCACTCGCGCATCATAAAAAGCGTACCGCATCTCCGCCTCAGCAAAGACATTCCTTCGACGCATCCGCGTCTCCAGCTCGCGCATCCGCTCCACCAACTCATCGTTGTGCTCGACAAACGAGCCACGAATATCACTGTCTCCTTCGACTAGCGCATGATGAATAAATAGCTCCCGCGACACCACCGGATCAATCACGCCAAAGTGGACCTTGCGACCTTTGTACAACTCCAGACCAAACAAAGTCCCCTTCTCAACCGCCAGCACCCGCCCGTCATGCGCGCTCCACTGCGGGTCGGCGTGGTTTTTCTTAATCAAATGCCCCGCGAGCCGTTCGATCCATTCCGGCTCCACCCCTGCAACCGTTCGCGCATAGACCCGTGTCGTGCGCACAATCTCGGCCGCTACAACCCACTTTGGACTCTTGCGAAAGAGCGCCGACCCCGGAAACACGTTAAACCGCGTCCCCCGCACTCCAGCGTAATCCCCATCCTCGGTCTTGCTCCCAATGTTCGAGAGCAACCCCGACAACACCGCTCGATGGATCGCCTCAGGCAGCGCAGCCCTGCCACTGGGCTTGAGTCCAATTGACTGCGCAAGTTCCAGCAACTGCCCGTGCACCTCGCCCCACTCGCGCATCCGCATGTACGACAAATAATTATCCCGGCACCACGCCCGCAACTTGCCCCCGGAGCGATTCTTTCGCTCATGCCCAAACGCATCCCACAGCAGCAAATACGACATGTAATCCGAAGTCTGATCGCGCATCCGCGCGTGCGCCGCGTCGGCGGCATCCTGCGCTTCGTGTGGCCGTTCACGCGGGTCTTGCAATGACAACGCCGCCGCGATGATCAACCCCTCGGACAAACAATTCTCCGCCTGTGCCCCCAGGATAATCCGCGCGATCCGTGGGTCCAGCGGAAACTTTGCCAGGTCATGCCCGAGCTTCGTTAAGTGCCCATCTGGATCAAGCGCGCCAAGCTCGCTCAGCGTCTCGTGCGCATCGCGAATGCTCCGCGAATCAGGCGGTTCAATAAACGGAAAATCCTCGATGATTCCCAATCGCAGCGACTTCATCCGCAAGATGACCGCCGCCAGGTTCGACCGCTGGATCTCAGGATCGGTGTACTCAGGCCGCGACGTAAAATCCGCTTCCTCATACAACCGAATGCAAATCCCAGGCCCAACTCGCCCGCATCGCCCCTTGCGCTGGTTCGCGCTCGCCTGGCTCACAGGCTCCACTTCCAGCCGCTGCACTTTCGTCCGCGTGCTGTACCGACTGATCCGTGCCAAGCCCGGATCAATCACATACCGAATCCCAGGTACCGTCAGCGATGTCTCGGCGACATTCGTCGCCAGCACAATCTTGCGGCCAGGGTACGGCTCAAATACGCGTTGCTGTTCCGCCCCAGATAACCGGGAATACAAGGGCAAAATCGCCGTCCGCTCCGATCCCGGCGAACGGTGCTTCGCAAGATTTTCCGCAGTCTCGCGGATCTCACGCTCGCCACTTAAGAAAATCAGAATATCGCCATTGCCTTCGCCCGCGCACTCATCAACCGCTGCAAGTATCGAATCCTGCATGTCTAGTTCGGTCGCGCCGCCATCTTCCAACATCGGCATCCGATAGCGAGTTTCGACCGGGTACGTGCGCCCAGAAATGGTAAGTATCGGCGCATCACTAAAGTGCTTGCTGAACCGATCAGTGTCGATCGTCGCAGAAGTCACGATCACTTTCAGCTCGGGCCGCTTGGGCAGAATCATCCGGATGTAGCCAAGCAAAAAGTCGATGTTCAGCGAGCGTTCGTGGGCCTCGTCGATAATAATTGTGTCGTACGTTTCGAGCAAACGATCGCCCTGCGTCTCCGCAAGCAGCACGCCATCGGTCATCACTCGGCAAAGATTGTCAGGACTCGACTTATCCCCAAACCGAATCTTGTACCCAATCTCGCGACCCAAAGGCAGCGACAACTCATCTGACAACCTTTTCGCCACGCTCGTCGCGGCAATTCGCCTTGGCTGCGTGTGCCCAATAATTCCCAGCGCGCCGCGGCCTAATTCCATGCAGATCTTGGGTAACTGCGTCGTCTTACCCGAACCGGTTTCGCCACAGAGGATTACGACTTGATTGTCACGGATTGCTTCAGCAATCTCGGCTCGCCGTGCCGACACGGGCAAGTCCATCGGGTAGCGTGGCGTAGGAAGTGCCGCTCGACGCCGCCGTGCGCGCGCAATTGAATGATCGATCTGCTCTTGAAGCCATGCAAAGCGATCACGTTCCTGGTTTCTGCCTTGAGTTTGCTGCTGATTTCGTGATTGGTTGGTACCCGAATTGTGCGCACGAACCTGGCCGGTCGGGCGAGGCAAGCCAGTCTGATGAGGCTTGCCGCGGCGCTGGTGCAGCTCACGCTCAAGCTGCTTGACGTGGTACGCCAAGCGCCTGCGATCAAAGAGCATGCACGCGTCGATTCGGCGAAGCAGGTCACGCGTCGTCACATCGCGCGGCGATTGACTGCGCTGTGGCTGATCGCGCGAGGCTTGATTTGGTCGAGCTTGATTTGGTCGAGCTTGGTTTGGTCGAGCTTGATTTGGATGACTCGGTGTGCGTTGCGTCTGGCCGCCAGGAGCCGATTCACTTGGCTTGGCCAGCTCGGGCAGGTCAAGTGCCTCGGGCAGGTCAGCTGCCTCGGGCAACTCAGGTGGCGTCGGGAGTGACTGTTGGGGCTTGGAAACGCTTTCATCCACAGTGCAGAAAGGTAGGTTCGCTCGCTGGTGATGAAAAATATTTCATACCTCCCAAGCAAGTATTCATATCTGCATTAATTAGGGTTATTCAGGGCCAGCTTTGTCGCCTAAAAGTGCTCGGACAACTTCCATGCGGTCGGGCGCATTTGGAACCGGGCCCAAAAGTACAAATTCATCGGCAAAGCGTGTAGGCCTTGCGATATATTGGCCTGAGAGCAACCGCACAGGTGAGACGCGCCCAGTAATCTTTCTGGGATCTGGCATGAAAAGAAGCCCCTCGCTCGTGCTGCACAAGAAGCCTGGGGTAGCTTTGCGAATTGAAGACTTCTCGGTCGTACTGGCAAAGCGTGCAGGATTCAGCCACGCCGCGGCGATTGTGGTCGCGGGCAGTGGCAGCGAGCGGCCCTTGTCCATGTCCAAAACGTGCGCACGCCTTGAGCCTGGGCGGAACAACGTAAGTGGAGCGGCGAGATCGGGGCCAAGCTCAGCTTGTATCGCTAGACCTCTGCCGACACTATTTTGTGAAGCGTCTAGCGTTGCTGCGGTTTCAACTTGCATGCGAAGGCCGACCGGGCCAGGCTGCGCGACGGCCGCCGCAAACTGATGAAGAACAAAGGGTTCCGTGGCATCGCCCAGGGTGAATCGCCACGCGACCGAACCCAGCCGAGCCGAACCCAATCGATCTGAGCCGTTGGCGTTGTCGCGCTCGATTCGGATGGCGTGAATTTCGAGCTTGGCAACGCGCGCGCCAGCCTGAGGCGTGCGCACAGCAAGTGCATATACGAAGCGATCGTCGGCGGTTGCAATTGGATACGCGTACGACCCATCGTCGAGTGCTTTGGTGGAAACGCTTCCATCGCGGGCGATAAGCCTGAGTTCGCTCGACGGAGTGTTGGATGAGTCGGGCGCGTCGGCTTTCTGAGTGAGGTCGCTATTGGGGGTTGTGATTGAGACAGGACGCGTGGTGTAGCAAAGCTCGCCACGAGAGAGGAACGTGGCGTGTGCAAACACCTTGCCGTTCTCGCGCGCGAGTGTTTCGGTGCGGCCGGTGGCCCAGGCGACGAGGACAATTGTGCGCGTGCCATCGGACTCGATTGATTCGGCGAGGAAGCCTTCGTCGTTGGCCGAGCGACCGAGGATGAGGTTGTCGGCGGGAAGCGTGGACCATTCGACGCGCGAGGCTGGGCCAGCGGCGATTGAAAATACTTCAAGGGTGGAGCGAGGAAATTGGGCGTCATTGGATGCGAAAATGGTGGGCCATGTTGGGGCTTGGCCGATTTGCGTGGCGATGAACCTGCCATGGGGAGAGACAAGAGGAAGGGTGACACCATCGTATGGAATCGAGCCGCGTGGGATGACGGCGATGCGAAC
>Ga0105047_10020492_pt1 | contig 10157 bp, 6 predicted proteins | sample MAT04_FD_78384 | JGI IMG/M metagenome (GOLD analysis project Ga0105047, IMG submission 78384) | Freshwater microbial communities from Lake Fryxell liftoff mats and glacier meltwater in Antarctica - MAT-04 (megahit assembly) | ecosystem: Environmental > Aquatic > Freshwater > Ice > Liftoff... | reverse complement strand
CGGTACGAGCGACGGGCAGGACATCGGGGCGACGGTGGTGCGCGTGCGAGGCTGGGGGAGATGGACATTCCGATCAGTGGTCACTGCGACGAACGCTTCAGCGCAGTGCGCGACGCCTTCGCCGGCAACTTCGCCGACCGAGGTGAGGTGGGCGCTGCCCTCTGCGTGTTGATCGACGGCGAGCCCGTCATCGACCTCGTCGGCGGATGGGCGGACGAGGCACGCACGCGCGAGTGGCAGCACGACACGCTCGTCAACTTCTATTCGGTCGGCAAAGCGGTCGTGGCGCTGCTCGTGCTGCAACTCGTGGACGAGGGCACTGTCGCGCTCGACGACCCGATCGCGTGCGTCTGGCCGGAGTTCGCCGCCGGTGGCAAGCAGGGCGCCACGGTCCGGCACGCGCTGTGCCATCGAGCCGCAGTGCCGGCGATCCGCGAGCGGCTCACCGACGACGACCTGTGGAACTGGCAGCGGATGGCAGACGCACTCGCCGCCACCGATGCTTGGTTCGAACCCGGCTCGCGGCACATCTACCACACCAACACCTACGGTCATCTGGTGGGTGAGATCGTGCGTCGCACCACCGGCCAGATGCCAGGCACGCGATTGCGACGACTGACCGAACCGCTCGTGGCCGATGTGCATTGGGGTCTCACCGTCGACGAGCAGGCGCGCTGCGCCGACGTCATCTGGGCGCCGGCGACGGCGATGGGCGCGATCGATCCGTTCACGATCGAAGGCGATGCGAGCCTGCCCATGCTCGGCTACTTCAATCCGCCGGGGTACTCGTCGAACGGTGTGGTCAACTCACCCGAGTGGAGGGTCGCGCAGGTGCCCTCGACGAACGGTCATGGCACGGCCGTCGGTCTTGCACGCCTGTACGCGGCGATCATCGAGCCCGACCGGCTGCTGTCGCCGTCATTGCTGGCGGAGGCAACACGCGTCCAGTCAGAAGGGCCGTGCCCGGTGTTGGGGGAGGACGTCTCGTTCGGCCTCGGCTTCGTGCCCACGTCCGCTCGTCGGCCGCTGGGTTTCAACCCGCGCAGCTTCGGTCACTTCGGAACCGGTGGCGCGCTCGGCTTCGGCGACCCCGACGCAGGGCTCGCATTCGGGTACGTGATGAACCACGTCATCCCGCGCTGGCAGAGCACCCGCAACCGAGCGCTGATCGACGCCGTGTACGCCTCGCTCTGACACGGCTACCGTGCACCCGATGAGCGCGGTCACTTCAGGCATGGTGTGTAGTCACCACCACCTCTATTCGGCGCTCGCCCGCGGCATGCCGTCGCCGCCGCAGCAGCCCACCAAGTTCATCGAGATCCTGGAGCAGGTGTGGTGGCGGCTCGATGTCGCGCTCGACGACGAGATGATCCGCTGGTCGGCCATGCTTGGTGCTGTTGAGGCGCTCCAGAGCGGCACGACGTGCATCGTTGACCATCACGAGTCGCCATCCGCGATCGAGGGCAGCCTGACCATCATCGCCGACGCGTGCGCCGCCGTCGGAGTGCGGACCAACCTTGCGTACGGCATCACTGATCGACACGGTGCCGAAGGCGCCCGTCGCGGCCTGGCGGAGAACGAGCGATTCCTGCGTGCCGGTGGCCGCGGGATGGTGGGGGTGCACGCCACGTTCACCTGCTCTGACGACACACTGCATGCGGCGGCCACATTGGCTGCCGACATCGGTGTGGGAGTGCATATTCACGTCGCCGAGGGGCCTAACGACGCCGATGCCGGCCAGCGGCTGCAAGCTCTTGCGCGCGACAACTGGCACCTCGTGCATTGCGTGTACCTGGACCGTGAGCTACCGGGCACCATTGCCCACAACCCGCGCAGCAACATGAACAACTCGGTGGGCTACGCCCGGCCGGCAGCCCGACCAAATCGCATCGTGCTGGGTACGGACGGTATAGGCGCCGACATGTTGGAGGAAGCGCGGCTTGCGTACGCACGCCTTCGGGAGGACGATGTGTTGGCCTCGCCGGACACCGTGTGGCGGTGGTTGGAGAATGGCTACGACCTGTTCCCCGAAGCCCGCCACGATCGCGTCACCTGGAACTACGACCACGCAAACAGCCCGTGGCACGTTGCCTTCACGCCGGGCTCGCGTGCGCTCGACATTGTGGACTCTGACGGCGAGGTGCTGCTACGCGATGGCCGGGTTACCCGCGTCGATGCCACAGAGGTGCGGGCCAAGGCGGCTGAGCAGGCGAAGCGGTTGTTCGCTCTCCTCTGACGGCTGACATCGTCGCGGCGATCACGCTGGCGGCGATGACGCACTGGTCTGCGTAAGGAACCCGAGCGCAGCCGTCACCAGTTCCTCAGCGGAGAGTCGGGCGCCGCGCTCGATGGCTCGGGCGTGCTCACCGTCAGCCAGGATGAGCCCGCGAGCGAGGTCGCGAAAGCCGAGGCCGTCCTCCAGCCCGTAGCCGGGCATGTGGGCATCGAGATGGCCGAGCACGACAGCTGCCTCGGCGGTGCGACCGCCATCGGCGAGTGCAAGGGCGACGGACTCCAGCACTTGCCACAGCTTCTGCCAGTAACGGATCTCGTACAGCGCATCAAGTGCGTCGCGACACCGGTTGAGCGCATCGTCAGCCCCCGACCCCGCCGCCGTGAGTGCGATCGCGCGCAGGGCCTGGGTCTCGAACTGGGCGTGACGTGCATCCTGGGCCATGTCCAGCGCACGCTCATAGTGGACTCGGGCTGTCGCAAAGTCGGGTTCGACGGCGGCGCGGCCGATCAGTGAGTGTCCGTCGATGAGCACCGCGTAGGTCAGCAGTGTAGGAGCCCTCACCCGTGCCGCGACTGCGTGGAGTTGCTGTCGGTACGGATCGATGGCCGCCGCTTCGGCGTGCATCGACGCATCGACGAGGTCGACGAGGGGTCCCCAATTCGAGTCGACGTCGTCGACGTGAGCGAAGGCCGCTTGCATGTGCCGGAACGCGTCGAGGGCTGCCGGCGATTGCTCCAGCACTAGGGGAGAAGCCCCTGCGAACATCCCCCAGCACCCCACCGTCGTGTGGTGTTCCGGAAACGGCGCCACGTCGATCCCGCGCAGGGCAAGGCGGTGGGCCTTCTTCTCCTCCCCGTCCAAGTTGGCCCAGTTGGCCGAAGCGGCGTACAGCACCGTGGATGGCCAACCCATCTCCTCTGCGAGATTCAGGGTGCGCTCTGTCCACGACGAGTGCTCGTGGCGCATGAAGCCAGATGCGAACTGCATCGTGTCCTCCACGATACGTGCGGCGCATTCCAGGTCCCGACCGGCCAACGCCCACAGGTGAGCCGCGCGTAGGTTGTCCCACTCGGCGTCCATCGCCACGGTCGCCTCCACTTCACGGGAGCTGCGCATCAGGGTGCCGAGCTCGGTGGCGATTCGTGTGAAGTGCTGTTGATGGCGATCACGCAGGACGCTGGTTGCTCCGCGAGCGTCGAGTTGCTCCTCGCCGTACTGGCGCAGGGTTTCCAACAGCCGGTAACGGGTCGACGGGGCGTGCCGGTCGGCGACCACCATCGACTTGTCGACCAGTTGGTCGAGCAGGTCGACCACGTCCATCTCGTCGAGAGGGGCAGAACTGCACACGCTCTCCGCAGCGTGCAGCGTGAAACCCCCGGAGAACACCGAGAGCCGGTCGAACAGCACCTGTTCATCGGTTGTCAGTAGCTGATACGACCACGACACGGTGGCGCGCAGCGTCTGGTGACGCTCGAGCGTGCCGCGGCCGCTGCCGCGCAACAGGCGGAACCGATCCTGTAGCCGTTCGAGTAGCTCCTCGGGCGACAACGACCGCATCCTGGCAGCCGCGAGCTCGATGGCCAGCGGGATGCCGTCGAGGCGGGCACAGATCAACGTCAGTACCTCTTCATGGCCATCGGCGACGAACGACGAGTCGGCCTCGGCCGCCCGCTCGCAGAACAGCGTCACCGCGGCGCCCGTCACAGCGAGTGAGGGCACACGATGTACTCGTTCGCCGGCAAGACCGAGCGGTTCCCGACTGGTCGCAACCACGTGAACTTGGGTGCATCCCGACAGGACCGTCCGGACGGTCAGGGTCACTTCGTCGAGGAGGTGCTCGCAGTTGTCGAGCACGATCAGCAGCCGACGGTTCGCCACCCAATCGATGATCGCGTCCAGCATCGTCATGCCACCGGTGGACACCATCGGCAGCGTTGCGGCGAGCGCCGCAGGGACCGCACCTTCGTCCGAGATGGGAGCGAGGTCGACGAAGAACACACCGTCGTCGAATTCGTCCAACTGCTGCCAGGCGAACTCCAGTGCCGCCCGCGTCTTGCCCACCCCGCCGGACCCTGTGAGCGTCACCACCCGGCTGCGCTCCACCAGTTCACCGATCGCCGACAGCAGCTGCTCACCACCGACGAACGCCGACGAGAGCCGTGGCAGGTTGGTGCGGCTGCCGAGCACACCGCGTAGGTCTGGGAAACCGCGTCGGAGATCAGGGTGCTCCACTTGATACATGGCAACCGTGCCGACGTCGCGAAGACGATGTGAGCCGAGTGGAACCAGCACGGCGTGCGGCGGCAGGGTGCGGACGCTGTCGCGCACCGCCGCCGAGAGCACCACCTGCCCGCCATGGGCTGTCGCCGCGATCCGTGCTGCGTGGTGAACCGACAGGCCCACGAGGTGGTCACCGTCGGCGGTGACCTCACCGAGGTGCAGACCCATCCGCACCCGCACGCAGAGGTCTTCGGGCCACTCCACATACTCCAGCTCCAGCTGTGCCTGCACTGCCGCAGCAAGGCCCGCCGACGGCGAGTCGAACGAAACGAAGAACGAATCCCCCTCCGTGCCGTGCTCGACCCCGTCCCATGTGGTGATCGCGTCACGCACGATCGCACGATGCCGGTTCAACAGCTCGGGCCACCGGTCACCGGCACGTTGTACCAACGCGGTGGAACCCTCGATGTCGGAGAACAGCAGGGTCCGCACCGACGTCGCCATGGAGGCGCACACTAGCGAATCGGCTTCGGGGGCCGGTTCTCGCAGGTGAGAGCACTTGTACAAAACGTCAACGCACTATCGTTGCGCAGATGAGCACGCCGATGGCCGTCTACCTGCAAGATGCGCACCCGATTCGCGAGGGCATGGCCATCGCGCAGTACGCGGAGGCGAAAGGCTTTCACGCGGTGTGGCAGGCCGAGAGTCGATTGGTGCGCGAAGCCACCGTTCCCATGGCGGCGTTTGCCAGCGTCACCGACCACATCAAGGTCGGCTCCGGTGTGGTCGATTGCTGGAGCCGCAACCCGGCCCGTCTGGCAGCCACGTTCAGCACCCTCGATGATCTTGCACCCGGCCGTGTCATCCTCGGCATTGGCGCCTGGTGGGACCCACTCGCCGCCAAGGTCGGCATCGAGCGCGCCCGCCCGCTCACCGTGATGCGCGAGATCGTCACCGTCGTGCGCGCGTTGCTGCACAACGAAACGGTCACGTTCGATGGCGCGTACGTGCACCTCGACGGGGTCGAGTTGGACTACGTGTATCAGGAACGCCGTGCGAAGGATGTGCCCATCTACATCGGCGCCACCGGCATGCAGATGATGGAACTCACCGGTGAGATTGCCGACGGGGCAGTGCTCAACTACCTCGTGTCGCCCGACTACAACGAGCGTGCGATGGAGGCGCTGGCCACTGGTGCAGCCAAGGTGGGCCGCAGCATCGACGACATCGACCGGCCGCAGTTGGTGGTGTGCAGCGTGCATGAAGACCGCGAGACAGCGCTCGATATGGCGCGCATGATGGTGACGCAATACCTCGGACAGCAGCCGCACATCATGAAGGCGTCGGGCGTACCCCAGAGCCTGCTGGACAAGGTGGGAGAGGTGCTCACATGGCCCGCCACCCACGAGCAGGTCGAGGCTGCCAGCAAGCTGGTTCCCGACGAGATTGTGCAGATGCTCACCGCCAGCGGCACTCCGGCGGAGGCGAAGGCAAAGGTTCAGGAGTACATCGATCACGGCTGCACCTGCCCGATCCTGTACCCGCTCGGCGACGTGCACGCAATGATCGACGCGTTCGCCGACTGAGCAACCGCCGGCGCCGGCGCTGACGTGACGCTGTGCACCTGTGATCGCGTGATCGTGTGACCGGCGACATACCTATGCGGTGGAGGCCGAATTGCTGGTGGAAATACGTCGTTCGGCGGATGTGGCTGGCCGTGCCGCAGCGCACACTGAAGGAGCCAAAGACTACGAAGGACTCCTGTCATGTACACCAGCTTCACCCTCAACTCAGAGATCGCCCGGCAGCGCCAGACGGTGTTGACGGCCCGCTCGGCCCGCTATCGCGCCTCTCACCCATCGGCCCCGGTCGTTCCGGAGACGTGCGGCTCTCTTATCGAGCTGCCCGCAGCGAGGGTCCACACGACAACCTACGACAGCCTCGTTGCCTGAACGGCTCGCGTCGGGCCCGGAGGGTGGAAACCCTCCGGACCCACTCACGTTCGGCAGTAGCGTGCACGCCATGCTGCGAGGGCGCACCGGCCTGTCGCCGGTCATGATCGGCCGACACACGGCGCTCAGTCGACTGCTCGGTCTTGTCGAGGCGGCAGAGGTGCGCAGCGGCGACGGCCCCGAGATCGCGCTCGTATCTGGAGAAGCGGGCATAGGTAAGACCCGCCTGTTGCGCGAGTTGGTCGAAGCGATGCCAGCCGACGTGACGGTCCTCAGCGCGCAAGCGCGGCCCGGGTCGATGGGTCGTCCGTTCGACGTCATCGGTCAACTGGGGCCCCCCGGTGACAATTCGGCGGCGACCGCACGATCGATTCTTGACGGCGCAGTCGCCAACGGTCGCACGCTGTTGATCGTGGAGGATTTGCACTGGGCCGATGCTGACAGCGTGCACTTCATCGAACAGGTCTGTATGCAGTCGTGGCCGCAGTTGGTGATCGTCGGCACGTACCGAGGCAACGACCTGTCGCGCAAGGCTCCGGGTGGCGAGCTGGTGTTGCGCCTCGAGCGGCAGCACAATGTCGAGCAGGTTCGACTGGAGCGACTGGACCGGGCGGAAGTCGCAGGGCTACTCGCGGCCATTGGCAAAGCGCCCCCGTCGTCCGGCGCTGTCGAAGCCGTGTATCGGCGCAGCGGTGGCATCCCATTCGTTGTCGAAGAACTCGTTCGGTGTTGTGGGCCCGACGCGTGCATTGATGATCTGAAGACGGCACAGCTGCCGTGGTCGCTGGATGAGGCGGTGCGCCAGCAACTCGGCGGCCTTCCACCCGAGGAGCGGCGGGTGATTGATGCACTCGCTGTCTTCGGCGACCCCGCACCGTTCGAGATCCTTCGTGAGGTGTGCGAGCTCAGCGATGGTCACCTGCTGCCTGCGCTACGAAGCCTGGCAACCCAAGGCATTGTCGTCGAGCCAGACGACGACACGTTCTGGTTTGGTCACGCACTCGTCGCGGACGCAGTGCAGCAGCAGTTGTTGGGCCGTGAGCGGCGTCGTTTGCACGAACGGTCTCTCGCCGCTCTGAGAGCGCAGGTCGAGCCCGATCACGCGGCGCTCGCGCGTCACGCACTGGGCGCCGGACAGTTCGAGTTGATCCCCGCGATAGCGCGCGAGGGCGCGCGTCGCTACCTTGACCGCGGCGCCTCATTCCAAGCGCTGCGTCTTGCCAGCGAAGCGCTCGCGGAGGCGCCCAACGATCCCGAGCTGTTGGCGGTTGCCACCGATGCGGCGTGGCGGCTGGAGTTCGCTCGCGAGGCGCTGGCGTACGCGCAGCAGTGGAACTCCCACGCGGTCACCGACCTCGAACGGGTGGAGTCGCTGCGCTTCATTGCCCGCCTGCACCACGAACTGCTCGACGGAACACAGCGCGACGTCATCGTTGACGTGCTGGAGAAGATGGCCGATTCGCTGCCCCATGGCATGGCGCGCGGTCGCTGCGTCGGTGCAGTTGCGCAGTTGCACATGTTGGCGGACCGCAGTCCGGCTGCCGTGCAGTGGGCCGACCGCGCCCTCGAAGATGCGCGACTCGGCGGCGACCAATGGCTGGAGGCGCAGGCCTCGGTGGAGCGTGCATCGGCGCTTGCGCATCTGGCAACGCACGGCGACAGCGAGCAGGCACTGCTGCACGCACGCGACCTTGCGCGCCAGGTCGGCGACAGCGTGTTGGAGTGCCGCGCGTTGAACAACCTGATGTCGGTCGTGGCACCGCACGGGGCGTTGGGCGCCTCGGCACGAGCCGAGTTGCGTGACGCTTCAGCGCGGTGCGGGCTGGATAAACTGGGTGCAGGAATGCTGGCGCTTTGGGAGGCCGAAGCGGCCTTGGCCAGCGGCGACATGCACGCCATGCGACAGGCCGTCGCCGAGGCCGGGCAGCATTGGACCGCCGACAGCTACGAGTATCTTCACCATCGGTCGCACCTGGCAAGCCTGCGCATCGAGGAAGGGTTGGTCGGCGAGGCGCTTGCCGCGGTGAAGGACATGGAGATGTCGGTCTCAGGCGGTCGGGATCTGCAGGCCACCGAGCTGCGCGTGCACCTGGTGGCGGCTGCCCTGGACGGTCACCGCTCAGAAGCGGAGAGGGTGTTCGCCGCCATCGTGGCCTCGCCGCGGGTGGCGGACCAGTCGGACTCGCTGTGGTTCATGCTGGAAACAGTGCATGCCGCGTTGCAGGCAGGGATACCGGCGGCGCGGGTACGCGCCGAGTTCGTGAATGGTTGGGCGAAGTCGCACACGTCGCGCGATTTCCTGAGCCGCCATGCGGAAGGAATGCTGCTGCTGGCCGAAGGCGATCATGCGGGTGCGGCGGCGACGCTGGATGCCGTGTTGCACGAGCCCGACCCAATGCTCTACGTGCCGAGTATCGGCTCGCTGCGCACGATGCAGGCAAGCGCAATGCTGGCAGCTGGTGATCGTGCCGGCGCCCTCACCGTGGCCCGTCGAGCCGTGACCGACCTGAAAAGCTGGCCAGGCTGGCGCCGAGACCGGGCGGAAGCGCTGGTGCGCCGGCTGGAGGGCAGCGGAGCGCGAGCAGATGGCGAGCTGACCGGTCGCGAACGTGAAGTTGCCGCGCTCATCGCGGAGGGCCTGACCAACAGTCAGCTGGCCGAGCGGCTGTTCATCTCCCCGAAGACGGCAGCGGTGCATGTGTCCAACATCCTGATGAAACTGGGTCTCTCCAGCCGTGCGGAAGTTGCTGCGTGGGCAGTGCGCCACGGCGTGGTCCTGCAACCCGGCTGAGGCAACCTGTCGGGTCAGAGCCAGTCGCGGCGCTTGAAGATTCGGAAGAGCACGAAGCTCATCACGACCATGCTGCCCAATGCGAACGGGTAGCCCCAGAACCAGCCGAGTTCGGGCATGTGCTGAAAGTTCATCCCGTAGATGCCGGCGATGAGCGTGGCACCAAAGACAATCGAGCCCCAGGCAGTCAGCTTCTTCATGACCTGGTTCATCTGGTTGCTGATCACTGCCAGGTGAGCCTCGACGGCGTTGCCCACCAGCTCGCGTAGTTCATCGACGATGTCGACGGCTCGCAGCAACTTGTCGAACGTGTCGCGCAGCACGATGAGCGCCTCGCCGTCGACCCACTCCACCTCCTTACGCAGCATCGCCGACAAGACCTCACGAAGTGGGATGACCGCTCGTCGCAACTCGAGGAGCTGGCGCCGTACGCCGAACAGCTCCTGTTGGACCTGTCCTTCGGCTTGCGGCTGGTCGCTGAAGATGCGGTCCTCGATGGCTTCGAGCTGGTCCTCCAGCACATCGAGTGAGTCGAAGTATCCATCGACCAGTTCTTCGATCACCGTCGCCAGCATCATTCCGGTGGGCGCATCTGGTGCCAGTCGTCGGATGCGACCGAGCGCGACTGCAGAGTCCCACTCGCGGCCGTCGTCGTCGTGAAGACGAACGGTCACGAACCACTTGTCGCCCACGTACATGTCGACCTCGCCCAGCGTGCCGCTGAACGCAACGACGTACGCATGATCTGCGAACCGTTGCATCGTCGGTCGTGCGGACCGTCGGCGAGCCTCGTCGAACGTGCGGTCACCGAGACCGAACTGTTGGTCGAGCGACTCCAATTCGTCCGTCGTTGGGTCGACAACGTCCCACCAGCAGGTGTCGCCGAACTCGTGCTGGGCGATCATCAACGGCGATCGTACGGCCCTTCTCGTCGCAGCGGTGGCACTCGCACTACGCT
>Ga0105047_10020490_pt1 | contig 10157 bp, 5 predicted proteins | sample MAT04_FD_78384 | JGI IMG/M metagenome (GOLD analysis project Ga0105047, IMG submission 78384) | Freshwater microbial communities from Lake Fryxell liftoff mats and glacier meltwater in Antarctica - MAT-04 (megahit assembly) | ecosystem: Environmental > Aquatic > Freshwater > Ice > Liftoff... | reverse complement strand
TTACCCAAACTGTGGTAAGATTCAAAAGACTCTGGATTGATGGCAATAGATTGTCGGTAATTGGCGATCGCCTCATCCCACCGTTTCTCCCTGACCAGCATTTCCCCCAAATTGTGATAAGCTATGGCCAGGTTCGGGTTTAACCCAATTGCCCGCAAATAACACTCAGTAGCGCGATCGAACTTTCCCAATTCTACTAAACTATTTCCCAGAGTGACGTTTTCCTCAGCAGTTGCCCAATTCGGCTCGATTTTAAAAGCTTGATACCAGCACTCTGTCGCCTCTTCTGGCTTTTCCAACTGCATCCAAATGTTCGCCAACTGTCGGTAAGCAGCCGCAAAACTCGGTGCAAGGGCGATCGCTTTTTCACAACTGGCGATCGCCTTTTCCCACTGTTTTTGTTGAGAATACAAAATGCCGAGATTAGCGTAAACTTCCGGCAAATTTGGATTGTGCCCCAGCGCCGCTTCATACCACTGCTTAGCTTGTTCAATTTCACCTCGCACCTGCATCACCTTTCCCAGCGTCTGACAAGCAACAGCGAAATTCGGTTCAATTTTCAGCGCTGACTCGCAAGCAGCAACTGCCTCATTCAACAACCCTTTAGCTAAATAAACTTCTGCTTGCCGATTCAAATCAACCGCTGAATTTTCCATCTTCTCAATCGAGGGCATAATTAAAATTACTCCAAATGCCAACTAACCCAAACCCACCACTTCAACCATCTTTTTTAGCGAACTCAAGTTCACCAAAATGTCCTCAGTCAGTGAATTTTGATACATCAACTGTCTAATAGGATAGCATTCAAAAGCCTCGCCAGCCAAAAAATAATGTTCCAACTGCAAATATTGACTGCTTCCCCAGTAATAATGGCTGATATAGTGAGGCGACATCAACTCAATTATTTTAGTTCCAGATTTACAAAAAATCGTATTTGTCAAACCGCTACCGTGGGCGGCAACTATCACCTCAGCGTGATAGAAATGAGCAATTTGCTCAGCCAAAGACATCGACTCAGGCAAAATAGAAACAAAGCCAGATTCTGCCAAAACCTCAACCACATCTTCCTCATTCAAAACTCGGCGGTATCTCGCTTTGCTGCGGCTGATGTAAATGCGCTTTGGATAACTATAACTAGGTAGAATTCCCTTGAGAAACTCCCGCCTCAAAAAATCGATCGCCCATCCGGGTGGCCAGCCCAAATATCCCGCAAAAGAAGGTACAATTAACTCTGTTGCTTGAATGTGAGGAATGCGATCGCTCTCCAAAACCTTTTCATCGGGAATCCCCAGAATCCTGAGACTTTCCCGCTGAAATTCGTGCTGACAACTATTCACCAAAAACCAATCAATCTCTGCCAAATCCCTACCGCTTTGTCGCAGCAATTCAATTCGCGGCAAAACGTCCACCATCCAGTGAAAATAGACATTTCCCGACAAACCAGAAAGCACCGCCACGCTACCGTCAATCTGCTTCAAAGGTGGAAAAGATTCTAAATTAAAAACGCTATGTTTTCTAACATCATGTTTCTCGCATCCAGGCAAAAAACCAGGATAATCTCTCGACACATCTGCCAATAAATAATTATCAGGAGTAATGACAGCAATCGCCTTACAAATTAGCCAATAATTTTGCTGCGGCACAATCCAAACTCGCCCGTCGGGAATCTGTGCCACAAAAGTTTTTGGCGCATCCACAGGTATCGGTTGCGAGTTAGATAAACGGCAAACTCCCCAACCCAAATGCACCGGATCAAACCACTTAGAAATTCGCTGCAAACACAGCCCGCAAGTCAAACCACCACAATCGGAATTTGCCAATTGGGAATGAGCAATTGGTAATTGGGAATTAGCCAGATTTTCGGCGTTTGCTTTCTCGGATTGCCAAACTATTTCTACATAATTCCCAGCATCCAATTGGGCATTAACCAACCAATCCCAAGTCGATAGATAAATACCTTGAGGAAGTGCGATCGCAGTTGTTGCTATTGCTAGAGAGTTCCCTGTTTGCGATAGTTGAGTATACCCGCAGCTTTGCAATTCTAAAACTTTTTGATAATAGTCGATCGCCCTTTCCCACCGCCCCTGTTTTTCTAGGACTTTTGCCAACTCTACATAAACCTGCGGTAGAGCTGGTTGAATCGTCAAAGCCATGTGGTAAACTGCAATTGCCGCATTCAGCCGCTTTTGCTGTACCAAGCAATTGCCCAGCCGCCAGTAAAGTTCTGGATTTTTGGGATTAATTTGCAAAGCTTTTTGATAATAAGCGATGGCAGATTCAGCGCCGCCGTACTCTGCTAAAGCATTGCCCAAATGCAGATAAATTGCTGCTAAATTATCGCATATTTCAGCAACAGGCAATTCCCGATCTGCACTTGACAAATATCTAGCTAAACCATCTTTTTTCTTGACTCTGAAATCCGTAACATCCGTTAAATCCCGTACATTGCTCGTTGCCGATCTTCCCTCTTTCTTCTTGCTTCTGCCTTCTTCCTTGACTTTTAAATCCGTTAAATCCGTTACATCCGTTACATCCGTTACATCCCGCACATTGCTCGTTGCCGAACTTCCCATCAATGCTGCGAGAAATCGATCGCACGCAGCGATCGCCCTTGACAATTCATCATCTTCTACCGCAGCAGTTGACCGTCTTTCTCCCAAACGGCGGTAAGCCTCAACAAAATCGGGCCGCAGAGCTATCGCCTGCCGAAAATAAGGCATGGCTTCGGCAATTTGACCCAAAACCATCAAAGAAAACCCGGCATCCGTACAGCCCGAAATATGTTGGGGATTTAGTTCTAGCACCCGATCGAAACAAGCAACCGCCGCCGAATGTTCCCCTTGCAATTGCCAAGCTTTCCCCAGATTGTAGTGAGCTAAAACCATGTCTGGTTCCAACTCAATAGCTCTGAGGTAAGATGCGATCGCCCGATCGGGATTTTTGCCCTGCAACGCTTGGCCCAAATTATTGTGCAGCGTCGCCCAATCCGGCTTAATCTCCATCGCTTGTTGGTAAATCTCGATCGCCTCAGCAGGGCGATCGTCCTTGAGCAAAATCACGCCCAAATTGCTGTAAGCTTCCACATAATCCGGCTGTTTGGCAATCGTCAGACGGTAGGTATCAATCGCCGCAGCAAGCAGATTGTTTTCATCTAAAACCACAGCCAGATTGTAGCAAGCAAGTAGATAATTGGGTTTAAGGGCGATCGCCTTTCGGTAACAGTCGATCGCGCCCAACAAATTACCCTGCTTGTGAAAAACATTTCCCAAGTTATAATGAACTTCCGCCCAATCTGGCTTCAACTCCAGAGTTTTGCGGTAATGAAAAGCCGCCTCATCCAACCAGCAATACTCGCTGTAAAGTTGACCCAAATAAGCATGAGCCAGAACAAACTGGGGCGAAATTTCCAAAGCTTGCACAAAAGCATCTCTTGCCGCCGTCGGGTCACAGCGAGCTTCGAGAATTTCGCCTAAAGTGGTGTAAGCTAGCGGCGAAAATGGCTGTAGTTCGATCGCCTGATGGCAAATATCGATCGCCTCAGTTAACTTCCCCTGCTTCAAATAAACTTGCGCTTGACGGATGTATGCTTCAGTGCTCATTGCTTGTCAGCAGTTGCGGTTTCTCGCTTCAGTAAAACGTATAATACCATTTTTCTAAAGATGTGCTGATGAAGTCTTAGCCCCCCCTTAATAAGGGGGGGTTGGGGGGGTAATATCTAGCGCTACTTTATGAAATTGGTATAAATTCTGATTTTAAAATTTTTGTATATTTTAGGCGATCGCCAGGTTCGTAGTGCGGAATGCGAGTCCGCAACATGGAGCGGACTCGCATTCCGCACTACAAACCGTTTGCTCGATCGCGATCGACCTGATGACAGTTTTTTTATCAGAAACGAGATCATTTCCGGCATTCAATGTTGCAACCTCACCCCGCTGGTAGCAGAGTGAGGTTGACATCCTTTAAAACCGCCGACTTTTGTGAAAACAGCCCCAGATGTTATCCAGTGCTGCCCCACAACTGCCAGTTGTTTTAGAATAGTTCTAAGTTGTTCGAGCTAATTGTCAGGCCAGGTTGCAACTGAGCAATAGTTAGCAATCCGCCGGTACCGTTGAAGTACAACACACCGCTTTGAGGGTCGTAAACCAACTTGTTAGCAGTTCCAGGGCTGGCTGCATTGAAGTTAGAAACCACGATAAACTCGCTGGAATCGATGGCGCCTGTGCCCAAAGTAGCCAACAGACCGCCGGACTTCAATACGATCCTATCTTCGGCTGGGGTAAAGTCAGTGATCGTGTCTACGCCGTAGTCGTCTTCAGTGCCAAAACCACTGAAGTAGAACGAGTCGCTGCCGGCACCGCCAGTCAAGACATCGCTACCTCTGTCGCCAGAGATCAAGTCATTGCCATCACCGCCATCGACTGTATCGTTTCCTCTACCGCCGAAGAGGCTGTCGCTGCCGTCGCCACCGCTCACGATATCGCTGCCCTGGCCGCCAAAGACTGTATCGTTGCCACTTCCGCCGAGTACGCTGTCGTTGCCCTGGTCGCCAGAAACCAAGTCATTGCCGTCGCCACCGCTAACGACGTCATTTCCTTTACCGCCAAAGATCAGGTCGTCGCCAGTGCCGCCATCGACCGCATCGTTACCGGTGCCTGCAAGGATAGCGTCGTTGCCACTGCCGCCGCCGATACTGTCATTGCCGCCACCGGAAAGAATCAGGTCGTCGCCACCGCCACCGGCGATGACATCATTGCCCCCAAAAGTCAGAATGATATCGGATTGTTGGGTGCCGATCAACCTGTTATCGGTTTGAGCGCCGATAATGTTAGAACCTCCACCACTTGTCGGGTTAGAAGTTACTGGCGGTGTTGGATTAGTTACCTGGGTCATTTACACTCCTCCTAAAAGATGAATCATTTTTCTACAATACACTTTTCCCTCCAAAGGGATTCAATAAATGAAACCGGACATCGGTTGAGACCCTAATTCACCCGGCTGCTATAAGCTGTCATGTTATTTAATTGGTCAGCAGGGAGCCTCGGAGCGCGAGTACAATCCTTTATTCGTCCAGCAGCAAATATCGGTTTTTTCCAGCTTTGGACTCTCCACTCCACAACTCCCTCCTCTAACACGAAAATATTTCACTTAAACGTTTGTGAGTGTACCATACCTAGAACGGGTGCGGCTAGTCATTTTTTAAACATTAGTCTGCAAATACACGCTGACCTTTTTTAATGGGAATATGCTCTCAAGATTGAGAATTTGCACCGCAGTCCTTGGCAACTGTCGATCGCCCTGCTAGTTCGATCGGCTCGCACCGGCCCGAACCCGAGTTGCGATGTTTTAGTATACTCTGGTTGACCAGACTTTTGAGTTCCGCCAATAGTTCCCCAAAAATCAAAAAAAGTTTTAGCGGGCATTCCCAGCCCGCGCGCGATCGGGGCCGCTTTCAGTCGAAATTGCGCCCCAACACAGTCCTTGAGGCACTTTTGAGGTTCATCAATCCAGTTTTCATCTAAAATCGGTGATTTCAGCAATCAAGTTGCGATTAAGGCCTGGCCGCTAGAGTTAAGGCGCTTCGTCAAAGCTGAGCATAAGCAGCCGCCGTGTTTAATATTAGTCTCACTCAGAAAATGCCACCGATCGAGCTTGCGTTCCCAACCCGCTGGCGCAGTCAGTCATGCCCAATCGCCGATCGAAAATGGGATTAATTGTCGTCGGTTGGGGACACAATGCCAAACAGAGAAATCTTCTATCGGGGGTATGGGACTCTTGAAAGTGAAGCTGCGCCCCCACCCTTCGTAAGTTTTTAGATAATTATATTTAACAATTTAACTTAACAAAATTAAGTCTTAAGCAAAATTTTTATGGCTAATTGTTAACTTCGATGGGATCGTTAGCAATTAGCAATCTCTAGGAAATTTGGTTTGGCCTTCATAGACAAGCTGTACTATTGAGGCGATCGGTGTGCTTCTAGTTGCTGCGTTGAGCCGTTAGAATAGCTCTGGTTGTCGTAGCTGTAGATGTGAGCGTCCCTCTCGAAAATATAACCGATGGAAGTAGCTGCATAGTAGCTCAGGGCTAGCAGCGACACTAGATTAAGAATTCGATAAATTGGCTGATCAGACATTTCTTTCATTTTCACTCCTACTTTTTGTGTAAATACCAAAGTTGGCTACAGTGACGGCACTTTTTTTTGAGAAGTTCCCGCAAATACAGCACCCGATCGCAAATCCGATCGCTGGCGTTATCAAATCCTGATGTCCGATCGCATACAACAAGTTTTGCTTGATTTTTCAAACAGTTTTTATTGCTATTTCATCTTGCAGTCTCCGCCTCGAATTGTCTATCTAACTGTGGTAAGAGTTCGACGATTTGGGCGAACTCGAACTCTACAATTGCCTGTGAAAAGCTACTACAATTTGAAAAAATAGATCCGCCAAAGCTTGCAGCAATAAAGACTGTAGCGGTTTTTGTGCGGCGCTAATTTTTCCAAATTCCCTCAATGTGCGGCGGCCGAAAGTAAGAAACATTATTAAGTTAGTGAGCGATCGCTCAAATAAATATGTCTGAAGTTATACTCTTGCCAGCAACAGACCGTGTTACATTGCATATCAAGCTTGACTATTTCCGGTTTTGTAGTAAACAGCATTGTTTTGAGTTCTGGACGCACTGTTGGGTGAGAAACCGGTTTTTTTGCAAAAATACTGCATCTCGGCCTTAAATGCCGATAAAAACCCGGTTTCTGTGGTATTAATGCGTAATTCCTGTTTCATAAAGTAGCGCTAGAGATTACCCCCCCAACCCCCCCGCGAGTTCGGGGGGGCTAAGAATTCATCCATAGCAGATCTTTAGAAAAATGGTATAAGTCCTGTTTTTGTTTGAGTGCTGTCGCGATCGCAGCACAGGTTATCAAGTCCGTGCGATCGCGCGACACCTCGCAAGTCGTAAAAAATAGTTTTTGCATTCGGGAGGCTTGCCAGAGTAGTCTGGTGACAAAAAAGCAGGCTTAAAAAAGTAGAATGCAGAATTTGAGAGCGGTAAAAAAAAATTACCTTGTAGATACAAATTGTTATGGAAAAACAAGATGAGGATGCGATCGCTGCCACGAGCGATGTACGGGGGATAAGTTATTAGAACAATTGCTCGGATTTAACTGCAACCACAGACTTTTTGCTGGTAATTTGCAAAAGAGATAGGGGCAGAACAACAGGCCAAATCAGAGGGCCGATTATTAAGGCTATCCAAGAGATTAAGTCGGTTTTGGATGTCGCAGTATCGTTCCAAAAACTTTTGAACCAAACAATAAAAACGATTAAGGCAATCGAAAAGTAGCCAATAATGATCATTGTTTTACCTGTTATTCTATAGATGGGCTCGAAGTATTGATAATTATTGTATCTCAGGGTGCGGTTCGCCGATCGCAAATTTTCCCCGACCCTGCAACTGTCGATCGCCCAAACTTTCACAGATATCGCAATCCACACCCCAAGATGTCGCCTTCAAAACGCACTTTCGCGACTGCCCGCGGCGCTAAAAGCCTTGATATCATGAGTTTTCGACGTTTAGTCAAACTTTGAGAGCAGCCTGGAAATGACCGCAAAGGCGATCGAGTCTCTGGTTGTTTGTGATTTAACTCACCTATAGTCCCAGACTTGGATCGCAAGTAGAGTTCAGAACGATCGCACAGCTTAGCTGACGGTAATCACCCTACTCTCATCTCAAACACTACATATTAGAATAGTCGAGATTAACGAAATTTTATGCAAGCTCTGACTTTACAATTCGATCGGGCGATCGCTGAACTATTCTATCAAGTCACCTATTCAGGCCATCTGACTCGCACTCAAAGCCACAAACTGCTTTCGCTCTGCCAAAGCGCCCTGAGCCCAGATGACCGAGATGCAGTCAACCGCCTGCTTTACGCCATCCGCCGCGGATGGATCAGAATTTCCGATGAGCCCCCTCAGATATATAGCCTTTCTCAGAAAGGTGAGAATTCAGTCGATTTTAGATTTTAGATTTTAGATTTTAGATTGCGGAATTGGGGGATTGGGGGATTGGGAGATTGGGGGAGCAATACCTCAGATGAGAGCTCGCACTGCTATACTTTCTCTCCTCTACAGCTTTTAATCTTATTTAAAAAAAATTGTGTGGCGATCGTTGCGGTCGAACCCGGTTTCTTGAAGAAGCCGGGTTTTTTGATCGGAAGCAGTCAACAGTTAGCAAGCCCTAACTAGAGCCACGGAAAAATCCTCCACCGCTACACCCGTTCAACAGTTGACAGCCCACAGCAAACTGCTTGTCAGTTGACCGAAAGACTTACGCCAATAGGATTACCAGCGAGGGAAATTAATTTTTCCTTTCCCCTACAAGGGGGAGGCTTTAAACCGATTTTTTACTGTAAAACTTTGAGATTTCATTAAGTCGATCGATTTAGTTAGCAGACATAGGTAGTCTATTATGAGATTAATATTAATTTATTTGTAGCAGTCTCTTAACAAAAACTACAGATTTAGGAGTTACCAAAAGCCAGGAATCGGGACGGAGTTTGTGTTAAGAGTTTCTCTCTATATCTAGAGAAATACGATCCCCAAGTTGGGCTGACACAAATCACAAATCAAGACCGAATAAATCACATGAACTCTCGTATTTGAATCACATAAAACTTGGGAAAATTAGGCAATACTACTAAAAGTGAATTCAAAAACAAACCAATGATGACCCAAACGTTCTTACCTCAATTTAGTATTGCAGAGCTAGTCTTTCAGGTATATCACTCGGGTCTGTTGACTCCCACTCACCGACACCAGCTCCAGACAGCGCTGTTAAATGACCGTCTTACCGAAGAAGATCAAACAGCCATCAACCGCTTGCTCCACGCCGTTCGGCGGGGCTGGCTGAAAGTGGTAGATTAAACTCAAGTACAAAATTTTTTGCAGATTCTGCGGAAATGCACAGTCAATCGATTTTAGATTTTAGATTTTAGATTTTAAATTTAGTCAACAGATGAATCTGGAGATTGAACAGTAATCTAAAATTTTTGCCTCTCCACTTTTGATGGTACGCGGTACGGTATCCGTTCAAAAACGCATTCACCTAAAGATAGAATTAAATACCCTAAATAAAATCAGGAATTAAACTAAAGGTAGGGTGCGCCACCAGCACCCCGCGGTTTAAAGTTTTATTTTGCCAGCTTATTTACTCAGAAATTGTGCCGTCAGGCATCATCGCCTCTCTCAGATTCGCCTCGTTCAAATTTGTCTTGCGCAAACAAGCTTGATGCAGGTTTGCTCCCCGGAGATTTGCTCCCTTAAGGGAAACTCCGCTCAAATCAGCTAGATGGAGATTCGCACAGCTCAAGTTAGCTCCGCTCAAATTGGCTCCCTTCAAATCCGCTTTTTCGAGATTGGCTTCGGTCAAATTGGCCCAACTCAAATTTGCTTTAGTTAGCTTAGCATGGCTGAGATCAGCTTGTGTAAAGTTGGTGTCGGTTAAATTTGCTTTGCTGAGGTTGATGTGGCAAAGTTTTACTTCTGTCAAGTCGGCACCTTGCAAGTTAACGTTAACTGCATAAACTTGAATCAAAATTGCCCGCTGAAGGTTGGTGTCTCTCATGTCTGCACCTCTGAGACTCGCCCCGGTTAAATCTGCCCCGCCGAGCACCGCACTCCGCAAGATTGCTCCGCTTAAATTCGCTCCCACAGCCTCGCAGTCGCCAAAATTAGCGGACATGAGGTTGGCTTGGCTGATATTGGCTTGGCTGATATTTGCTTGATACAGATTGGCTCTGTAAAGGATGATGCCGATCGCACTTATACCTTTTAAATTCGCTCCTGTCAAGTCAATATCGCGCAAATTTGTCCTTGACATATTCGCCCCGGCCAGGTCTAGTTTGTGAAAAACCCGTTCTCCGGCTGCATACCGGCTGAGAAGTTCGTCTGGATTCATCAAAAAATTGGGTAGAAACCCCGTCCTTTTAGGACGGCTTTATATTTTGTATGGTACACTTAAATTGCCGAAAAGCGAAAATTAAGCAGTAGGCAATGCACCTTGAAAACTCAAGTTAGGGGGTTCTGTACAGAAATGCTTGTACAGGTAAAAACTTTAAGCAACAAGTACAAAAAGCTTTTGCTGACACCGTACCGATGGACTAT
>Ga0105047_10020489_pt1 | contig 10158 bp, 11 predicted proteins | sample MAT04_FD_78384 | JGI IMG/M metagenome (GOLD analysis project Ga0105047, IMG submission 78384) | Freshwater microbial communities from Lake Fryxell liftoff mats and glacier meltwater in Antarctica - MAT-04 (megahit assembly) | ecosystem: Environmental > Aquatic > Freshwater > Ice > Liftoff... | reverse complement strand
CTGATCGAGGGCGGCCCACGCCCCGGGGGCCGCGTGCGCACCGTATCGGCACCCTTCTCCGGTGGCCAGTACAGCGAGAGCGGTGCCGAGTGGGTCGATGCGATTCACGTACGGATGCTCGAGCAACTCGATCGCTTCGGCATCGAGCGCCTCGGGCCTGGCGAGCAATGGACCACCATCCGCCGTTGGCTGCACCACCGCGGGCAGCTGATGAGCCCCGACCAGATTCGTGCCGAGGCGCCGCAGTTGTTCGACGAGCTGGCACACTTCGACACCATCGTCGAGCATGCGGTGGAGGGGTTGCCCGACCCGGCGGCGCCGCACCTGCACCCCGATGCCGAAGCAATCGATGCGCAGTCGCTCGCCGACGTGGCCGAACGAGCCCAGCTCGGTGAGCTGGCAGCGCTGTTCAAGTGGCGAGACGCCCAGGGCGAGTTTGCCGCCGAGCCTGCACAGGTGTCGCTGCTGTTCGTGGCGCAGCAACGCGCCTATCACGCAGCACACAGCAATGGCGAAGACGTGGTGCTGTCGCACCGGGTTGGTGGCGGCTTCAGCCAGGTGGCGGTGGGCATGGCAGCGGCCTTGGGCGACTGCATCACGTGCGGCGAACACCTGGTCGCGCTCGAGCAGGACGCCGACTCGGTCACTGTGCACACCGACCAGCGTGTGCTCACCGCGTCGCAGGTGGTGCTCGCGTGTTCGCTGGTGCCGCTGCGCAGCGTGCACTTCCGCACGCCGATGCCGTCGGCGCTGCATACAGCAGTGCACCAGCTCGGCTACGGCACGGTCACCAAGACATCGGTGCAGTGGCCGCAGCGCGAGTGGCCCGGTGGCTATGCCACCACCTCGGGGCGGGCGCAGCGCATCTACGAACCCACCGTCGACCAGCTCGGCGAGGAGGGGATTCTGATGAGCTACTGCGGTGGCGACGGTGGTCGCGAGTGGGCGACCCTTCCCGAGCCCGAGCGCATCGAACTGGCAGCGGGTGAGATGCGGGCGATGCACGGCATCGTGTCGCACCCGATGAGCGGCTACTCACGTGCATGGAGCAACGAGGGCCGCTATGGAGGCTCGTACGCGGTCTACAAACCGGGCCAGGTCACGGCGCACTGGCGGGTGTTGCGCGAGCCGTGGGGGCGCGTGCACCTTGCCGGCGAGCACGTGGCTGCGTGCACCGGTTACATGGAGGGTGCGCTGGAGAGCGGCGAAACGGTGGCGGCGCGGCTGCTGGCCGCCAGCTAGCCTTTTCGCATCATGCCAAGTACCAACTCGCCCACCTCGGTTGCGCCGCGAAAGGCGCCGGCGGCGGACGGGCCACCGCGCATCGCGCTGGCACCGGAGGCGGCACCAACTTGGATGGCCGACGCCATCGTGGCGGGCGGTGGGCACGTCGTGCCATTGGCGGATGCCGAAGCACTCGTGTGGGCCGCCCCTCGCGACCCCGAGGCGTTGAGGCGCACGCTGTCCGAAGCACCGCACTTGGCGTGGGTGCAGCTGCCGTTTGCCGGTATCGAGACCTTCGTCGACCTCGTCGACGAGGATCGTGTCTGGACGTGTGGCAAGGGCGTTTACGCCGAGCCGGTCGCCGAGCTGGCATTGTCGTTGGCCCTTGCTGGGCTGCGGCACATCGGCGGCTACGCCCGCGCTGCGCAGTGGGCTCGCCCGCAGGGCCGCAACCTGATCGGCAGCAATGTCACCATCCTCGGCGGTGGTGGCATCACTGAGCACTTGTTGCGCCTACTCGCCCCGTTCAACTGCCACATCACGGTGGTGCGCAATCGGGTGGTTCCCATGGAGGGCGCCGACGATGTGGTCGAACCCGACCGCTACATCGACGCGTTGGCCGGCGCCGACGTGGTGTTCCTCGCACTCGCGCTCACACCCGAGACGGAGGGCATGATCTCGCGCACGGAGCTCGAGCAGATGGCCTCACACTCGTGGCTGGTCAACGTGGCGCGCGGCCGGCACATCGTCACCGACGATCTGGTGTGGGCGCTGCAACACGATGTCATCGGCGGCGCCGCCCTCGACGTGACCGACCCCGAGCCGCTGCCACCCCAACATCCACTGTGGACGCTGCCGAACTGCATCATCACCCCCCACGTCGGCAACACCCCCGAGATGGCCGTGCCCCTGCTGTCGGAGCGCATCGCTACCAACGTGCGTCGCTTCGCTCATGGCGAGGCGTTGGTGGGGCCGGTTCACTTCGACCTCGGCTACTGATCCATGGCCTGTGCGTGACCAGCGAACCCAACCGCGAACCCAACGGCGAGCCGTCGGCGGGAGTCATCGTCGGGGCGCTGGCCGACCACCATCGCCGGCTCGTGTTTGCAGCGGTGCAACTGGGTGCCGGCAGTGTCGCCGCGGTGTCGGCTGCGACGCAGCTCACAGAGACGCAGCTCACAGAGACGCAGGTCGCAAAGGCGATGGGGAAGCTCGTCGAACTGGGCGTGGTGAAGCAGGGGGCCAGCGGTCTGGAAGTGGCCGGGCACGTGTTCCAGGCTGCCGCCCGCACGGCGCTGGCGCAACCGTCGGCCTCCGTCCACGATGGTCTACCCAACGACGTTCGCCAGGTGATGAAGGCGTTCGTCGCCGATGGCCGGCTGCGATCCATCCCCTCTTCGCACAGCAAGCGGCTGGTGGTGCTCGACTGGTTGGCGCAGCTGTTCGAGCCGGGTCGTCGTCATAGCGAAGCCATGGTGAACCTCACTCTGGGGCAACGCCACCCCGACACCGCAGCGCTGCGCCGTTACCTGGTCGACGAAGGCTTCCTGGATCGCGCCGATGGCTGGTATTGGCGCAGCGGCGGCACCATCAGCGGCCCGCCCGAGCCGTAGCCTGGCGGGCATTCGCACGCACTATGAACTGCTCGGTGTCCGTCCCGACGCGTCGGCTGCCGAGATCCGGCAGGCGTATCGCATCGCCGCGCGTGCGAACCACCCCGATACCAACGGCGACCGCAGTGCCACTGCAATGGCTGCCATCAACGAAGCCTGGAGCGTGCTCGGAAACTCCGCTCGCCGTCGCGACTACGACCTTTCGCTGCCCTCGTTGTCGGCCGTGTCGGCGGCTGCGCGGGTCGACCCTCTTGCCGGTCGGCCAGGGGCGGCGCCGTTCGTGGAACCGCGGCGCAACCCGTTGGCCCGGTACCAGGACCCTCCGCGGTTCCCGTGGCGATTGATGGGTGTACTGGCGCTCATCGGCGTGGGGTTCGTGTTGCTCGGGGTGGCCACCGCCAGCGAGCCGAAGCCGCCGACGGTCGACAACGTGTTGCGTCCAGGCGACTGCGTGGTGATCAACCCGAACGGCGACGCGGCCGAGGTGCTGTGCTCGGGGCCGCACGACGGCGCGCTGGTGGTGCTGGTCACCGGCGTCGAGCGCTGCCCCGACGGCACCGCCGCACACCGCGACCGCCAGGGAATGGGCACCGCCTGCGTGCAGTTGCTGTGAGCGGCAGCCGCGCCGTTGCGTCTCGCTGAATACAGTGTTCCAGATGGAGCCGATGCAGCCACCGCCACCACCTCCCTCGCCAGGTCAGCCTGTCGCAGGTCAGCCTGTCGCAGGTCAGCCTGTCGCAGGTCATCCATTCGCAGGCCAAGCCGGCTTTCCCCGGTACGGCGAGCAACCGCCTGGGCCGATTGGCCCGGGGTTCGGCGGGCCGTCGGCTCGCCCGCCGGCGGCCTCGATGGAGTGGTGGGCCCCCGCGGTAGCGCCGCGCACCCACGGGTTGGCCACCGCCGCGCTGGTGTGCGGCCTGGTGGGTTTGGTGCTGTTCATGGCGCTTGCTGTGCTGCCCATCCTGGCGCTGGTGTTCGGTCTCGTCAGTCGCTCCGCAATCGCCCGCAGCAACGGTTCGCTCGCCGGCGCTGGCCGGGCGCGGGCTGGGTGGATCCTCGGTCTCGTCGGGATCGCGCTGTTCGGCGTGTTCGTCTGGGCCGCGGTCACCGACCGCATCGGCGGAGACGACGGCGACACATCGGTGTTCGAGTTGAATGAGGGCACATGCGTAGAGGCGTTGCCGAGCGAGGGCGATCTCGTTCTGTCGCTGCCAGTTGTGGACTGCGCAGAACCACACGAAGCCGAGGTGTATCTGGTGGACGAACTCAACCCTGACCGCAGCCGTGACTTCCCCGGCGAGACGGCGGCTGCGATGGAGACGGAGCAAGCCTGTCTCGATGAGTTCGAGGCCTTCGTCGGCCTCACCTATGACGACTCGCTGCTTGATGTGTTCTATCTGGCGCCTGACCGCAGAGCGTGGAATGTTAGTCGTGGCGAGGTCACGTGCATGGTGTTCGAACCGGGCAACAGCGCGTTGGTCGGCACGCTCGAAGACGCCCGCCGTTAGCGCCTGGGCCAGGTTGCGCGCCAAGGGTTGGCTGCTAGTCTTGCCGTGCCACTGAGGGCGATTAGCTCAGTCGGCTAGAGCGCCACGTTCACACCGTGGAGGTCGTGGGTTCGAGCCCCGCATCGCCCACCGCAATGCCTGTTCACAGGTGCGAGGCCCCGCTTCGGCGGGGCCTTTGCCGTTCTCACGTCGCCGGCTTGCGCTGCCGTCCGTGGTAGCGACGCGTGCGCCGAGTAGTTTTTGCCGAATGGCACGACTCTGCGAACGACCCGGGTGTTCGCAGCCCGCCGATGTCATCTACGGCATCGACGCCGACCACCTGCTGGTGTGGATCGAACCGCTCGACGGGGCCGTGGTGCCACGCGCCGGCGTGCTGTGCCGCCGCCATGCCGATGCGATGGTGGTGCCGCTGGGCTGGATGCTCGACGATCGCCGCGAGCCCGTGCCGCGCTTGTTCAAGCCGCGCGACGCGGCGCCACCCGTCGCGACGCGTCCGCGTCGGCATCGCAGCAGCTCGCACCGCGACGACACCGGGCAACTGGAGCTTCCGGCGGCCGCAGCGGAGCCCCCGCAACCGGCTCCATTGCCCGAATCGGCTCTGGCGACGGCTGCGGGTGAGCCCGGTGTCGACGCTGCCGGCCTGCCCTGGAAGCCGGTGTTCGACCAGCGTGACGATCTTGACGGGCTACTCGAGGCGCGTAGCCCGTTGTTGTCGCGGGCATTCGGAAAGCGCGAGCCGACAGCCGGCCACTAGCGCTGTCACTCGACGATGCAGTGCTCCGCCACCCACACCTCGAAGTGCTCCGTGCGGGCGTCGACTCGTTCGGAGATCCGTTCGACCCGAGCCAGCTGGCGGTCGTAGCGCTCGACGGCTTCGGTGTCGCCTGCCGTCTCGGCGGCGGCCCGCAACTCGCCGACGGTGAGGACGAGACCGTCGAGGCGCAGCTGCAGCGCAGTGGAGCGGTCGGTGATCCGGTCGCGTTGCTCACACTTCTGCTCGTCGGTGAGTCGGGGCACACGCCCACGCCGGTCGCTGCGGCCTGAATCGTCGCCGCTGGCATCGGCCACCGCGCCCAGGGCCAGCGTGCCGGCCAGTGCGGCGCCGGCGATGGCAATCGTGAACCGTGTATGTCGTTGCATGAGAGTTCTCCTTCGTGACGATGTCGTAGAGCTGGATGGTGGCGAACGAGTGTGAGGGATTGATGAGCGACCGGCGATACTGCTGTGATGGATGTGCACGCCACGCTGGAAGCGCCCTGTGTCGCCGACGAACTGTTCGAGCTTGTTGACGACCTGGCGAAGTATCCGCCGTGGATGGACCTCGTGCACCGGGTGGAACCCTTCACGGTGGCTGCCGGCGAGGCCCCCGCGTGGCAGGTGGAACTGCGTGGACGCGTGGGTCCGCTGGCGCGTAGCAAGCGGCTGCGCATGCAGCGCACCGTTCACGATGTCGAGCAACACCGCGTCGTGTTCGAGCGGGCGGAGGGCGACGGGCGACGGCACAGCCCGTGGGTGCTCACCGCGGAGGTCTCGCAACACGGCTCATCGAGCGAGCTACACATGCACCTTCACTACGGCGGCGCCCTGTGGACGGGAGGCGTGCTCGAGCGGGTGCTCGGTGATCAGATCACCCAAGGGCGTCAGCGGCTGGTGGCGTTGGTGAGCTCCACGCGCTGAATCTGCCATCGGGCCTGCGCTCGAGGTGCAGCGGCATGCCGAAGCACTCGCTGAGCGCCGCAGACGTGAGGTGCTGCGCAATGGGGCCAACGGCCACCGCGTTGCCGTCGCGCAGCATGAGCACATGAGTGATGCCGGGTGGCACCTCGTCGAGATGGTGCGTCACCAGCACCAGTGGGGGAGCGGACGGGTCGAGCGCAAGCTCCGCAAGTGCCTGCACGAGTTGCTCGCGACCGCCCAGGTCGAGGCGGGCACTGGGCTCGTCGAGCAGGATGATGCCCGGCTCGTTCATCAGCGTGCGTGCCAGCAGAACCCGCTGCTGCTCGCCCGACGACATGCTGCCCAGCGCCCGCTCTGCGGCCCAGCCCACTCCCATCCGTTCGAGGCACACGGTGGCGGCGGCCTCGTCGGCGGTGGTGTAACGGTTCCACCACGGCTCTAGCGCGGCGTACTTGGCGGTCATCACAATGTCGAGGCAACGCAGCTCGGGGCGCAACTGCGCGGCGAGCGACGCTGACAGGTAGCCCACCCGACGCCGCAGTTGGCGCACGTCGGTGCGGCCCAGCCGCTCGCCCAACACCTCCACGGTGCCGCTCGACGGGTGTTCGTACAGCGAGGCGATGCGCAGGAGGGTGGTCTTACCGGAGCCGTTGGCGCCCAGCACCAGCCAGCGCTCGGTATCGCGCACCTGCCAGGTGAGCGGCGCAAGAATGATCCGGTCGTCGCGCACGAAGCTCACGCGGGTCAGGTCGAGTGCAGTGCTCATCTCGCCTCTGACGATACGGGCGCGGCAATCGGCAGTGGCGAACGGGTCAGCGATCCTGGTGAACGACGAGGTGACTGTAATGAAATTGAAACAACTGGTAGCTTTGTCCTCGATGCGTCGTGCTGTGTTGTTCCTGCTTGCGGTCTGTGTGGTCGTTCCGGCGCTGCCGGGCCCATCGGTGTACGCCGACGGCACCGCAGCCGAGCAGGCGGCTCGCGAAATCGCCGATGCGCGAGAGCGGGCCAACGCTGCAGCAGATGCCTACTTCGCCGCCGAGTCGAAGCTCGACACGCTCGGGCTGGAGGCGCAAGCGCTGGAAGGTGAAGTCGCCGACCTGCAGTCGCAGGTCTCGGCGTTGCAAGAGCGCGTGCAGCAGGTCGCACTCAACCGCTTCACGAGCTCCGACATGGGTACCTCACCGCTGCTCAACGGGTTCGACTCCGCAGAGGAGCAGATGCAGGTGGCTGCGCTCACCGACGTCATCACCGACACGTCGGCTGCCGACTTCGACAACTTCGATTCGCTGAGCCGCGACCTGGTCGACAAGCAGCAGGCGCTGGCCGACAAGAAGTCCGAGACTGAGGAACAGCAGGCCACGGCCGCAGCCTTGCGCGACCAAGCCACCGCCGAGGTGCAGACGCTGAAAGAGGTCGAAGCGCAACGGCTGAATGACGAAGCAGTCCGCAAGGCGCTTGAGGCGGAGGAGCGAGCCCGCGCTGCCGCCGCCGAGGCCGAGGCTGCCAAGACTGCGGCTACGGCCACCACTGCTGAACTCGACAACGGCGTCGACGCCGATGGCGCCGGTGGCTCACCGCAAACCACGGCACCCGCAGCCGGTTCCGGTAGCGGCGGGCAGACCGGTGGCGGCGGTGCCGGCGGCCGGCCCGGTGGAGCCGGGGGCAACGATTACGGCGGCGTCGATTGGGTGTGCCCAACGGGCGACTCAGCGGTGGCGTTCGGTGACACGTGGGGTGCACCCCGCAGCGGCGGTCGGCGCCATCAGGGCGTCGACATGATCGGGCCCATCGGCGTTCCGTTGCTCGCCGTGGTCGACGGGTTCGCGCAACCGAAGAGCAACAACCTCGGCGGCACCACCATCTGGTTCACAGGCTCCGACGGTAACAAGTACTACTACGCCCACCTCGACAGCTACGGCAAGCTGGGCGCGGTCAACAAGGGCGACGTCATCGGGTACATGGGCGACACGGGCAATGCACGGTTCAGCGTCCCGCACCTTCACTTCGAGATCCACCCCGGCGGTGGGGCGGCGGTCAACCCTTACCCCACCGTGCGCGCCCACTGCTGAGCCCTTCGGTTCGGGCCTCGACCACCTCGTCGGCAAGGCTGTCGGTCGATGGATGAACTTGCGCAGCCACTCGCTGAACTGCTCGGCGCCGAGTTGGTCACTGACATCACTCGCCTCAGCGGGGGCGCCTCGCGCGACACGTTTCGTTTCGTCGCCGACGGTCGGCCGCTCATCCTCCAGCGCCAGCGAGCCGGCGACGTACGCGATATGGGCAACGAAGCGTTGGTACTGCGCTGCGCAGGAGTCGCCGGCGCTCCGGTGGCGGAATTGGTGGCGTCGTCGTCCGCTCCCTCGGCCTTGGGGAGCGCGTTCATGATCATGTCGGCGGTCGAGGGCGAGACCATCGCCCGCAAGATCCTGCGCGACGAGCAGTTTGTCCACGCACGCGAGGTGCTGCCAGGGCAGCTGGGCGCGGCGCTGGCGCAGGTGCATGCAGTCGCCACCGACGGGCTGACGGGGCTCGCGATGCTCGACCAGGTCAACCAGTACCGCGAGGTGCTGGACCTGCTGGGCCAGCCGCACCCCACCTTCGAGTTGGTGTTCAAGTGGCTGGAAGCGAATCGGCCGGCAGCGCGAACCCCGGTACTGGTGCACGGCGACTTTCGGTTGGGAAACGTCATCGTCGGCGAGGAAGGTTTGCGGGCCGTGCTCGATTGGGAGCTGGCGCACCTCGGGGACCCGATGGAAGACCTCGGTTGGCTGTGCGTGAAGGCGTGGCGGTTCGGCTCCCGGTTGCCGGTTGCCGGGGTCGGCGAGTACGACCAGCTGTTCGCTGCGTACGAGGCCGCAGGCGGGGGAGCGGTCGACCCCGACGTCGTGCGCTGGTGGGAAGTGCTGGGCACCCTGAAATGGGGGATCATGTGCATCGGCCAGGCCAACACGCACCTCATCGGTGCAGCCCGCAGCCACGAACTGGCCGCAATCGGCCGCCGCGTGTGCGAGAACGAATACGACCTGTTCCTGGCCTTGGAGGGACGCTGGTGACTCTTCACGACAACGCCAATCTGCATGACACACCGTCGGCGGAGCAGCTCGTCGAGTCGGTGCGCGAGTGGTTGGAGCGCGACGTGCTGACTGGCACGACCGGTCGCCTTCAGTTCCACACGCGCGTCGCCGTCAATGTGCTGGCCATGGTGGAGCGCGAGCTGCGGTTGGGGCAGGGGCAGGCCGCCGCTCACGCCGTCCGCCTTGCACAGCTCGGGTGTGCTGACGACGCGGAACTGGCTGCACGAATTCGTGACGGCGCGTTCGACGACCGTCTCGAAGAGGTTCGCGAACTGGTGCTCGCAGATGTGCGCGACAAGCTCGCTGTGGCCAATCCGAAGTATTTGGCCGTCACCCCTTCGCTGTAAGGTCGCGGGGTGTCCGGGGGCCTCGTGGCAGTCGCGTTCGGTGATGTGGTGTCGTCGACCGAACTGTCGTCGACGCTGGGCGACGAGCGCTACTCGCCGGTCGGCTTCTGCCGTAGCGCGACGGGCTGGCCGGCAGCCAGCTGGCCGCAGGCGGCGTCGATGTCGGTGCCGCGGTTGCGGCGCACGGTGGCGTTGACACCGAGATCGGTGAGCAGCGTGTGGAACTGCGCCACGCGGGTCTTCGACGACCCGATGGTTGGGTACCCGGGCGTGGGGTTGAGCGGGATCAAGTTGACGTGTGCCGGCAACCGGAAGCGGCGGCAGAGCTTGGCGAGTTCGGCGGCGTCTGAGTCGCGGTCGTTGACACCCTCGATCATGGCCCACTCAAAGCTGAGACGGCGGCCCTTGGCCTCTAGGTAGTCGCTGCACGCACGCATCAGATCGTCCAGCGGGTACCGCTTGTTGATCGGCACCAACTCGTCACGCAACGTGTCGTTGGCCGCGTGCAGCGAAACCGCGAGGTTGACCGGAAGCGGCCGTTCGGTGAGCTTGCGGATACCTGGAACGAGCCCGACGGTGCTGATGGTGATGTGTCGTGCCGACAACCCGACGGCTCCGTGCAGTCGCTCGACCGAGCCCCACACAGCGGCCTCGTTGGCCATTGGTTCGCCCATGCCCATGAAGACAACGTTGGCCAGCCGGCGCTCCATCG